>Ga0193724_1000120_pt1 | contig 19019 bp, 14 predicted proteins | sample H2a1metaG_FD_146005 | JGI IMG/M metagenome (GOLD analysis project Ga0193724, IMG submission 146005) | Soil microbial communities from a riparian zone of the East river system, Colorado, United States - H2a1 | ecosystem: Environmental > Terrestrial > Soil > Riparian zone | place: USA: East River... | reverse complement strand
GATCTCTATGCCTTTACCGCCGAGGGCGATCCGAACTCCGCTGTCATCGTCGGCGATGACGGCTGCATCGTGTTCGACGCGCAGGCGACGCCGGCGATGGCCAACAAGGTGATCGAGCGGGTGCGCACCGTCACCGACAAGCCGATCAGATATGTGGTGCTGTCGCACTATCATGCGGTGCGGGTGCTCGGCGCGTCGGCCTACAAGGCGCAAGGTGTAATCGCCTCGGCGGAGACCCATCGCCTGATCGAAGAGCGCGGCCAGCAGGATTGGGATTCGGAATACGGCCGTTTTCCGCGCCTGTTCCAGGATGCCCAGAGCATCCCGGGCCTGACCTGGCCGACGCTGACATTCGAAACCGATATGTCGATCTATCTCGGCAAACGTGAAGTGCGGCTGATGTCGCTCGGCGCCGGACATACCTCCGGCGATATCGTGGCCTGGGTGCCGGATGCCGAAGTGATGTTTTCCGGCGACCTGATCGAATATCATTCGGCGTGCTATTGCGGCGACGCGCATTTGCGCGAATGGCCGACGACGCTGAACGAAATTCGCGCCTTCAATCCCAAAGCGATCGCGCCGGGGCGCGGCGATGCCCTCAAAGGCTTGGCCGTCGGGCGCGACGCCATCGCGATGACGCGCGATTTCGTCACTTCGCTCTACGGCGCGGCCGAAACCGCGGTCGCCAAAGGCCGCAATCTCAAGGAAACGATGGCGGCGACCCGCGAGGTGATGGATCCGAAGTTTTCAGGTTTTGCGATCTACGAGCATTGTCTGCCGTTCAACGTCTCGCGCGCGTTCGATGAGGCATCGGGCATCGACGATCCCGTGATCTGGACCGACAAGCGCGATCAGGAAATGTGGGCTGCCTTGCAAGGAGGATGACCATGAATATCAACACCGCGCCTGAAATCATCAACCGGAGTTCTGTCCATATCACGCCGGGCTATATGTCCGGCTTCGGCAACAGCTTCGAGACCGAGGCGCTGCCCGGTGCGCTGCCGATGGGGCGCAATTCGCCGCAGCGTTGCGCGTATGGGCTTTATGCCGAACAGCTGTCGGGATCGCCGTTCACGGCGCCGCGCGGCAGCAATGAACGCTCGTGGCTCTATCGCATCCGGCCATCGGTGAAGCACTCAGGCCGCTTCGCCAAGGTCGATGCCGGCCTGTGGCGGACCGCGCCGTGTTTCGAGCAGGAGTTATCGATCGCACAATTGCGCTGGGACCCGGCGCCGATCCCGAAAGAGGAAATGACCTTCCTCCAGGGCGTGCAGACCATGACGACGGCGGGAGACGCCAACACGCAGGCAGGCATGGCCGCGCACGTCTATCTCGTCACCAAATCGATGGTCGATCAGCATTTCTACAATGCCGACGGCGAGATGATGTTCGTAGCCCAGCAGGGCAATCTGCGTTTCGTCACCGAGTTCGGCCGGATCGACGCCGAGCCCGGCGAAATCGTGGTGATTCCCCGCGGCGTGAAATTCCGCGTCGAGATTCTGTCCGGTCCGGCGCGCGGTTATATCTGCGAGAACTACGGCGGCGCTTTCACGCTGCCGGAGCGCGGGCCGATCGGCGCCAATTGTCTCGCCAATGCGCGCGATTTCCTCACCCCCGTCGCGGCCTATGAGGACAAGGACACGCCGACCGAATTGTTCGTGAAATGGGGCGGCGCGCTGTTCGTGACCAGGCTGCCGCATTCGCCTGTCGATGTGGTGGCGTGGCACGGCAATTATGCGCCGTACAAATACGATTTGCGGACCTTCTCGCCGGTCGGCGCGATTGGCTTCGACCACCCCGATCCGTCGATCTTCACGGTGCTGACGTCGTCTTCGGAGACCGCGGGCACCGCCAACATCGACTTTGTCATTTTCCCGGAGCGCTGGGCGGTGGCGGAAAACACCTTCCGTCCGCCATGGTATCACATGAACATCATGTCGGAGTTCATGGGGCTGATCTACGGCGTCTATGATGCCAAGCCGCAAGGGTTCACCCCCGGCGGCATCAGCCTGCACAACATGATGCTGCCGCACGGCCCGGATCGCGAAGCCTTCGATCACGCCAGCAATTCGGAATTGAAGCCGGTCAAGCTGACGGGCACCATGGCCTTCATGTTCGAGACGCGGTACCCGCAGCGTATCACCACGCACGCGGCAAAATCCTCGACGCTGCAGGACGATTATGCGGATTGCTGGAAAGGCCTTGAAAAGCGGTTCGATCCGAGTAAGCCGTGAGGTTGCTTTTTCCCTCTCCCCTTGTGGGAGAGGGTGGCGCGAATGAGCGCAGCGAATTCGCGACGGGTGAGGGGTCTCGGACTATCGATAGACCGTAACCCCTCATCCGGCACGGACTTCGCATGGCCGATGCAAAGCATCGGCGTCCTATTAAAGAACGGCGGCCGAAGGCCGCCTACGGCCACCTTCTCCCACAAGGGGAGAAGGGAAGTAAGAACGGAGCCCGGAGAAACAATGCATCCCAACGATCCCTCTCTCCGCTCCTTCATCGAGGTCGATGTCACTTCTGACTTTTCGATCCAAAACCTGCCCTATGGCGTGTTTTCAACAAAGGACGGCTTAGCCCCGCGCATTGGCGTTGCGATCGGCAAATACGTGCTTGATCTTTGGGAACTCGAAAAAGACGGGCGACTGAGCGTCGGCGAGCTCGGGGTGTTTGCTGCGCCGATGCTGAATCCCTTCATGGCGCTGGGGCCGAAGGTCTGGTCGCGCGCCCGGGCGCGGATCAGCGAATTGTTGCGCCATGATAATCCGGAGTTGCGCGATAACGCCGAGTTGCGCGGACGCGCGCTGGTGCCGATGGCGGATGCAAAATTGCATCTGCCGTTCGCGGTCGCCGGTTACACCGATTTCTATTCGTCGAAGGAGCATGCCACCAATGTCGGCGTCATGTTTCGCGGCAAGGACAATGCGTTGCAGCCGAACTGGCTGCACATGCCGATCGGTTACAACGGCCGCGCTTCCACCGTGGTGGTGAGTGGCACCAAGGTCTGCCGCCCGCGCGGTCAGCTCAAACCGCCGACTGTGGAGTTGCCAAGTTTTGGGCCATGCAAGCGGCTCGATTTTGAGCTCGAAATGGGCGTCGTGATCGGGCAGCCGTCGCCAATGGGTGAGATGCTCAGCGAGCAGCAGGCGGAGGATATGATCTTTGGCTTCGTGCTGTTGAACGACTGGAGCGCCCGGGATATCCAGCAGTGGGAATATGTGCCGCTTGGGCCATTTCAGGCCAAGGCGTTCGCGACCTCGATCAGCCCATGGATCGTCACCCGCGAGGCACTGGAGCCGTTTCGCCTGCATGGCCCGGTGCAGGACCCGGCGCCGCTGCCTTATCTGCAGCAGGCGCAGCCGAACAATTACGATCTGCAACTCGATGTCGGATTGCGCGCGGCGCAAATGAACGAGGCTGCCAATATCTGCCGCACCAATTTCAAATACATGTACTGGTCGTCGGTGCAGCAACTGGTGCACCACGCCTCGTCCGGCTGCGCCATGAATGTCGGCGATCTCTTAGGGAGCGGCACCATCAGCGGCCCGGACAAGCACCAGCGCGGCAGCCTGCTTGAAATCAGCTGGAACGGCACCGAGCCGGTTGAACTGGCGAGCGGCACCGTCAGGACATTTCTCGAAGACGGCGATTCGCTGGTCATGCGCGGCTGGTGCCAGGGCGATGGCTACCGTGTCGGCTTTGGGGAGGTTGAGGGGACGATAGTGGCGGCCGTGTAATTCCGTCATTGCGAGCCACCGGGTCGGCGCAAGGCGCCGCCCGATGACAGGCTCCGCGAAGCAATCCAGAGCCGCAAAGGAAGACTGGATTGCTTCGTCGCTCCGCTCCCCGCAATGACGATGGCGCAGCTCAGGCCGAAGTCGTCAGCGATCCTTAGGCGGAATATTCCGAATCCGGGCCGAATGCGCGGCGAGATCGTCCAGGCTGTAGGACAAATGCACGCGCTTGTCCGACGGTGGACGCTTCTCGACCGACAACCCGGGGCGCCATTCCTTTGCAGGCCGGATCGGCCGCGCGACAAAACCGCCGCCGCAGTTCGGGCATACATTGTGCAGCTTGTTCTCGACGCAGTCCTCGCAGAACGTGCATTCGTAAGAGCAGATGCGCGCTTCCACAGCATGCGGTGGAAGATCCTTGTCGCAATATTCGCAGTTCGGTCGGAGTTGCAGGGCCATGGTGGTCTCGTCGGTTGGAACGGGGCGGATCATCGCAAATCAAACGCCGGACGCGAATGCCGAAAACCCCTCGATTTCGGCCATCTCGCCACCAAAATTAGCGACGCAACTCCTGGAGCGGCAGCTTCGAGCTCTCCTTCAATCGATCCAGCACGATCGACGAACGTACATGCGCCACGCTCTGGTGCGGCATCAGCACGTTGTTGACGATATCCGAGAGGCTTTTCAGGTCGCGCAGCACGACCTTCAACAGATAGTCGGCGTCGCCGGTGAGCGAATAGGCTTCCTGGATATCGTCGACCCGATTGACCAGCGTGCGAAACCGCTTGGCGTTGTCGGGCGAATGGGTCGCCAGCGTGATGTGAATGAATGCGATGACGTTGAAGCCGAGCGCTTCGCTGGCGAGGTCGGCGTGATAGCCCGATATCACGTTCTCTTCCTCCAGCCGCATGCGGCGGCGGGAGCATTGCGAGGCCGAGAGGCCGGCGACGTCGGCCAGCTGCTGATTGGTCAGGCGGCCATCATCCTGCAATGCGCTCAATATCTTCAGGTCGAAGGCGTCAACCGATATCATGCGTCAAACATCCATATTGTGCACGAACCGTGCATGATGTAGCATAAATACCTGGACTTTGCATACACATTGCGCCCCCGGTGACCGAATATCCGTGCCGACAAATCAGGGAGATCAGCCATGGGTCCATTTCCGCACGACGCGCCGGCGGCGACGATTTCAGCCGACAATCCGATGGGCACCGACGGCTTCGAGTTTGTCGAATACGCGCATCCTCAACCCGAACAGCTGCACGCGCTGTTCAGGCTGATGGGTTATGCGCAGGTCGCGCGCCACAAGACCAAGAAGATCACGGTCTATCGCCAGGGCGACATCAATTATCTCGTTAACGAAGCGTCCGGCACCCATGGCTTCGATTTCGTCGCCGCGCACGGGCCGTGTGCGCCGTCGATGGCCTTTCGCGTGGTCGATGCGCAGCAGGCCTATCAACGTGCGCTGTCGCTCGGCGCGGAGCCTGCCGACATTCCTTCCGCCCAGAAAACCCTCGATGTCCCCGCGATCAAGGGAATCGGCGGCAGCCTCCTGTATTTCGTCGACCGCTACGGGGCGAAAGGTTCGGCCTACGATGCCGAATTCGACTGGCTCGGCGCAAAGAACCCGCGCCCCGAGGGCGCCGGGCTGTTCTATCTCGATCACCTCACCCACAACGTCCATCGCGGCCGCATGGACGTCTGGACCGGTTTCTATGAGAAATTGTTCAACTTCCGGCAGATCCGGTTTTTCGATATCGAGGGCCGCGCGTCGGGCCTGTTCTCGCGGGCGCTGACCAGCCCCGACGGCAAGATCCGGATTCCGATCAACGAGGATGCCGGCGATTCCGGCCAGATCGAGGAGTATCTCAGCGTCTACCGCGGCGAGGGCATCCAGCACATCGCCTGCGGCGCCAAGGACATCTACCGCACCGTCGAGAGCCTGCGCGCCGACGGCCTGCCGTTCATGCCGGCGCCGCCCGAAACCTATTTCGAGAAGATCGACGCGCGCCTGCCTAAACACGGCGAGGACGTCGCACGGCTCAAGCGTGACGGGATTCTGATCGACGGCGAAGGCGTGGTCGAGGGCGGCCATACCAAGGTGTTGCTGCAGATTTTCTCCGCCAACGCCATCGGGCCGATCTTTTTCGAGTTCATCCAGCGCAAGGGCGACGATGGTTTCGGCGAAGGCAATTTCAAGGCGCTGTTCGAATCGATCGAGGAAGACCAGATTCGCCGCGGTGTGCTGACGCTAAAGGGCGCGGCGTAGGATATTGGCCGGGCAGTCGGCAGCAAAGGTTTTCGTCGCCACATTTCAACGTCATGCCCGGGCTTGTCCCGGGCATCCACGTCTTTGTGAGTAGATGTATGGCAAGACGTGGATGGCCGGGACATAGGCAAGCGGAAGCGACGCCGTCCTTCGGACGGCTATGCCCGGCCATGACGATCTATCTACCTCCTGCTCTTCCACTCGCTCGTCAGGCTGGCGATATCGGTCGTGGCGGCATCGCGGATGGCTGAGGGCGTGCGCGAGAAACGCGGCGCCGGCGCGGGCTGGGTGACGCCGTGGCGGGTGACGAAAATCTCTCTGGCCGCATTGTGCGGATGAGCGGGGGCCTCTGCCATGGTCAGGATCGGCGCGAAGCAGACGTCGGTGCCCTCCATGATCGTGCACCACTCGTCGCGGGTCTTGGTCTTGAATACATCCACCAGTTTTTGCTTGAGCGCGGGCCATGCCTTGCGATCCATCTGCGCATCGAAGTCGGCGTCGGAAAGGCCTGCGTGCTGGCGCAGCAACGCGTAGAATTGCGGTTCGATCGAGCCGATCGAAATGAACCGGCCACATGCGCATTCATAGACGCCGTAGAAGTGTGCGCCACCGTCGAGGAAATTGCTGTCGCGCTGCTCGGTCCACCGGCCCGCGGCCGCCATGTCGAAGAACATCGACATCAGCGATGCCGCGCCGTCGCACATCGCGGCATCGACCACCTGTCCCTTGCCGGACTTTGACGCCTCCAATAGCGCCGCGAGCACACCGACCACCAAATAAAGCGCTCCGCCGCCGAAATCGCCGACCAGATTGAGTGGCGGCACTGGTCTGTCTTTGGTGCCGATCGCGGCCAACGCGCCGGTCACCGAAATGTAGTTGATGTCGTGGCCGGCAGCCTGCGCCAGCGGGCCTTGCTGCCCCCATCCGGTCATGCGGCCATAGACAAGCCGCGGATTGCGCGCCTGCACCACGTCAGGCCCGAGCCCCAGACGCTCCATCACGCCGGGACGAAAGCCCTCGATCAGCGCGTCGGCATTGGCCAGGAGGTCGAGCACCTGCGCGATCGCGGCCTTGTCCTTTAGATCCAGTTCGACGACCTTCCGTCCGCGCCCGGCCACCGATTTGAGATTCTTCTTGGCGCCGACGCGGTCAAGTGTGACCACCTCCGCGCCCATGTCCGCCAGCATCATGCAGGCAAAGGGGCCAGGCCCGATGCCGGCGAATTCGACGACACGAAAGCCCGCGAGCGGACCGGAAGTGCGGGTGGAGGACTGGGGGGCTGATTTGTCGAGCACGTTGTTGTTTCCGTTGATGAGATAAGAAATACTATGACGTTGCGGAGGTCTTGGTGCCGTGGCGTGCGGGATCGCTCAGCGTCACCTTGGCGGCATCGGCCCACAGCCTGGCGTTCTGCTTCTGGCGTTCGGTGCCGGTGCCTTGTTCCGCCACTTTGCGGCCGAGCGCCACATAAACCGGAATCTCCTCGTCGCGCATCGGTTTTGTCATTTGTTTGCGCGCCATCGCCTTTTCGATATAGGGCGCGAGCTCTTCCTGCTTCTGCTTTTCCCGCGCGATTTCGCGGGCCCGAAATTCCGGCATTACATCCCTGGCGAACAGCTCAAGCGCTTCGCAGATGTCCCGGTGCTGGTTGCGCCCGCCCTGCTGGATGAACACGGTCTGGTCGACGCCTGACTCTTCGAAGTGCCGCAGGTGGGTTCGCAACTGATCCGGCGTGCCGATGCCGTGATCGGCGCCGGCCGGCGGCAACGCATGCCGCGCCTTTTCGAAATTGGCCCAGATATCGGTGCGCCCCGGCTTGTGCTCGCCGAAGATATAATGATGCGCAAGGCCGTAACGGAAAAACCTTAAGCCGTCTTCGCCGCGGCGACGGGATTCCGCCTCGTCCGCGTGTACCGAGAAGCCCGTCACCATCGCGACGTTGGGATTGACCGCGTGGCCGATCGGCACGCATTCCTCCTTGAAAATCCGGTAATAGTCATCGACCCATTGCCGGGCTTCGCGGGGATCGACGAAGGCGAAGGTCAGCGCGCCGATGCCGCAACGCGCGGCCATCTTGATGGTCTCGCGATTGGAGCAGGCGACCCAGAGTGGCGGGTGCGGCTTCTGCACTGGCTTTGGCACCACATTGCGGCACGGCATCTCGAAGAACTCGCCCTTGAAGCCGGGATAGGGGTCCATCACCATCATGTTGGTGCATTGCTCGACGCCCTCGGTCCACATCCGCCGCTTCTCGACCGGATCGAAGCCGACATTGAAGCCGCCGAGTTCCATCAGCGACGCGCTCTCGCCGGTGCCGAATTCGACGCGACCGTTGGAGACGAGATCGAGCGTGGCGATGCGCTCGGCGACCCGCGCCGGGTGATTGTATTTCGGCGGCATCAGGCAGATGCCGTGGCCGAGGCGGATGTTCCTGGTGCGCTGCGAGCAGGCGGCGAGGAATATTTCCGGCGCCGAGGAGTGCGAATATTCCTCGAGAAAATGGTGCTCGACTTCCCAGGCGTAGTCGATGCCGAGCTTGTCGGCGAGTTCGACCTGATCGAGCGCCTCCTGAAACAGCCTGTGCTCGTCACCATCGTTCCATGGCCGTGGAAGCTGGTGTTCGTAGAAAATGCCGAATTTCATGGGCGCTCCCTGGCGCGTATCCGCAAAAGTGGGCACCGGTTTTGCGAACGGAATACGCGTAAAATCGAATTTCTTAATTAGCTGATTAGCTAAATTGTCTCGCCTTGCGGGGAGCGTGGCAAGCGCCAATTGGTCAGAATATGACCAAATGCAGAGCGGCGCGCATCGCTGCGCGCCGCTTGCATGGTTTGAGGCGGAATACCCGATCAGCCGGCGGCAGTGACCGCTCGTTGCGCCATTACCTTGATCAGGTTGGCGCGATAGTCCGACGAGCCGTGAATATCGCTCATCAACCCGCCAGCGGAAATATTGACGCTGTCGAGCGCGCCTGCCGACCAATTGGCCGTCAGCGCCGCCTCGATGGCGGGCACTCGCATGACGCCCTCCTGTGAGGCGCCGGTCGCGGCGACGCGGACGTCACCTGCCGGGGTCTTGGCGACGAACACGCCGGTCAGGGCGAAGCGCGACGCCGGATGGTTGAACTTGGAATAGCCCGCTTTGGCCTGAACCGGGAACGACACGGCGGTGATGATTTCGCCGTCGTCGAGCGCCGTGGAGAACAGGCCCTTGAAGAATTCATCCGCCGATATCGAACGCTTGTTGGTCTTCACGGTGGCACCGAGCGCTAGCACCGCCGCCGGATAGTCGGCCGCGGGATCGTTGTTGGCGAGCGAGCCGCCGATGGTGCCGCGATGTCGCACGGCCGGATCGCCGATCAGCGAGGCGAGGTAAGCCAGCGCCGGGATCGCCTTTTGCACCGTTCCGCTCGAGGCCACGTCGTAGTGGGTCGTCGCTGCCTTGATCGTCACCGCATCGGCGGAAACTTCGACGCCGATGAGGTCCGTGATCTTTCCAAGATCGATGACGTCGGACGGCGAGGCCAGCCGCTGCTTCATCACCGGAATCAAGGTGTGGCCGCCGGCGAGATATTTCGAATCCGAGCCCTTTGCGAACAGCGCCGCGGCTTCGTCGACAGAGGAGGGGCGATGGTAAATTGTCTCGTACATGTCTTGTCTCCCTCTCAGCCGTGAATGGCGCGCCACACCCGATCGGGTGTCGCCGGCATCTCAAGCTTGTTGTTGCCGATCGCGTCGGTGATGGCGTTGATGACGGCGGCCGATGCGCCGATCGCGCCGGCCTCGCCGCACCCCTTGACGCCGAGCGGATTGCCCGGACACAGCGTCGTGGTGTGGCTTAATTTGAACGACGGCAGGTCGTCGGCGCGCGGCATGGTGTAGTCCATGAACGACGCGGTCACGAGCTGGCCGCTGGCGTCGTAAACCGCGCCTTCCAGCAGCGCCTGGCCGATTCCCTGGGCGAGGCCGCCATGGACCTGGCCTTCGACGATCATCGGATTGATCAGCCGCCCGAAATCGTCAGCGGCGACGAAGTTGACGAAAGAGGTCTTGCCGGTGCCGGAATCGACCTCGAGTTCGCAGATGTAGGCGCCGGCAGGGAAGGTGAAGTTGGTCGGGTCGTAGAACGCGCCTTCCTTCAAGCCGGGCTCCATGCCGTCAGGCAGGTTGTGCGCGGTATAGGCGGCGAGCGCCACCATCGGCAGCGCGATCGACTTGTCGGTGCCAGTGACTTTGAACTCGCCGTTCTCGATGACAATGTCGCCCTCGGAGGCCTCGAGCTGATGCGCGGCGATCTTCTTGGCCTTGGCCTCGACCTTCTCCATCGCCTTGAGGATGGCCGTCAAGCCGACGGCAGCGGAGCGCGAGCCGTAGGTGCCCATGCCGAACTGCACCTTGTCGGTGTCGCCATGGACGATCTGGACCTGGCTGATCGGAATGCCCAGCCGCTCGGCGACCAGTTGTGCAAACGTGGTCTCGTGGCCCTGACCGTGGCTGTGCGAACCGGTCAGGATCTCGATGGTGCCGACCGGATTGACGCGGACTTCCGCGGATTCCCACAGGCCGACGCCGGCGCCCAGGCTGCCGACCGCTTTCGAGGGCGCGATGCCGCAGGCCTCGATGTAGCAGGAGACGCCGATGCCGCGCAGCTTGCCTTCCTTCTTGGCTTTCTCCTTGCGTGCCGCGAAGCCGGCATAATCGATCGCCTTCATCGCGGAGTCGAGCGACGCGCCGAAATCGCCGATGTCGTAGGCCATGATCACGGGCGTCTGGTGCGGGAACGCGGTGATGAAGTTCTTGCGGCGCAATTCCGCCGGATCGACCTTCAGCTGCCGTGCCGCCGTTTCCATCAGCCGTTCCACCACGAAACTTGCTTCGGGCCGGCCTGCGCCGCGGTAGGCGTCGACCGGGGTGGTGTTGGTGTAGACGCTGATCACCTCTGCGAAGATGTTGGGGATGTTGTACTGGCCCGACAGCAGCGTCGCATAGAGATAGGTTGGCACCGAGGAGGAGAACAGCGACATATAGGCGCCGAGATTGGCGTAGGTCTTCACGCGCAGCCCGGTGATCTTGTTGCTGGCGTCGAACGCCAACTCGGCCTTGGTGAGGTGATCACGGCCATGGGCGTCGGTCAGGAAGGCCTCGGAGCGATCGCCGGTCCACTTTACCGGGCGCCGTACCTTCTTGGAGGCCCACAGCGCCACCATTTCTTCCGGATAGATGAAGATTTTCGAGCCGAAACCGCCGCCGACATCGGGCGCCACCACCCGCAGCTTGTGCTCCTGCGCGATGTTGTAGAATGCCGACAGCACCAGCCGCGCGACATGCGGATTCTGCGACGTCGTGTACAGCGTGAAATGCTCTTCGGCGTCGTTGTATTCCGCGATCGCCGCGCGCGGCTCCATCGCATTCGGCACCAGCCGGTTGTTGGTGATGTCGAGGGAGACCACGTTGGCCGCCGACTTGAATGCTGCCTCCGTCGCGGCCTCGTCGCCGATCGTCCAGTCGTAGATCACGTTGCCCGGGGCTTCGGGATGCAGTTGCGGCGCGCCCGGCTTGATCGCGGCGCGGATATCGGCCGCAACGGGAAGCTCCTCATAATTGACGACGACGGCTTCGGCGGCATCCTTCGCCTGGTTCTTGGTCTCGGCAATGACGACCGCGACCGCCTGGCCGGCAAAGCGCACCGTTTCCGGCGCCATCGCCGGCCACGCGCCCATCTTCATCCCGGTGCCGTCCTTGGATGTGATCGCCCAGCCGCAGATCAAATTGCCGACCTTGTCATCGACGATCTGCTGTCCGGTCAGCACACCGACCACGCCTGGCATCTTCGCCGCCGCCGCGGAGTCGATGCTCTTTACCTTGGCATGTGCGTGCGGGCTGCGGATGAAATGCGCGTGGGTCATGCCCTGCAGCTTGATGTCGTCGACGTAGCGGCCCTTGCCGGTGATGAAGCGCCGGTCTTCCTTGCGCACTACGCTTGCGCCAATACCTTCAACACCCATCGTATCTCTCCCTGTCGGACCGCATCGTCAGCGCATCTTGTCGGCGCACATCGCAGTCAGCTTTTGGTTTTCGAAAGTCGAATCTTTTTAGACCAGATTGGGTTGACTATTCCACGGCCTGCGAAACCTGCATGCGGCCGGCGGCGTCGAGCACCGATTTGACGATATTGTGGTAGCCGGTGCAGCGGCAGATATTGCCCTCAAGCTCGTGCCGGACGGTGTCCTCGTCGAGCTTGCCGCCGTAGCGGTTGACGATATCGATCGCCGACATGATCATGCCCGGCGTGCAATAACCGCACTGCAGCCCGTGATTGTCGCGGAACGCCGCCTGCATCGGGTGCAGCTCGTCGCCCTTCGAGATGCCCTCGATGGTGGTGACGTTGGCGCCGTTGGCCTGTCCGACCAGCACCGTGCATGATTTGACCGCCAGCCCATCGATATGCACGACACAGGCGCCGCACTGGCTGGTGTCACAGCCGACATGGGTACCGGTCAGATTCAGATTCTCGCGCAGGAGATGGACAAGGAGGGTCCGGTCCTCGACATCGGCCGAGACCGCCTTACCGTTCACCGTCAATTTGATGGTAGACACGCGTGATACCTCCCGATGTTTTGTAATTATTCCAATTAGAGGCACGGGGGCGGGACTTTGCAACTAGGATTTTCGTCGCGAAGGTCATCGTGATGCCATCTGCGTTTCAACCGCCGTCCCGGCCACCGCCGGGACGACCCGTGGGGGCGCGATGCGGATCACGGCTGCAAATTTGTGGCTTTCTCGTCGCCGGACTTGATGGTCTATTCCGCGCCAATTGGGGTCTTGTTAGGTCCTGGCATAAGCCACGGACTTCAAACGACAATGCCGAGCGAGGGAGCGTTTTGACGTGATCGACAAGCAGGTGAAGACTACAGCCGACGCCGTTGCCGGGGTTCGCGACGGATCGACGGTATTGGTGGCCGGATTTGGCGCCGTCGGTGTCGCGGATCATCTGCTCGACGCCCTTCACGAACAGGGCGCCCGGGAGCTGACCATCGTCGCCAACAACTCCGGCAATGGCGATTACGGTCTGGCCCGGCTGATCAATTCTGGCCGCGTGCGCAAGGTGATTTGCTCATACCCGCGTTCCGGCGACTACTCCGCCTTCCTCAAGGCGTACCGCGCCAAGAGCCTTGAGCTGGAATTGGTCCCGCAAGGCACCATCAGCGAACGCATGCGCTGCCATGCCGCCGGCCTCGGCGGGTTTTTCTCGCCGGTTTCGGCGGGGACCAAGCTCGCGGAAGGCAAGGAGACCCGGGAGATCGATGGCCGGCTGCATGTGTTCGAGAAGCCGCTAAAGGGCGATATCGCGCTGCTCAAAGCCAACAAGGCCGACCGCTGGGGCAATCTCACTTACATAAAGTCGGCGCGGAATTTCAACCCTGTGATGGCGATGGCCGCCGAGTTGACCGTGGTCGAGGTCGACCAGATGGTGGAGCTTGGCGAGATGGATCCCGAAGCGGTGGTCACACCGAGTATTTTTGTCGATCGCATCGTCGTTGTTGGAGCAAATGCATGATTCCGTTGACGCGTGAACAAATGGCATGGCGCGCCGCGCAGGATTTGCCGGAAGGCGCCTATGTCAATCTCGGCATCGGCATTCCAACCTTGGCGGCAAGCTATGTGCCGCCGGGACGCGAAGTGATCTTTCACAGCGAGAACGGCATCCTCGGCATGGGTCCGAAGCCGGAGCCCGGCGGGGAAGACCCCTATATGGTCGATGCCGGCAAGAACTTGACGACGCTGGTCCCAGGCGGCTGCTTCGTCCATCACGCCGACGCATTCCTGATGATCCGCGGCGGCCATCTTGATGTCAGCCTGCTCGGCGCCTTCGAAGTATCCGAAAAGGGCGACCTTGCGAACTGGACCACAGAAGACCCGGCATTCCCGCCCGGCATCGGCGGTGCCATGGATCTGGCGGTCGGCGCCAGGGAAATCCGTATCATTATGGAGCACACCAGCAAGAAAGATGAGCCTCGAATCCTGAGGCATTGCACCTATCCGCTCACCGCGGCCGGCTGCGTCAAGCGCATCTACACCAACCTTGCGGTGGTTGATGTAACCTCGCAGGGACTGATCGTGACCGAGATGGTTCCGGGCATGACGCTTGAGAAGCTGCAGACGCTGACCGAGCCGAAGCTGCAATTGGCCTCCAATTGGCAGGTGCTGGCGCCGCCCGAAGCTCCCGAGGCCCGCGCGGCGTAGGCGCCACTGCAGCCTATACAATTGAGCGCCCTAATGGCGACGGTCGTCATGCCCGGCCTTGTGCCGGGCATCCACGTCTTTCTTCTTGGATACGAGTGAAGACGCTGATGGCCGGGACATAGGCGAGCGGAAGCGACGCCGTCCTTCGGACGGCTATGCCCGGCCATGACGAATTCTCACCATTGGGTCCGAATTTACCCCGCGAATTCCGCACCTTCACCAAGATTTTTGCCGATATTCTCAAGGTCAAGAGCGAGAGCGCGCTGGTGACGCAAAATCAGCTGACGCGCGGCGGCACGATGCTGCGTTACAAGCTCGACGATCTCGCCAGCAACGCGGCCGAAGCGGAGCTTCCCGCCGTTGAACTCGGCGCGAAGCAGGTCACCGCGCAATATCAGGCCGCGACAGCGCTCGCCAATACATTCGTCATCAATTCCGATCAGACAGTTGCCGCCAGCGCGCTGGCGCGGCTCAAATTTGTCGAAAACTCGCTGCGGGCGATATCGTCGACCGATGAAAAGATCGTGCAGAGCGTCAAGGAGGTTTCCGCACTGCTGGATGAGTATCGGAAGTCCCTCGGCAAACTGGTCGAAAACTCGAAATCGATCGATGAGCTGACGGCCGAAATGGCCGAGTCTGCGACTGCGATCATGCAAGGTTCAGGCGCGATGAAGGCGGCTCTGCTTTCCGATCAACAACGACTTGAATCCGAGTCCGATGCGAGCATTGGCGAGACCGAGCGTTTGATTGCCATGCTCGCGGCCGGCGGCTTCCTGCTGGGCGGAGTATTGGCCGTGTTACTGGGCAAGGGAATTTCCCGACCCATGACCGCAATGTGCAAGGCCATGCGCGAACTCGCCGGCGGCAATTTCGATGTCGTGCTGCCTGGCCTCGGGCGCAGGGATGAACTCGGCGAGATGGCGGCCGCGGTGGAAGAGTTCAAGCTGCAGGCCATCGCCAAGGCGGAACGGGATGCCGCCGCGCAGGATGCCCAGAACCGCGCCAGCAGCGCGGCGCGCCGTACCGAACTCATTCGTTTCGCCGACGATTTCGAAGCGGCGGTAGGCGCCATCGTTTCGAACGTCTCGTCATCAGCCGTGCAACTCGAGTCGGCCGCCGGAACGTTGACGCGGACCGCGGAAACCACGCAGAACCTGTCGAGCCGGGTCGCCGGCGCATCGGAGGAGGCGTCCAGCAACATGCAATCGGTCGCCACCGCCACCGAGGAGCTTTCCGCCTCGGTCGACGAGATCGGAAGACGGGTGCGCGAATCCAACAAGATCGCGGAGGCGGCAGTGCTTCAGGCGCAGCAGACCGACGGGCGCATCGGCAAGTTGTCACGCGCCGCGCAGCAGATCGGCGACGTGGTCAAGCTGATCACGGCGATTGCCGAGCAGACCAATCTGCTGGCGTTGAATGCAACGATCGAATCCGCCCGCGCCGGCGAGGCCGGTCGAGGGTTCGCCGTCGTCGCCTCCGAAGTCAAATCGCTGGCCGGCCAGACAGCGAAGGCGACCGATGAGATATCGTCCCACATTTCCGGCATGCAGGACGCGACGCAGGAATCGGTGGCAGCCATCAAGGAAATCGGCGGCACGATCGCCGAGATATCGAACATCGCGTCATCGATTGCGAGCGCGGTGGAGCAACAAAGCTCGGCAACCCGGGAAATCGCGCGCAGCGTCCAGACCGTGGCCCAGGGAACCCAGCAAGCTGCCGCCAATATCATGCAAGTGAATCGCGGCGCCACCGAAACCGGGTCGGCATCGGAAGAGGTCTTGAATTCCGCAAAATCGCTCTCGACCGAAAGCACGCGCTTGCGCGAGGAACTCGACCGCTTCATGGCGAATATCCGCGCGGCTTGAGCTTACGATTTAGACGGTGTCATCATCCGCGAAAGCGGATGATCCAGTATTCCGTGACGGTTCGGCTCTCATGCGGGTCGGCGATTACTGGATACCTGCTTTCGCGGGGTATGACGATCTATTCGTCGCGATGAAACTGCCGCCTCAGCTCGGTCTTGGCGCGCTGCAATCGGTCGCGTTGCACTTTCGGCAAGGTCTTGCCGGCGCGGTTGACATAAAAGGTCAGCATCGAGAGCGCGGAGCGATAGGCGCCTGCTTTGCGGCGTGAACTTCGTTCCGCCGAGCGCTTGAGCGATGCCGCGATTTTCTTCGCGTTGGTGTGTTTGAAGACGCCGTGTTTCAGATCGAGCGCGTTGCTTTCCTGCGTTACTCGCTGCGGCCAGCGCTTTGGCGACGCCTTCTTCGGCGATGATTTCTCCGCGCTGAACTTGCCTTCCTCACTGTCGTTTTACGCGTACGTTTGCTGGCCGTTTTGCGCGTTGCTGCCTTGCGCGAATAGGCTGTTCTTCGATGCTCAGCCATGATCAACTCCATGTCGTTGCAGCCGAAAACGGGCGCAGACCCAATCGGTTCCCTTGGCGCGATGCGGGAACTCCTGCGTCCCCAACGCGTTGGTGAATGTGGCTGATATGAAGATTGTCGCCCTCACGTTTGAGATCCTCGGAACGTCACATTCCCGGGTATTTTCTCATTGGTTTGATGCGATGGATTTGCGGCGATCGCTGCGCCATTCGGCATTGAATCACGGTCCTTCCGTTTTCGTGAATTCATGAGCGGCAAGCATTGGAGCAGTGCGGCATGGTTGCCCCGAGCGATGCGACAATTGTTTCGGCTGATGTCGCAGCGGCGCCGATACAAGGGCATGAAGATCGCGTCATCGAGACCAGCATTCCGGCGCGTCTGGACAATCTGCGCTGGAGCGGCTTTCACACCCGCGTCGTGCTTGCGCTCGGCATCACCTGGATTCTGGATGGTTTGGAGGTGACGCTGGCCGGCGCGCTGTCTGGCGCGTTGAAAGAAAGTTCGACGCTGCATTTCACCAATTTCGACGTCGGCTTTTCCAACAGCGCCTATCTCGCCGGCGCCGTGCTCGGCGCGCTCGGATTCGGCTGGCTCACCGACCGGATCGGGCGCAAGAAACTGTTCTTCATCACGCTGGCGGTCTATCTCACCGCCACGGCCGCCACCGCGCTGTCCTGGAATCTGGCCAGCTACGCGTTGTTTAGATTTCTTACCGGTGCCGGGATCGGCGGCGAATATACCGCGATCAATTCGACGATCCAGGAATTGGTGCCCGCGCGCTATCGCGGATGGACTGATCTGTTGATCAACGGCAGCTTCTGGATCGGCGCGGCCATGGGCGCGGTCAGCGCGATCGTCCTGCTCGATCCGGCGGTGATCGGCCCCGATCTCGGCTGGCGGCTGGCATACCTCACCGGCGCCTGTCTCGGCCTCGTGGTGTTCGTGATGCGGATGTGGATTCCGGAAAGCCCGCGCTGGCTGATGATTCACGGTCAGCCCGATCGCGCCCACGCGATTGTCGACGAGATCGAACGCTCGGCTATCGGAAAGGTGCAAGACCATCCTCAACATGGCTGGCCGAAGATCAGACTGCAGATGCGCGATCACACGCCGCTGCGCGAGGTGGCGCGGACGCTGTTCTCGGTTTACCGCCAGCGCTCGATGGTCGGATTGGCGCTGATGACGGCGCAGGCGTTTTTCTACAACGCGATCTTCTTCACCTTTGCGCTGGTCTTGACCGACTTCTTCGGGATCGCGTCGAACCATGTCGGATGGTACATCCTGCCCTTCGCAGCCGGCAACTTCCTGGGCCCGCTGCTGCTCGGCCGGCTATTCGACACGCTCGGACGTCGCGCGATGATTACGTTCACCTACGCGGTTTCGGGCATTCTGCTCGCACTTTCGGGCTATCTGTTTTCGATCGGCATGTTGAGCGCACAGACCCAGACCATCGCCTGGATGGTGATCTTCTTTTTTGCTTCGCCGGCCGCAAGTGCTGCGTATCTCACGGTCAGTGAGACCTTTCCGCTGGAGGTCCGGGCGCTCGCGATCGCGCTGTTCTATGCGATTGGAACCGGAATTGGCGGCGTCGTTGGTCCGGCTCTGTTCGGTGCCTTGATCGACACCGGATCGCGCAACAGCGTTTTCGCAGGTTATCTGCTGGGATCGGGATTGATGATCGGGGCAGCCGTCATCGCGTGGCGTTATTGTATCGCGGCCGAGCGCCGATCGCTGGAATCGGTCGCACGGCCGCTTGCCGTTGTGGAGTAGCATGAAATGAATCAGGACTTGAGCGATCGGGATTTGGACGATCAGGATTTGGCAGATAGAGACTTGCTAGACAAAGATTTGGCCGAGGCGTCATTGCAACAAGACGATCCATCGCCGGTAAAAAAGTCGCCGAACACGGTTCTGGCGCCCAGCGAACTTGCGCGGCGGTTGGACGAGTGTGCAATTTTGCTCGATATAGACGGAACGCTGCTCGACCTCGCGCCGACGCCGCGCGAGGTGTGGGTGCCGCCGGGGCTTGCCGCAACGCTCAACGGCCTGCTGATGCGGACCTCGGGTGCCCTTGCGCTGGTCAGCGGGCGTTCGCTGAATGACATCGATCTGATTTTTGCGCCCGAACAGTTTCCGGCCGTCGGAGGCCACGGCGCGGAAATGCGAATCTCGACCGACAGCGAAGCCGTCGCCACCCATGCGCCGCCGATGGACAAGGAGTTGAAGCGCCGGTTGGCGGCCATTGCCAGGCTCAGTCCGGGCATTCTGCTTGAAGACAAGGGCTATTCGCTGGCGCTTCACTACCGGCTGGCCCCGCATGCGGAGAAGGCGATTTACGAGGCGGTATCGCTGATCAGGGCCGATAGTGAAGCGCCAGCGAATA
>Ga0193724_1000119_pt1 | contig 19080 bp, 13 predicted proteins | sample H2a1metaG_FD_146005 | JGI IMG/M metagenome (GOLD analysis project Ga0193724, IMG submission 146005) | Soil microbial communities from a riparian zone of the East river system, Colorado, United States - H2a1 | ecosystem: Environmental > Terrestrial > Soil > Riparian zone | place: USA: East River... | reverse complement strand
GCTCCCTGGCGATTGCAGGCGCAATCCTCGCGGGTGCCATCTGGATAGGTACGCAGGGCCATGGCGACGTGACGTACCGGACTCCCGGTGGGCCCCCAACCAACGGCGGGCAGTAGCGGGAGTTGGTGCGGCTATCCAGACGCAAAGGAGCCTTTGCAACCGTACGTTGCAAAGGCTCCTTCTCATTTTCAGTCGGGGCGACTGGATTTGAACCAGCGACCTCCTGCTCCCGAAGCAGGCGCGCTACCGGGCTACGCTACGCCCCGAAATACGAGTCAACGCCCCTCAACTCGAGAAACGCTGACACATGTTAACACGCACAGCCGCCCGACGGGAGCCCGGAATGCGACGCGGTTTGCAGTGTGCAACGACTCTCGCAAATCGCGAAAACTGAAGCGATAAGCGCATATTTGTGATATAGCTAAAGCCCGTATTTGCAGAGACTTAGCTATTAGCTCCGACCTCAAAAATGACCCGCATTTCGGCGTTACAATCGACCGGGGCATCGCGTCTTATTGGTAGAAAGAGACCAGATGGACCGTTCAACCGCATGCAGTACAACCACACCGTTTTCTTGGAGCTATTTCGATGAGCGCGACCCGTTATCTTCTGGCCGCGATGGTGCTCGGATCAGCCATCAGCGCAACCCAGGCAAATGCACAGTGCAGTGGCAACGCTGGTGGATGCCTTACCGTTAACACTGCTTCCGCAACAGTGAATGCGCTGGTGAAGCTCGGTATGAGCGGAACCACCACCACCTTGACCTCACCGACAGCTGACCAGGTCGAAGTCGGCGCGACGCTAGCCGATGCAGGCCCGAGCTTCACGGTCAAGGCGAACCGGAGCTGGACGCTGAACATTCGCACCTCGAACGCAGCGAGCTGGACCTACGTCGGAACGCTTGGCGGCAGCAAGCCGATCAGCGACCTGACCTGGTCGAACGCAGTCGCTGGAACCTATGTCGGCATCGCAAGCACCGATGCACTGTTCCTTTCCGGAGCAGCAGCCACGAACGGGACCGCCGCACAGGCGTTCTTCAAGACCGTGTGGGCAGCGGGATTCACGCAGCCCAGCAATGCACCAGGTACTTACAGCTTGCCCGTAGTGTTCTCGCTTTCGGCGCCGTAATTAACGTCGCCGTTCCCGACTCCAACCGCTTCCTCTCGAGGATTACCGAATTTTATGCGCAATAGAAAGGGCTTTACCCTCATTGAACTTCTGATCGTGGTCGTCATCATCGGCATTCTTGCCGCGATTGCGATTCCTAAGTTCGCGAACACGAAGGACAAGGCGTATGTCGCAGCGATGAAGTCTGACCTGCGCAACATGGCGACCTACGAAGAGCAGTACGCCGCGGACAACAACGGCGCGTACTTTGGTGGAACCGCGACTTCGGCAGTGCCCCTCCAGGGCTTCAGCCCGTCGCAGAACGTGACCGTCGTGATTACGAACGTCGTTGGCCCGCCGCCTTCGTGGAGTGGAACTGCTACGCACTCGCAGTCAGCGAAGACCTGCACCATGATCAACGGTGTGATCGCCTGCGTGTAAAGCTTCAATCGTAAGAAAAAAGCGGGGCCGGCCTCAAGCCGACCCCGTTTTTTTTGTTGGCAAGCCCGCAGCCAAAAACTGCTACGCTGAGAGCACTCGGCAGCTAGTCTTCAGTTGCAGTTGAGTGGAATCATTTCTTGGGATCCAGAATGTCTCCTATCTCGTGGTCCGCCGCCTCGAGGTGCAGACGTGTTTCCCGATCGGAAGCCCTGGGAGCCCCTCGGCGGATGTCGCCTCTAAGTGATACCAGCTCTCCCCTCAGCTCGCTCCTGGCATCCTCGAGGAGCGGCGCCGGCGGGGTGAACCCGGGAAACTGTGGCGCTTGAGTAGTTGGGGCCGGGGGCGGGTTCAGCTTGGCGTTCACCTGCGCGAGATACTGATTCTGAAGCGTACGACGATAGGGATCAATCGAAACGCTCGATTGCGATAGTTCGGTCCAGACGCCGCGTCGCATGTCGTCGAGCATCGACGCCAGCGAGTAAGCATCTCCTCTGTTCGTAGCGAGCGCCTCGTTCTCGATCAGCCGGTTGAGTCTGCCGTCGTTCAGCAGACTAGTGAGGATCCGCCCCTGCGCGTTCGTGATGCGAGTGATCATTCCGCCCGCCTCGACGCGACGCGCGATCGCTGGCTGAATGAGATAGGTAGGCGTCTGGAAAACATTGTCATTGAGGAAGCGCATGGCTTCCTGCTGCCTCGCTCGCGACAGCGGCACGTACACGGCTCCCGCCTGGCTGCCCGATTTGTACTGCACGGTCTCGCCGCCGACGACCGTGGCCACGTGGCTCGCTTCAGTTGCCCACTGTCCGACGGTCCTGTCGTATATCTCTCTCAGGTCGTCGTTGTCCTCTCCGGGCCTGGTCGCGGCCGATGAGATGTACGTCACCACGCGACGGATATTCTTGAACCCGAGCCCCGTCGACTTCACGGGGTCCGCATCGCCCACGGCCTCGTTGAGAGTGCCGTATCCGCCCTCGTTGTTCTCGGAGAAGCGATACCAGGGAACGGTGTCCTGCACGCGCGCCCACTGATCGAGCGTCGGACGCTCATCGTCGGACGATCGCGCACTTGGGATCGGCGCGTATCCCCACATGATCGCGAACTTGTCGTAGGGGCCGATGCCGGGGACGATGTCGGCGATCGCGATATTGTCCTCCGGTTGCGCGACGTAGTTGAAACGCGAGTAGTCCATGATCGATGGCGAATGTCCCATGCGATGGACCCAGCTCGCGCTCCGGACGCTGTCCGCGGGATACGTGGAGCTTCCGATCTGATCATGACGAAGGCCGAGCGTGTGTCCGATCTCGTGCGCGACGACGAACTCGAGCAGCCTGCCCATCAGCGAATCCGGGAACGGCAACGAGCGAGCGCGCGGATCGAGCGCCGAGGCCTGCGTGAAGTACCAGTCGCGCTGCAGATTGAGAACGTTGTGGAACATGCGGACAGATCCGTTCAGGATTTCGCCCGTTCGCGGATCACTCACGTGCGGTCCCTGCGCGTTCTCGACGGTCGATGGCAGCCAGCGTATCACGGTGTGGCGCACGTCTTCGGGCGACCAGTCCGGATCATTCGCGGGCGGATCCATCGCGATGATGGCGTTCTTGAATCCAGCGGCCTCGAACGCCGGCTGCCAATCGAGAATCGCCTTCCTCACCCATGGCTTCCACTGCTCGGGGGTTCCGGGGTCGACGTAATAGACAATCGGTTTGACCGGCTCTGAAAGCGCTGCGCTCGGGTCTTTTTTCTCGAGACGCCAACGGGAGATGTATGACCGATCGGCGGACCGCTGTTCGGGCGTTCCGAAATCCACCTGCGCGATCGAGAAATACCCGAGGCGCTCATCCCACCGTCTCGGCACCATCGGTTTTTCGGGTAGGCGTACCAAGCTCCAATGGGCGAGCACACTCTGCGCGGGCTGCGGACCCTGACCGCCTCCGCCACCTCCGCCGCCTCCACCACCGCCCGGCGCAGGGGTCGGCGTTCCGGTCTGCGTCGCCTCGATTTCGACGTTGTCCGGAAACGCGAGCGCGTTCTCGATGTACGAGCGACGCTCATCCAGAGTGCCGCGGATTGCGGCGAATTCCGGGATGCTCGTCGTGTAGAGTCGCGTTACATCTACGACCGCCGCGCTATCCGGCCCATACGCCTCGACGTTCAGCACCGCGACAACAGGGGGATAGTTGGCCGCCTGCACCGCGCGGTACACCGGAGTACTGCTGTCCGCGACGATCGCAAACGATGGCGACCGCAGAATAACTCGGTTTCCGCTGCGATCCCACCTGAGCGTTCGCTCCGCGAACTGATCACCCCCGTAGTTTCCGAACTGCCCGCCGGGAAGCCGCGGATTCGCGGCGGCCGCCCTCGTGAATCGTCCGACGAGGAGCATGTCCTTGTTCAACTCGCTCTTCGGAATCTCGAAGTACAGCTTGTCGTTCACTCTGTGTACTGCGAACATGCCACGCCGCGTCTTTGCGTCGCGAGTGATTACGCGGTTGTAAGGCCGCGGCTGTGCCGGGGCATTTCCGCCGCCACGGCTTGAGTCGCCGCCGGCCCGGGTGCTGTCGCCCGATGGTCCCTGTGCGGAGCGCTGGGGATTGGGAGCGGTTTTGGGTTCGGGCGCGGTCGAACAGGCGGCACCGAGGAGGAGAGCGGAGAGAGCGACAGGTCTGTTTAGCATGGCTCGCCAGTGAGGGGCTGGATGGGTGATGGCGGACAGCTGGTAACGTGCTGTCCGGATGAACTCGGCTGATGAATGTCTTTCGCGCTGACAGGCCCAAGTGTTGGGCGCGACCAAATTGACAGCGCGGCTCGAGACTCGGGAAGGTTGGAAAAGCGCGCACACAGAAAAACCCCGGGGCACTGGGGTGCCCCGGGGTTTGTCGTCGTCGGAGATTCGGACTCCAACCTTATTGGTATCCCGTCTCTCGGTCTTTCGTCGGAGCCTTGGACTCCAACCTTATGAGTATCCCGTCTTTCGCTCAACCCACCCGTGATCGCGTCCAGATCGCAAGCGTTGTGCACCTCGCCCTGGGAACGCCGCGTACGAATGGAGTCGGCGGGACTTGCCCAGGCGGATACACTTCCGCGGCCAGGACGTCGCGAGCCGGGACGTAGGTGTCGAGATCTCCGGGGAACATTGATCGCCAGGGAAGCCCATCGACGTATGTAAGGAGGCAGCCCTGCGCGCCACGTAGAACCGGTCCAGTTCGCCCGCTCGCCTGGGTGAGAACAGGCACCTGCCGAAAAATGTCCGACGTGGTCGACGCTTTCATTTCGGCGATCTGATCCGGCGTAATGAAGTAAGCGCCCCTCCCCGCGGATTCGCGGCGAAAGAAGCCGACCTTGTCCAGGGCCGCCGAGTCCCGGGCCGACTGTGCCGTGCTCGTTGCCACCTCACTCGGCGTCAGGAGCTTGACGTCGACATGGTTGCGCGCACGATCGCTACGCTTGGTCGAAAACTTGGCGTCGACTTGCACGGGGACGTAGCCGCGCTGACGAACCACCACCTGCTGCGGACCACCGGGAACGCCGGTAAGCGCGTAATTCCCGTTCGCGTCAGTTCGTGTCGCTTCGTTGGTGCCCGGGACGTAGACGCGTGCGTTCGGGACCGGCTTTCCATCGCTGCTCGTCACTCTGCCGGTGACCGTCACGGTCCCTGTGGTCTGGACGAGGGCTGGCGTCGACGTCTCCATCGCGGAACTGGCAGATACGGTAAACGCGAGGAGGGCGAGCGCGGATGCAACTGCTTTGATCTTGAACATCTTTCTCTCACTTCTGGAGTTCATACGCCACGGGGCAACTCTCAAGCCCGTGGCAGGTATGTATATGGAACACTCGCACCCTGAAGTCTGTTCCTGACGCGCCAGGCTTGGAGGCAATAAAAAACCCTGCACTGCCAAAGCAGTGCAGGGTCAGTTTCCACGCGCCCGGAGAGACTCGAACTCCCAACCTTCTGATCCGTAGTCAGATGCTCTATCCAATTGAGCTACGGGCGCCCATACCAACTTTACGTCCTGCTCGGAGCAATCCGGATCCAATCATCCGCCACGCCGAGCTGCGAAGCGCGGTGCTCCTTTCTACTGTATGGGCGGTACAAGACTCGAACTTGTGACCTCCACGATGTCAACGTGGCGCTCTAACCAACTGAGCTAACCGCCCTCTTTTCATCGCACGGAGAGCGGGAAACGGGACTCGAACCCGCGACCCCAACCTTGGCAAGGTTGTGCTCTACCAACTGAGCTATTCCCGCGAAAACAAACAACCGTTCTCGTCTCACCGCAAAGCCATGGAGGTGAGGGGAATCGAACCCCTGACCTCTTGAATGCCATTCAAGCGCTCTCCCAACTGAGCTACACCCCCGGCATTTCCTGAAGGATTACACGCCCGACAGGAACCGCGAAGGATATCCAAGGGTAGTATCTATGTCAAGAAATTTGCTATGGTCAAAAAGCCAACGGCCGGTATCTTGCAGCGCTTCTACACCCTGAGTTTTTCGATTGTCAGAAAGTGCTTTTGTTGTCGCTCGATCAGGCGGTAGGACCAACATTAATTCGCTTGCATTGCTGGCCACACTGGCTGCATTCGCATCAGGCTTTCACGGCAGTATCCAAGAGGTAAGTATCAATGGCAGAAGTAAAGCGTCGCCGCAAAGCGGCCGTCGCCGGAATCGCTCCAAGTGAGCCCGAGAGAGACATTCTCGATCAGTACCTATATGAAGTCAGCACTTATCCGCTGCTCAAAGGTACCGAGGAGATCGATGTCGCCCGTCGGATTCGCGCCGGTGACCCGGACGCTCTCCAGGAGCTCGTGCAGCGCAACCTGCGCTTCGTGATCTCCGTAGCTAAGAAATATCAGAACCGCGGAATGCCGCTCATCGATCTGATCGGTGAAGGCAACGTCGGTCTGCTGACGGCTGCGCGGAAGTTCGACCCCGATCAGGGCGTCAAATTCATCTCGTACGCGGTATGGTGGATTCGCCAGGCGATTCTTTCGTCGCTGGCGCGTCAGGGCCGTACTGTGCGCGTGCCGCTCAATCGCACCGCTGATCTCTCGCGCATCATCAAGGCGTCCGAGATCCTTCGTCAGAAGATGCGGCGCGAGCCGACACCCGAGGAGCTTTCTCAGCTCACCGGTCTGTCGGTAGACGTCGTGCAGTCGCTCGCCGCGCTCAATACCGGTGACGTGCGACTCGATGCGCCGATGGATCCGGAAGGCGATCGCTCATTGATCGAGCGCTTCGTCGCGGACGAGATGCCCGATACTGAAGAGGAGGCAATGAACCGCTTCCTGAACGATGAGATCGAGACCGCGCTGTCCACGCTTCCCCCCCGGGATGCGAAGGTGCTGCGCTTGTACTTTGGTCTCGAGGGCGGACGTGAGCACACGCTCGAGGAGATTGGTTCGCTGCTCGGCGTCACGCGCGAGCGAGTTCGTCAGCTTCGCGACCGTGCGCTCAAGCGGCTCCGCGAGGGAGATGTTGGCCGGGCGCTAGGCTCGTTCGCGGCGTAAAGTCTCGGAACGGCAATGGAAAGGGACGAGCGATGCTCGTCCCTTTTTTTTTTATGACCAGATTAGGCGAGAGGTCCAAGTAGGTAAGTTGTCAGTTGATTAGTTCACGACGCCCCGACCTACTTCGGTGGCGTTCGTGGCCACTGCTGTTGCCCAGCATGCCACGGAGGCAAGTCTGGGCGTAGTGAACTAAATCACTCGCAGCTTACCTACTTGGACCTCTCGACTATTCAGTTGCACCCACTCTCCCGTTCGATCAGGCGTCAGGGTCACCCCTTCCCCTCGCGGGCACCGGGCCCATCTTTGTGACATGATCAAGCTGATCGACGTCTACAAATCTTTCGGCACCAAAAAAGTGCTCGAAGGATTCTCGCTCGAAGTCGAAGAAGGCGAGACCATGGCCCTCATCGGCTACTCGGGCACAGGCAAGTCGGTCGCGATCAAGCATATCGTCGGCCTCCTCGAGCCCGACCGTGGAACGGTGTGGGTTGACGGCCAGGAAGTCCCCAAGCTTCCGCGCGACGAGCTGTACGCCCTCCGATCCCACATCGGCTACGTGTTTCAGTTCGCCGCGCTCTTCGACTCGCTTTCCATCTGTGACAACGTCGCCATGGGCCTGCGAAAGGAAGGACGCCTCGGCGAGAGCGACATCATGAAGCGCGTCGGCGAAGCGCTGGAGCTGGTCGATCTCCCCGGTGTCGAATCGAAATTCCCCGCCGAGCTGTCGGGCGGAATGAGAAAGCGCGTCGGCATAGCGCGCGCGATCGCGCGGCAGCCCAAGTACATCCTTTACGACGAGCCGACAACAGGCCTCGATCCGGTGACGAGCGCAATCATCGATCAACTGATGATCCGCATGCGGGAGAAGCTCGGAGTCACCAGCATCGTCGTCACCCACGATATGCGAAGCGCCTACACGGTCGCGTCGCGCATCGCTATGCTCTTCGAGGGAAAGGTCAGACAGGTTGGAACAGTCGACGAGATCCAGCACACGCGAGATCCGATCGTTCGGCAATTCATCGAGGGCAAGCCTGACCTCGACACTGTAGAAGCTGGAGTCTGATCTTGGCTTCATCCACGAATGGATCCACCTTGCCGTCGCTCGTCACCTATCTCGTGCGTGACCGCGCAAAGGCGCTCGTTCGCGTCGCGTTTCCGCGCCGGCGCTGGAAAATCATCTCCACTCGCTCAGCCGAGGAGCTCGAGGCAGTATTCCGCCGAGTGATGGTGGACGCCGCGCTCATCGACATGGGCGGGCCCGATGAGGACACGTGGAAGGCCGCCGCCTTCGCCGCCGAATTTCCGAGCGCGCCCTTCTTTGCGATCATGCCGCTGCGCCCGACGGATACCCCCGCCGCGGCCCGATGCGCCGGACTCGGGTTTATTGATTTGATCGTGGAAGGAATCGACGAGAACTCCGCGCGCGAGCTCGTGCTTCCGCACGCGTTCTCAACCCGCTTCCACCAGGCGATCGGGGACCCGCCCTCAACGCTCGGCCTCACGACGCCGCTGCAAAGGAGCGCGTGGGACGTCATCGTCGCACACTCCGGGCGTCCCGTCACTACGAAAGAGCTGGCAAAGGCCGTTGGCCTGAGCCGCGAGCATCTGAGCCGAAACTTCGCCAAGCCTGGTGCGCCCAATCTCAAGCGAGTCATCGATCTGGTTCGCTTGATTGCCGCCGCCGAGCTCGCCAAGAATCCTGGTCACGACATTCGGGACATAGCGCGGATCCTCGATTTCGCATCGTCGTCCCACCTGGCCGTGACCGCGCAAAGGATTTTCGGCACCCGGCCGGCCTCGCTCGCCCGGCTGAGGACGGTCGATCTGGTTGACAGATTTGCGCAGGGACGAACCCGCAGCAGGGCGTAGAGTCGCGGATCTCGGCGCGATCAGGCCACGAGAATACCGAGGCAGGGAGCTGTAGGCGTTGCAGCTAAATCGCTGGGAGCTTTTCCGGCGCCGTAATGGAACTGCCAAGTCAGAGATAAATCGGACTCGTCGGCATCTCAAGGAAGCGCGTGAAGCCAGACCATACGAATCTCTTGCATCAGTATGGAAGCTCCGAGCGTAGTCAGCCGGCAGGCTTACAGCTCCCTGCTTTGGTTCTGTGGATGCCAGTGAGGCGCGAGATCTCTCCCATGGGTTTTACGGCCCGACTCTTCCAGATGATTGATCGTTGCCCCAGAAAGGAGCTTGTGATAAATTTCACAAGCTAGGAAAACCCTCCGCCGAACGGGTTTCCAGGGCTCCCGACAACCCAGCTCCAGAGCATACCGACTATGGCCACTGATACGATCCTTCGTCCCAGCGAAATCAAGGACATCCTACTTCGCGAGATCGAAGCGGCGGACCTGCACGAGCTCGATGTCGAGGACGTCGGCACTGTCCTCGAGGTCAAGGACGGAATCGCCCGCATCTACGGACTGCAGAAGGCGATGGCAGGCGAGATGCTCGAGGTGACCTCCTCCGAGACCGGCGAGAAGATCACCGCCCTCGCCTTGAATCTCGAAGAGGACAACATTGGATCCGTCATCCTTGGCGACTACCTCCAGCTGAAGGAGGGCGATGAGGTCCGCCGGACTCGTCGCGTGCTCGAGGTGCCGGTCGGGCACGAGCTCGTTGGCCGAGTCGTCGATCCCCTGGGACGCCCGCTGGATGACGCCGGCCCGATCAACGCCAAGCACACCCGAAAGGTCGAATCGGAAGCGCCAGGAATCATCGTCCGCCAGCCAGTGAAGGAGCCGCTCCAGACAGGAATCAAGGCCATCGACTCGATGATCCCCATCGGCCGCGGACAGAGAGAGCTGATCATCGGCGATCGCGGAACCGGTAAGACCGCGATCGCGATCGATACCATCATCAATCAGAAGGGCACTGGCGTCATCTGCGTCTACGTCGCCATCGGCCAGAAGAACTCGACCGTCGCTTCCGTGGTAGAGAAGCTTCGGCAGGCCGGCGCGATGGAATACTCGATCGTGGTCGTCGCCGGCGCGTCGGATCCGGCACCGATGCAGTACATCGCGCCTTACTCCGGTTGCGCGATGGCCGAGTACTTCATGTACAACGAAGGACTCCCCACGCTCTGCGTTTATGACGATCTCTCCAAGCAGGCCGCGGCGTACCGCCAGCTCTCGCTCGTGCTTCGTCGTCCTCCAGGCCGCGAGGCGTTCCCCGGCGACGTTTTTTATCTCCACTCGCGCCTGCTCGAGAGAGCCGCGAAGCTGAGTGAAGATGCGTCGATAGTCGACAACAAGACCATTCTGAAGGCGGGCGGATCGCTCACCGCGCTACCGATCATCGAGACCCAGGCAGGCGACGTCTCCGCCTACATCCCGACCAACGTGATCTCGATCACCGACGGCCAGATATTCCTCGAGGCGGATCTCTTTTTCGCGGGTGTTCGTCCCGCGGTCAACGTCGGAATCTCCGTATCTCGCGTCGGAGGCTCGGCGCAGGTCAAGGCGATGCGCTCCGTCGCCGGAAGACTGCGACTCGATCTGGCGCAGTACCGCGAGCTCGAAGCGTTCTCGTCCTTCGCGTCGGATCTTGACGCCGCCACCAAGAAGCAGCTCGAGCGCGGCGCTCGCACCGTCGAAATCCTCAAGCAGCCGCAGTATCGCCCGATGGCCGTCGAGCAGCAGGTGATGGTGATTTTCGCCGTCACCAATGGACTCCTCGATGCCATTCCGGTAAACAGACTCAAGGACTGGGAGAAGGGATTCCTCGAGTTCATGGACAAGCAGTTTCCGCAGGTGCCGCAGAAAGTTCGCACCGAGAAGGTGCTGTCCAAGGAAAGTGAGGCCGATCTCAAGCGTGGGATCGAGACCTTCAACAAGCAATTCAATCCCGAAAAGCCCGCGGTCGCCAAGGACGTCCCAGCCGCAAAACCGGCCGAGGCCGCCAAGAAAGCAGGCGCATCACGTCCGGCCGAGGCGAAGCACTAGCGCATGGCGAAGGGTCGTGAGCTAAAAGGGCGGATCAAGTCCGTCGAAAACACCCGGAAAATCACACGGACGATGGAGATGGTCGCCACTTCCAAGATGAAGCGCGCGCAGGATCGCGTCGTCGCCGCGCGACCGTTCGCGAACTCGCTGACGGAAGTGATCGCGAATCTCTACACGCCTGAGCTCGCCGAGAGCTTTCCGCTTATGCGGCAGCCGGCGTCGATCAAGAAGGCGGCTGTAATTCTCCTCACCAGCAACCGGGGACTCGCCGGCGCGTTCAACGCCAACCTCCTCAAGGAAGCGCGCAACCTTCTCGCACGTCTGGGTGAACGGAGTGTCGAGCCCGAGCTTCACGTCGTCGGGAAGAAGGGAATCGGTTACTTCCGCTACATCGGCCGCGCCGTCGCATCGAGCAGGACCGACATCACCGGCCAACCGACCGTCGCCAACGCCGCCGAGCTGGTCGATGGGCTGATCGAGAGATTCGCATCGGGCGAGATCGACGCGGTCTACGTCATCTATTCCAAATTCAATTCCGCGCTCTCCACGCCGCCGACATCGCAGCTGGTGTTGCCGGTGACACCGCCGGAGCGCAAAGGTCCACAGCCCGACTACATTTTGATGCCGTCGGCTGAAGTGATCCTGACCCAGCTTCTCCCCTCGTACGTGCGGAACTCGATTTACCGCGCGCTGGTGGAGAATGAAGCCGGATTTCAAAGTGCGCAACGCACCGCAATGAAAAACGCGACCGACAACGCGGGTGAGATGCTCAACGTTTTACGCCGCACATTCAACCGCGCCCGCCAGGCGCAGATCACGCAGGAAATCGCCGAGATCGTCGGCGGTGCTTCTGCGTTACAGGGGTAAATCATGGCTACGGCCGTCCGCACCGAAAAGAAAAAGCCACGCCCGACCGAAGAGAAGAAGTCGAACTTTGGGAAAGTTGTGCAGGTCATCGGACCGGTACTCGACGTCGAATTCGAGTCCGAGCACCTTCCCGAGCTCTATAACGCGCTGCGTATCAGGGAGAAATCCGAGGCCGGCGCCGAGATCGATGTCGTGGTCGAAGTGCAGCAGCACATCGGCCGCAACCAGGTGCGCGCGGTCGCGATGTCGTCGACCGACGCAGTCGTACGTGGGATGAGAGTCGAGGACACTGGTGGCCCGATCACGGTTCCAGTTGGCGAGGCTGCGCTGGGAAGAATTCTCAACGTCCTCGGCAATCCGGTGGACAACGGTCCGCCGATTCCCGACAGCGTCGAGCGCTGGCCGATTCATCGTCCATCACCCGAGTTCGCCGACCTCGAGCCGAAGACAGAAATCTTCGAGACCGGAATCAAGGTCGTCGACCTGATCGCACCGTTCGTGAAGGGTGGAAAGATCGGCCTGTTCGGCGGAGCCGGTGTCGGCAAGACCGTCGTGATTCAGGAGCTGATCAACAACGTCGCAAAGGGTCACGGTGGAAAGTCGGTCTTCTGCGGCGTCGGCGAGCGCACGCGCGAAGGAAATGACCTTTACCTCGAGATGAAGGAATCCGGAGTAATCAATTCCTGCGCGCTGATCTATGGTCAGATGAATGAGCCGCCGGGAGCGAGACTTCGCGTCGGACTGTCGGGGCTGACGGTCGCTGAGTATTTCCGCGACGTCGAAAACGCGGACGTTCTTGTTTTCATCGACAACATCTTTCGTTTCACGCAGGCTGGATCCGAAGTGTCCGCGTTGCTGGGACGCATGCCAAGCGCGGTCGGTTATCAGCCGACGCTGGCGACGGAGATGGGCGACCTGCAGGAGAGGATCACGTCGACCAAGAACGGCTCGATCACCTCGGTGCAGGCGATTTACGTTCCCGCAGACGACATCACGGATCCGGCGCCCGCGACCGCGTTCGCACACCTCGACGCGACGGTCGTTTTGTCGCGAGCAATCACCGAGCTCGGCATCTATCCCGCCGTCGATCCGCTCGCTTCGTCGTCGAGAATTCTCGACGCGCAGTTCATCGGTGAGCGTCACTATAAGGTAGCAACCGACGTCCAGAAGATTCTGCAGCGGTACAAGGAGCTCCAGGACATCATCGCTATCCTCGGCATGGACGAGCTCTCCGAGGACGACAAGCTGGTCGTGGGTCGCGCGAGAAGAATTCAGCGATTCATGTCGCAGCCGTTCGCCGTCGCGGAACAGTTCACCGGTTACCCGGGCCAGTACGTCAAGCTCGAGGAGACCGTCTCCTCGTTCGAGCGACTCGTCGCCGGCGAATTCGACCAGTACCCGGAGCAGGCGTTCTTCATGCAGGGCGGCATCGACGGCGTAATCGAGAGAGCCGAGAAGCTCTCTAACTCATAGCGATGCTGAAGGTATCGGTGATTTCTCCGGAGTCCGTGCTGTTCGAGGGCGAGACGGATTCCGTGATCGCGCCGGCGTACGACGGGGAGGTCGGAATCCTTACCGGCCACGCGCCGCTCATGGCGCTGCTCGGCAACGGTCAGCTTAGACTGGGCAGCGGATCCGGACGCACGTTCAACGTGAGCGGCGGTTTCATGCAAGTGCTCGACAACCAGGTTCGCGTTGTTACTGAGAAGGCCATCGCGACCTAGCGGACGCGAATGAAGGTGCAAGAGCGAAAAAGGCGGAGCTGAAAGCTTCGCCTTTTTCTCTCGTCAAGGATCTCATTGGGGGGGGTGCATCCATGAGGTGTCCTTCGGATGTAGAGAGTCGTACACGCGAGCTCCGGTGCATCCATCGCGGTAGTAGGCGGAGTACGCGAGCGAATCGGGAGTTTGATACCACTCGTGGATTGGATAGTCGTCGTCCCCCAATTGGCACTTGAATCTTGGGCTGCCGCCCGACGGCGGAGGGGGGCCAATGAGGATTTGCGCGGACACTCCAGAAAACGGGATCTGTTCGTCATCCCAAACTTGCACGGTGATTCTTTTCCACGCCTCGTCGATGTACACGGCGAAAGGTTCGGATGAACTGCCCCACCCGTAGCCAAACAGATCCTGTGGGCCGCAAGGCGGCTCACCGCCATACTGACTACTTGCATAACAAGCTTGCTGATACCACTGGTAATAGTATGTGCCGCTTCCGCCGGTGACGGTGGCGGTTGCCGTTCGGTATTGGGTGCCCGTATACCTGCCGCCAGCCGATAGGTTGACCCCGAGTGTGCGACTGGGGGCATCATACAGGCTGAAGGCAGCCTTGCCCAGTGTGGGTCGAGACACCGGGCTGCTTGGTGAGTCGGATTGGCAACTTGCCAGCAAAACCATACCGAATGTGCCTCCCACTGAGCAAACCATCCAGAGTTTCTCTCGTGTTCCCGCCATGGCGTCTCCTTGAGGAATGGTTCGAGGGCCCGGCAACCCAGGTGTGAAATTGGTGGCCGCTAATTCTAAATAGGAGAGATTGCGACACCGATTGCATGCCAATTCCTTATCAAAATATGTCAATTTCCTTTCAGCTCATCCTTAAGGGTCGGTACCGACGCAAGTGTGGGATGGTGGAGAACTCCTATGGCCTCCCGCGAGTCGCCGGAAAGATCTCCGGTAGAGAACCCGGCACACCGAGCTCGTTGGCGCAGGGGAATTGCTTCCCATATCGCACGACGGTGAATGCGTCGGTCCCGACGCATTGGCCTTTGGCCGAGTGGCTCATCCCTCGCGCAGCTTTCTGCGGGGCCACCCGCTCTTCTGTTGACTTCTCTGGTCCCTGCGGCCTAAGTTATCGCTACTAGTGGTATCCGACGCTGGCCGGGCTGGGCCTGCCGTCGGCACCCGTTTCTCCTGCATTCGCCGCGCGCGCTAATCCCGCTCCGGCAGTGCAGACACCACATCGTTGCGGTCATCTAGTCGTCGAAAACGTCTCCTCTGACCCGCAACTCTCATCCCAGTTTCACTTTCTGCGAGGTGTTGTATGGGAATGACAAGTAAGATCTCTCGCTTCCTTGCGGTAGCGGGCGTCGTGTTCGGGCTTGCCCCGGCACTCGCTCAAGCACAAGGGACGACCATCAGCGGCCACGTGACAGGCGCAGGTGGAGCACCAGTTGTCGGCGCGAGCGTGAGTATCCCGACGCTGCGCGTTGGCGCGTTTACGGACGATGCGGGCAGTTATTCCTTCACGGTACCCGCATCGGCGAACGGCACGACGATCACCTTGATCGCGCGGCGCCTCGGGTTTCAGCCGAGCTCGGCGTCTGTCTCGGTCTCAGGTGCTCCGGTTACACAGAACTTCAGTCTTTCCGCCACGGCAACCGAGCTTCAGGGCGTGGTGGTTACCGCCCTCGGCGAGACCCGTGAGAAGAGCCAGCTGGGCACGGCGCAACAGCAGCTGAGCACGACGGAGCTCAATCAGACCAAGACCATGAATGTCATCAACAGCATTCAGGGAAAGGTCTCAGGCGTGACGATCACCGGCTCGGGCACCCAGGGTGGTTCCAACCGCATCCTGCTCCGCGGCGCGAACTCGATAACCGGTAACAACAGTCCGCTGTTCATCATCGACGGAGTAGCAGTTTCCAACGCCAGCCGCGGCTCAGGTCCGGGCGGCGGATTCGATTTCGGCAGCGCCATTTCCGACATCAACCCGGAAGACATCGCCACGATGAGTGTTCTGAAAGGCCCGAATGCCGCTGCAATTTACGGATCGCGCGCGGCGAACGGCGTCATCATCATGACCACCAAGAAGGGATCTTCCGCAGGCGGCGGAATGCGCACAGAGGTCAGCTCGACGTATACGTGGGAGAACCCTTCCACTCTTCCGATCTACCAGAATCTTTACGGTCAGGGCTCTGGCGGACAGTTCCAGTTTATCGATGGAAGCGGGGGTGGAGTCCAGGACGACAATGACCAGAGCTTTGGTCCGCGGCTCGATGGGCGGACAACTGGTTGCATCTTCATTCCAGGGACAACGACTTACAACCAGTCGATACCGTGCACCCAGTTCACGAGTCCCAAGAACGCGAATGGAACGCTCGCTGGTGTGCCATGGAGCCCGCACCCGGACAACGTTTACAGCTTCTTCAACACCGGGCACACTCTTTCGAACTCGGTTGCCTTCAGCGGTGGAACGGAGCGGGCGAACGCGCGCATGTCGTTCGGCTCGGACCAGATTGACGGATATATCCCGAACAATTCGTTCCACAAGATGAACGGGTTGCTCAATGGCACACTCAAGATCAACGACCGCCTCAGCTCCGACGCGAGCCTTCAGTACGTTCGCAACACCGGACTGAACCGCCCGGGCGTTGGGTACACGCAAAGCGTGCTCGAGCAATTCGTATGGTTTGGCCGGCAGGTTGATCTCGCTGCTCTAAAGAACACATACAATGAAAGCGCCGCCGACAACAACGGGCCGGCCTCTCGTGAGTTCAACTGGAACTACAGCTTCCACAACAATCCGTACTGGCTCCAGTACGACAACCCCGAAGTGGACGGTCGCGACAGGTTCATCGGCAACGTGTCAGCTACCTACAAGCTGTTGGAAGGCGTCGATGCGTCCCTTCGGACCGGCTCGGACATCTATCGCTACAACATCGACCAGCGTTTCGGGCCGGGTGATGTGCGGCAGGGCACGATCGTCGATCCGGCGTATTTCGGCGGGTTCAACAACATCACCGACTACAACAATGAGAACACGACCGACGCAATCCTGAGGATCAATCGTGGGCTCGGTTCGCACTTCCAGCTGAACGGAACCGGCGGCGCCGCCGTTCGCAAGAGCACCTACAACGGCACCAGCGTATCAACCGGCGGAATCACAGTTCCGGGCATCTATAACGTTTCAAACGCTGCGATCACTCCTACTCTCGGCCAAACCACCCAGCTTCGTCAGACGAACAGCGTTTACGCCTCGGCTGACGTGACGACGAACGGCTGGTGGACGCTTGGCGGCACGATGCGCAATGATTGGTCGTCGACGCTTCCGAAGGGCCTCAACTCCTACTTCTATCCCTCGATCAGCACATCGATAGTGGTGAGTGACGCCATTCCGGCCATGAAGAATCGCTTTCTTTCATACTTCAAGCTCCGCGGTTCGATGGCGAAAGTGGGTGCCGACGCAGACCCCTATTTGCTGCGCACGACATACACTGGTCTCAGCACCAAGTACGGCGGGCTCTCGCAGTTTACCCTTGGCGACGCTCTCGCGAACGGCGGGCTGCTGCCCGAGATCACCCATTCGAATGAGATCGGCGCTGAGCTCAGCTTCCTCGAGGGACGCGTAACCTTCGACGGCAGTATCTACGACAAGCACACCGAAAACCAGATCTTCAACGCTCCGATTACCGCGACGACCGGCTTTACGTCGAAGTCGATCAACGCCGGCAACATCAGCAATAAGGGACAGGAGTTCCTGCTCGGCGTTACACCGGTTCAAACCGCTACCGGGTTTACCTGGAACAGCTTGTTCAATTACGGGCGTAACAAGAGCCAGATCACGGAGCTTGCCCCGGGAATCAAGACGCTCGCTTTGGGGAGCTTGTTCTCAGCTCGCCTGGAGGCGCGTCTCGACAAGCCTTACGGCGCAATTATGGGGAATTCATGGCTTCGCGATGCGAAGGGAAATCTGTTGTTGAAGAATGGCCTGCCTCAGCGCGACCCCGCATCTGCCGGCTACCAGCACTATTTTGGCAGCGTTCAGCCGCAGTGGACGGGCGGATGGGGCAACACGTTCAGTTATAAGAACATCAGGCTTTATGGGCTGCTCGACTTCCATAAGGGTGGGAAGCTTGCCAGCATCACCAACATGTGGGGCGATTACACCGGCGTTCTATCGCGCACCATGCAGGGGCGTGAGGTTGATTGGAACAACCCCGGTCTGGTCGTCAAGGGTATCGATCAGGCGACTGGTCTGCCGAATACGATCAACGTTAAAGCCGAGAGCTACTGGCAGTGCATCGCGTATAACTGCGGTCAGGTTATCGAGGACAACGTCTTCGACGCCAGTTATACGAAACTTCGCGAATTGAGCCTCACATTCGACCTTCCGCAGACTTTGGCGGGCCGGTTCAATGCGCGCGGGATAACCCTCGGTCTGACAGGACGGAATCTCAAGACCTGGACCAAGGTTCCGAACATCGATCCTGAGTTCGCCTATCAGACGGGGAACAACCAGGGTATCGAATTCGCCTCATTGCCGAACGCACGGGTGTGGGGACTCAATGTTCGCATCACACCGTAACCCTTAAATCGGATACTCATCTCACATGATCAATAAAAACTTATTGAGAGTGGGTTCAGCGGTGGCGCTGGCGCTTACCGTGTACTCGTGCAACAACGACACGATCACCTCTCTCAACAAAAACCCGAATAGCCCGGAGGACGTGCCTGCGGGCCCGCTCTTCACCGAGGCGTCCCGCCTCGCTACCACACGCTGGTTCGGCGGGATCGACCTGCGTACCTACGAGTGGATTGTTCAGCAGCTCTCCGAAGTGCAGTACAATGACGAGGACCGCTACGTCCGTGTGCACGCGGCTGACACGGAAGGCTCCTTCAACGGCGCATACGCGGGCGAGCTGAAGGATCTGACGCAGATCATCGCGAAGGGCACCGCTTCCAATTCACCTGGCACGTACGCGCCGGCAATTGCCCTTCGTACTCTGGTCTTCTCGTTTGTGACCGATTCCTGGGGCGACATACCGTACAGTCAGGCGCTCAAGGGCGACTCAATCGGCTCCAGTCTTACCCCGGTGTACGATAAGCAGCAGGACATTTACACCGATTTCTTCGCGGTTCTCGACAAGGCCTCGAAGGATCTCGCTGGAGCGGGCAACGACCTGGGCTCTGCCGATCCGATCTATGGTGGAGATCCCGCGAGCTGGCAGAAGTTCATCAACTCGCTTCGTTTGCGGCTGGCAATCCGTGTCGTCAACAAAGATCCTGCGCTTGCCAGCGCGCAGATTGCCGCCGCGCGTGCCGCGCCAGGTGGGTTGATTCTCACCAACGCCGACAACGCGTATTTCCCCTGGCCAGGAGATGGTGTCTACAACAATCCCTGGGCCGATAACCTGGGCGCACGCGACGATTGGCGCATGTCGGACAGGCTAGTCAACATCCTGAACGCACTCAGTGATCCGCGCCTACCAATCTACGCG
>Ga0193724_1000118_pt1 | contig 19096 bp, 18 predicted proteins | sample H2a1metaG_FD_146005 | JGI IMG/M metagenome (GOLD analysis project Ga0193724, IMG submission 146005) | Soil microbial communities from a riparian zone of the East river system, Colorado, United States - H2a1 | ecosystem: Environmental > Terrestrial > Soil > Riparian zone | place: USA: East River... | reverse complement strand
TAGCGTCGCATCGTCGGATGCGCTGCCGGAGCATGACTTTACTTCGAAAGCGCTGCTCCAGGGGCTTCCGCCCGGGCAGGACATTTTCTATCGCGTTCGGTTTGAAGATATCGGCGAAACCGGGATATCCGGAGAAACGCAGGTCGGGCATTTCCGGACCGCGCCCGCAGCGCAAATCTCGAGGTCACAAGCCTCGATATCGCAAGCCTCGATCTCATTTGTCTGGTCGGGTGATACCGCGGGCCAAGGCTGGGGCATCGATCCCACTCGCGGTGGCATGCGAACCTACAAGACCATGCTCGAAAACCGCCCCGACTTTTTCATCCATTGCGGCGATCACATCTACGCCGACTGTCCGGTGCCCACTGAGCTGAAACTGCCGAACGGGGAAACCTGGCGGAATATCGTGACCGAGGAGAAATCCGCGGTCGCGCACAGCCTGGCGCAGTTTCGCGGAAACTATAAATACAATCTGCTCGATGACAATTTGCGCGCCTTTCATGCGCAGGTGCCGATGCTGGCCCAATGGGACGACCATGAAGTGACCAATGACTGGTCGCCGATCGGCAGCGCCGACGAGACCGGTTACGCCGAAGACGGCACCTCCAGACTGGTGGCGCGCGCACGCCAGGCGTTTTTCGAATTCATGCCGATCCGCGCCATTCCCGAGCGGGAGGGGCGCGTCTATCGCAGGATCGGATACGGGCCGCTGCTCGATGTCTTTCTGATCGACATGCGCAGCTACCGCGATTCGACCTGGAACAAGCGTGACGACCGCGGCGACAGCTTCATCCTGGGTTCCGCCCAGCTGGCCTGGCTGAAGCGCGAGCTCGCGGCCTCGAGCGCGACCTGGAAGGTCATTGCTGCGGACCTGCCGATCGGAGTGATCAGCGAAGACGCGATTGCGCTTGGTGATGGGCCGCCGGAGCGGCGCGAACACGAGATTGCCGATCTGTTGTCGTTCATGAAACGCGCCGGCATCAGAAATACCGTGTGGCTGACGGCGGATATGCACTATACGGCCGCGCACCATTACGATCCGAACCGCGCGGTGTTTCAGGACTTCGAGCCATTCTGGGAATTCGTCTCGGGTCCGCTTCATGCCGGGACATGGGCTCCCGGCGAACTGGACAATACGTTCGGTCTGAAGGCGATGTTTCAAAAGGGCTGCACGGCGGAACAAGGCGAGAATCTCGCACCCTGTTTTGGCCTGCAGTTCTTCGGCCGTGTCGATATCGACGGCCGATCGGAGGTCATGACGGTGACCTTGAAGGATGTCGATAATCGGGACCTGTGGTCGGTCGATATCGAGCCGCGGCCGGACGCGCGGCCGGGAACCATGCTGGCTCAGCATATCTGAGCCGCTTGCTGTTTGGCGGCGGCTCAGCGCGTCACGATCAGATAGCCGCCCAGCACCAACAGCAGCGACAGCACGACGAGCGCGCCCACCACGCCGGTGACGATGGCGAGCAGTTCGTTGGCCTCGAGCCATCGTCGTAATGCCTTGACCATTCCAACTCGATCTTGATCTGGACGCTGCGCTGCTGGCAGACTATCAAACCACGGACCCGCTGTCTCATCTACCCCTTCAACGAAACGCCCGTTCACGCGGTATCGCCGGCGGCTCGTCCGGCCCGCCTTAAGCCTTCAGGAGTTATCATGGAGCATCTGCAAACCCAGGGCATCAGCCTGCCGCGGCTTGGGCTCGGCACGTTTCGCTTGCAGGGCGATGCCTGCCGCGCGGCGGTCGAAAGCGCGCTCGGTCTCGGCTACCGGCATATCGACACCGCGGAAATGTATGGCAACGAAGAGGCGATCGGCGCCGCCATCGCCGCTGCTCGCGTCGCGCGCAAGGATCTGCATGTCACCACCAAGGTGTGGAACGAAAACCTGGCACCGGACGCGATCCGCAGAGCGTTCGACGCCAGCCTGAAAAAGCTGAAGCTCGATCACGTCGATCTCTATCTGGTGCACTGGCCGGCGAAGAACATGAACCTGCCAGCGATGTTCGAAACCTTGCTGAATCTGAAGGAGGAGGGCCGCACCCGCGCCATCGGCGTCGCCAATTTCAACATCGCGCTGCTGAAGACCGTGGTCGAGGAGATCGGGGCGCCGATCGCCTGCAACCAGATCGAATACCACGTGATGCTCGATCAAACGCCGGTGCGCAAGTATCTTAGCGCCAAATCGATCCCGCTGGTGGCCTATTGCCCGCTGGCGCAGGGCCGGGCCGCTTCGGACCCGACGCTGACGGCGATCGGCCGCAAGCATGGCGCCAGCGCGGCGCAGGTGGCGCTGAAATGGCTGCTCGATCAGGATGGCGTCGCCGCGATCCCGAAGGCGTCGCGGAGCGAGAGCCAAAAGGCCAATCTCGACGCGCAGCATGTCGGTCTCGACGATGAGGACAGACAGGCCATCGCGGCGCTGCCGAAAGACAAGCGTTGCGTGAATCCAGGTTTCGCGCCGGCGTGGGATTGACGCACGAAAAATGGCCCCTCGCGGGACCATTTCTGTGTCGTGCCTCAATCGTCGTCTCAATAGTCGTGGCGACGATGCTTGACGATCACCACTCTGTCCGCGTGGCGATGGCGCCGCCAGCCTTCATGCCAGCCGTGATCGCGATGTTCGCGGAACTCGGCACGCGCGCCGTAGCCGTGATGATGACCGCCGCGCTTGATCACGATGGTCTCGGCGCTGGCAATCGACGGTGCCGCAATCGCGATCGCGCCAAGCGCCGCGATGACTAATCCAAACTTCTTCATGCGTTCCTCTCCTCGGTTGAGCGATGATTAAACATCGCAGCCGCGCGAACGTTCCCGGCGAATCCGAAGAGAATTCTGAACAATCATTCAGCAACCATGATGCACGCCATGCGGGCGCAGGGGCGCGGGTCGGATCGCGGCCATGGCGATAAGCCGGCGCGGGATCGAAAAGCTAGTTGCACTTATGCTGTGACGGAGTTGGGTTGCCGTTGGCGGTGAACTTGCCGTCCCTGATGGTGTATTCGCCCTTCCGGTTGCGATTATACATCGCGCGCATGGTGCCGTCGGGCTGCATCGCAAATCCATACTCGCGGGTTTGTTTGAGCCTCGGAAAGAAGACGCGCAGATTCAGCATGCCATCGCCGGAAACCTTGGCGGTGATCACTTCGCTTTCGTCGGCGGTAGCGCCGAAGTTGCGCCGGTGCACGACCCGGTCGCCTGACGCTATCTGATAGGCAAGCACCGCGCCGTCGCCCCTGTCGGGAGCAGCCGAACAGTCCAGCGACCAGGCTCCTATCAATCCCCAGGCGCGCGCCGCCTCGGCCACCGTCTCCGCGGACGCGCTGAGCGTGAGCGTCAGGAGGAAAGGGATTGCCAGCGCCAATCGCCTGAAAGGCCGGTTCACGTTCAAGGCTCCGCTTGCTCGAGCTGATCGACGATCGAAGTCTAGCATTTCGATTTCGACGCAAATGCGCCCGCGCCGGTCATCGGCGGCTTGCGGAAAGCCGGTGCCCGGCGCATCATCCATGCATAAAAAACTTATCAGGGGGAACGCCAGCATGTCCGCATTGTCGCGTCGCAATTTTCTTGAGCTTACGGGATCCGCTGCCGCCGCCGCGCTGTCGGGGCGCTTCACAACGCCCGCTGACGCGGCGATGGGTCCCGCCGACAAGTTCGACCTCGTGATCAAGGGCGGCGACGTGCTCGATCCCAGCCAATCGCTGCGCGGCAAGCGCGACATCGGCATCCGCTGGGGAATGATCGAGGCGATCGAGCCGGAGATTCCCGCCGCCCGCGCGTCGAAGACCATCGACGCGTCAGGCAAGCTGGTGACACCGGGCCTGATCGATCTGCATTGCCACGTCTATCCCTATGGCTCGGCGATCGGCATTCCCGCCGACGAGCTGGTGCAGCATCAGTGCACCACCACGGTGGTGTCGGCGGGCGACGCCGGCGTCAACAATCTCGCGGCATTGCGCCGCTACATCGTGGCGCAATCGCGTTCGCGGATCTACGCGTTCGTCCACATCGCCAATAACGGATTGTCGGCTTTCCCGGTGGCGGAGCTCTACAACATCGACAACGCGCAGATGGAAGCCTGCGCCATGGCGCTGGCGGAAAATCCGGATTTCCTGATCGGCGTCAAGGTGCGGATGTCGGAGAACGTGATCTTCAAGCACGGTCTGGAGCCGCTGAAGCGCGCGATCCAGGCCTGCGAAATATGCGGCTGGCCGGCCAAGATGATGGTGCATATCGGCGGGGTCGAGACCGGCGAATTGATGTCGAAGATTTTGGATCTGCTGCGGCCCGGCGACGTGCTGACCCACGCCTATTCCGGCGCGCCGAACATCGCAGGCGCCTTCACCAACATCGTGCAGGACGGCAAGCTGCTGCCGGCGGCGCTCGCCGCCAAGCAGCGCGGGGTGATGTTCGATGTCGGCCATGGCGGCGGCAGTTTCGATTTCACGGTGGCGGAAGTGGCTATCCCTGCCGGCTGCGCGCCGGATACGATCTCGTCTGATATCCATGTGTTCTCCGGCAATTCACCCGGCGTGCCGTTCCTGCCGAACGTGATGAGCAAGTTCATGACGATGGGCTTTTCGCTGGAGCAGGTGGTGACGATGGCGACCACGGCGCCGGCCAAGATCATCAACCGCGCGCCGAAGATCGGCACGCTGCAGATCGGCGCGCCCGGCGATGTCGCGATCATGGAACTGGTGGAGGGGCAGGTCACGTTCGTCGATACCCGCAACAACAAGCGCGACGGCAAGGCCTACCTGAAGCCGGTTCAGACCGTAATCAACGGCGTGCCGTTCGGCCGGCCGTATCAATCGCCGTTTGCGGTGAGATGAGGGACCGGCCGGATCGACATGAGCATGGCAGATCGCAGACCTGACGCTGTCATTGTTGGCGCCGGCATCGCGGGTAGCGCGCTCATGGCTTGGCTGAAGCCGGTGCAAACCGTGATCAACGGCGTGCCGTTCGGGCGGCCCTATCAATTCACCAACCAATGTTCAATCACCATATCGGGAGACACCATGCGAGCGCGAGCAAACCTGAAGCCGCTATTCTGTCTGATGGCCTTATTGGGAGCGGGACTTTTCATGCCATCTGCGACCGCTGCCACATTCGTGTATGTCGGAAATGCCGATAGTCAGGATGTCACCATTCTGGAGCTCAAATCGAGCGGCGATCTGACGCCGGTCGAAACTACGGCGGTGCCCGGTCCCGCCAAGCCCGGCGGCTCGCTGCCGCTCGCGGTCAGCCCTGACAAGAAGCGTCTCTTTGTCGGCTTGCGCAACGAGCCGTATTCCGCGGTGACCTTTGCGATCGATGCCAAGACCGGTAAACTGACGCTGGTGGGCTCCGGCCCGTTAACCGATTCAATGGCGTATGTCGTCACCGACCGGAGCGGGAAGTTTCTGTTGGGCGCGTCGTATGGCGGCAACAAGGTCGCGGTCAATCCGATTGGACCGGATGGCGTTGTGCAGCCGGCGCAGCAGATCGTGGAGACGCAACCGAATGCGCATTGCATCATGCCCGATCCATCGAACCGCTACGTGCTGCACACCAGTCTTGGCGGCGACCTTGTGTATCAGGACAAATTCGACGTCAAAACCGGCAAGCTGACGCCCAACGATCCGCCGAGCGTCAGCGTCAAGGCCAAAGCGGGTGCGCGTCATCTGGTGTTTTCCCCCAACAAGAGGTTCGTCTATCTGATCAATGAACTCGACGCGTCGATCTACGTTTTGCCGTGGGATGCCAAGACCGGTACCCTGAAAAAGGAAGTTCAGATCACGACTTCATTGCCTGGGGGGTTCGAGGGCAAACCGTGGGCGGCCGACATCCACCTCACGCCGGACGGCAAATTTCTTTATGCCTCCGAACGCACCACCAGCACGCTTGCGGCGTTCAGCGTCGATCTCAGGACGGGAATGCTGACATCGATCGATTCCTATCCAACCGAAAAGCAGCCGCGCGGCTTCAACATCGATCCGACCGGCCGCTATCTGCTATCAGTCGGCCAATTGTCCAACAGCATGACGAGTTATGCGATCGACAAGGCGACCGGCAAGCTCACCAAGCTCAGGGAATATCCGATGGGAAAGAATCCAAACTGGGTCGAGATCGTCAGCTTCTCGCGGTAGCGCCGGTATGCTCCAAAAAACGTTTCGGCGAGGAGGGACAGATGCTTCGGTCGATCAGGCAAAGTGCGCTTTGTGGTTTCGCCACCGTGTTGTCCCTGTTGCTGCTTGCCTCCGGGATAGCACAGGCCTATCCCGATCAGCCGATCAGGATCATCGTGGCGTTTTCGCCGGGCGGCAGTTCGGACATCGTGATCCGCGCCCTGCAACCCGCGCTTGCGGAGGATTTGCGTCAGACGGTCGTGATCGAGAACAGGACGGGCGCAGGCGGCAATATCGGGGTCGCGGCGGTGGTCCAGGCGGCTGCGGACGGATACACACTCGGCGTGGCCGCGGCTGGCGTCCTCACCGTCAACCCGCATCTCAACCGTGCGGCGATGTCATTCGATCCCTTGAAGGATCTGGTTCCCATCACGTTGCTGGCCGAAATCCCGTTCGTGCTGGTCGCGTCGCAACAATCCAGGTTTTCGTCGGTCGACGACGTGATTGCGGCCGCCAGGTCGCGCCCCGGTGAATTGTCGATCGGGCATGGCGGCAACGGCACGGCGATGCATCTGACCTCGGCGCTGTTCAACCAGAAGGCCGGTGTCAACATTCAACTCGTCTCCTATCGCGGCAGCGCGCCGGCGGCCGTCGATGTTCTCGCGGGGCACATCCCGCTGGCGTTGCTGGACGTCCCAGTGTCCCAGCAACTGATCCGTGACGGCAAGCTGAAGGCGCTTGGTGTCTCCGCGGCCGGCGGTGTCTCGTTCTTGCCTGACGTGCCGCCGCTCTCGGAACTCGGCCTGAAGGATTTCGATTCGGTCGGCTGGTTCGGTCTGGTCGCGCCGGCCGGCACGTCGCCCGAGATCATCGCCAGACTCAACGCCGCTTTCGTGAAGGCCTTGAACGATCCCGCCGCCGCCGCGAAGATCCGCGTGCTCGGCGCTGAACCCGCGCCGACCTCACCGGAAGACTTTGCAAAATTCATTCGCAGCGAAAGCGCGAAATGGGGCAAGGTCATCACCGATGCCGGCATCAAGGGCGAGTAGGGCAGCGCGCCGTCTCATCGCATCAACTTCGAGCGCGCGTCTCCACATTCGCGATTCTGGTCGGCACGCCGAACTCCTTGCGGCAGACCTCGGCGAGCACGGCGACGCCTTCGCGGATCTGCTCGTGCGACGGACTGGCGAAGCAGAGCCGCAGCCGGCTGCCGGCATAGGCCTTGTCGGTGGACCATTCCGGGCCCGGATTGATGGCGACGCCGGCGGCGAGCGCCGACTGGTACAGTTTCAGCGTATCGACATTGTCCGGCAGCTTTACCCACAGGAAGATACCGCCCTTGGTGTCTTCGAATTCGGCCGACGTGCCGAATTGCTCGTTGAGCGCTTCCATCAGGGTGTCGAGCTTGGCGCGCAGGCCGCGCGTCAGCTTCGGCACATGCGCAGCGAAATGCGGCGCGCAATATTCCGCGAGCACCATCTGTTCGAGCGCGCCGGAACCGGCGTCGGTCTTCAGCGCCAGCATCCGCGACAGCGCAGCCCAGGGTGCGACGATGTAGCCGACCCGCAACGCCGGCGCGATCGATTTTGAGAATGAGCCGATGTGAATCACGCCGCCATTTGTGTTCATGGCATAGAGCGCGGGCGGGCGCTGTCCATCCCAGATCAGGTCGGCGTAGCAATCATCCTCGAACACCGGCACCGCATATTGTTCGGCGAGCTTGAGGAGTTCGTGCCGGCGCGTCTCAGGCATGATGGTGCCGGTCGGATTCTGTACGGTCGGGATGGTGTAGATGTATTTCGGCGTGATGCCGCGGCGCTTGAGGTCCTCCAGCGCCGCCGCCAGCGCGTCCATCCGCATGCCCTCCCGGTCGAGCGGAATGCCGACCACATTGACGCCGAGCCGGGTCAACCGGTTCAGCGCGCCCTGATAGGTGTCCTGCTCGATAATCACGGTGTCGCCACGCGCCAGCAGCGTCGCGTTGACGAGATCGAGCGCCTGCAGCGAGCCCGAGACGATCAGGATGTCGTCGGCGACGCAGTTGATCCCGGCGTCGCGCTTGAGTTTTGTGGTGAGAAATTCGCGCAAGCGACGGTAACCCTGCGGGCCGCTGGCGAGGCCGTAGGTGGCGAGCGTCTTGCCCTCGCGCTTGAGGACCGCGTTGACGGCTTCGATCAGCCCGTCGACCGGAACCTGGTCCGGATCGTTATTGCCGCCGATAAAACTGTACCTTGCGAGCCCCGCCCACTTCGCTGCGGGCGCGGGCAATCCCGCTGGCAGCAAGGGCGAAAAATCGAATTGTGCTGATGTCATGGACGTCATCCCCGTTTTATTTTCTTGTTGAGAGCGCCCGCTATCGCGGCCGCCCTGCAGGCTAGTTCTTGCCGACAACCTTCAATGGCCGGCCCTGGCTGATAAACGCATAGTGGCCGCTACCGAGTCCACCAAACATCAGCGCTTCGACCACCGGTTCGGCGATCTCGCCGGCGGCGGCCCAATCCACCACGAAGTTGGCGCCGGTTCCGCCCCGGACGTCGGTGGTGGGGACGAAGACTTCAACGGTCGAGAACGGCTTCAGCGCCACCGGCGCCTTGAGGTAGTTTTCCACCATTTTCCCGTTGGTGTCGAAATATGCGATCCGGCGCAAGACAAGTGGGCGCGTCTCCGAAGCATTGTGGATGCTCAGCGTCACCGAGAAATCCGCCCGCACCTTTCCCTGGCTTATCGAGACGCTCGAATAGACCGGAACATAGAATGCGCCGGACACGCCGAGAATCTCCGATGGCATCGCGGTGAGCGAACCGGAGAAGGTCTGCTCGATCCCCGGAGCGGTCTGGGCCTGTGCGGCGGGCGTGCGCATCATCAGCAGGCAAGCCAGGATCGCCAGATAATAGCATCCCATCCGGATGTGACACATTGCTCGTTTAACCTCCACGGCGTGCCTTTAGGTTGCGGCGAGGGGAACCTCGAGGATGGCGGGCAGATCGGAAAGTTTCGCGATCGACTGGTAGTCGTTGGCGGATTTCCAGGCCAGCCCCTTCATTTCCAGCGGCTGATAGGCGAGCGACGAGGTCGAGCCGAGCCCGATGGTGTAGCCGTCGGGCACGGCGCGGATCACGGCGCCGGTACCGATGGTCGCGGAAGCGCCGGGCTTGTTCTCGACGATCACTTTGACCTTGAGTTGCTTTTCCAAAAGCTCGGCATATTTGCAGCTGATCGGGTCGGTGGAGCCGCCGGGCGCGTAGGGTACATAGAAGCTGATGTCGCGGGCGGGCCACTCGCCGGCGGCGCGTGCGTCCGCGGAAAATGCCGCGGCCGCCGCCAGCAATCCGAAGGCGGCCAATGCCGTCGGACGGAAATTCAGTCGAAACTGCATGTTGTTTCTTCCCAGCGTCTGCTTCTTGTTTTTATGGCTGCGACCATGGCGATTGGGACCGGACCTCGTCAACAATTTTTCCGGCCCGGGCCGGTTCATAGGACAGTCGTTCTGCGGCGCTCCGTACGCGACGTTCTGCCCTGCGTAATGAAGCTGGCGCAGGCTCCCGAGTCCGGCTAATGCTCCGAGCTGAAAAGCGAGACCCTTAAATGGCCGATCCGATCCAGGAAGTGCTGCAAGCCTTCGCCCATGGCGAACTCGTGGTCGTCACCGATGACGATGATCGCGAAGGCGAGGGCGATCTGATCGTCGCGGCGTCGCTGTGCACCGCCGAGAAGATGGCGTTCATCATCCGCCACACCTCGGGCATCGTCTGCGCGCCGATCACAGGCGACGACGCCCGCCGGCTGCGGCTCGATCCGATGGTCGCGCATAACGAATCCAATCACACCACCGCCTTTACGGTTTCGATCGACTACAAGCCCGATGGCGGTACCGGCATTTCGGCGGACGAACGGGCCTCCTGCTGCCGTGCGCTGACCAATCCCAATGCCGGCGCCAACGATTTCGCGCGGCCCGGCCACGTGTTTCCGCTGATTGCGCGTGACGGCGGGGTGCTATTGCGGTCGGGACATACCGAGGCCGCGGTCGACCTCTGCAAGCTGAGCGGCCTGCCGCCGGTCGGCGTCATCAGCGAATTGATGAACGATGACGGCACGGTGATGAAAGGCGAGCAGGTCGCGCGGTTCGCGGCCTCTCACAAGCTCAAGCACGTCACCATCGCCGACATGATCGCCTATCGCCAGGCGCGTGAGAAACTGATCGAGCGGGTCTCGACCTTCACCACGGACAGCCCGATCGGGCCGTTGCAGGGTTATGCCTATCGCTCGCCGTTCGATTCCATCGCCCACGTCGCATTCGTCTATAACGGCATCGGCGACGGCAAGAATGTGCTCACCCGCTTTCACAAGCCCAATATCGTCAAGGACATCTTCACCGGGCCGAAGCGCATGCAGGCCGTGCTGGAACATTTCAAGAAGGCCGGCAGCGGCGTGCTGGTGTATTTGCGCGACGGCGCCGCCGGCGTTCCGGTCGCGCCATTGCCCGAGGAGAATTCCGCGGAAGCCGACCGCAACAAGCAATGGCGCGAGGTCGGTGTCGGGGCGCAGATCCTGCGCGATCTCGGCGTCACCTCGATCCGTCACCTGACGTCATCGGTGCACGACTACAAGGGATTGTCAGGTTTCGGCATCGAGATCGTCTCCAACGAACTGCTCGAAGGCTAGGGCGTTAATCATTCCGGGATGACGCGCGCCGGACCTCGGATGTGCGATTGCACATCGGGAAATTTCGATAGTGTGGTAGGTAGAGTTCAGGATTTCGCGCGTTCGCGCGCCTTGGATGTGCAATTGCGCTTCGGGGACTGACAGAACCAGGAACGTCCAATTCAATTGCGCTCCTGCCCTTGGCGCTTTAACTTGGCAAATAAATCCGTAAGGTAGTTAGCCGAAAGGAATTTTCATGAGCGTGCGCCCTCAGACCAAGGACAAGCCGTCCCCGGTGAATTTTCAGTGGGACGATCCTTTCATGCTCGACGAGCAGCTCACCGAAGACGAGCGCATGATCCGCGACACCGCGCGCGCCTATGCGCAGGACAAGCTGCTGCCGCGCGTCACCAAGGCCTACCTGGAAGAAAAGGTCGATCGCGACATCTTCCACGAGATGGGCGAACTCGGCCTGATCGGCATTACGCTGCCGGAGGAATATGGCTGCGCCAATGCGAGCTACGTCGCCTACGGCCTCGTGGCGCGCGAGATCGAGCGCGTCGATTCCGGTTATCGTTCGATGAATTCGGTGCAGTCGTCGCTGGTGATGCACCCGATCTATGCCTATGGCGACGAGAACCAGCGCAAGAAATATCTGCCCAAGCTTGCGACCGGCGAGTGGGTCGGCTGCTTCGGCCTGACCGAGCCGGACGCCGGCTCCGATCCCGGCGGCATGAAGACCCGCGCCGAGAAGACGGCCGACGGCTATCGGCTCACCGGTACCAAGATGTGGATTTCCAACGCGCCGATCGCCGACGTATTCGTGGTGTGGGCGAAGTCCGCCGAGCATAACAACCATATCCGCGGCTTCATTCTTGAAAAAGGCATGAAGGGCCTCTCGGCGCCGAAGATCGGCGGCAAACTCTCACTCCGTGCGTCCGTGACCGGCGAGATCGTGATGGAAGGCGTGGAAGTGCCGGAGGATGCGCTGCTGCCCAATGTGTCCGGCCTGAAGGGACCGTTCGGCTGTCTCAACCGCGCCCGCTACGGCATTTCCTGGGGCGCGATGGGGGCCGCGGAAGACTGCATGGCGCGTGCGCGGCAATACACGCTCGACCGCAAGCAGTTCAATCGTCCGCTGGCGGCGACGCAGCTGGTGCAGAAGAAACTGGCGGACATGCAGACCGACATCGCGCTCGGCCTGCAGGCCTCGTTGCGGGTCGGACGATTGATGGACGAAGGCAAGATGGCGCCGGAGATGATTTCGATCGTCAAGCGCAACAATTGCGGCAAGGCGCTCGACATCGCGCGCATGTCCCGCGACATGCATGGCGGCAACGGCATCCAGATCGAATACCACGTGATGCGGCATGCGCAGAATCTGGAGACCGTGAACACCTATGAGGGCACCCACGACGTCCACGCCCTCATTCTCGGCCGTGCCATCACCGGCATTCAGGCGTTTTCGTAAGGCGTCGATGGAAATCCTGGGCGTGGCTCCACATTCCAGCGTCATCGTCCGCGAAAGCGGGCGATCCAGTACTCCGTGCCGTCTCGTCTTATCTGGAACATCAGCGATTACTGGATACCCCCGCTTTCGCGGGGTATGACGGCTGTGCGTGCTTCAGGCACCATGCAACCGGCATCGAGTAGGGTACCCCATGGCCGACAATGACGACGTCCCGTTCAACCGTGATTTTCCGCTGAAGCCCGGCGTGGTCGATGATATCAGACCCGGCGTGCGGCGGCTTCTCTGCAACAATCCGAGCCCTTTCACCTTCACAGGCACGGTGAGTTATATCGTGGGTAAGGGCAACGTCGCGATCATCGACCCCGGGCCCGACGACGAAGCCCATGCGGCGGCGCTGCTGGAAGCCGTGCGCAATGAGACCGTGACGCACATCCTGGTCACCCACACCCACCGCGACCACTCGCCGAACACCGCGCGCATCAAGGCCGCCACCGGCGCGCCCGTGTATGCCGAGGGTCCGCATCGCGCGTCGCGGCCGCGCTACGAGAGCGAACAGATATCCTCGGAATCCGGCGCCGACCGCGACTTCAAGCCCGATATCGAGGTGCGCGACGGCGAGACCATCGAAGGTTCCGGCTGGGCGCTGCAGGCGGTGGCGACGCCGGGCCACACCGCCAACCATCTGGCTTTCGCCTGGCGCGAGTGCAAATTCTTGTTCGTGGGCGATCATGTGATGGGTTGGTCGACATCGATCGTGGCGCCGCCGGACGGATCGATGATCGACTACATGGCCTCGCTCGAGCGACTGACGGCGCGGACTGAGGATCTGTATTTCTCCGGCCACGGCCCGGAAATCCCGGAAGGTCCGCGCTATGTGCGTTTCCTGATCCGGCACCGGCAGGCCCGCGAAGCCTCGATCCTGCATCGCCTTGCAAAAGGCGACGCGGACATTCCCGCCATGGTGCGCGCCATCTATATCGGCATCGACCCGCGGCTGACCGGCGCCGCCGGCTATTCGGTGCTGGCGCATCTGGAAGACCTGGTCGCGCGTGGGATCGTGGCGACGGATGGCGATCCGCTGATCGACGGAACGTATCGGCTGGCGTGATCTTTTGGTCATTCCGGGGCGTGCGAAGCACGAACCCGGAATCTCGAGATTCCCCGATGTGCAATTGCACATCTGAGGTTCGACGCTGCGCGTCGCCCCGGGATGACGAAAGTGCTCTCTACTTCTTCACCACCTTCGGCTGAATCTTGGCCGGGGCTTGCGGTTTCTTCACCGGCTTGGCGTTGTCGACGGCGTTGTTGATATCCTCCATCAGTTTGGTAACGCGCGCGGCGTTGCTGCCGAGATCGCTCTCGAAATAGCGTGACGACGAGCGAATATCGACGCGCGATCCCTCACCGTCGGGCGTGACGCGGATCGACACGTCCTCGCGGAATCCCATGATCGGCGTCCGCGCCACCGCCTCGATGCGGCCGGTGCGGCGCGGCAGCTGCGGGGCGCGCTCGTCGATCACAAGCCATTTGCGCTTGGTGACCAGCTGCAGTGTGACCTCATAGGCCCGCTGTACGGGGACGTCGAGTTCCACCGTCTCGATATCGGGATAGGCGTGCCGCTGCTGTTCGGCGGAATACAGCCCGGCATAGACGGCGGTGTTGGCGCCATCGCCGGTGCGCAGGCCCGCGAGTGCGTCGAAGCGCGGCGGATCGATCGGATCGGTGGTGATGTCGTGGATCGGCGGCAGCTTGCGATATTGCACGGCGAGATAGGCGGGATAGGCGAGCACCGCCGCGTCGATCAACAGCGCCAGCAGGATGCGGCCCATGCCGCGCGAACCGTTCTGCCAGATCGCGACAAAGGCGGCGAGGCTGACCAGAATCGAAAGACCGGCGCAGCCCAGCGCGCCGAAGAACGTCGCCAGCGCCGGTTTCACTTCGAGGAAACCGAAGCGGACGATGAAGATCGAGACCAGCACCGCGACTATCGAGAATACCGCCAGATTGCGCGCCCATGACGCGAGGCTGGACACGGGCTCCGACTGATAGGGAGCGGAAAACCTGCGGGCCATAGGTCAGAAATCTGCCGGGTTGGAGCCTTGCCGGGCGAAATGCTGCCGGGCTGCACACTGGCCCGTTTGAGACCACGGTCCTGCGGCAAATTCAAGGGCTGGATTGCGCGCAGGGGCGTTCTTAACCTCTCCCCGCTCTGCGCGGGGAGAGGTCGGACTGCGGAGCAGTCCGGGTGAGGGGCAAGGCACTGCGCCCGCAACGACGATCAAACCATCGGGTCGTGCCGGCCAGACTTACTTTCGGCAACTTGCCGGAGCCCCTCCTCGATAACAGCGAGGACACCTTCGACGTTCGACAGAACATCGTTATTCCAGAAGCGCATCACACGATAACCCTGCGCACACAAATAGCGATCTCGCGCCTGGTCGCGTGCCGACTCTGCATGCTGCCCGCCATCGACTTCGATGATCACCAACTCAGCCCGGCAAACGAAGTCGCAGATATAGGGGCCTATGGGCTCCTGCCTGACGAACTTATATCCACTGAGCTGCCGGTTACGAATGCGATTCCAGAGCGTCGTTTCGGCGTCGGTCTGGTCTACGCGTAGTTTTCGCGACCTGATGGTTCTGCGAATGGCGCCGCGCATTGCCTTGCCCCTCACCCGGATCGCAAGGGCGATCCGACCTCTCCCCACGCAGAGTGGGGAGAGGTTAGTACCCTACGCCGCCGCGTTGGGAAAACTGTACGCCTTGAACTGGTCGCGCAACGCGGTCTTCAGGATCTTGCCGGTCGCGGTGTGGGGAATGCCGTCGACGAACACGATGTCATCCGGCATCCACCATTTGGCGATCTTGCCTTCCATGTATTTCAGGATGTCTTCGCGCGTCGCGCTATGGCCCTGCTTGAGCTGCACGATCAGCAGCGGACGCTCGTCCCATTTGGGATGATGTATGCCGATCACGGCGGCCTCCGCGATCGCGGGATGTCCGACCGCGAGGTTTTCCAGATCGATCGACGAAATCCATTCGCCGCCGGATTTGATCACATCCTTGGAGCGATCGGTGATCCGCATGTATCCGTTGGCGTCGATGGTTGCGACGTCGCCGGTGTCGAAATAGCCATCCTGGTCGAGAATGTTGGCATCGACGCGGAAATAGCCCTTCGATACCGCGGGGCCGCTCACCTTCAGCCGTCCGAACGTCTTGCCGTCCCACGGCAGATCCTTGCCGGCATCGTCGGTGATCTTCATCTGAACGCCGAACGGCGGGTAGCCCTGGGTCTGGAGAACATCGAGCCGGGCCTCGCCGGTGAGTTCACTGAACGGAGGTTTCAGCGAGGCGAGGGTGCCGATCGGGCTCATCTCGGTCATGCCCCAAGCGTGGCGGACCTGGACCCCCATGTCGAGGAACGATTTGATCATCGTGCGCGGCATCGCCGAGCCGCCGCAGACCACCATCCGCAGATGAGGCAGTTTCAGCTGATTGGCGGCGATATGATTGAGCAGCATCAGCCACACCGTCGGAACGCCGGCGGTATGCGTCACCTTCTCGGCATCCAACAGCTCGAATACCGACGCGCCGTCGAGTTTCGCGCCGGGCAGCACCAATTTGGTTCCCATCGACGGCGCCGAGAAAGCGATGCCCCAGCTGTTGGCATGGAACAGGGGAACCACCGGCAGCATTGTATCGGCAGCATTCGCACCGAGGGAATCGCCGGTGTTGGCCATCAATGCGTGGAGAACGTTGGAACGATGCGAATACAGCACGCCCTTGGGGTCACCCGTGGTACCGGATGTGTAGCACATCGCCGCCGCGGTATTTTCGTCAAACGTCTTCCACTTGAAATCTCCGTCGGCCTCCGCGATCCAGTCCTCATAGGCGACCGCGTTCTTCAGGGTGGTTTTTGGCATGTGCGCCTTGTCGGTGAACACGACGTAGCGTTCCACGCTTGGCAGTTTGTCGGCGATTTTCTCCAGGATCGGCACAAAGGTGATATCCGTCATCACCACGCGGTCCTCCGCATGATTGACGATCCAGGCGATCTGGTCGGGAAACAGCCGCGGATTGACGGTATGGCAGATCGCGCCGATGCCCATGATGCCGTACCAGGCTTCAAGATGGCGCCAGGTGTTCCAGGCGATGGTGGCGACGCGGTCGCCGAGCTTGATGCCGTCGCGGTCGAGGCGTTGCGAGACTTTCAGGGCGCGGTCGCGAATTTCGGCGTAATTGGTGCGATGGATGGGGCCTTCGACCGATCGCGTTACGACTTCCTGCGTGCCGTGAATCGACGCTGCGTGTTCGATAATCCGGTGGCAAAGCAAAGGCCAATCTTGCATCAGTCCAAGCATGCGAACGTTCCTCCAGATGGTGTTATCGCCTGTCGCAGGTCTTCATGGAATTGCCATGAACTTTAGCGCGCAGAAAGCAAGCCGCAAATGGCCTTCTGAGGGCTTTGGTCGCACCTTCACGGCAATGGTTACCGTTGCAACAGTGCTGCTGATGTTTTGCGCGCAAACCGGTCCTGCTGCCGCTCGGAAGCATGGTCATAGTCTGTGGGGCGATCTGTTTGGGGAGACCAGGCCGAAGCTTGGGGAGACCAGACCGAAGCTGCGGCGGCAGGCAGCACTCCCCGCGCTCCCCGCATCGGTGCCGTTGCCGCAGCCGCGTCCGGCCGATGCGCCGGTCATCGAACCCGAAAAGCCCGCGGCGGCAAAACAGCCGCCGCCTGTCGAGGCCGACAAGCCGGCCGAACAGGCCGCATTCCCGCCATTGCCGACGCCGCGTCCGGCCGACGCACCGGCCATCGAACCCGACGCGTCCCCGCCACCGCCGTCGGCCTGCCGGCTGGCGCTGACAGAAGCGATCGCGATCGCCCCCAGCATCCCCGACATCAAGGGTCCCGGCGATTGCGGCGGCGAGGATCTGGTGCGGCTGGAAGCCGTGGTGCTGCCGGACAAGCGGCGGGTTTCGCTGAAGCCCGCGGCGACCTTCCGCTGCCCCATGGCGACCGCGGTCGCGGACTGGATCCGCACCGACATGGCGCCGCTGGCGGCGAGCCTCGGCAGCGTCATCAGCGATCTCGACAATTTCGACTCGTTCGACTGCCGCGGCCGCAACGGCGTCACCGGCGCCAAGCTGTCGGAACACGGACGTGCCAATGCGCTCGACGTTCGCGGGCTGAAACTCGCCAATGGCCAATCAATTTCACTCACCGATCGCACCGTCTCGCGCGAACTGCGCGAGAGCGTGCTGCATTCGGTATGCGCGCGGTTCTCCACGGTGCTGGGGCCGGGATCGGACGGCTACCACGAGGAGCACATCCATCTCGATCTGATGGAACGGCACAACAATTACAAGATCTGTCAGTGGAACGTGTGGGATCCGCTGCCGCAGATCGCGCCGCTGTTACCCCTTGAGCGGCCCGAGGAAGCGCCACCGCGCGAGGTCGCCGCGAAATCCGATGCGACCAAATCCGATGCCGCCAAACCCGATGCGGATAAATCCGAAGCCGCAAGACCGGATACCCGGAAATCCGATGCTGCCAAGTCTAATGCTGCCAAGTCTAATGCTGCCAAGTCTGATGCTGCAAAGCCTGACGCGGCGAAACCGAATGCCGCCAAGTCTGATGCGACCAAGTCCGATGCCAAATCCGATGCCAAGTCCGATGCGGCCGAGCCGCGGTCTGGCGAGACCAGGCCGCCAACAAAAAAGCGCCGGGAAAACCGGCGCTTTTGATCTCGTCGTGACGTCTGCGTGATCGACCATTCCGATCGACTGTCGCGAGAGCCGCGGCTGCTGCCGCGACTACTGGTACGCGTTGCCGCCGCCTTGCAGCGCCATCTGCGAATTGAACGGCGAGTCGCCGTGCTTGGGCTCAAGCACCACGACGATCGTGCCCATCTTCACCCGGTTGTACAGGTCGATCACGTCCTCGTTGGTCATCCGGATGCAGCCGGACGAGATCGACGCGCCGATATATTCCGGCTGGTTGGTGCCGTGAATCCGGAACAACGTGTCCTTGCCGCCGGAGTAGAGATACAGCGCGCGCGAACCCATCGGATTGTCCGGTCCCGGCGCCACGAAGGTGGGCACGCCGAGCCGCGAGATTTCGCTCTTGGTCGGATGCCAGGGCGGCCACTCGGTCATGCTGCCGACCTTGGCGATGCCGGACCACGCCATCGCTTCCTCGCCAACGGTAATACCGTAGCGGATCGCCTTGCCGCCGTCCTGGACGAGGTAAAGGTAATGATTGTCGGAATCGACCACGATCGAGCCCGGCGCTTCCTTGCGGTGGTACTCGACGATGGCGCGACGGAAGGGTTCCGCAACCGGGGTCTTGACGTAGGAGACCTTGGCCAGCAGTTCCTTGTCACGCGGTTTGAAGTTGGTCTGGCTGGTCGCCTCGAAGGTGGTGGCCTGCATGCAGCCCGACAGCATCAGGCCGGCCGCCAGAATTCCCAGTTTTGCGTTCAGCGACGACATTGTGCACTTCCAATCGAAAGCCTCGCGCGAGGCTCCACTATTGAGCCTAAACGCCACGATTCCGTTAAACTCATTATCGTTAAAGTCGGCCACAATTCCAGAGTTTAGATGCCTGTGTCGCGCTGCGGCACCCTGGCTGTGTCTTTTTTACCGCAAATTTCATGGTTTTCGGCTGATTTTTGGGCAGCGCCTCCGCGTCGCCGAACCAGCGCCACGTCGTCGCCCTCCGGCCGCCGCATATGTGGATCGCCGGCTATGGCCCGTCATGAAGAGCTTGCCAGAATCGAGCTAAGTCCTGTTGGGTAGATGCGTACCCAGCCCCGGAGTTCTTCATGTTGTCGGTGTTCGTCCCTTCCGAAACCTCGCTGAAGAAGGTCGCTT
>Ga0193724_1000117_pt1 | contig 19127 bp, 24 predicted proteins | sample H2a1metaG_FD_146005 | JGI IMG/M metagenome (GOLD analysis project Ga0193724, IMG submission 146005) | Soil microbial communities from a riparian zone of the East river system, Colorado, United States - H2a1 | ecosystem: Environmental > Terrestrial > Soil > Riparian zone | place: USA: East River... | reverse complement strand
GAGTTGCGACCAATCACCTAAACGACATACTAATGCAGCTCGGGCGACGTATAAACAAACATTACGAGGCTTGAGGAAATAAATGCAATGCAAATCGTGTGGCTATCCTAATTCTCACGTGGTTGATACCAAGCGTGATGAAAGGCTTAATCAAATCAGGCGTCGTCGGGAGTGCATCAAGTGCGGTGTTCGCTATAACACGCAAGAACAGATTCAAAGCAATAATTCTAATTACAAAACCACTCCTCCTAAGCAGGTGATTGAGAAATGAATCTAGGTGCCTCAGGGATTGCTAAGCGAATTACTGATATTGAATATCAAAGACAAAAAGGTGTTCTGCGTCAGATAACGATTAATGACACGGAGATGATTATTCATGCTAAAGAACAAGATAAACTCTATATTCCAACGGCGACCGGCCGTATTGCTCATCTTGATGATAGCTTTGTGCGTGTCATTATGGGTCCTTACGGAAGTGGCAAGTCAACATGGGCAATTACCGAAATTGTTCGAAGAGCTTGTGGGGTACCCCGATGGCACGCTGGCCGACGACGTAGTCGATGGGGAATCGTACGAAATACGAGTGGCGAGCTCAGTACAACAACTCTAGCAACCTGGCTTGCCTGGTTTGAGGATTTAGGTGATGTACGAAAGCGCCAGAAACCAATTATGACTTATGAGCATAGCTTTAATGACGGCAATGGAATAGTGGAGTTAGAGTTGCTTTTTATAGCGCTTGATAGGCCTGAGGACGTTCGAAAGATTAAATCACTCGAACTAACAGGGTGCTACATCAATGAGCTCTCAGAGGTTCCTAAGGCAGCTTTAGCACACATGAAGGGCCGTGTTAATCGCTATCCCTCTAAAGCATTTTGCAAGGAGGCGTATTGGTCAGGGATTATTGCTGATACTAACCCTCCTGAAGATGATCATTGGATATTTAAAGACTTTGAGGAACAGGCGTTTGAGCACCACAGGCTTTTTAAGCAACCTCCTGGATTAATAAGAAACGATAATAATAAATGGGTGCGCAATCCTTGTGCAGATAATGCGACTCATCTACCGGACAACTACTATGAAATGCTTTCGGAAGGGCAGTCTCAAGAATTTATTAAAGTTTTTTGTCTCGGAGAATATGGAAGTGTTGGCTTTGGTAAGCGCGTCTATCCTGAGTTTAATCCAGACTTTCACGCTGCTGAGTCTTTGGCTGCTATCCAAGGTGAGCAACTCCTCCTTGGTTGGGATTTTGGGCTTACTCCTGCTTGCGTTGTTATGCAGTTGTCAGCTCGTGGACAATTGCTGATATTGAAGGAATATGTAGGTGATGGAATGGGGATTAGAAGCTTTGCGGACTCTATTGTTATTCCATCGATTGCTAAAGACTTTCCTTACTGCAGGGTTGGAATCTCTATTGGTGACCCTGCTGGTAACAATCGCAGTGAGGTGATTGAGGAAATGTCTTGTATTGGCGAGCTTACATCCTTAGGAATTCCAACCCGAGGTGCGAGGACTAATGACATTGACCCACGCTTAGGGTCGGTTCGTTACTTCCTGAACAAGATGGTTGATGGTAAGCCTGGTCTTGTGCTTGATAGACGGCAATGCCCTACCCTGTTCAAGGGATTTGTTAAGGATTATGTTTATGCACGCGTGGCTGTATCAGGTGAAGAGCGCTATAAGGATAAGCCTAATAAGAACATGGCCTCTCATCCAATGGATGCTTTAGGCTATGGATGCCTGGAATTGGCTAGTGATAGAATAGCCAGTGAGAAGATGGGAGGGCAAAAGCCTGTGGATATTTATAATCCAGTTTTCAGATGGAGTAGTTAGTCAATTTTGTATCTTTGAAATAAAGAACGAAAGAAGATGGAAGAATATTAATGTGTAATGTGCGCTGTAGGTACTGTAATAAACATTATGTTAAGAAAGATGGTGATAAGTGCATAGAGTGTGAGAAACAGTTCACAGATATAATGAACAAGTTAACACGAAAATATGATGGTGCATTAAAAAGGCTGGTAAATAGATGATAGATGTTGCAACGGTTATAAGTTATGGGCTTAAATATTTAAAGGTGGAATCTATGGATGATGGAATCAAAATAGAAAATCCCGAGGAAATAACACATAGTTTTCTGCATGATTTAAAAAACATGGTTGTTGATTTACAGGACTTAAAAGCTGATGGAGAGTGCCTTGAAGACAGGTTCCAGATGATGAGTAAAATGCAAGAAACATTATTGAGTCATTACGATTATGTTCGTTCCATGCTTGATGACGTTATAGATTTTCAGTTAGTTAAAATCAGAATTCCTCATCGGTGTCCAGTGTGCAATGGTTCTACCTTCGATGAAGAAGGCGCTCTGTGTCATCCTTGTGATGGAAGAGGTATAGTTTGGGGTTGAATAGAATTTAACTTTTATTAAATGGAGATTATCATGGCAGAACAAAAACAAGTCACGTTAGTACTTAACTTTGCAGGTGAAGGCAATGGAGTCGTTCCACGTTTAGGTAGACTATACTGTCCAGAAAACACCTTATCAGAAGTGGCTACAGCAGGATTCTTGGATAATTATTTGAAAACACAGGTTATGGATTTGTTGGCTACTGATTTTATATTTGCCGTCGCAAGCAATGGCCATCAAATATACAAGCCTGTATTCACAGACGGCTCATGTACGTTGACTGTTTTACCATAAACCAAAAACAAAAGGAGAGGTGAAAATGTTGTTTCCAGAAGCGCTAGAACATTTAAAATCGGGGATCGCTGTTTATCGTCGAGGCTGGGAGCCCCAAGATGGGTACTTGACACTAATGCCAGGCATGACTCATGTATGGAAGATTGTTCTACATCCTAGCCCTAATGCTGGTAATTATATATTCTCAGTTGAAGATTTAAGTGTTAATGATTGGGAAGTTTATTTAGCGTCTAACCTTAAATGCGGTGAATCCGCAGAAGGCGTGCAGCAAGAAGCGGTTTAATTGTCAAAATCAGAATTTACTATTCGATAGAAGACAAAATAAACAGTGACTTTGACCTTTTATATGCAAAGTCACTGTTTATTGAAGTATAGATACTATTAGCCTAAGGATTAGGAATAAGGATATGGAAATCATTGCTGAACAGATGGACATAGAGGACATCGAGCGCATTAATGAAGAGCTTGCAGATAAACTTGCACAAGCAGGAATTGATGAAGCAGAAGTGCTTAAGAAGGCTCGTGAAGACTTAGTTCTTTGGGAGGGGTATTTTGGTGAGAATGTAACGCGCGGAAAAGACGACATGAACTTTGTGCTTCGTGACCAATGGTCAGCCGTTGAGCGCTCAGAATTTAGCCGATTGTTTAAACCTGCGATGACTTTCAATAAGCTTTATGACACCACAAAGAAAGTAGTAGGTGAGCAGCGAAAGAATAAGCCAGACCTCGTTGTGCGCTCTCTCACGGGCAAATCTACCCAAAAACAAATTGATTTGCGTGCCGATTTAGTACGGACAATATCCTACCAATCACAGAATGATTTAGTGTATCAGACCGCATTTAGGTCAGCACTTATGATGGGTTATGGGGCGTTTGAAATATGCCTAGACTATGAATCTCCACGCTCTTTTAATCAGATAGTAAGATATGAATTAATTCCAGATTCGACAAGAACATCGTTTGACCCTACCGCTTTAAAACCTCATAAAGGGGATGGAAATTTTTGTGCTCGCCAATACGTGTACACCAAAGAAGAATTCTATGCGACCTTTCCCAACGTAATGAATGCAGTATCTTATTCAGACCCAAGGTCATTGCTTGATTTCCAATGGGAAACCAGGGATACAATTGTTGTTTGTAAGTATTCTCGTAAAGAATGGTTTCCTGTTAAGCTTTTTCTCTTAAGTAATGGGGAGTCTGTTACTGAAGATGAGTGGGAGGACATGCAAGAAGACATTAAGATGCAGATGGAATTAGCTGAAGCCTCCCAGGTGGTTGGAGATATAATTAGAAAAACAATTCCTGAGATTATTGGGGAGCGAATGAGTAAGGATTATAAGATTCGCCAATACATTCTTACTCAAAATCAAATCATTGAGTTTAACGATTGGCCTTCTAAATACTTGCCTCTTATCTTCGTAGACGGTGACTCTAACTTTATTAATGGCCAACAATACACGCGCTCATTTGTTCATGAAGCTAAAGATGCACAGAAGTTTGTGAACTATGTGGGATCTGAAATTGCTGCTGAGATTAAGAACAGAAGGCGTGAGCAGTGGATTGGAACGCCTGATAACATCGTTGGTAATGAACAAATGTGGCGCAATCCTGAATTACAAGCCGGAATGTTGACTGCTAAACCTGATCCAAAAACAGGGTCTATGCCTCAAAAGATGCCTCAGTGGGAACTTTCAGCTACCCTTCAACAGCAATTTCAAAGAGGTTCACAAGACATTCGTGAGATTCTTGGCTTCTCTGAAAACGAGGCTTTGCAAGGTCGCGATATGTCAGGTAAAGCACGTCGTGAGAGAAAACTTGAAGGCTCGATGTCAGCGTATGTATTCTTTGATAACTTAAATCAAGCCATTGAGCAAGGCGGTCGCGTAGTACTCGATCTCCTTCCTGTTATAGTCGGTGAGAACGAACGTCATATGGTGGTATCAAAATCCGATGGTCGAACAGAATCTATAACCATGAACAAGCCAGTAACTGGAGAAGACGGTAAGTCTATGGTTAGTAACGCGCTTGATGGTGGTGATTATGACGTTGAAATTGATACAGGCCCAAGCTTTGCCGTACAAAAAGAAGTAGCTTTGGAGTTCATGCAGCAGACATTAGCTGCTAATCCGCAGGTATTCCCTCTTATTGCTGACTTATGGGCTAAGAATTTAGATGTACAATTTATGCCACAAATTGCCGAACGATTTAAATCCATGGTGCCCCCAGAAATACTCGCTAAAGAAGAGGGCAAGCCTCCTCCTCCTAAACAACCAAATCCTCAAGAAATGATGGCCCACCAGCAAATGATGGCACAGCAACAACAGATGAAAATGAATGAACAAAAGATGCAACTTGAAGAACAAGCCTTGATGGAAAGGGCAGAGGAACTCAAGATTAGAAAAGAGAAACACATGCTAGACCAAGCAGAAATGATTCTTAAAGCGCAGGAAATGAAATCTAAAATGGGTCTTGAACAACAAAAGATTAAGGTAGAACATGGCAAGTTATTATTAGATGCTGATAAAACAGAGAAGGATTTTTCAACTAAGATTGCCTCAGTTTTGTCACAGATTCATGTTCACAATAATCCGCAAGAAAAAACAAAAGGAGAATAAAAATGCCAATTAGTGTGCTTTTTTGGGTAATTATGATCATCTGGTTTTTTTCTGGAATTTATTTCCATAGGTCTGATTTTGCGGGTGGAAATTATGGTTATGTAGGAGGAAGTCTAATGCTTTTTGTTTTGTTGGCATTAGTAGGCTGGAAGATTTTTGGCCCTCTTCTTCGTTGACATTCACTTATTTCAGACTCCTATGAAATTAATTAACGATGCATGTGCGGTAATTAATTTCATATGTATGGGCTATTAAATCCAATGAAACCCCTTAGCTAAAATACCCAATATGGTTGCATAGCCTCCAATGTATAACGTTACGAATGTATAGAAATGCCTATCAACTTTTGAACTTAAACTTTCAAATTTTTTATCAAATTTATAGTCAAGATTGTTAATCTTTTCGTCAAATTTCTGATCAAGACCATCAATCTTTGCATCTAGTTTCTGATCAAGCCTATCAATCTTTTCGTCAAGTTTCTGATCAAGTCTATCAATCTTTTCGTCAAGTTTCTGATCAAGTCTATCAATCTTTTGATCAAGATTATCAAACTTGTTTTCCATGCGATTAAGCAATTCATAGATATGACCAATTGATTGCTCAAGAAGCGCTAGTCTTGTGTCTTCAGTGTGGTTTGAATGGTTTTTAACTGGCATCGCATACTCCTATGAACTCAATTAGAAATCGAAAGACAGTCTAATGAGTTGTTAGATATTCGGGAGCTACCCTAGTCTTTCATAATAATTATATCACAATCGAATACAATCCTATATACGGGGTTTTAATTTGAACTAATCGGATTATAATTATGTAATCGAGAGAAGGAATCTCTCAGGGTTTCAGGCCTACCGTATGGTCTAGGGTGCACAATGCATCGAATGGAGTAGAAATTCATGGACGACGATCAGAATGCTTTAGCTGAACAGGTAAGCGGAGATGATGAAGATGTTGAGAATGGTGGTGTTGGCCCAGGGGATGCGGAAGAGCTAGGAAGTGAAGACGCAGAACAGGGGATTGCAGGTCAGGATGAACCCCATAGCATTAAAAAGCGATTAGGGATGCAAGCTAAAAAACACGCCAGGGAAATGAGGCAAATGCAAGAGCATATGATGCGAATGCAAGCGCAACTAGGTGGTGATTCTGCCAATCCTCAACAAAATTACAACTCCAATCCTTATCCTTCACCAGGCCAGCCTAACCCGCCAGCCATGTCGGAAGAGGAAAAAATACATAAGGCCGTACGCTTTGCTCTTGGCGCTAAGGAAAATGAAGAGAGACAAGCTAAGGAAGCAGAACACGTAACTCATGTACATAAGCAATACCAACGCTTAAATGATGAGTTCGACAAAGCATCTGACAAGTACGATGATTTTGACGACATGGTGAGAGGGGATGATGTTCCTTTTACGCCACATGTGCGGGATGCACTACTACTCGTTGAAAATCCGGCCGAAGTGGCTTATCGACTAGGTAAAAACAAATCTGAGCTTGAACGAATTTCTAGACTCCATCCATTAGATCAGGCACGTGAAGTGAATAAGCTGTCTTTTAGTTTAATGGGGAACCACGGGAAACCGACTGCTAACCAGAAATCTACCCCAATGGGTGGCATTAGACAAAATCCAGCGCATTCATCAACAGCCGTTACGGATAAAACGCCTCCTTCTGTTATCAGAGCGAGGATGAAAGCGGGCACATGGAAGTGATACTAGGGTTTTAAGGATAAAACTCGAAAGACCCCTGGTCACGCCAGGTGCCATTTAAAGGATTAAATGGAGACCTAGCAAATGGCTAACCAATTTATTACAACCGACCTGGTATCCAATACCGCGTTGGCAATGTTTGCAAACAATGCACCGTTTGTAATGACTGCATCCCGTATTTATCAAGATGACTTCGTGTCCTCTGGTTATAAAATCGGTGATACTTTACAAGTACGCAGACAGAATCACTTTATCGTTGGTGATGGTTCTGTAGCAACGCCTCAATCAATCATTGAAACGGTTGAAACGATTGTTGTAGCGCATCAATACCATGCGTTGATTGCCTATACTATTCAAGATTTGTCACTAAGAATCGAAGACTTTTCACGTCTGTTTATAGCTCCTGCAATCCAGGAAGTAATAACCCAGATGGAAAAAGACATCGCATCCAGTGCTGAACAAGAACTTAATTTTTTCACAGGGACTGCAGGAGTTGCAATTAACTCGTTTACTACAGTCGACTTAGCGGGTGCTAAATTGCTTGAGCAGGGTGTAAATATTGCCTCTGACGCTTATATGGCAATGACAGTACGGGATGGCTCTAGCTTAAAAGGTGCTTTGTTAAATAACTTTACTCCCGTATTTAATGAAGACATTGTGCGCTCTTCGGCCATTGGTCACTTGTCCTATTTTGACATATTTCAATCTCAGAATATCAAACATCATATTGCAGGAGCAGGACCAAGGCTTCATTCTGCTGATGCTTTATTGGTAAATGGCGCTGTTGCTTCAGGTAACACCATTATTATGGATGGTGCAACCATTAATATTACTGATTACTTCGTCGTTGGTGATTTGATTTCCATTGAAGGAGTGCAATCGGTAAACCCAGTTGGTCGTGCTGCAACGGGTCAAGATATGCAGTTTGTAGTGACTGCTAATGCAAGTTCTAACGGAGCTGGTGCAATTACCGTCCTAGTTAGCCCAATAATTATCTCTGATACCTTAAATCCTAACCGTAATGTGAGCAATGCTATACCTGATGATGCCCCTGTAACCATGGTTGGAAGTCATAATGTCAACGTGGCTTATCCATCACGCGGATTAGATATTGTTTGTCCGCCACTTTACAAGTTGCAAGTTCCTTATGCTTCTGTGGCTGTAGATCCTGAAACTGGCCTATCTCTTGCTGTAACTCAAACAGGCGATATTCTTGGTTATCAGAACTACATGCGTATTGACTTGTTGTGTGGCTTTAAATGGCACGCACAGTATGCGACTGTCGTACTATCATAAGGAGTTGACCGATGCTTACATGTGTTTATCACCCTATTGATCCAATGAGAGTGGTTGAAAATGACGAAGGCGATCGCTTGAAAGCATCGGGAGTCTGGTTTGATAGTCCTACAAAGGCTAAACAATATAGAAAACAGGTAGAAGAGGAAATTAAACAGGAATCTAAGCCGACCGCAAGGAAGGCTGTAGACAAAATAAAGGGGAAATCAAATGATGAAAGATAACAAAATGGTTCAATCAAACAATGCATTTGTTAAATCTGAACAAGCTAAAATGAAAAAACGAATGGGCAATCGCCCAGGCGCTCCTGCTGAAATGAAGCATTTCGATGCTTATATGAGCAATGATGGTGAAGGCGCACAAGAGTCTGCTCGTAAATTATGTTCAGGCCTTGACGATGCTTATCCTTTGAAGTAATAGGTCGATAAAATTGACATGTCCCATGGATGTGTCGATTTTTTACAGCTTGTTAAACATAAAGGATAGAAGCTATGCAAGTCACGAGGACTACAAATGAGCTCATAATTAATGCTCTTTACTTGATCGGAGAATTAGGGGTTGGTGAAACACCAGACTCGTTTATGCTGTCCTCTGGCCTTGAATTAATTAATGAATTGCTCGATAAATTCTCAGCTGACAGTATTTATATACCTTACCTTAAAGAATTAAGTTTTACGATGGTAGCGAGTCAGCCTACTTATAGTATTTCAGACATGGTGCCCGCTGATGTAGTTTCTAATCGCATAATTGATTTATCATTTGCAAATTATACAGTTCCCAGTGCCGGACAGGATATTATTTATCCGCTTCAAATCATTAACAAAGCCCAATATTATGGGGTAACACGACTACTTCCTTTAAATACTCGGCCAGGATTTATCTTTTTGGATAAACAAGCCACTAAAAGTTTTGTTACATTATATCCTGCACCCGACCAGCCATACCCGTGCTTATTGGGCGTTAAGGTCATGCTTGAAAAACTCATAGCAAATGAAGATTTAATTGAACTTCCTCCTTTCTATTATGGATTTATGAAGTATGCTCTAGCTAGAAAGTTTTTATCTTACTACCCGTCTGCTAACTGGCCTGACACTTCAGAACAAGAATATCAGGATTATTTTAGTACGATAAAGAATGCCAACGAGACCGATTTAACAGTAAGACCATCGGCCATATTAAGCAGACCAGAGCCGTTCTACTGGCAAAATATATTGGCGTATTGATATGGCAACTAAGGCGACAGATTATGATTTGGTTGGAAGTTATGATAACCAGCGTGTTAGCTCTATTAATGCCGAGCGTACCGTTAACCTATTTGAATACATGGACCCCCAAGGAAAACGACCTAAGGTTTTACTTCCAACAGCAGGTTTGGTGGATGCTGAGCTTAATTTTGGCAGTGAAACAGGGGGTTCAAGGGCTACATTTGTATTTGGTGATGCAATATATCAAGTGTATGGATCGTCTGTTTATCGAATTACAGGATCAACAGACGCCCTGTCGACAACGATTATTGGAAATCTTACTACCAGTAGTGGCTTTGTGGGGGTAGATGCAAATACCTATCAGGTTATCTTTGTTGATGGACAGGAAGGCTGGATATACGATACAACGGCTGGAAATATTGCAGCCTGGCAGCAAATAACAGACACAGGATTTCCACCCAACCCAATCGATGTTTGTTATTTAGATGGGTTTTTCTTAGTTGCAAGTGGTGATACCAATAACTTTCAATTATCATCAATTAATCAGGGTATGGTTTGGAGTGGTGGAAGCGCTAGCACACCCTCAGGTACATTTACAGCCGATTCGGCCACTAATATTTTAACGTTAAGTGTGAGTAATGCAAATTTTGCAACAGGCGTTCCCATAACCGTGCAAACAAGTGGAACTTTACCTGCCCCACTCGTTGCATCAACGACTTATTACGTGATTAGAGTTGGATTATCTACTACAAATCCTGGAACAATTAAATTAGCAACCACTTATGCTAATGCGATTGCAAATACACCAATAGATATAGCTACCAATGGATTACCAACCAATTCTATAGTGGTCACAGGACAGGTACAATTAGGAAGCATTACCTCTCATCCTGGAACTATTGTGGCGTGTCGCACATTGCACAGAAGAATTTTCTTGTTCTCTCAGAACTTCACAGAAGTTTGGGAGAATGCAGGATTAGGAACTAATCTGCCCTTCAGGCGCAATAATTCATTGTTGATGGAAGTTGGAACTCCGGCCCTAGGAAGTGTCTCGGTTGGATTTGATAAGATGTTTTTCTTAGCACAAGACAAAGACGGACTTGCAGGTGTTATGGGCGTTGGTGGAACTGAATCTAATCTCATAAGTAACAGAGCGCTAGACTTTCAACTAGCTCAATATGCAGCAGACCCGCTTACAGGAGTGGCTGATGCAAGAGGGGTCTTGATTAAAGAAAATGGCATTATTTTCTATAGACTTAATTTCACACTTGCTAATCATACTTTTGTATTTAATATGTCCATGAGCAGCCCACAATCTCCAAAGTGGCATGAAGAAGAAGTGTTAAATCATGATCGTCATCCGGCTCAAACCCATGCTTATTTTGATGGGGTTAATTATTACGGTGATTATAAGCGAGCACTTTTTTATGTAGTGGATGATAACTCGTCTACGAATAATGGAGAAACCATTAGACGGATGCGCATTGGGCGACAAATGACGCCAGATGGCTATGATAGGCTACGAATTGATAGATTTCAAGTCGATTTATTACAAGGCCAATTAGCTATCGATGAATTAATTGATGTGGATTTGCTAGCAGAAAATGAAGAAATTTTGTTAACTGAATCAGGCATCGATATTATATTGGAAAATCAGGTCAATACTAGTGGTGGGCAGCCTACTGTATTTTTAGCAATATCAAAAGATGGCGGCCAAACTTATGGGAATTATCTTCATGCAACCATGGGTAAAATAGGGGAGAGAACCTTTCGAACAGTTTGGCGAAAACTTGGGACTACACCTAGAGGTCAGGGATTTATTCCAAAGATAGAGTTCTTTAATGAAATTCCTTTTGTCGTGCTGGGGGCTGCATGGGCCATGGAAGTATTACCGGAGTAATAAATGGCAAGAGATTTTGACTTTTTTCCAACCTATGACCCACTTGTTAAAGACCAGGTATATTTGAGCAATATATGGTCTGATTTTATGGCGACCTTTGTGGAGTCATTGCGGGAATATTTAGCGTCCGGTGGAGTATTTGTACCCAGGCTCACACTGGCACAAAGAAATTTGATTCAAAACCCACAAGAAGGTCAAATGATTTATGTGTCTGATGCGAACACGCCAACACTCCCTCGAACAGCCCAATTACAAATTTGGAAAGTGGCCGCAGGGATAGGTAGTTGGACGGTAATCGTATAGAATATAATTTATAATTTCACAAGGAATGTGATTATGGCTTTTGACTCATCAATGTTTACAAGTGGCTTAGGAAGCCTAATAGGCGGTCTATTTGGCGACTCTGGAAAGCCTTATGATAAAGCAATGGAGCAATACCAAAAATACATGCAGATGGGACAAGGAACCCAGCAACCCTTTCTTAATGCGGGAACAGGCGCTATTGGTGATTACCAGAAATGGCTTCAAGGACAGCAAGACCCCTCGAAATTCATTAACGATCAAATGGGACAATATCAAGAAAGTCCTTATGCAAAATATCTCCAACAACAATCGATGAACGCAGGTCAAAATGCTGCTTCTGCCAGTGGATTGATGGGAAGTACGCCTTTAATGCAACAATTGCAGCAAAATGCTGGCAGCATTTCATCGGCTGACCAAAATCAATGGTTACAGAATGTATTGGGTATTAATAGCCAATACGGCCAAGGACAGCAAAATCTGATGACTGGTGGTCAAAATGCCGCTAATTCACTCACTAATATGTACAACCAAATGGGCCAGAGAATGGGTGAAGCAGAATATGGCAAAGAAGCAGGGAAACAGGGTGATTTCTGGAATTCACTTGCTGGTGGCCTTGGAACAATTGGAAGCTTTTTCACCTAAGGATTAATTATGGCACTCCCATTACCAAGAGTTGTAGCTGATGTTGGCCCAGGAGGCGGTCTTGTTACGGCTATGGGTGGCATGAATTCGCTTGCCAATGATATGTTGCTGCGCCAAATGAATCAGATTAAAAAACAGTATTTGCCCACAACAATGCAAGCTGAAGCTTCGAGTAAACTTGCCTATGCAAATCTTATGGGCCCTCAATTCTTGGCTAAGTTATTGGGTAATGATGCTGCCGTAGCTAATATGGGCGACCCTGCTGCTAGGGCGGCATTAGAAAAAGCTGTTGGTGCTGGCATGGGGCAAGGAAGTGGTGCAAATATATTTAATCAGATGCAACAAGGCGGTCATCCTACTGGCATCGGTCAACCAGGCACCAATTCATTGTCTGGATGGTTTGCTGATAAATTAAAAAGTGCTTTTGGGAATTCACCAAAACAAACGTCAAATCCATTTGCTCAATCAAATAGTCTACCTGGGCAATATGATGATACTGCAGAAGCATCTAGCGCTCCCCAACCTCTCAATAATACGCCTTCACGTCGACCAAAAGATGGAGTTAGCGTTGAAGGTGAGCAATGGTATAACCGTAAGGGTGAACCTGTTTATGATGAAGAGGTCAGCACACCTGATGAATCGATGAATCTTGAGTTAACTAAAAGGCAAAAACCTAAAAGTTACGCTGAAAATACAGGTCAGTACAAGGGCATTGTAGAAGAAGGAAAAGAGCTTGGGAAGATTAGAGCAACTAGTAAAAAAGAACTTGACCAAGATTATCAACAAGCTTTGCAGCTTAAACAGCCATTTCAAAAGCTTAATTCGATTATTACTAATCCAGTATTTCAAAAATTAAGACAATTGCCAGGATTTCAAAATTTGCAAATGAATCTTAAAGCAAATATTGGCAATGAAGAAGAACAAAAACTTATTGGAGAGTTCCAGGCTGCTGCTCAAAATGTTGTCGCATCGACAGTAAAAGGATTCGGAGGTCGTATTCTAGCTAGTGAAATCCCCTTGGCTGAAAGTATGAAGCTTAATAAAAATGATACGATAGGTGTCATGTTAGGGAAGGCTCCGGTTATTGAGGCTTTCAATGAAATGACATTACAGCGCTCTAAGCTAGCTTCTAAATTAATTAAAGAATATCACATGGACAAAGGTGAGGCGCTAGAGAATGCAGACGCCATGCTTGATGGTGACGACATTAGAAAGCAGGTGGAAAAACAATTAAGTCCAGGGCCTACAGAAGAAGACTATAGGCATATGATGCAAAAATATGGAATATCTAAGGAAGAAGTAAAAAATAGATTGAAGTCTAGGGGGCATATATAATGGCTAGAGATTGGCTTTCTGATGACTTTGAACCATCTAGTACCTTGAAAATAAAGCCACGAGATTGGCTGCAAGAACCAGAACCTGAGAGCTTTGGGCAAGCACTTTCCCATGCGCCAATTCGTTTAGCTCAAGATGTAACTAGCGGATTTAATAAATTCTTACAGAATGCACCTGGCTATTGGGAAAAGGCAAAAACAGAAATACCAGGATTTTTAAATCCTATGAACTTTATGAGCCATCCTATGGAGCGAGGCAAGCAATCGCTAGCTGGTCTTTTGGAATTAGCTCAAGGCATTAATCATGCGCCTAGAAATATTGCTCAATATGCATCCAATAGGTTGCATTTAATTCCAGAAGATTTTGCTAGCAAGGTCCCGCAAGCTACTGACCTCAATGAAGATATTGAAAAGTATATTGGTCAGCCTAAAAATCCTGGTGATGCTTTATCGAGAGGATTAGCGCGTAATGCTGATTTGTTATTAGCTGGTAATGCATTAGGTAAGGCCATGCCTCATCTAACCAAACGAGGCGCAGTTAAGAGATTAGAGAAAGGTAAAAAATTAGCGGCTGAAAGAGACATAGGCACCCTTAATGTTAATCCAGAACTAATTAAAGACGCAGAACAATATTTGCCTAATAATTTATCAGAACGTAATTTAATAGAAGGCTCTAATTATGGTGATTATAAATCGCTATTTAATTTGCAATCTGATTTAAGAAAAATTTCCCAAGCAAGAACAGGGAAATTCAGCAAAATATTTTCACCTGAGACGAATTTAAAAGGTCAGGCAGGTATGAGATCAAGAAATAGCTTATTAAATGCTATCCATGAGAATTTACAAGGTATGGGTCATAATGATATTTCAGATTTATTACGAAAAGGTCAAAATGATTTCAGAAGGTATATGGAATTTAGAAAGTACCCTAGAGCTTTAGGTATTGCAGCCGCTGCCTATGCTACGCCTAAGAATTCATTGACAGACCTAATTAAAAATCTTTGGAATGCATAATGATTAAATGTACTTATATATTGGGTCATTCTCGAATTTACGTTGACGGCGGTCAGCTATATCGAAAAAGATTTGGATGGCGTAATAACAAACGAATCCATACAGTATTAAAGACAACATAATAAACCTTAGTTAGTGAACAAATTTAATAAGAATGGTAATAAATGAACTTGATAATAACAGGTAAAGACCGCTAATTAGACCGATGCACCATTTTTGATTCGTATCTATTTTAGTATCAAGTTTATCAAGCTTAGCGTCAATTTGATCGAATCGTTTTTCGAAGCGAACCAGTGTACTATTGATGTTGTTAATTGATTGTTCTAAGAGAGCCAATCTAACATCATTGCTATAGGAATCTTTTATTTTTTGAGTGGTCATATAATCACCTAAAATGATAGGTCAATTATAATAAAAGATTGGATAAAAAACAAGCATTATTTTTGTTCGATAGAATGATATACAATGAATGAATCATCACAAGGAATGTGAAGCATGGCGATAACCTATTCATTAGCACCAATACCAAAATGGGTACTCATAAACAATGAGGGGACGAAGGCTGGAGGGGCGAAATTATACACCTATCGTTCCTTAAATAAAATTCAGCAAAAGAGAGTCTACCAAGATGCTGGTGGCACAATTCCTTGGACAAACCCAATTATATTTGACATGAATGGTGTTCAAGGCCCCTTTTATTGGTCAGTTAATAGTGCTGATTTAAGTGATACGTATTATCTTGAAGCTTACGATGCACAAGATAATCTGTTATGGACATTAGATAATTACTTTCCTCCAGGAGGCAGTGGTGGAGGAGGAGATGTAACAACTTATGTGCCTCTTACTAATTACATTGCTAATAACCAGTTTATCGATCACATTGATGACACGGCTAATCCAATTGGTGTAACTAACCTAGTTATTGCGCCATCAAATCACAAGGGATTTACGCCAGCATTAATTAATCCCGTAGTTAGTACTTACGGAACAGTTGGTCCTGATATTCGTTTTGTTAAAAATAATACAGCAGCAACTGACCAAATAACCTTCCCACTTTTCCCATTGGCCAGTGCGCCATTATTAGCGGATGTGACACCAGTTGATTATGTTCGTTACCAATGCACGAATAGCCCTATTGGTGAAACCTTTAAATGTTTTCAGTTCCCTATTTGTCAGAAGGTTAAGAATTTATCAAATCAAGTGATGTCATTTAATCTATGGGCTCGTGTTACAACAACACCTGTTATATTAACGGTTTATGTTCTTCAATATTTTGGTTCGGGAACCGCTGCAAGTGCTGAAGTTAGAACGTCTGTTGGAACGATTACGTTAGATACCACATGGACTCCTCATCATATCTCGTTGATTATTCCTGATGTAGCTGGTAAATCAATAGGAACGCCTGGTCAACAAACCGATGATGATGCGCTATATATTCAGCTTGAGATGCCTTTAGGACAGCCTTGTGATGTATTGTTTATAAAACCTGCGCTCTATCTTGGGGACTTAGATCCTGATTTGGATTTTGAAGACTACGATCAAATTAACTCCATCAATTCCACACCTAGAACAGGCGATATTAAGACCAGCATGTTGTCATCAGCACCGAATGGATGGGTTGCTATGAATGACCTCTCTATTGGTAATGTAGGCTCTGGCGCCACAAATCGTGCCAATAAAGACACATTTCAGCTCTATAAAACTATTTGGGATGGTGTTTTTGACAATATTTGGGCTCCTGTTAATCCTGGAGGTTATGGAGCATCTGCTGTAGCCGACTTTGTTGCTGGAAAAACATTAACTTTACCCAGGTCTTTAGGGCGAGCACTTGCAGGGGCTGGGAGTGGCGCTGGATTGACTCCTCGCGCTTTGGGTGAGTATTTAGGGGAAGAAACCCATACATTATCCATTACAGAAATGCCAAATCATAATCATCCAGGAAGTTCAGTGGCTCTTGGAATCGGAAATCAAGGAACCAATCCCACAGGATTTTTTACATCGGCAAGTCTTGGACCTACTGCGGTAACTGTTGCACCACAAGGCGACGGAGGTGCTCATAATATTATGCAGCCTACAGGTTTTATGAATGTGTTTATTAAATTGTAAATTTAAGGAGTGTAGCAATGGCGGTACAACTCGTAAATGTTCCAGCTTTAGATCCAAATGCCTATACAGGCCCTACAAGAGTAATGGCAGGGGTGGCACGCACAGGAAGTGTCACCAATGACATACTTTATGGGGCAAATGGTTCTGTAGAATTCGCACGTTGGCTCTATGCTGGCGTGACTGGTAATGTGTCCTATAGAAAATGGGACGGTACCGATCAGACTCTAACCGGATTAGCAGCAGGTGTGTGGCATCCAATATTCTCGATTAGAGTGAATAGTTCGGGTACTACTGCAACTGGTCTGGTATGGGGAAGTTAGCTAACTTCAAAAGTAATATTACTAATCAATTAAAAGGACTTTTAAAATGACTACTACTTTTTCGCAAACCGTATTCTCGCCCTGGCTTACTCCCGTGCGACTTGCCTCTGTGTCAAACATTGCAGGAACTTACTACAATGGACCAAGCAATAACGGAGTTGGTGCAACACTTACAGTTGCTGCCTCTTCTTTAACTATTGATAGCGTAGTCTGTGTAGTTGGTGACCGTGTATTGTTGCAAACTCAAACTAATACCTATGAACAAGGTATCTATGTGGTTCGTTCAATTGCTTCAACAGTGGTTCTAGAGCGCGCTGATGACCAGCAAAATATTGAACAATTAAAGCCTGGTGAATACGTAGCAGTTGGCGCAGGTTCAGTTCAAGCAGGTACATTCTTCACATTGATTGAACCTATCCCTCAGTTTATCGGTATTGATGCGATTACCTTTAGCACAGCTCCTTCAGGTGGAACAGGCGTAACTTTCTCAGGTGGCGCTTCCACGGCTAATGCGTTAACGGTATTTTCAAATACTGCAGGGGATATTAAAGCTGCAAGTACTACAACTACTTTAGGTCAGGCTTTAAACATAACTGGCGCGCTGGGTGTGGCAGGAGGCGCTACCATTTCAACTGGAAACTTGGCGGTTTCTGCAGGAACTATTACAGCGTCTGGTGCCATTACTTCTACTGCAGGTAATATAACATCGGGCTCATCTGGTGATGCTGGTACCTACATTGCCTTTCCAACAACGGCTGCTAACGGCACGATGATTATTGCTGCTGGTGATGCAGGTGGTGCGTTTAATACTACTATTACCAGTGGCACAATTGGTCAGTCAACTGTTTATACGGTTCCTGACATTGGCGCTTCTACGGGTGGCGTTGTGGTATCAACTGCTGCTGTTCGAATGAAGTCTGTAGCTGGTGCTGCTGCAGCAGGTGGGGCTGCTGCTCAGTCATTCACAGATACATTCTGTACTTCTGGAAGTAACGTAATAGGTAATTGGAATACGCAAGCAAACGCCGCTTCGGTACTTAAAATCGTTCCAGGAAACGGAAGTTTTGTTGTGACTTCATCGGCTGATGCAGGAGTGGGTACTTTTAATTACATCATTATGAAGTAATTAACATAGGGAGATTAATTTCTCCCTTATTTTTAAAAGGAATTAAACATGCAAGGTGCTTATGGTGGACTGATAATGATTATTCTTTATGGCGGGGGAAGTAGTGCGCCATTCGAAGAATTTTTCTTAATTACCCAAAATAACCTAGATATTATGACGCAATTATCACTGCGTATTTTGGCACAGGAGTAACCTATGGCTGGCATAAAAATTTCTGACCTCCCAGCAGTACCATCGGCACAATTAACCGATGTCTTTCCTGTCGACCAAGGCATTACCACTTACAAAGAATCAAATTCACAACTTCTTACATTATTCCAATCAAATGGGACCGCTCTTACCAAAACAAATGACACTAACGTCACGATGGTTCTAGGAGGTTCGCCAACTACCGCATTATTAAACGCGACATCCATGACGCTTGGATGGATAGGCACCTTATCAGGAACAAGAGGGGGAACTGGCGTTAATAATGGAGCTTCCACTCTAACGCTTGGTGGAAGTCTCACCACAAGTGGTGCCTTTGCATCCACGTTTACAATGACAGCTCCCACAAGTGTCACCTTCCCTACCTCAGGAACCCTTGCAACGACTGCAGGAACTGTATCGAGTGTATCGGGAACTTTAAATAGAATAACCTCAACAGGTGGTACTACGCCTGTCATTGATATTTCTGCGTCCTATGTTGGTCAATCGTCAATTACGACGGTAGGCGCGCTAACCAGTGGTTCGTTAACAACTGGATTTACACCAGTCACAGTCCCACTTGGAGGCACAGGTAATACTACCTTTACAGCCTATTCAGTGATTTGTGCAGGAACTACTGCAACAGGAGCATTTCAAAATGTAGTCGGTTTAGGAAACT
>Ga0193724_1000116_pt1 | contig 19154 bp, 19 predicted proteins | sample H2a1metaG_FD_146005 | JGI IMG/M metagenome (GOLD analysis project Ga0193724, IMG submission 146005) | Soil microbial communities from a riparian zone of the East river system, Colorado, United States - H2a1 | ecosystem: Environmental > Terrestrial > Soil > Riparian zone | place: USA: East River... | reverse complement strand
CGGCCGGTTTGAACAGGTCGCGGCGCCGGAAGCGATCTACACGGCACCTGCCTCGGTTGCGGTCGCGCGATTGTTCGGCGATCCGACCATCAATCTCGCCGAGATCCAGCCGTTCGAGGAGCATGGCGCGTTGTTCGCGATAATTTCGGGCGCAAGGATCCGGCTCGGTGCTTCCGACGGGCCGCCGCCGGATCGCCCATGCTGGCTCGGAATTCGGCCCGAGCATCTCGCGATTTCCCGCTCGACCGGCGACGATTCGATCCGCGCGCGAATCCTTGCGGTCACGCCCATGCATGAGAAGGCGGTGTTGCTGCTGAAATTGACTGATGACACCGAGTGGCTTGCCGCGCTGCCGCCACGCGCCGTGGACGGGGCCACGGGGGAGGATGTTTTCATTCGGTTCGCGCCGGAGGATGCGCTGCTGTTCGACCGGACGAGCGGGCAGCGTGTCTGCCTGTCGCATCGGCGGCAGGCCGCCTGACGGGAGTAGGATGATGGGCACGCTTGAGCTTCGGGGTATTGACAAGGTTTACCGCAGCCGCGGCAAGCCAGCCGTTCATGCGGTGCGCGCGCTCAACATGGACATCAGGAAGGGCGAGATCGTCGCGCTGTTGGGATCGTCGGGGTGCGGCAAAACCTCGACGCTGCGCATGATTGCCGGATTCGAGGACGTCACCGCCGGACAGATCACGCTCAACGGACGACGCATCGATCATCTGCCTCCGGCGCAGCGAAAGGTGGCGATGGCATTCGAAGGCTATTCGCTCTACCCGCCGCTCACGGTGCGGGAAAACATCGCCTTTGCGCTGAAATCCCGCCAGATGCCCCGTGCCGACGTCACGCGCCGGGTCGAGGCAATCGCGAAACTCGTGGAGATCGAGGACATCCTGGAGAGCTTCCCACGTTCGATCTCCGGAGGACAACAGCAGCGCGCGTCGCTCGCGCGTGCCCTGGTCCGCGACGCGGATCTCTATCTGCTCGACGAGCCGATGGGGCAACTCGAGCCGCAGCTCCGGGCGGTTCTACGCGGACGGATCAAGAGCTTGCTGGCGGAGCGTGATATGACGGCGATCTTCGTCACCCATGATCAGACCGAGGCAAGTGCACTGGCCGACCGTATCGCCGTGATGGAAGACGGGGTGCTGCAGCAATTCGGCAGCGAAAAAGAGCTGAAGGACAGCCCTGCGAACCTGTTTGTGGCAAGCTTCATCGGCGAGCCGCCGATGAATGTGCTTGATGCCACGGTCGGGCGCTCCGACGGCGGCTTCCGCTTCGCCGTCACGCCTGGTGTGACGTTCGATATTCCCGGCGGGACCTTCAGCCCCGCGGCGCAGAAGGACCTCGAAGATGGCTTGCGGGTGCGGATCGGCATCCGGCCGCAGAAAATCGGAATCGGGACCGGAGATATCCCTGTGCGCGTCGTCTCCAATCAATGGCTCGGCGACCAGTCGCACGTCGCTGGCGACTGTGGCGGAAACCTGTTGATCGCCGTAGCATCAAGTCGGATCACGGCGAGGCCCGGAGATATCGTTTCCTTTGCGCTGGAGCCACGTCATCTACATGTCTTTGGCCCGGACGGAGCTGGCTTCCGCCACGCGGAGGCTGCCTGACGATGCCCGCTCCGCAAGTCCGCGACGTCATTGTCGGAATCGACGCCGGTACCTCGCTGATCAAGACGGTGGCATTCACGCGCGAGGGCGGCCAGCTCGGTAGCTTCTCCCTGCCCAACGTCTATCGCACGTCGAAGGGAGATCATGTCGAGCAGGACATGTCACGCACCTGGGACGACACGACGGCGGCGCTGCGCGGTCTTTCGGTGAGCGTGCCCGATCTTCCGGCGCGTGTTGCGGCCATTGCCGTAACGGGGCAGGGCGACGGCACATGGCTGATCGACGAAGAGGGGCGGCCTGTTGCTCCGGCGCTGCTGTGGCTGGATTCACGCGCGGCACGCCTGGTGGAGGAGATCCGTGCCAGCCCGCAGAACGCGGCGCTCTATCGGCGCACCGGCTCCGGCCTCAATGCCTGTCAGCAGGGGCCGCAGCTCGCGTGGCTGCAAGCGAACGCGCCGGAATCCGTATCCCGTGCCGCTACGGCGTTTCACTGCAAGGACTGGCTTTACTTCCGCCTGACGAGGATGCGCGCGACCGATCCATCCGAGGTGGCGTTTTCGTACGGAAACTTCCGCACCCGTTGCTACGATCCGGAGACGGCGCGCCTGATCGGTATAGCCGATCTAGCGCGCCTGGTGCCTGACGTCGTCGACGGAGCTTCCGTGACGCATCCGCTCGGTGCGGCGGCGGCGGCGGAGACAGGCTTGCCGGCGGGCGTGCCGGTATCGCTTGGCTACGTCGACGTGATCTGTAACGCGCTGGGAGCGGGCCTTTACGATCACGCGCCGGAGGTCGGCTGCACTATCATCGGCTCGACCGGCATGCACATGCGGCTCGCATCCACTGCCGACGACGTGACGCTGAATGGCGAGGCGACCGGCTACACCATGCCGTTTCCGGTACCCGGCCACTACGCCCAGATGCAGTCCAACATGGCGGCCACCCTCAACATCGATTGGCTGCTCGATCTGGCGCTCGGTGTGCTCGCTGGCGAGGGTATCTCGCGATCCCGCGCCGACCTGATCCGTCGGCTCGATGCGCAGGTGATGCAGGCAAGTCCAGGCGAGGTGGTGTTTCATCCCTTCATCTCTGACGCGGGCGAACGCGGTCCGTTCGTGGCGCACGATGCCTGCGCGCAATTCATCGGGCTACGTTCGCGCCACGGCTACTGGGATCTAATGCGCGCCGTCATGGAGGGTCTCGCATTCGCGGCACGCGACTGCTACGCCGCCATGGGCGCCTTGCCGCGGGATGTGCGCATCACAGGCGGCGCAGCGCGCAGTCACGCGCTTCGTGCCATCCTCGGCGCTGCTCTCGGTTCGAATGTTCGTGTCTGCAGCCGGGAGGAGGCTGGCGCCGCCGGTGCCGCGATGATCGCCGCAGTCGCGACCGGATGCTACCCCGACATGACTTCCTGTGCCGATGATTGGGTGACGCCGCATCTCGGCCAGCCGCAAGCTCCCGACGCCGGCCTCGCGGCGCGCTACGAACAGATGTTTCCGGCTTATCTGGAGGCAAGGCTTGCCTCGCGCCCGACCTGGAAGCGGCTCGCCGCCTTGCGCGTGGGAGGCGCAGATGTCTGACACCATCGCGATCATCGGTGACCGCTTCATGCTGCCGTCGATGTTTGCCGACCGGATCGCCGCGGCCTGCGGCAACGGGGTGAAAATCCGGTCCCTCGAACAGCCTTGGCCCGATCAGCCGATGGAACACGGCTACGCCGATTCTCCGCTCGAACGGCTGAAGGAATTCATGGGTGATCCCGACGAGGTCGCGGCATTCATCGGTGATGCCGCCATGCTCGTCACCCATCTCGCGCCGGTTTCGCGGGCGATGCTCGAACGGCTGCCGAACCTGAAGTTCATCGCAGTTTCGCGGGGGGGGCCTGTGAACATCGACATGCAGGCGGCACGCGATCATAGCGTGCTGGTCGTCAACACGCCGGGCCGGAATGCGAGCGCGGTCGCCGAGTTCACGATCGGGGCCATTCTCGCCGAGACGCGCCTCATCCGCGCCGGCCACGAGGCGATGCGTGTCGGTGAGTGGCGTGGCGATCTCTACCGTGCCGATCGCACCGGCCGTGAGCTCGGTGAGATGACGGTCGGCGTCATCGGCTATGGCGCGATCGGCAGCCGGGTAGTGAAGCTGCTGAAGGCCTTCGGGTGCAGGCTGCTGGTCGCAGACCCCTATGTGCAGATTTCGGCGCAGGATCGCAGTGACGGGATCGAGCATGTCGCGCTGGATGCACTGCTGGACCGCGCCGACGTCATCACGCTGCACGCCAGGGTGACGCCCGAGACGACCGGCTTCATCGGGCGTGAGGCGCTCGCGCGAACCAGGAAAGGCGCGATCTTTATCAATACCGCCCGTGGCCCGATGGTCGACTATGACGCGCTCTACGAAGCGCTGGCATCTGGTCAACTTGGTGGCGCGATGCTCGACACCTTTGCCGTCGAGCCTGTACCGCCGGATTGGCCGCTGCTGCGGCTGCCGAATGTCACGCTGACGCCCCACATCGCCGGCGCTTCGGTGCACACCGTCACCATCGCCGCCGATCAGGCGGCTGAAGAGGTTCGCCGGTTTCTTGCCGGCGAGCCGCCGCTCAATCCGTGTTGAGCAAGAGCTGGAAGAAGCAATGACGCGAGATGAGCGGCAGCTACGCGAAGCGATCATCGCAGCAGTGGCGGTAGACGCCCGGACGTCCGCGGCGGCGCGCATGACAGAGAAGAGGCAAAGCAGGGCGAGATGAACGTTGCAGCCGCGGCCGCGGCCAGGGATCACGGGCTGGTCGACATTGCCGTCATCGGTGGTGGCATTAATGGCGCCGGCATCGCGCGGGATGCCGCCGGCCGCGGTCTCAAGGTGCTGCTCTGCGAAAAGCGGGATATCGCCGAAGGAACCTCGTCCCGCTCGGGAAAGCTGGTGCATGGCGGGCTGCGGTATCTCGAATATTATGAATTCCGCCTGGTGCGCGAGGCATTGATCGAGCGGGAGGTCCTGCTCACGTCGGCACCGCACATCATTTGGCCGCTCCGGTTCGTCCTGCCGCACTCGCCCGACCAGCGGCCGGCCTGGCTCGTGCGGGCCGGACTGTTTCTCTACGACCATCTGGGTGGCAGAAAGCGACTGCCGCCGAGCCGCAGCCTCGACCTGTCACGTGCGCCCGAAGGCGCACCGCTGCGGCCGGAGTTTTGTCGCGCGTTCGAATATTCCGACTGCTGGGTCGACGATGCGCGTCTCGTGGTGCTGAATCTGATCGATGCGGCGCGTCACGGCGCGCTCGTTCTGCCGCGTACGGGGGCGACCCGGGCCCGACGGGTAGGGGAGACATGGCATCTCGAGATGCAAGGCGAGGATGGTCTCGTGCACGTGGCTCGTGCCCGCGCCCTGGTCAACGCGGCCGGACCATGGGTCGAGGACGTCATACAAGGCGTCACCGGCTTGAACTCTTCCCACAATGTTCGGCTCGTCAAAGGCAGTCACATCGTGGTGCCGAAATTCTGGGTCGGCTCCCACGCCTACCTGTTCCAGAATGACGACCGGCGCGTCATCTTCGTAAATCCGTACCAAGGCGATCTCGCGCTGATCGGCACCACCGATATTCCCTACGAGGGACGCGCGGAAGATGTCGCGATCGACGGCGCCGAGACTCAATATCTGCTGCGCGCGCTGCGCCGCTACCTACGCAACCCACCCGAGGATCGCGACATTGTTCATTCCTTCTCGGGCGTACGACCGCTTTATGACGACAGCGCGAAGAATCCGTCTGCGGTGACCCGGGACTACGTGCTTGAAATCGACGGCACCCCCGAAACTCCTCCGGTGTTGTCGATTTTCGGTGGCAAGATCACGACCTATCGCAAACTCGCAGAACATGTGCTGCAGCGTCTGATGCCCTGGTTTCCACGGCTATCACCAGCATGGACTGCAGCCGCGCGCCTTCCCGGCGGCGACATTCCAGGCGATTTCGAGGATTTCGTGGCCGATCTGCAGCGCGAATATTCGGGCCTGCCAGCCTCTCTAATCCGTCACTATGCACGCCTCTATGGGACACGCGGCCGGGAGTTGCTGGGGCCGACGCGCAGCTGCGCAGATCTCGGATACCACTTCGGTGGCGATTTATACGAGCGGGAAGCGCGCTACTTGCGCGAGACCGAATGGGCGACCCACGCCGCTGACATGCTGGATCGTCGAACCAAGCATGGACTGCACCTGACAGTGCGTCAGCGGGCAGCCTTTGAAGACAGCATCGGAAAGTGAACATGCGGCGGGGAGCGGAGCCCTGTTCGATTGCCAGACATGATTTCCTGCTTCTGACGACACAGCGCGGACACTTCGAGGACTTCAACGATGGCCGGTCGACCGGTCGGCGAGCCGGGGATGCACCCAGTCCAGCCGTTTCGTGCGATGAACCCGCCGAAGCTACGATTGAAGGGCTGAGAGTCTGGTCCGGTCCGCAGCTCAGCATTAGTCTGGCAGTTGCTAAGGCATGGCGGCCGTAAAGGAAGCTGGTCATTTCTGGTGCGCTGATCCAGAAAAGGGATCGAATAAGCCCCTCATCAATGTGGTGGGCCCGGCAGGACTCGAACCTGCAACCAGACCGTTATGAGCGGGAGGATAAAGGACGCGATCGTTGATTTTGCTGCGTTTTCCTTGGAGGCTGATTGTGTTCGTTGCGTTCTGGTGAGATCGTTTCCGGTGCGAAACTGGTGCGGTAAACTTGGAGGGTCTGAAGGACCAATCCAGTTCGTCTTGGATTTCTTGAGGCAAAAACTATAGTGACTGCATGAGAACCAACGCGAACGTTGAACTCGACGCCGGCACCAAGACATTTGCCTCGGGCCTACTGCCGGATTTGATAGCTGCGCTGCGCCGCAGCCGTAAGGGCGACCTCGTGGCCGTGATCAGCGGCGATCCAGGTATCGGCCCCGAGCTCGAGGCATGGTGTCGCTTCACCCGCAACAGCCTCGTCGACGTGGTAGTCGAAGAAGGTCGCGCCCGTTGGGTGCTCCGCTATGGAGAGGCTGGTGAGAATGTCGGAGAAGATCGGCCCGTCGGCTCTCGTCTGTGGCTTTACGCCAACTTCGACTGCAACCTGAGCTGCGATTATTGCTGCGTGCGCTCGTCACCCAAAGCTCCGCGGCGGGCTCTCGGCATCGAGCGGGTGCGACGGATCGCGATCGAGGCGGCGAAGCTCGGCGTAAGTGAAATCTTTGTCACCGGCGGCGAGCCATTCATGCTGCCAGATATCGGCGAGATCCTTGCCGCGTGCGCTGTGTCGGCACCGACCACGGTCCTCACCAACGGCATGCTGTTTGCCGGAAGTCGGCTCAAAACGCTGCGCGCGTTGCAGCGCGAACGCGTGACCTTGCAAATCAGCCTCGACAGTCCGACACCTGAGCGCCACGACAGCCATCGTGGAAAGGGGACATGGGCACGCGCCCGGAAGGGGATCGAGTTGGCCCGTGCCGAAGGATTCCGGGTGCGATTGGCGGCGACAGTGTCGACTGATGCGGAGGCCGAGGAGTTCCGCAGCTTCCTTGACGCCCATCACTTTAGTGAGGAGAACCGGGTGATCAGGCGAATTGCCCTGCGAGGCTCGGCAATCCAGGGCATTGCTTTGGCAAGGGCAGATCTGTTTCCTGAGGTGACGATTACGGCGGAAGGCGTGTTCTGGCATCCGGTCGGAGCCGAGGATAATGACCTGCTGGTCAGCCGGGATATCTTTCCACTCGCCGAATCCTTCGCAGCCGTGCGTCGCGCCTTCGACCGCGAATATGAGCATGAGCGCCGGCTGGCGAAGATTTTCAATTGCGCCTGATAAGCGCGGGGCGTGGGCTTAAGGCCGCTTCAAAAAACCCTGTTGCGCCGACGCTTCCCGCAACTCGGCATAAGCTTCAAGCTGCGGCGCCAACCATTGGCGCAGCCCTTCCGCCTCGAGCACAGCGCGATGCGTCGGGTTGTCGTAGCTCATCCCGAATAGTGCTTTGGCAAACTGTTGCTCCAACGAGGGATCCAGATCGGAGCGCGCCGTGAACATGCAGTGATTATAGGGCCGCGAGGTCCAGATCTCGGTTAGCGCACCTTCCGGCACCAGACGCTCCGCACGCACGGCGTTCCAGAACGGGCTGCCGATTGCGCCGGCATCGGCGCGGCCGTCGAGGACCGCGCGAACGACATCGGACTCGCTGGTCCCGGTATCGCCATGCTTGCCGAGATCGGTGTTGAAGCGAAGCGTCTGGTAGTCCTTGCCCTCGACCAGTCCTTCGCGCTCGAGGAAATAGACCGGAAGGATCGCCGCGTGGCCGCTGTCGCGGCTGCCAAGGGCCAGGGTGCGGCTCTTAAGATCGGCAAGCGTGGCGACCGGCCCGCCGGTGACCGCAACGATCCTGGTCGTCCAGCCCACGTCGGTATCGCGCATCGCGATAGGTCGGCAACGGTGGTCGCTCCAGGCATCGGCCTGGATAAAAGCGAGATTCGTATTCCATCCGATGTCGATGCGCGGCAGCGGCTCGCCGGGCAGGGCCAGGAGGGCGGCGACCTGCGCCTCGTAGCTTTGAAACAGCACCACCTCGACGGGCAGACGCGCTTCCTCGTGAAAGTATCGTCGCATGCCCTCCCAGATGCTGACCACCTTCGGATCATATGCGACAGCACCTACCCAAATCGTCCGGCTCATGATTGCATCTCGCCTATCAAGCCTAAATATTCAACTGCGACCGATCGCGATCCGATCGGGATGTGAATGTTGGGATCGGAGCACTAGAACAGCGGCATTCCCAAAATGGCTTTGCCGATGAATTCGCGCAGAACATCGCCCGTCGGGGCCATCACAGCGCCTGCATGAGCGTCGCGGAACAATCGCTCGATGGCCATATGCTTGGAAAACGCGGCGCCTCCGCACACGCGCATCGCCGCCGAGGTGACGGCGATAGCGATATCACCCGCCGCCGCCTTGCTCTCAAGCACGCGCAGCATAGTGGTTTCTCGGGGGCGCTCAAGGTGATCGACGAGATCGTCGATGCGCGCCGCAAGCCCGTCAGTGTCGATCTGCATCGTCGCAAGCTGCGCGCGAAGCGTCGGCAGGCTCTCTCCGAGGGTCTGGCCCAAATGCTCGAAACGAGTGCTCTTGAGATGAACTGCAGTCCCTGCCACCGCCGCCCGGCAAAGACCTAGCGCGACCGCCGATGTTCCGAGGTTGAACAATGGGAGCACGACCTCCAGCATCGCCTTGAAGCCGGCGCCGTCGTCGGTCAGCTGGAGACTGGGTGCGACCTCGCAATCCTCGAGGATCATCGGCGCGGAAGCGTTGGCACGCATCCCGAGACCATCCCATGGGCCCGCGACGGAGAGTCCGGGCGTACCGCCGGCGACAAGATAAAGCGTCGAGTCCGTTGGACTCTTGCCTTCAGGCGCCAGCGCCGAGACAACATAGCTTTGCGCATGACCGGCGCTCGTCACCCATGATTTTTTGGCGGTGAGGTGCACGTTGACAGCGTTGCGCTTCGCGCGCGAGACGGGCGCCCAGAAGTGGCTGCGCGATCCGGCTTCGCTGAAGGCCAGGGTGGTCAGGTGTTTTCCGGCCGAAATGTCTTTGAGCGTCTGCGCGACCCCGGCATCCGGACGGGCCGCCGCGATGGTCGCGGTAGCGCTCACGTGCATCAAGTAAACCATCGCGGCGGACGCGTCCGCTTCCGCGAGCGTCGCGATGACGGCAGCCAGGGTTCGTGGTCCCAGGGCCGAGCCGCCCACCTCGGAGGGCAGCATGATCCCGAGCAATCCGGCCGGACCAAGGGCCGCGATGGCCTCGGACGAAAAACGACCTTCCTTGTCGTTTTGTCTGGCCGCCGGCGCAAGGATGCGATCGGCGATCTCCTTGGCATTCGAAACTACGGTCTCGTGATTCATAATGGTCCTCCACACCAAGCGTTGCGGCGGTCGGATATGATGCTACGCGATCAGCACGATCGGATCAACACGACCAGCCTCAGGAATCGCAAGCTTTCGCCGTATCAGAAGCCGGCGATTTCCGTAGCCATTACGAAATTCAAAGCCATCACGTTACGTCACACCAAGTCTATTTTCTTGATGACGTCGGACACCTTGCCCTCTTCCGGCTACGACCCGTAAAGCCGCAGCGGGCTTGCGGCGCTTGCTCGCTGTCGAGGAGGACGCTACCAATGACCGGCAACGGCACAAACGAGGTTTGTCTGGTGATGGCGGTCAATGACGGCGGGCTCCCGCCCATCCTCGCGCAAAAACATTACACGCGGCCGTCCGCATTTACGCCGGAAAATTTGCTGCGCGAAGCGCGCAGGCAAAAGCGGATTACGAGCTCGAATATCCCGGACATCTGCGTCCTCGACCCCCGACGGCGACATTCTGCACAGCCTGCTCGCCCGTGGCGAGACCCGGCTTGAATCGGGATGGGCCTGCTATCATACCCAGCTCCACTCTTTCAGCAGCGGCGGGATTAAGTTCGGAATCGTCGGGTGCGCCGTCGGCGCCTCGTTCGCGGTGCTGATCGCCGAGGAAATGTTCGCGTCAGGCTGCAAACTGCTGATCAGCGTCACGTCCTCCGGACAGATCGTGCCAATACGCCCGCCGCCTTATTTCATTCTCATCGAACGCGCGCTGCGTGACGAAGGCACCAGCTATCACTACATCGCGGCGTCCGACTATGCGCATGCTGATACCGGATTGATCTCGGCACTCGACGGCGCATTCGAGAAATTTGCCGTGCCGGTCCTTGCGGGCGCGACCTGGACAACCGACGCGCCGTTCCGTGAAACCCAGCCGGGGATCGACGCAATGGTCGAAAGGAACCTGATGGCAGTCGAAATGGAAGCCGCGGCGCTCTACGCTTTCGCACAAGTCCGACAAAAGTCCGTCCTGTGTTTTGCCCATGTGACAAATCAAATGGGGCGGGTCGACGGCGATTTTGAGAAGGGCGAAGCGGACGGAAGTCATGACGCGCTGCAATTGATCGCGATCGCCGCCGATCGCCTGCGGTCCCGGCTCCTGCTGTGAGCGTCGCGGCGATCGGGATCATATGCAAGGCGCCGCAGCCTGGCCGCGCAAAGACGCGGCTTGCGACGGCCATTGGCGCGGTTGCCGCCTCGGAGCTCTCGGCCTGCTTTCTGCGTGACGTCGCCGCAGCCATCGATGCGGTCCCGGAGACCCTCGGCGGGCGCGGGTATGGCGTCTATGCGCCGGCGGGAGTCGAGCACATCATGCGGGAGCTGCTTCCGGCAACGTTCGGGCTTCAGCTGCAGGTTGGCGACGATCTCGGCGATGTACTGTTGGGCGCTGCGCGCGATTTCCTGCTCGACGGACATGACTGCGTCTTGCTCGTCAATGGCGACAGCCCAACCCTGCCGACGCGTTTCCTGGTGCAGGCTATTGAAGCCCTGCGCGAGCCGGGCGATCGGATGGTGCTCGGACCGGCGAGCGATGGCGGCTACTATCTCATCGGCTTGAAACAGCCGCACAGGCAGCTGTTCACGCGGATTGCCTGGGGAACCGAAACCGTGGCTCGCAGCACATGCGAGCGTGCTGCTGAAATCGGGCTTGCTACGACGCTGCTTCCCGAATGGTACGATATTGACGACGTGGAAACGCTGGGTTGGCTCAAGGACGAACTGGCCGGCCATTCGACCCGCTTTCGCGGCGGTGGCCTTGCCAAGGCGAGCCGAGCCTTCCTCAAGGCCGCGTGGCAGACAAATCCATGAAGCCGATGCCTGGGGCTATCGTAAGTAAGGTCGGTCGATTGGTGAGCACGGTCAACAACGTGCCTCCACTTCATCTGTTGGCCAGCATCGGTTTCGTTCTGGTCGCTCTGACCCTGGCGACCCCCTTTGCCTTCGAGGCTCTCGGTGACAATGCCTTCATGGCACTGACCATGTCAGCGGGTCTACTGACGATCGTCGCGACCCGCCTGGCCGCGCGTACACCGACATACCGCGCTCTCTGGCTCATCTTCGGCCTTGGGATCGTGCTGAGAGCCTGTGTGCTGCTATTCGATCCGCTTCTGTCCAGTGACATTTATCGCTATGTCTGGGATGGAAGGGTTCAGGCCGCCGGCTTCAACCCTTACCGCTACATTCCGGCCGACGAGACGCTAGCGTTTCTGCGCGACGGGACGATCTTTCCCCACATCAACCGGGCCGATACTGCGGTCACCATCTATCCTCCGGTGGCGCAATTTTTCTTCCTCATTGTCACGCGGATCGATGAAAGCGTGACCATGATGCGTCTCGCACTGCTGGGGTGCGAGTCCGTCACCGTTACAGTTATCGTGCTCCTGTTGCGGCGTATGAACCGCCCGGTGACGCGCGTGATCGCCTATCTCTGGCATCCGCTACCCCTGTGGGAGATTGCCAATAGCGGCCATATCGACGCGCTGATGGTTGCACTGATGATGCTGGGCCTGTGGATTGCGCTGACCGGCCGTGCTCTGCGCGGAGCCGTCTTCATCGCGTTTTCGGTGCTGGTCAAACCCTATGCAGCAACGGTGCTGGCCGGGATCTGCCGCCCATGGGATCTCAAAATGCCGCTGGTTGTGATCGCCACCGTCGCGCTCTGTTATATTCCCTATATGTCGGTCGGTTGGGGCGTTCTCGGATTCCTGACCACAGGCTATCTGACGGAAGAGGGGATCAGTGCCGGCAACGATCTCTGGCTGTTGTCGCTCTGGCGGCTGGTGTTTGGCGAGCATCACGGAGATGTTGTCGCTTATGTCGTGCTGGCCGCGCTGGTCCTCATGTTCAAGGGGCTCTCCGTGGCCCGCAGCTCTCATCGCACCATCGCCTCAAGTCTTGCCGACATCAACATGCTGTTACTCATCGCTCTCTTGTTGTTGTCGCCCAACTACCCTTGGTACTTTCTCATCGTCATGCCGTTTGTCGCCCTATGTGGCTCCGCACCAACGTGGGTCATTTCGATCGGAGCGCTCTTGCTGTCCGAACAACTCGACTGGGATTTCTACATTCCGAGAATGGTGACCAAATCATTTCTGTTCGGAGGTCTTTTGCTGGCTTCGGCCTTGGTCACCTGGAGCACCCGCATGCAGCGGACAGCAGACACGGGGGCATCGCAATGAGCCCTTCCGGGGAAATGCCAGTCACTCACGCGCCCTTCGATCCGCGCCGCTATCACGAGTCGGTTGCGGGCGAGCGCACCGAGGTCGCCCACCGTCCGCCAGTCTGCCTTTATCTGGAAGTGACCAACCGCTGCAATCTGCTGTGCACGACTTGTCCTCGTACCTACGAGGAGCTTGAGCCGCCGGCAGACATGAGCTGGGACCTGTTCGCGTCGATTGTCGACCAGGTTCCCGATCTCGCGCGGGCGGTTCTGCATGGCGTCGGCGAACCGATGTTGGTCGCGGGCCTGCCGCGGATGGTGAGATATCTGAAGGATCGCGGCGTCTACGTCCTGTTCAACACCAATGGAACGGTGCTCAGCGAGCGCAACGGTCGCGCGCTGATCGACGCCGGGCTTGATGAGCTGCGTGTGTCGCTCGACGCGTCAAACCGCGAGAGCTTCAAGGCGGTTCGTGGCAGGGATTATTTCGGCCGCATCATCCGCAACGTGCGCGCGTTTCGCGAGCTGCAGCAGCGGGAGGGACACACCAGGCCGCAGGTTTCGGTTTGGCTTACTGGCCTGAGAGAGACCGTCGAGGAACTTCCGGCATTCGTGAAAGTTGCAGCCGAGATCGGTGTCAAGGAGGTTTACCTGCAGCGGCTCGTGTTTTTCGCCGAATCCACCATCGGCAAGGCACAGCCGGATCAGGCGCTGTTCGAACGCCTGACGCAGGAAGAAGCCGTCTATCTGAAACAGGCCGAGGATCTGGCGCATTCCCTTGGCGTGACCTTCAGCGCGTCGGGCGCAGCGACCGAGCCGGGGTTGAGTCTCAAGGGTAGTGGAGACGGTTCGCCGTGGTCGCTCTGCCGGCGGCCGTGGTCGTTGATGTATTTCACAGCGAATGGCCGGGCCTTGCCGTGCTGTATCGCGCCGTTTTCGCAACATGGCTATGACAATTACACGCTCGGTCATGCGACGCAGCAAGCCGTGGGGGACATCTGGAACGGACCCGCTTATCGGGACTTTCGTGCGGCGCTGCTTTCGGACAAGCCGCCCAAGAGCTGCGCCAATTGCGGCTTGCGCTGGAGCCTGTGAACGAGGTGCCCGTCGTCTCGGCGATTATTCCGTGCCTCGACGAGGAGACGTCGATCGGTAAGGTCGTGACCACGGTGCTGGCGCAGAATGTGAGCGAAGTCATCGTTGTCGACAGCGCCTCGCGGGATCGTACGGCCGAGCGGGCAGGAGCCGCCGGGGCTCGCGTGATTGTCGAGCCACGACGTGGCTATGGTCGTGCCATCCAGGCCGGCATCGCCGCGGTGCGCGATGATGCCGACATTCTGGTCTTCCTTGACGGCGACGGCAGCGATCCTGCCGAATTCATTCCTGCCCTGGTGTCGCCGATCATCGCCGGGCAGGCTGTTTTCGTTCTCGGCTCGCGCGTTCGCGGTTCGCGCGAGCCCGGCAGCCTGGCGCCCCAGCAGCTCGTCGCGGCCCATGTCGGCGGGCTTCTGCTGCGCCTCGTCTATGGCGCAAGCTTCACCGACCTGTCGCCGTTTCGCGCCATCCGGCGGGATGAACTCCGACGTCTCGGCATGAAGGAGGAGACATTTGGCTGGAACCTGGAAATGCTGATGCGGGTCGCCGCCGCCCGCTTGCCGGCACTGGAGATCGCTGTCGGGCAGCGACGCCGAATCGGCGGGGTATCGAAGGTCTCCGGCAATCTCATCGCCGGCGTCAAGGCGGCCTGGTCTATTTCGGTAACGTTTGTTCGTCTCGCGTTTGAGCTACGAACTTCTCACAGACAATAGCTGTCGGGAGCGGTGATCAGCGAGTGCCGGCACCATCTCCACAAGCAACGATATCCCGGGGCGATTTTCGACCCGCTTGCTCCGGTGCAGAAAACACCGCCAGGTATCCGCCATCGCCGGCGAGCTGATATGTGGCGATCTCGCGATAGCCGACGGCGGTCAGCTCGCAATGCAAGAGCGCAATTGGCGTGCCATGCTGCGAGGTCGGACGCTCGAGGTCGACTATTCCGACGCGCGCGCCCGGCTTCAAGGCGGGCGCGAGATTGTAGAGGAATGCATAGGGTTGGGCTACCTCGTGATACATGTGCACGAGGATTGCGGCATCCAGCGAGGAAGCGGGCAGGCGCGGGTCGTGCGGTTCGCCCAGCGCGAACATGGCGTTTGTCAGCTTCAAGCGTTCCGTTCGCCTGGCGAGCTCGACGAGGTAATCCCGCGTGACGTCGTGGGCGACGACGGACCCCGTGGGGGCCGAGGAGGCGCGAGAGACGAACTGTGTGGTAGCCACTGCCGGCGCCAACGTCGCCGACCGTCATGCCAGGCTTCAGTGCAAGAAGACGGGCGATCTCGCCGGCCTCATTCAGCGAATCGCGGTGCTCCTCGGCGGAGCGGCTCGGACTGACGATCGACGCTACCGGGCGCCGAGGTGAGGGAAACTCCTTTGCAGGGACTCCTGGCGGAGCCAGATAACCAATGTCAGCGGCTCGTGCGCAAGCTGTGCCCACCGCCACAAGAAGCGTCACCGTGCGGGCCAGTGCCATCATGTGCTCGTCTCTTACACAAAAAGATGATGACTAGCCCGCGATGTTGAAGAACCAACCGATAAGGCCCGTCCCGTCGCGCACGGCGGGGACTTTGTGGCGCAACCAGGCATCCAATCCGAGACTGCGGCCGGCAGCCTCGATCACAAACAGGAACATCAGCATGGCCAGGAACATGTACGTCCACGGCCACTCGGACGGATTGCCATAGAGGCCGAGCCAGAGTTGCAGCACATAGGCGATGGCCAGCACGCCCACCAAGCGCACCGCAAGTCCGAGGATCATCGATACCGCGAACGCCAGCTCGGCAAGAAAGACAATTGGCCCAAAGATCGTCATGTGAGGCAACACGACATCCTTGATGAATGCGCGGTGAAATTCGAAAGCGGCGCTGGTCGTTTCCTGTTCGGTCCAGTACTGCAGACCGTCGGACACCGGTAGCGGCAGTTTCCACAACATTCCCTGGAACCACAGGCAGCCGATGAGGACTCGGACCAGCCAGATTCCAAGATGTCGGCCGGAACGTTGCGCCGAATCCTCCTGCCAGCTCCGAAAGGCAACTGCGATGCTGGCGAGCAGCAGTGCCCAGAACAGCGCCAGGATCAGATAGCGCCAGTTTCCCTGATGGAGATAATCACCCGTCGTTGCGGTCAGGAACTGCCAGACATCGGTGAAGGGATTCTTGGGCATGTGAGCGTGCTCCAGAGTATTGAAAAGCTACCCTACGTATCGGTCGATTGAATCGTTACTCTGCGCATCGGTTAACTGACAAGGCGCGCCGCCACGCGGGCGATCGAGCGATGCGCCATAGCCTTCCTCATCGGCAGCCCGAACGAACCCTTCCGAGTGTCATTGCGCGTTGATCCAGTTGTCCGATCCCGTCAGTTTAACCGACACATCCGAAAGGGAAAGATGAAGGGGCTTTCCGTCCACGGTGCCGCGGTGATCCGTCGAGATCAGGAGCGGGCCGGCCTTCTTGTAGTCCGCATAGGTCGCCATCACGAGGTGGGGCGGGTTGGGAGAGCCCCGGCGGTAGACCATCTCCTGGACCCGTTTGTCGGTGCCAATATAGAGTTCCCAAGTGTCGCCTGGCTGGTAACCACCCTCCGAGGGGTATTTCATCACGACCCGTTGAGCGGAAGCGTCACCCAGGGGGAGCTGTTGCATGCCATCATCGGTCACAGCCGCGCCGTCCCATACGAGGTGGAACGGGAGCAGCAACCAATACTGATCGTTGGCGAACGCGGGATCGATGTCCTTCTTGATGGCATCGCTTTGGCTAGAGAGCTGCGAGCGCTGATAGCTCGCCTTGACGGGTTGGCCTTCCTTGTCCTTCCCCTCGTAGGAGACGGTGTCGGTCTTCGGGCTCCATTCCCATGTGCGAGAAACTTTGCCACCGGGAAACTCCGCATTCCAAGTGTAGCGGATTGCCTCGATTTGCCCAAACGAATCAAGGCCGTAGGCTTTGGCAATCTGTTCGGCAATCGGTGGGCTCTGCTGCGCCTTGGCAGTCGCAGGGAGAAGCAACAACATGCTGACGGCTAAAAGGCGGATCACATCGAGTCGGCTCATTTCGCTGCGCGCCTGAGTACTGCTCATGTCGAACTCCTTAGGCTCGGGTGCAATTGCGTTGACCGAGTTGAGGCTCGGTTGCCAGATACTAGCGCAGAAGCCTGGAAATTGCTTGTTATGCATTGCTAGAGCCGATCTTCCAGTATCCCAAAGAAGACCAGGACTTTTTGGCGTCGATTACGCGGACGTTCATGCGGCATATCAATGATATTCGGATCACCCTCCAGCACCTAACGGTTGCGGACGCGGTGCTAAAGCGAGTGTCTGTTCAGACCGCGGGCCAGGCGATGCGATACCAATCGCCCAATAGCCGCGGGGAAAGCATTGCAAAGCGATCCTTGCGCCCCTTGCCCTGCTCGATGCGCAGCAGCATGCGCTCGGAATCGATGTCCGACACCTTGTGTTGACGAAGAGATTATCGGCTCGCTGCAGCGGCGTGAGCAACGCAGGCGCGCCCGCGCTGTGATGCCTCATGGCAATCCGGGAAGCGACTAGCCCGTCGTTGGCAGTCGGCGTATAGTATCTCCCATGAGTTGGGATGCGAAAGACGGAGCACTGCTCAAAAAACTATGGGCCGAAGGACAGAGCGCGGCGCAGATCGCGCACCGTCTCGGGTGTAGCCGTGACGCGGTCTGCGCCAAGCTAACTCGTTTGGGTATGAAGCGTGGTCACAAGCCGCCAACAGCAAAACCCAAGATAAGGCCGATGCCGAAGCGAAGACCGGCGTTGTTGGCCACCTGTGCCCGCCCGGTGGCAAAGAAGGTGTCGCGCAAGCCAGGAGTGAGGCAACCTGTGGAATTCACCAAGTCGCAGTTGAAAGCAATGTTGACTGAGGCCGCTGCTAACACGGCGCGACTGCCTCGATGATGCGTTCAACGGGCCCGAGATCCGGGAAACTATCCGCAGCATGGACATGGTCGCGATTGGTCCGGTCGTGTTGACGAGCCGCCGCACCTGACCACCACTGGCATGCCCCGAAAAACGGTGAGGCGCTAACCCTCATGCTGAAATCGGAGCAGAAGGGGTAAAATCCCCTAGGGTCCACATCCGAGGAACAACAACATGGCCCCACACATCCCCAAGGAAGTTTCCACCAGGTTGATCGACTGGAGTCCCTTCGTGATCATGGGCAACACGATGCCGCCCCAAGAGGACGAAGAGGACGAAGAGGACGAAGAGGAAGAGGACCGCGGCGACGAACCGCCGGTCGTGCGCGAGCCGGACGAAGACTAGAGCAGATTCCTCTTAATCCAAGCCGTATCCGGCGTGAGCGAAGAAATTGGCGCATTCGTCGGGTTTGAACTGTTGCAACGCATTGGCGGCGGCTCGTTCGAGTGCATCGAGGGTTCGCGCAGCGGACTTGCGCACATGCGCCTTAAACTTTGCGAAGGCGTTTTCGATCGGATTGAAGTCGGGACTGTAGGGCGGCAGATAGCGGAGTTCGGCACCGCAGGCTTCAATAGCTTGCCTGACACCTGCGACTTTGTGGGCGGCCAGATTGTCCATGACGACGATGTCGTCGGGGCGCAACGTTGGCGCCAACATCTGCTCGACCCAGGCAGAAAGGACTCTCCGTCCATCGGTCCGTCGAGAAGCATCGGCGCAACGAAGCCTGCAAGCGTGAAGCCGCTGACAAAAGTGGTGGTCTTCCAATGACCGTGCGGAATTGCGGCGCGGCAACGCTCGCCTTTGGGAGCCCAGCCACGAAGCCGCGCCATCTTCGTCGACAGGCCGCTCTCATCGATAAAAATCGGGCGTTCGGGATCAAGATCGTCTTGGCCGTCCAGCCAATTCTCGCGCGCGGCCTTCACATCGGCGCGCGCTTGCTCGCTGGCATGGGCAGTCTTTTTTTGTACGTCTGACCGTGCCGGTCGAGAAGCTTCCACACCGCGGTTCTCACAACCGTGACGCCGCGTTCCTCCCGTAACCGCTCTACCATCTCGTCAAGCGTCGTATCAGGCGCCTCTGCAAGTGCACCCAGGATGAAATCCGCATGCGCATCAAGCACGGCGCCCTTCGGCTTGCCCTGTTTGGCAGGCCGAACCGCCCCCGTCGCCCGCTTCAGCCGCGCCCATGTCCCGGCCGTCGCGATCCCAACCGCAAACCGCGCCGCCGCCTGACGCGTCGATAACCCACCTTCGATCGCTGCAACCACCCGTTGGCGCAAATCCACGCTGTACGGTTTGCCCGTCCCCATCCTCCCGACTCAGCCGAAAAGATGGAATCAGCATTCGCTCCTCAAGAGAATCCCTTCCGACTCACTTTTTGAGGAATTTGCTCTAGTACTACTGCGTCACAAGTTCATACGGTCACGTCGCGCGGCT
>Ga0193724_1000111_pt1 | contig 19368 bp, 18 predicted proteins | sample H2a1metaG_FD_146005 | JGI IMG/M metagenome (GOLD analysis project Ga0193724, IMG submission 146005) | Soil microbial communities from a riparian zone of the East river system, Colorado, United States - H2a1 | ecosystem: Environmental > Terrestrial > Soil > Riparian zone | place: USA: East River... | reverse complement strand
GGGTTTGGTCGCGGATTCGACCTCCTGCTAAATACCGGTTCCCCCCCTCCCGAACAAGGGAAGTTCCCTGCAAATGCCTCGCAAAACAGCGATTTCGCCGTTCTTGACTTGGCCCAGGTGCGGATTGTAAATGACGCGGATTGTCCGCCGTCACGTTAAAGGCGGTCGCGATGGGGCCATAGCTCAGCTGGGAGAGCGCGTCGTTCGCAATGACGAGGTCGGCGGTTCGATCCCGCCTGGCTCCACCACGCTTCGCCCTTCGGGCTACGCGTGGCGCAGCCACGCAAAGACCCGAAGGGCGAAGCGTGCCCGGCATAGCCCGAAGGGCGACGACGGGCTGATGTCATCCGCTATTACCGCGACTGTTTTCTTCGGGCTACGCGTGGCGCAGCCACGCAAAAGCCGAAGGGCGAAGCGTGCCCGGCATAGCCCGAAGGGCGACGACGGGCTGATGTTATCCACTATTACCGCGACTGTTTTCTTCGGGCTACGCGTGGCGCAGCCACGCAAAGACCCGAAGGGCGAAGCGTGCCCGGCATAGCCCGAAGGGCGACGACGGGCTGATGTCATCCACTATTCCCGCGCCTGTTTTCTTCGGGCTACGCGTGGCGCAGCCACGCAAAAGCCGAAAGGCGAAGCGTGCCCGGCATAGCCCGCAGGGCGACGACGGGCTGTAGAAGCCACCACTCTTTTTCCGAGCTATTTCCCCGTAAACCGCGGCGGCCGCTTTTCCATGAAGCTGGCGACGCCTTCGCGGAAATCGCTGCCGTGCAGTGCGATTGCCATCTCCCGGTTGGCGTCGATGGTGGCTTCGGCCAGGGTCTGGAACGGCACATCGTAGAGCTGCCGCTTGATCACGGCGATCGCGCTCGGCGACACGAAGTCGGCAAGATCGCGCGCGTAAGCATAAGTCTGCTCGCGCAGTTGGTCGGGCGGATACAGCCGGTTGACGAGACCGATGCGCAGCGCTTCGTCGCTCGAGACCCGCCGCGCGGACATCAGGAGATCGAGCGCGTTGGCATGACCGACAATGCGCGGCAGCATCCAGCTGATGCCATGCTCGGCAATCAGCCCGCGGCGTGAAAACGCCGTCGTAAAGACCGTGTTGTCGGCGGCAAAACGCAAGTCGCAATACAGCGCGTGCACAAGCCCAATGCCGGCGGCGGCGCCGTTCAGCATGCCGATGACGGGTTTGGGAATCGACGGATAATACGCGTAGCGCGTCTGCCAGTCGGCCCTGCGGTTCATATCGAACGGCGGCACGCTCTCGCCGCGCCTGATGTCGCTGGGATCGAGCCCCTTCAGCCCCTCCATATCGGCGCCGGCGCAGAACGCGCGTCCCGAACCGGTGAGCACGATGACCCGCACATTGTCATCCGCGGCCGCGGCTTCCATGGCGTGGCGCACATCGCGCTCCATGATCGGCGTCCACGCGTTCATGCGCTCGGGCCGATGCAGCGTGATGGTCGCGATCTTCTCGCTCACGTCGTAGAGAATGTGCTGATAAGTCACCGGCGATCTCCCTGTGTTCGCCGTCGTCGTTGCGACAGCGCGTTATCGTTGATTTCTGCCTTCAGACAACCGGCCCGGCCGCTATGTGCGCCATAGATGTAGTCGTCATAAATCGCGTCCTCGGTGAAATGACTGGCAAAGCGCGCGCCATCGCCTGACTCAGCCGACAGCGTGAACTCGTTCAGCAGGCCCGCGAATTCATCGCCGGTCATGTCGCCTCCCCTGCCCGCCGACGGATGGCGGCAAGCTTGTTCAGGTCGACATTATCACATTTGTGAATTTGAAAAGGTTTTCAGAGCCGAGGTGGAAGACGACGCGGCGTTGCGCCTGCTATTCCGCGGCCTCCGACATCACCGACAACGGCGCTCGTGCAAGCCAGCCGTCGAGAAATGCCTTCAACCAGGCGCGCTCGGTCACGTCATGGACCGCGCGATCGGCGAAGTGGTGATGGCGCTCCCGCGCGCCCGGCAATTCGAAGCGTGCATGGCCCCGCGTGGTCCAGCAATGCATCATCGCGTAGGTCACGTCGGGATGAAACTGGAAGCCAAAGCAATGCTCTGTCCGGAACGCCTCCACCGGAAAGTCGCTGCCCTCGGCCAGCAGTTCGGCGCCGACGGGAAGTTCAAATCCCTCGCGGTGCCAGTGATAGACATGGTCCGGCCAGCCCGGGCAGTTCGCGAGCCCCGCAGGCGTCGGGCGGATCGGGTAATAACCGATCTGCACGCGGCCTTCCGGATGAGGAGCAACCTTGGCGCCGAGCTGCATGGCGAGCATCTGCGCGCCCAGGCAAATTCCCAGGAACGGCCGCTGCTCCCGCAGCGGTACGGCGATCCAGTCGATCTCCTGGCGAACGAAATCATCGGGGTCGTTGGCGCTCATCGGGCCGCCGAATATGACCGCGCCGGCATGGCCATCCAGCGTTTTGGGAAGCGGGTCGCCAAACCGCGGACGCCTGATATCCAGCCTGTGTCCAAGCGCCCGCAACGCATTGCCGACCCGACCGGGCGTGGAGGTTTCCTGGTGCAGGACGATCAGCACCGGTAGCAAAGGTTCGGCGGTTGCAGGCGCTGCTTGTGAAGACAAGACTTGTTGCGAAGACAAGACCTCTGAACGCAGGATCTGGGCCGTGGCAACTCCGCCGGGAAAGTGCAGCACGGTTTCGGCGTTGATTTTGCTCGACTGAAACGACATCGATTTCTTCTTGGCGGCTACCGAGCCGGAATCATACCTAAGTAGTCGTTAATTTGGTGTGAGTTCGACCCGAACGAGTTCAAAGCAAATCGCGGGCCAAAACAGGCTCCGAAAGCCCGCGTTTCAGCGCTTGCGCAGCTGAAAGCGCCCGACCGCCCCCAAGATGAACCCGCGGGGGAACAGCCGCAGCAGAAACGGCACGATCTTGATGCCGAGGCCGGGCAGCACGGCGCGCTTGTTGGCCATCAGCCCGCGATACCCGGCCTGCGCAACATCCGATGCGGACACATTGAGGACCGCCGAATCAAATCCGGGCTCAAATCCCGCCCGCGCCTGAAATTCCGACGGCACCGGGCCGGGACAAAGCACGGTCACGCGGACACCGCGAGGCGCGAGTTCCCGACGCAACGCCTCTGAAAACGATAGCACATAGGCCTTGGAGGCGTAGTACACCGCCATTCCCGGCCCGGGCAGAAAGCCGGCAATCGAACCGACATTGAGGATGCCGCCGCGGTGCCGGATCAATTGATCGGAAAACCGCAGCGACAAATCGGTCACCGCGCGGATGTTGAGCGCGATAATGCCAAGCTGTTCGACGCGGTCCATTTCAATCGCATTACCGAACAAGCCGAAGCCGGCGTTGTTGACGACGAACTCGACCTCTACGCCCTCGGCGGCCAAGGCCCCGGCGATCTTGTCGCCGGCGTCCGATTGTTCGAGATCGCAGGAAATCACAATCGGCGCAGCACCGCCAGCGTCGGTGATTTCACCGGACAGTGTTTTCAGGCGATCCGCGCGTCGCGCCACCAGAGCTACGCGATGGCCGTTCGATGCGAACACGCGCGCCAGTTCGGTGCCTATGCCCGCCGAGGCACCGGTTATCAGCGTCACACGTTCAGTCACGATTCAATGCTCTTAAATCAATTGCACATTATTCGGCCAACATTGGACGAGAGCATACGCCTTAGGCGAGATGCAAGTCATCTGCAAGCATACCGGCGTATTCAAACGCACAGTACTACCGAACTAAATCGTGACATTATGAGGTTTATCGCGCCTCGCGACCGCCGGCTGCCCCGCACATTAAAATTTCGCCATGTCCGGTACCGCGCAATCCAGGGCTCCAGGCGGTTCGACCGCAGCGCGTCAGCTTGTCGCGTCCGCGATATCCGGGCCGTCTGAGACGACGGTGGATTGCCGGCCCGCGATACGACGCTTGAGTTCGATCCGATCGCGCGAAGACACTCCGAGCAGGTCCGCCGCGCGCCAGACGACGTTGTCCTCGAACTCGCTGACTTCGCCGTCGACATAAACCAGCTCCCACATCATTTCAACGATGCGGAGTCTGCCTTCCTCATCGACCGAGCGCATGATGACGCTGGTGAAATGATAGAGATCGACCGCCTCACCCTCGACCAGCGTCGCGGCGGCGATCAATTGATCCGCGGTGCCGGGATCAAGCTCAAAGCGGCTTTCGAGCAGGCTATGAAGCTTGCGCTTCTCAACTTCGGAGGGTTCGCCGTCGAGCGAAATGACGTGAATCAGCAACGCCGTCGCCGCCAGCCGATACCCGGTATCGTCGAACGATCGAGTTTCTTGCGCGGTAGGGGAAATTACGTCGGCGATGAAATGGCGCAGTCCGTCCAGCATCAATCTTCAACCAAAATGTTCGAGGTACTTGGCTTCGCGATGGCATCCATCGCTGAAATATGGGTCGAGAATCAAACGCGCGCAATCCATCATGGTTCCGCACGCGCATTACGATTCGGCAATCTGTCGTCGCTGGCGCGAAATTCATCACGGAATTTCATAAACGATGATCTTGTCGGCGATGCCGCGCAGCGCCGCGTGCTTTTGAATGGGCTTAATCGCCGCCTTGTCCAGGATTGCAGCCACCGCCGGCGCGTCGATCACCGGCCCCGTGATGTGGATGGCCTGCGAGGTCGCCAAGCCCTGGACCCTTGCGGCGATGTTGACGGTCTGGCCGAAATAATCCTGCCGCTCGTTGAGCATCACCGCGAGGCACGGACCTTCATGGATGCCGATCTTGACCACCAGATCGTCGGTTCCTCGTTCGGCATTGAGCGCGTCCATCGCGGCGCGCATTCGCAAGCCGGCAGCAAGCGCATGTTCAGGCCTGACGAAGGTTGCCATCACGGCGTCGCCGATCGTCTTCACGACGGCGCCTTTCTCCGACGAAATGATTTCCAGCAATGCATGGAAATGCGCGCGAACCAGATCGAACGCGACGAGATCGCCGACCCGCTCATATAGCGCGGTGGAGCCCTTGAGGTCGGTGAACAGGAACGTCAGCGAGGTAATCTTGAGGCGTTGATCGATGTTGAGGTTGTCGGCCTTGTAAACGTCGCGGAAGGTCTGGTTGGTCAGCATCCGCTTGGCGGTCAGGAACGGCTTGCGCTTGCCGATCAAATGATGAAGCGCATCGGCCGCGATGAAGACCGACGGCAGCACCCGCACGTCGGTCTGATTGTCGAGCGACAGCCGCAGTGGCCCGGGACGCAATGTCATGGTCCCGACCGGCGCCTGAATCTTGTTGTAGATCAGCGATAGTTGCTGGCGCTCCCTGGTCGGCTCACCCTGAACATCGATGAATTGCGCGGCGTGCGTCACCGGCTCGAACACGATGATGAATTGCGCCGGCAATTGCAGAGACAATACCGCCTTCTCGTGGGGCGGCAGTTCAAGCGCATCCAGCACCACGTCATTGGAGAGCGACGCGAACGACTCCTTGTTGAGATCGACGCCGGAACTCCAGAAAATCTGCTTGAAATATTCCCAGATCGGCAGCGCGTTGGGGTCATGCGCCGCGATCCGCCTGACCCGGGGACTGACGGTGAAGGCGACTTCGACCTGCTCGTCGACCGAGGCCTCATACCCGCAGGCGCATAATCCGCAGTGATAATCGTCGTGACGCAGCGACTTCAGCGTAGAGTGGGCGTCGAGCACGCCACCGCAGCCGGGGCACAGCACGTTCCAGGTCAGATCGAACAGCCCCAGCCGGGATGCATGGAGGAAGCCGGAAATTGCCCGCTCTTCATCGAGTCCGGTCCGTGCCGAAAAATCCAGCAGATTGATCCGGTTGAGTTCGTGGTCCTCGCCGTGTTCGATCAGCCGCTGGATTGCATCGGCCACCGCAGGATCGGCGGTCTGTTTCAGCACCGAAAACTGGGCCTGGGTATCGCTCATGACGCGAGTTTAGAGCAGATTACGCGCACGTCCAAGTGATGTGTTCTCAACGGGGCGTGATGCGGAACATCGGCGAGCGATCGGGTTGTGTCGTCACCACGCCGACGGGAATCACCGGCTCCCGGTCGAGAAGTTCGATCCGGAACGCGCCGATGATCTTGGCGAGCGCCAATGTGGCTTCCACCAGCGCGAAATGCGCACCGATGCAGACCCGCGCGCCGACGCCGAACGGCAGATAGGCAAAACGATCGGGTGGCGGCGCGCCCGGCATGAAACGCGACGGGATGAACGCGTTCGGATCACGCCAGAGTTTTTCATGCCGGTGCAATAGCCACGGCGCGATCAGGATCACATCCTTGTTCTTGACCGGCCTGCCTGCGACCGTATCCGGGCCGGCGGCGGCACGCGCAATCAGGAACACCGGCGGATAGAGCCGCATCGTCTCATCGACCACCGCACGGGTAAATTTCAGCCGCTCGAGATCGAGCGCGCCGTTCACGATTGCAGCCTGCACCTCGGCCGCCAATTGGTCCTGGCTCGCCGGATCCAGCGCGAGCAGATAGAGCGACCAGAACAGCGTGGTCGCGGTCGTCTCATGACCGGCGAGAATCATGGTGGCGACCTGATCGCCGAGTTGTTGGTCGGTGAAGGCATCGCCGGTCTCGGGATCGCGCGCGGCCACCATCAAATCGAACAGATCGCACGGCGGCGCGCCTTCGTTCTTGCCGGCGGCGCGGCGTTCCGCCATCAGCATGGCCACGAAACTCGTCCAGCGCTTGCGGAAGCGGGCGCGGGAAAAATCCTGCGGGCTCGGCCAGCCCAGTGGCAGCATCAGGTCGAGCAGATGCGGCCGCGCCAGGCGCGCGCCATATTCCATGACGAAATCGCGCAACGTTGGACCATGGCGGCTCATCTCGAACGAAAACATGGTGCGTCCGGCGATCTCGAGCGCCATCCGCTGCATCGCTTCGCGGAGATCGACCGGCTGGCCGCAGGTTGCCCGGAGTTTGGCAATCGTCTCATCGGTCACCGCGATCATGTGCGGAACAAGCGTTGTGACGGCGCGCGGCGTAAAGGCCGGCGCCAGCGTCCTTCGCTGGTGCTTCCACGCGCGACCCTCGGCGATCAGCAGGCCTTCGCCGAGCACCGGACGCAACACCCGGAAGCCGACCGGAGTTCGCGTGTAGTTCTCGTAATTGTCGACCAGCACATGCCGGATCGCATCCGGCGTGTTGAGAATAAAACTGCTGTGCCCGAAGAAGCGGCCCTGGAGGATATCCTCTTCGTAAGCGCGCTGTCCCCAGGTGCCGATCACGCTCTCGCGCATTGCCGTCAGCCGCCCGAAGAAGGTCATGGTTTCGGGCGCGCGCGGCGCGCTGGGAGGTACCAGCGGCTGACGCGTGACGGGCATGTCCCAGGCTTCGGCTATGCTCACTGACGGCCTCCCGATCTCAGACGTTGAAAACGTAGATATGATACGGGCGGCGCTTCGCAATCACATCAGGCCCCGGATCCAGGCGCCATGAAGGCGCCCGGGAACGGAAAAGGGCTCTAGTACGTCAGCTCTGCGACCGCAATTCTGTTTTCCGAAGCCGGCCACGCCCGCGCCACGATCCGTTCCTGATTGAACAGCGCCACAACGGCGCGTCCGGTCTCTGCGGTTGAAAGCCGCAAGGTGGTGACCGAGTCGGTCGGCACGCCGGACTTCACATCCGCCGGCTCCTTGCCGTCGAGCAGCAGCACATCGCGCGGCAAGCCGAAATATCCCCGCGGCCGCGACATCAAGATGATCGCGCCGGCCCCGGCGTCCGTTGGCCCCAGGGGACGCGCGGCGCGAAGATGCACAATGTCCGACGAGCGCGGAAATGGCGAACGGTAGAAATGCGTGGTGGTCGAACCGGCTGACGTGAGTACGATCTCAAGATACCAGGATGGATCGACCTCAGCCGGACCCCAGCGTCCATCCTCGGCGGATTGCGAGGCATGGATCGCGCCGCCGATGCGCTCGCCGGTATCCGGAGATACGCGGTAGATTTCCACCGCCGCGCCCGCCACCGGACGATTGGTTTGAACCCCGCCTGGCGTACCCGTCACGAGGCCGCTGAGTTTGACCTGCGCTTCCTGGGTAATCGCGATCCGGTCAGGTTCGCGGCCAGCGATGAATTTATAGATCTCGCGGAATGCGCGTGGAGAAAAAGCGGTCTCGCGATGATCGACCGCGCCGAGCACGAGATTGGTTGCGCCCTTTAGAGCCGGGCCCTCCGACGTAATCCCGGTTGGCCTGCCCGGCTTGGCGACGAAGCGGCCATCTTCTTGCGCATATTTGTCGATGCCGTCGCTCCGCAACGTCAGGAACGACGTGCCCGGCGTCACCTCGCTCTCGCCCTCGTTGAGCCCGCGCAGGAAGGGACCGCGGCCGTTGAACTCGCCGCCGAGACCATCGTCCCAATCATAAACGCCGTGGTTGGGAACTCCGCACAGCACGGCATGACTGACATCCCCAGCGCCGCCGTTCTTGATGTAGCTGCGGATAGGATTACCGCCGCGGGAATTGCCGACCAGAGCCACGCGCGACGCCCCGGTGCGGCGCTTCAACTCCTTGATGGCGTCGCCAAGTTCGCGGCGCTGATCCTCGGTCGAGGATCGGTTTGGTTGCGGCACTGTATCGTCGGTTCGCGCCAGCGGATCGGTGAAATTGATCGCAAACATCCGGTCGCGCGGAACCCCGTTCGATTCCATCCGCCACCATGTGGTGATCCACAGGGCGGCGTGGTCGCCGTTGCCATGCACGAACAAAATGGGCGGAACCTGCGCAGCACCCGAGGCAGCAGGAGGTGTTTGCGCAAAGGCTGCGAATCCGAAGCTGCCGGCTGCCAGCGGCAGGGCGCCCGCGCCTTTCAATATTGTCCGCCGCGATATGCTCATTTAGTGACCTCCCGGTATTTTCGGTATTTTAGCCGCCCTTTATGACTGCTGATAGCGGCCTAACCACTGGACAGCCAAGGACTTTCGCAGGCATCACTTCAGATCGCAGGGAATCAAGGCCGGCCATGACCGGCGCTAACGGAACCGACGATGACTGACCAGCCGAAACGCAGAATGTTTGCCGTCGACAGCGTCGCGGCGCCGCTGCGGCATGCGGTGTTTCGGCGCATCTGGCTCGCCAGCCTGCTTTCCAATTTCGGGCTGCTGATCCAGGGCGTCGGCGCCGCCTGGGCCATGACGCAGATGACGTCATCGGCCGACAAGGTCGCGCTGGTGCAGACCGCACTGATGCTGCCGATCATGCTGATCTCGATGCCGGCCGGCGCCATCGCCGACATGTATGACCGGCGCATCGTGGCGCTGGCCTCGCTGTCGATCGCGCTGTCGGGCGCGACGGCACTGTCGGTCATGGCGTGGCTCGGCCTGGTCACGCCGGAAATCCTGCTGGCGTTCTGCTTCGTGGTCGGCTGCGGCATGGCGCTGTTCGGACCGGCCTGGCAATCCTCGGTCAGCGAGCAGGTGCCGGCCGAAACATTGCCGGCCGCGGTGGCGCTGAACGGCATCAGCTACAACATCGCGCGGAGTTTCGGTCCCGCCATCGGCGGCATCGTGGTCGCCACCGCCGGCGCGGTCGCAGCCTTCGCCACCAATGCGGTGCTCTATATTCCGCTGCTGATCGTGCTGGTTCTCTGGCGGCGCAGCAGCGAGCCATCGCGCCTGCCGCGCGAGCGGCTCAACCGCGCCATCGTGTCGGGCGTGCGCTACATCGCCAACTCGCCATCGATCCGCATCGTGCTCGGCCGCACGCTGGTGACCGGCGTGGTCGGCGGCTCGGTGTCGGCGCTGATGCCGCTGGTTGCGCGCGACCTGCTGCATGGCGGGGCGCAAACTTACGGCATCATGCTCGGTGCATTCGGCATGGGCGCGGTGATCGGCGCGCTGAACATCGCCGAAGTGCGCAAGCGAATGAGCGGCGAGGCCGCGGTGCGCGCCTGCGCACTGTGCATGGGCGGCGCCATCGCGGCGGTGGCGCTGAGCCGGGAGCCGGTGCTGACCGCGGCGGCGCTGGTGGTCGCCGGTGCGGTGTGGATGCTCGCGGTCGCGCTGTTCAACATCGGCGTGCAGCTCTCGGCGCCGCGCTGGGTCGCGGGCCGATCGCTGGCGGCATTCCAGGCCTCCATTGCCGGCGGCATCGCGATGGGGAGCTGGGGCTGGGGGCGTCTCACCGACGCCGCCGGCGTGGAAACGGCGCTGCTGGTTTCCGCAGGCCTGATGTTCGTCTCGCCGCTGCTCGGCCTGTGGCTGCGCATGCCGCCGGTCGGCGCCCGCAATGAAGACGCCGAGGTGCTGGCCGATCCCGAGGTACGGCTGTTGCTGACCGGGCGCAGTGGACCGCTGGTGGTCGAGATCGAATATCGCGTCGATCAGGACAACGCCCGCGCCTTCCACAACGTGATGCAGGAAGTGCAGCTCAGCCGCCAGCGCAACGGCGCCTATTGCTGGTCGATCGCGCGCGACATCGCCGATCCCGAACTGTGGACCGAGCGCTATCATTGCCCGACCTGGCTCGACTATCTGCGCCAGCGCAATCGTTCGACGCAGTCCGAGCGCGCGCTGCATCAGCGCGCGATGGATTTTCATCTCGGGCCCGATCCGGTGCGTGTGCGCCGCATGCTGGAACGGCCGTTCGGATCGGTGCGCTGGAAAGAAGACACCCCCGACCGCGCCGCCAGCGAGGTCTTGCCGGTCGCCACCGCGGCGGGCGGCAGCACGTAAGTGCTTGACCGGAGCCATTTAATTTGACCGAGCAGCGCTCTATTGACCGTGATCGGTCAAGACCTTCGCGCAGGCTTTGCTGAGCTTGGCGCGGTTTTGCTTGAGACACGCCAGCACAATTTGGTCGCCGTCATTGATCTGGGCGCGGCAAAAGCGCGAGACGTCCCGCGCGCAGGCATCGTGTCCCTGCTGCGCCGACGCGGTTGAAACCATCAAGATAAACGGAACAAGGAAAAGAAATCTGGCCATGTGGCGGCGCCTGCCCGGTCATGAGCTGAACACACTTTAGCTAATGTGCTCAGGCCGGCGCCGCAACGGCTTTTGAGCGACGTTGCGGCGAATCCGAAGGCAGAGGCAGGCTTGGATGGCTTGCCCGAATTACTTGCCCGAATTACTTACCCGAATTACTTGGCGGCGACCTTGCCCGCCTCTGCCGCCGCTTCCTTGTCCATCACGGCCCGGCATCCGGTGCTCAGATTGGCCCTGTTCTTCTTCATGCAGGCGGTGATGGCCGGAATGTTGGGGATTTCCGAGCTGCACAGGCGGAACGCATCGCCGGTGCACATCTGCTGCGCTTCAGCCGAGTAGGCAAAGCTCGAGGTCGACGACAGTGCGGAAATAGAAGCTGCGAAAGCCACCACGAAAGCGGCCTGGCGAATGGTCCGGGTGATCAAAGCGGTCATGGTCGGCTCCTGTTGGCCCAGTTCGGCGGGCCGTTTCTGATGCCCCCACCTTGCCCCTAACCCTCCGCGCTGACTGTGACGTCCATCACTAGGCAAGGATCGGCCCATCTTTTTTTCCTCGGCCGCAGAAAACCGCGATCAGCCGGTGGAACCGAGGTCGAAATGCTGCCTTCCGCGCGTTGGGCCCGGCATCCACGTCTTCTCTTCACTTGAGCAGGATAGACCAGGATGGCCGCAACGAAGCCGGGCCATGACGAACGAGCGGAATCATTTTCAGCTTGTTGGTGCATTTTCGGCGAGGCGCTTCCGGCAACATTTAAATTTATTCGCCGATCCGGGCTGCGTTGTTACGGCGTTAAGACCTGGTTCGCATTAATGCCCCTGGGGCCGAACGACATCTGGATTTCTTGAGAGGCAAAAAATGCGTAGTGCGTTAGGCGTGATGTTGGCGAGTGCTGTTTCGGTTTTTGTTATCGTTGCGGTATGGTTCTGGACATATTCCCCGCGCGCCGTTCTGGCCGCGCCCGACACCGTCAGCGCCCGGCAAGCCGAGCGGCTTCCCGCGGCTGCTTCCGCCAAATCAACACGAGCGCCGGCGGATGAAGTTGAGGTCACCGCGACGATTGCGGCCAGACCTTCCACTGTTGCGCCTTCCACCGTTGCGTCTTCCACTGTCAAACCTTCGGCAGCTTTGCCTTCCCCTGCTCTGCCTGCCGCTCTCTTGCAGCCGAAAGCCGCGTGCGCCAATGCGGATGCGCTGGGCGTCAGCCGCGTGGTGGAAATCGACACCACGGGCGGGCCGGGTTTCGGCTTCGAACATTTCAAGCAGCTCGACTTTCTCGCCGACAAGGAGGTGGTGCTGACCTTTGACGACGGTCCGTGGCCGGGCAATACACCCGCGGTACTCAAGGCGCTGGCCGACGAATGCACCAAGGCGGTGTTTTTCCCGATCGGCAAGCACGCCACTTATCATCCGGAAATTCTCAGACAGGTGGCCGCGGCCGGGCATACCGTCGGGGCCCACACCTGGTCGCATGCCAATCTCAACAGCAAGAAGATGACCGAGCAGCAGGCCAAGGACGAGGTCGAAAAAGGTTTCAGCGCGGTGAAGCTTGCCTTGGGCGCGGCGCCGTCACCGTTTTTTCGCTTTCCGCAACTGCAGCATAGTCCGGCGGCGATGGCCTATCTCGGGTCGCGCAACGTCGCGGTGTTTTCATGCGACCTCGATTCGTTTGATTTCAGGGCAAAGGACGCGGCCCAGATCGTCAACACCGTCATGACCAAGCTGGACAAGCAGGGCAAAGGCATCATTCTGATGCACGATTTCCAGAAGCACACGGCGGAGGCCTTGCCGACGCTGCTGGGCCGGCTGAAGGCCGGCGGCTACAAGGTCGTGCAGATGCGAGCCAAGGCGCCGCTGCAGACGCTGGCCGAGTATGACGAGGGTCTCGTCAAGGACATGAAGCTGCCGACGGTGAGCGCGCGGGCGCTCAGCAATGTGGTGCAGACGGTCGCCCAATAGCGGGCGGCGGCTTTGTCTGTTCCGTCAGGCCCGGGCTTGTGCCGGGCATCCACGTCTCGCCTAGCGCGGATGAGATTATAAACGAGCGGCGGCAACAATCGAAGCGCGCTCCCTCTCCCGCTTGCGGGGGAGGGTCGGGGTGGGGGTGCCGCATCGGAAGTGGATGTTGCTTGGCAGGCAGCTTCCCCCACCCGCCGCGCTCTATCGAGCGCGTCGACCTCCCCCGCAAGCGGGAGAGGTGAAGAGAATCCGCGGACGGACCGATTCAATCAAAAACCATCCTGCGCTAGCGACGGCGACAGACGCGGACGCCCGGCATCGCCAACGAGTTCAAGCAGTCTGCGCGAGGCAGACTGCTTTGGCCGGGCATGACGAACTCGTTACAAATCGTCGCCTCACCAGTAGATGCCGTGCCGATGCAGTGCGTATTGAACGCGCGCGAGTGTCGATGCACCCTGGCGTTTCAGCGTTGCGACCTTGACGGCCACGGCGTATTTCGCTGCGGTGATCAGGCCCGGCCGCCGCATCCTTTGGCCACCCTGTTGCAACCGCTGGCTCTGTTGCAGGCTTTGGCTGTTCTGCTGCGGGTTTTGGCCGCTCTGTTGCCGTATCGACGGCCGCTGCCTTGCGACAGATGTCGGCGCCTCGGCGGCTTTGGACGGCTCGGCCGTGGCGGATGGATCGTTCGATGCCAGCGTCAGGCCTCTGCTGATGCCTGCCTGTGCGGATGCAGAGACCAGAACGAACGCTGTGATCAGAATCAATTTACGCATGCGAGCCTCCGGTTGTTCTGCCAGGAGACTAGAGCGGTCGATTTTGCGGCTATGTGAGTTAGATCACGCAGGTTCGGAGGGCACAGACGTGCGCTCGGCGACGCTCCAGACGTGTTTCGGATGCAACCGCCGCACGGCCGGGCGGCCGCACAATGGCTGCCGAGTTCGAGGACGCTCATTCCATCCGGCCGCGATACGTCAACGAGGGCGACCGCCGGCTGGGCTGATAATAGCGTTGCCATTATGCGTAGCCGTCCTGTCCGGTCGTTTTGATGGAACGTTCAACATTGTTATGGTTGATCCAGCGATGTGGCGGATGTTCTGACTTTGTTCTTTACAAGCCGCCAAGCGTATGTCTTCACTAAAAGCGATTCGCCCCATGGTCGCGGCCAAAACTGAGACCGATCCATTTCGCGATTACAGCGGAAAACCCATGCTTATTTATAGACGAACGGGTCTTTTCGAATCCACCGCTCAGACGCTCGTAAACACAGTGAACTGTGTCGGCGTCATGGGCAAAGGAATAGCCAAAGCGTTCAAAGAGCGTGAACCGGAAATGTTCGCGGCCTACAGGCGCATCTGCGATCAAAAACTACTTGAACCCGGAAAGCTTTGGCTGTGGCGAGGCGCGAATTCGTGGACGTTGAATTTTCCCACGAAAAAGCATTGGAAACATCCATCGAAAATTGAATGGATCGAAGCTGGGCTAAAGAAATTTGTCGATACTTACCAGTCGTTGGGGATAACGGAAATTTCTTTCCCGCTTCTTGGTTGTGGCAATGGCGGACTGGATTGGAATGATGTTCGACCTGTGATGGAGCGTCATCTACAATCGCTTCCGATTCCGGTGTTCATTCACGATCACACCGTTGATATCGGCTTGCCAGAGCACATGGAGAGTGTGGCTCAACAGCTTAAGGCCGAGCTCGCGGATGAAGTATCCTTCGAATTATTCCTTTCGGCGATTCACCGCGTCGTTGAATTAGCTGGACATGACCTGGTTGAGATCGACACGAAGAAATCGATTTCGGCCTCCATCGTTGATGAGAACGTTTTAAAAATTGAATCGGATAACGCTTCTTGGAATTTTGAACGCGAAGACCTTTGGGGCGCGTGGGTCGGCCTTCAGAAAGGACTTCTGACAAAGGAAAAGGCAGCGTGGTCAAGAGAAGGCGCAGGCACGCCTTTGCTATCATTTCTGAGCGTTCTTCCAAACGTCCGACCAGTTCAGATTCAGGGGGTGAATAGCGACCCCGAGATTGCGCTGGAATATCGGCCGGGTGAATGGGGAAACGTTATAGTCCCGTCCGAGAAACCTCAGCTTGAACTTGCATGGCACTGAGCGCCCCATTCATTTGAAGCGCATATTCAGAAATGGGAAACGGCTTTAACCAGCCCCTGGCACCCTTATCGTAGCGAATGGCCGAGTAGGCTCTTCCACCACGCCCCAATCGAAAACGCCGTCAAAATTTTATTGGACGGCAATCTCCGTTCCCGCGACGATCCAGAAAACCAGCGAGAAAAAGACGTAGCCGCGGCGGGCGTTATCAGTGCGAGAAGCCACGCTCATAATTCGGCCAGACTTTATTTTCGCCCCCGGACACCGACGCAATACCATATCGAGGGCATTCGAAAGAAAGGCGAATGTCAGTATGGCGATGATTCTCACGCGCCGGTTTTCATAATGATGGTCTTCGTCGCTCGCAGCGTCCTTGCTTTTCCAACAACAAAATTTTGCGATAGAAACATGCAGCTTGGACATGCAGAGCCGGGTGACACGGAAGAATATTTCTCGACAATTCCGTTTGACAAGGTTTTTCACGAAGGTGGAATCGGCAATGATCGAACCATTATCGAACATAGGTGCGCGGAAGTTTTAGCTACCTCGCCGATGCCGCTCGTGAACACTCTGCACTGGATTTACTGCCGAACTGCTGCTGAGCGAGAGACGCTATTATTTATGCTGGGCGACAAGAAATCGCAGTGGTCTAGCCGGATCGTGATTTCAGATGACCTACTGGTATTTGAACGAAAATACGTTTTCGTGGACTCCGTGACGATGAGCCCGAATGGCCTCGTTTTTCAATTGAATCCGCGTGTTGATCAAAAGAAGATTCACATGAAGGCCGAGGCGTGGGACAAAGACGGCAAGCAGGTGATCAATTTTCTAAATCCAGAATTGGACGCTCAACCGCCGCCCGCGCAAGGGAAACGGTGGCGGGTCCCGGCAAATCTGCCCAATGGTAATTATCTAGTACACATCGACCTTGAGGGACACCTTGCTTATCGCGGTACTCTGGCGCTTGGGCCACGGCTCGTCTAACCGAAAATTTCCAGCGGCCACACGAAAGCGGCTATCCACAATTTTGCTTTGACCGCCCGCATTTCGCCCGGCTAGCGCGCTCAGCTGCCCTTAAGATCGTGGGGACGCGGGTTATTCGTCAGCTTCAGCGGCTTCACTGAGCAGGGACCCGTTGCATTCGGTCGCGCCGAAGGTGATTTGCCTCGATGGACGCGATTTAAGCGAGACATTTCAGGGGCGACTTTCGTTGCCGGAGGTGTTGCGTCGCAAAGTGAGGAGCGCGGGTGAGCACGGCGTGACGCTTGCCCCTTCGGAAACGAAGGCGCTCATGACCGGCCACCGCATTGGGACCTGCCAGATCGGCCAAGCGAACCGACGCAATTCTGCTCAGCGAGGCGAAGCCTACCCCCGGCGACCGAAATTCATCGGCCCGATCGCACGCCGTTATGGTCCCCCGCAAAAATTGTAAAATTTCCGAAACTCGCGCCAGAAGTGCTTGAACCGTTTCGGCGATAGCTGGTTAATACCGTATGCGGTGATGGCCCTTGCTCGAAGGGGATAGAACCGGGCGATCACCACCAGGGCGAGCAGTTTGCGCCAAAACGCAGAGTGGAAGGGACGGAATGTGGCGCGGTATCCTGGTTGCGGTCTTGATTGTCGGCGCAATCATTGGCGCCCGTCAATTTTCTAAAGCTCAACAAGACGCTTATAGCAAAGCTCAACAAGACACTTCCAGCAATGAAGAGGTCGAAATTTGTCGCGGCAAGAACAGCTTCACGTATGAGGCCGACGGTAAGCGCTATGCCCTGCCGTTTGAAGTGGTCGACGATCAAGCTGTTGTGGAGGGAGACATCGTCTTCGGGCAAGCCACGGATGTTCTGAACGGAGGCGCAAATTATGTCGCGCCAGTCGTACCGGACTACGTTCGCGGCGAGCCAAAGCGATGGGAAAGTAATCTCGTGCCCTATATCATTGACGCTTCAGTCACAGCCTCCGACCGCGCCGTGATTCAACAAGCGATAATGGCTTGGCAGCACGCCACCAATATCAGGTTTAGACAGCTATCCGGTGCAAGAGATTGGAAGCTTGAGAACTACGTCAAATTCTCTGGCCAGAAAAATCAATGCAGCAGCAACAGCCTTGGCATCAAAGAAAGCCTTGGCATCAAAGAAAGGCTTGGCATCAAAGAAAGGCTGTCCGACAAGGTCAATGAGGCGGACAGCATCAATGTAGTGGAGGTCGCTGGATGCGGCCAAAATTGGGGCCGCATCGCCCACGAGATCGGGCACGTATTAGGGCTCGGGCACGAACATTCGAGAGGCAATAGGGACGATTACATCACGATCCTTTGGAGCAATATCGACGGCCCGAAACAGTTTTGTCGAGTGATTTGGGATCAGCAGACGTTAGCAGGCACTGCTTATGATTATGATTCGATCATGCACTATGCTTCCACCCAAGCCGCCAAGCGATCGTCGGACTGCAAGAAGGTGATCTACGATGGAAAACAGGACTGTCTGGCGTTCCTCCCGAACCAGGAGAAGTTGGAGCAGCAACGGCAAACGGTAGGGAGCAACGTTGAGCCCGGACAAAGAGACCATCTGAGCGCGGGCGACATCGCCCGTGTGAACATCCTCTACCCTGCGTCGCCGCCTCCTCCGTCCCCCGCTCAGCCATGTGTTCGGAGCACCACAACGTCCATTAAGGACGGAGATCGAACGACCACAACAACAACCAATACTGAACCCTGTTCTCCGCGTTCTCAGAAGACGATTACCGAACCACGTCCGGACCGCCCCCGATGCTGCCAGGATGGATGGGGCGCCGGCCGCTTCTGTCGTCCTGACGTGTGTCCCACCATCAGGGTCAGTTGGCCGCGACCCGACAGATGGTGCCGACCTGGATGGTGCCGCCCGCGCCCACGGCGTCACTGCGATGGCTGGATCGAGGGTGGCTGGGAGCGCCCGCCATTCGACGACTGGGACGACGACAGGTGGTAGGCTCGGACTGGCTCTAGACAAAGACAGGGGAACGTCAATGGCAAGGACCGATGATAGAAACTCCGATGGTGCACGCGCAAGCTCCGCTACTGCCGCGCATCTCCGGGGTACGCGGAGGGCTAACCCCCTCAAATACATTCCCGGCTTCTTTTATGTCTTGGTTTTCTTCATAGTCGGGAAGTTAGCCTTCGCGGACCCAAGGGCCACGTTGGTCCATTGGGGTGAGTACCACCTCTCTTGGGTTGAGGTCCTCTTGGTCGCCGCCGCGATGATGGCGATGGCCGAGCAGTTAAGGGTCTCTCATCCTGGAATTGACAACACGATCGAGGCCATCTTGATGGGCGCAATCGCAGGAATTCAGGTCCTGCTTTTCGCGCTTGGGGCAGCCGGTGTAAGGCCTCTCGCTATCTTCAACAACACGGAGTTTCTCATGCTCACTGTGATCAGCATGACACAGGCCGTCGTTGCGATCTTGATCAACGCCAGGACGCTACGGCGGACGATCGGTGTCGGCGACAACGGCTAGTACTGACTATGTTAGATTTGTGAGTCGCTTACTGCCCATGCTTCGAGACGCTCGCGTCGCTCGCTCCTCAGCATGAGGTTGTTGTGTTTCAACGAGTTAGACCTCATCCTGAGGAGGTCACGAAGTGGCCGTCTCGAAGGATGGGCTGCAATACCGATTTGTGATTCCAGGTACTAGTGCAAGAGGAGCCAATCTGCGACGACTGCCTGATGGCCTTCTGGGAAAACTGCGTCGTAGGACCGGAGTCATAAGAGCGCATCGTTCTCGGTGGCCGTCGGCTGTCAATCCTTCGCCTTCAGCCGCGCTTCATTTTCGGCAATAAACGCACGAATCTCCTCGGACATGTTCAGAAGTTTCAACCATTGCTCCTTATATAAAGTCACCGGAAAGCGTCCCATTCCGTAGACTGAGACGGCACCCTTTTCACTTACCTTCATGCGGATGCCGTCGGAAGCGCCTTTTTTGAGAGCCGCGTTCTCGCTGCGGAGACGTTCGAGCTCAGCTTTCATATCGTCATCGGACATGGCACTTCCTTTCGCTAGCGTAAATCACCGCTCGATGGCTGCGAGCTTCGCCGATCATCGTACCCCAAATCGATACAAGGGGCGCGAGCGCCAATCCGGACCAGTCGCGCTGTTTCCGGGCGGCCAACAAGGCGACGGCGTCCGTGAATATGTCGCCGAATTGCTTGAGCTGCGGAGCCGGGCTTCTTTGAGCCGGCGCCGCGTGAAGCGAACCGCGGTCCCGATCCTGCATTTCGACATGCAAAATCGCCCCTGCCACATGATCCCAGCCACCATCATAAAGCAAGCCGCGCCATCCCGATCGAGCTATTCTGGACAAACTGAGCGTCGCGTGAGCCGGAGGACAAGATGAGGATTCAGCAGATCA
>Ga0193724_1000109_pt1 | contig 19487 bp, 14 predicted proteins | sample H2a1metaG_FD_146005 | JGI IMG/M metagenome (GOLD analysis project Ga0193724, IMG submission 146005) | Soil microbial communities from a riparian zone of the East river system, Colorado, United States - H2a1 | ecosystem: Environmental > Terrestrial > Soil > Riparian zone | place: USA: East River... | reverse complement strand
CGAACACTTCTAGCCGGCGCTGGCAATGTCCGCGCGGGGGGACCGGCGGCCAATATTGAGCAACGCATTCGAGCCGGGTAGCAACGGCCGCGAAAGCTCTGAACAGCGAGCCAGAGCGCTAACGGTTAAGGGTGAGTAAGCAGCCCCGGGGTGTCAATCGAACCCGGGGGCACGGTGCGCGCCGCCGAAGCGATTGAATAATGCCGGTCCCACTTCCGAAATAGCACGAAACGGACCTCCCCAGATGTCCGCTGAATGGTCGCTATCGGGGACCCAAAGCGAACATGCGCCCGATCATCGTTCGAGGCCGGCAGAGGTATTGTCGCCGGCTGCGTCCCATGTGAAGAAATCGGCGAGGCTCCCCACAAACATTCTCGTGCACACTGGTGTCTTCGATGGTTTGCCCAAAATCGCCGTATATTTGGTGGGGCTCGAGCCATGGGTAAAAGACGTGCAGGTCAGGCCGGCTCCGCTGTGAGAATCAAGCAGGTGTTCTGCCCACCGAACCCGAACGAGTTCGACAGCACGCACTTGACTGTGGCGTCGCGCGCAATGTTGGGCACTACGTCCAGCGGGATGGCCGGGTCGGGCACCGTGTAGTTGATGGTGGGCGGAATCCTCCCGTGCGCGATGGTGAGAAGCGAGGCCACCGCCTCAACCGCGCCCGCTGCCGCTAAGGTATGGCCAATCATGGACTTATTGGACGAGATCGGGACGGTCTTCATGCGCTCACCGATGACTGCCATGAGCCCCATGGCCTCCATTTTGTCATTCTCGGGCGTCGAGGTCCCGTGCGCGTTCACGTAGTCGATGGTGCCTGGCGAGATGCTGGCATCCGCGATAGCACGCCGCATTGCCGCGATGATGGGAGCGCCGTCGGGCGAGGAGCGGGTGCGATGAAAGTCGTCGCCCCGTTCGCCGCAGCCCAGCACGAAGCCGAGAACTTTGGCGCCGCGTGCCAGCGCGTGATCGTAGTCCTCGAGAACGAGCGCCGCCGCGCCTTCACCCATGACGAAGCCGTCACGGTTCTTCGAGAACGGTTTTGAGGCCTCGGTGGCCGGATTGTTCTTGGTCGACAGCGCTGAGAGCAGAGAGAAGCGGATCACCGATTCGACATGCACCGACCCTTCGGTCCCCACAGTTAACGCCGCTTGCGTGTCGCCGCGGCGGATCGCCTCGACGCCGAGTTGAATCGCGGTAGCGCCCGACGAGCAGGCGGTAAAGAGCGTGATCGGTGAGCCCTTGGTGCCGAAGCGCTCGGCAATTTGGTCTGCGACCGTGCCTAGCAGAAATAGATCGTGCCAGGTCTTGAAGCGGCCGGTCCCAGCACTCTCGATGAGGTCGGCGTAGACGATGCCTGCTTTGGCGCCTGACGCGTAAGCCAGCGCCTTGCGCTGCGACCACTCGAGTTCCATTGGAGGAACCGCGACAAAAAGCTCGCCCGGGAAGTCGCCCTTGCGGCCGAGGCCCGACTGACCGACCGCCTCATCGGCCGCCCGCATGGCGAATTCCCGCGCAAGCGTCGGCGCACAGATCGGCTCGACCGGAATGAAGTCGATGGTACCGGCGATCGTGGTACGCAGGTTGTCGATAGGAAAGCGTCTGATTGTATGGATGCCGGATTTTCCCGCCGTCAGGGCTGCCCAATTGTCGGCCTTGCCTTCGCCGAGCGACGTGACCAACCCCATACCAGTTACGGCGACGACCGGCCTGCCGAGCTTGTCACGATGTGCCATGGTGTTTTCTCTGTATTATTTGGCGCGACCAATCAGCACCAGGCCCTCTCCCCGCACATGGCCTACATTGCTAACCACTGCTTCCGAAATTCTCTGAGCCTTCACGGCAGCAGCCGCAAGGGCGGCGCCCGCCATGAGATGGCATTGGATCATATGACCAAAAAGGTCACCGGTCGCCACCAGGCGCGCGCCAGGCGCGAGCCTCGCGAGCGCGGCCTGCTCCTCCCCGGTGATGCCGGTGACGCCGGTGGCGCCCGAAAGGATCAGCCCCCCCTTCAAGTCGAAGTTTCTGGCGCTCTTCGACCAAAGATTCTCAAGGGAGGCGCCGACGGCCCCGGCCGTGCGTTTCACGCGATTGACCCCGACCGAGCCCACAGTTGCGATCGGGGCGGCACCACGCTGCTCGGCATGCTCCCTTGCCTCAAGCACCAGGAAGGCCGCGCCGCTTCCTGGGATGAAGCCGCCTTTGCCAATCCGTTCGAAGACCGGCACGAACGCGCCGCGCCACAACATGCTGTCCATCGCATAGTGAAGCAAAATGTCGGGCCGCTCGGCATTGCACGAGCCGCCCACGAGGAAAATGTCGCCTTGGCGCGCGCCGATACGAGCCACCGCGACCCTCAACGCGTCGATACCAGCCTGCTCCTCGCCTATCAAAGTGCAGGAGCCGCCGGTGAGGCCGTGCACGATCGAGATATTGCCGGCAAGTAGATTGGAAAGCTGCGCGAGAAAGAGTGTCGGGCGCACATCGTTTATGAGCCGCTCGTTGAGGTAGGTGTCCGGCGCGTTGCTCTTGGTCATGCCCGAAAGGATCTGCTCGTCGACAGTATAGTCGCGCTCGCCGCCCCCGGCTGCGACGATGAGTTCCATCTCGGCGAGCCGCTCCTTGTCGCCCTTGAGGCCGGCGTCGGTGAGCGCGAGCCCCGCCGCATAAACGCCGAGCTTCTGCCAGGCGCCCATCTGCCGCTGGTCGGCCTTCTTGGCGATTTGCAGGTCCCAATTGAGCGGCACAGCCGGATGCACCGGATAGGGCGCGAAAGTCGAGGCATCCACCCGGTGATGGCCACCTTCGAGCGCCTCAAGATGCGCCTCGACACCCTCTCCAAGGCTTGAGACGAGGCCGATGCCACTGATCACGGCGTCGCGCGGGGAAGCCATCACGCCACCTCCAGCGGACGGCTAATGCGCCCAGTCACTTGGCTTGTATCGTCGGCCTTATCGCTCGGAAACGGCAGCCCGAACACGATCTCGGTGCTGCAGATGACACTGTCGTCAATCTTGATAGATGACACCTTACTCGCGCAGCATGGGCCACGATTCGGTAAACAGTACACCGGGCATGAGCCTAGGGCCTGGAAAATGCCCTTCGAAGATTTTGCGCTGGAGCGACGCGTCCCCTTCAATGTCCAGCCTCGACGGTCAGCGGCGCGCATTGATGCGAAGACCGGCGAAGCCGTCGACTTGATAGACGGTGCGATAGTGCTTATGGCGGCGCTTGCCGCTGGTCGTCTTGAGCAGCGTGCCGGGCGGGACGAGTACCACATCACCGAACGTCACGCCGGTTGATTTCACCGCCGCTGCCCGACACGCCAGCGCCACGGCTTCCGGTGACACGCCGGCCCCCTCGCGGAACTCGCCGACCAGCACCGGATGTTGCGTGCCTGCCCGCCTGTCGTCGATGCCGAAGACGACAAAGCATCCCCGGCGAAGCCCGCGAATGTTTGTCAACGGCGCCTCGAACTCGCTCGGATCAATCTTGCGGGCTCTGACCGAAATGAGCTCGTCGCAACGGCCCGTCCAGAATAGCTCGCCATACCTGAGGTAGCCCAGATCCCCCATCATCAAGTATTCGCCAGAAAATCTTGACGATGTAGCGGCCGTATCTTCCAAGTAACCGAGAAAGCGCGAAGGCGAGCGCACGGCGATCCGGCCGATCCTGCCATCGGGAAGAGGTTCTCCCAACTCGGACAGGATGCGAATCTCCAGCCCAGGGTGCGGCGCCCCGACGCTTACATACTGCGACGTGGAGCCACGAAAATTGTCGCCGACAGGATCGGCGACCAGATCGTCGTAGAGACGCACCGCATCCACGGTTTCGTGCCGCGCGCCTTTATGCCCCAGCCGTGTGAACGTCATGCCGCCGGCGTTCTCTGCACCCCCATAGCTCGCGTGCATCGCCGAACAAGTGACGCCGAACGGCGCAAACTTCTCAGCAAAGGCAGCGATCGTGCTCCTGTGAATTCGCTCTCCGCCGCTCCAGAAGCCGCGGACCTTTTCGAGCGACACTCCCTCGAGCGTTTCAAGCGCTACTTTTTCGACCGCGAGCGCATAGCCGAAATTCGACCCCCAGGTCAGCGTCGCAGCCGAGGCCGAGAGGCCTTTCAGCCATACCGCTGGGTTGCGGACGAAGTCGGCGGCCTCCATCACAACGAGGGGAATATCGTTTGCCAGGCAAAGCAAGAGATTATTGACGAGACCGAGGTCGTGATAGAACGGCACCCAACTCAGGCACACGTCGTCGCGACAAAGTCCCATCGCGCTCATGCCGCTGTCGATCCCGTACAGCAGACTCTTCTGGTCCCAGACGCAGATCCGTGGCGAGGCCGTCGTGCCCGAAGTCAGCTGCATGGCGAAAGCGTCCCTAATGGGGGTGAAACTCTCAGTCTTGCAGATTCGCGCATCGGGTAGCGCGACTGGTGCGTCCCCATCGTGCGGCAGGCTCTTGGCGAGATAGCTCTCACACAATATCACGCTCGGCTTAGTACGAGCGATTGTGCTGTGCAGTACGGTGATGTCGTTGTTGACCGACAGCCGCGGCGGCGGCACCAGCACCGGGATCGCTCCAGCCGCAAGCGTCGCTATGGTGGCGATCGCCATCTTGCGCTGCGTGGCAAGACAGATCACGACAACTCGTTCGCGCTGACCGCCGGCGATTACAATTGCATCCGTAACCGGTTCGACGTCCGCCCAGAAGCTCGCGATCGACTGCCACTGGATCCTCGCGTCGGGTCCGCAGTAAGAGATGGCGGCCCGATCGGGTTCCTGTGCGAGACGCCTCTTGAGTCGCCCGACAAACGTGTCGCCGCGGAGTGCGGAACTCGCCGCTAGAGCGTCGGCGAAACCTGCTGCATGGCGAGTTGCGTTGCCAAGTGCTTCCGTCATAAGGGCTCCGCATTTGGGGGCGATCGCGGGAAGATTAATGCTTCCGCCAGCGAATGTCACGCCGCAGGCTTTTCCAATGTCCGTTCCAAGCTTTCGTCGCAGCTTTCGGCCGGAGCAAATCTTTTGAACGGCCTATTTTTTTCGGAGTTTGATCGATTGGTGCTCGGCCGCCGGCGATCAAGAGGGCATCGAGGAATTGCTAGCAGAATGGCGACAGAATGATCGATCCATTTAGGACTGCCACAGCGGCGACGCTTTGGCAAAGCGACAGTTCAACGACAAGCCGCCGCCCGGCGGCTTTGTTGTTTTGCGTCCACTCCCTTAGACTGACGATCCGCGATTCCCGATCGCCGATGATGAAATCTTTCCTGTTCGGAAATGACCGGGTCGCATTCTACGACGACGGCGTCGGCACCTCCATGTTCAAGCCGTGGGCGATTCTTGGCGGCGCGTTCGGCTTCGGCCTGAAGCGGAACGTCATCGACATCTGCAAATTCGCCCGACCCCGACGATTACAAGATCCAGGCCAACATCAAGCCTACCCGCCGAACTGTTCATCTTCGTCAACGACGCTGTCATCGGCATTCCCGGTCTCTACGATTTTTTCTACCGCCACAATGGCGGCGGCGGAATGTTAACGGTGACGCGGAGATAATGTCAGACGCGGGGCCGCATCTGTGCCGTCACGGCAGCTGCGCGATTTCGCGAGGGCGGTTTGTAAAATTGCTTCGACGACCGCCGGTGCGGGCCCCGGTGGATACCGCAGTGCGGCGCGGCCGAGTGGAAAACCGTATCGACTGCATCCAGCTCCAAAAATTTCTTCCTACTTGGTTTTCGCCTGACAGGGCCGCGTTGCGCGCGCTTCTCTCCTGCGACGGATGTGATAGCGTTTTTGAGGTCTGACCCTCCTCACATCTGCCCCACCTCACCATTCACCACCAAGTTTCTTCTCAAAGCTTACAAAAATAAATGACAAACGCAGCCATAGTGGCTGTTCAGGGAGTGACGCAATGAAGCCGGTATTCCATCGATCCGTTCTTGCGTGCGCCGCCATCCTCACCGTCGTGGGGATTTCACAGGCTGGCGCACAGCAAAAACCGCTGAAAAAATACGAGTCCGGCACCAAGGAATTCTGGACCCATCCGCCCGACGACTGGTTCCTCGGCGATGAGAGCGAAGCCCAAAAGGGCCTCGCACCGCCGTCGGGTCCGCCGACCGGCTCTTCCGAAGCCGAACTCGCGACCATGATGAAGAAGATCAAGCTGCCGGCTGGCTTCAAGATCGAAGTCTACGCGCCCGGTGTGCTGGCCGCGCGGCAGATGGCCTGGGGCGACAAGGGAACGCTGTTCGTCGGCTCGTTCGGCCTCGGCAACGTCTATGCCATCAAGGAAAATGACGGCAAGAAAGAGGTCAAGACCGTCCTCAAGGGGCTGAACATGCCGACCGGCATCGCGTTCAGGGACGGAGCGCTGTACGTCATCGCCGTCGACAAGCTGATCAAATACGAGAACGCCGAAGCCAACCTCGACAAGCTCGGCGACGGCAAGGTGGTGTATGACGATATGCCCTCCTATGCCGCGCATGGTTGGAAATATATCGCCGTCGACAAGGATGGCGCGTTCTACCTGCCGTTCGGCCCTCCCTTCAACATCGGGATCCCGCCGACCAGCGTCTCGCAGATTCGCCGCGTCGATCCGAAAACCGGCAATGCCGAAGTGGTGGCGCTCGGCGTCCGCAACAGCGTCGGCGGCGACGTCGATCCGCGCAGCGGCAAATACTGGTTCACGGAAAACGCCCGTGACTGGATGAGCGACGACATCCCGAGCGACAAGCTCAACATGGTCTCGAAACTAGGCGAGCACTTCGGCTATCCGTATTGCCACCAGGGCAACCTGCCGGATCCGAAGTTCGCGATGGGTCACAAATGTTCGGAATTCACGCCGCCCGTGCTCAATCTCGGTGCGCATGTGGCTCCGCTCGGCATGAAGTTCTATACCGGCACCCAGTTTCCCGCCGAGTACAAGAACAGCATCCTGATCGCCGAACACGGCTCGTGGAACCGGCATAAATATCAGGGCGCCCGGATCGTGCGGGTCGCCGTCGGGCCCGACGGCAAGAATCCCAAGCAGGACGTGTTCGCGTCCGGCTGGCTCGAAGGCGACCAGGGCTATCTCGGCCGCCCGGCCGACATCATCCAGGACAAGGACGGTTCTATCCTGGTCGCTGACGACTGGGCCGGTGCGATCTATCGCATCAGCTACAAGAAGTAAGACTTCGATCATCAGAGGCTGCGGCTGCTCGGGAACGAGTGGCCGCAGCTTTGCGTTTTCTAACAATCGTCATTCCGGATCGCGAGCGCGCGAGCGAGTCCGGAATCCATAACCACCGCGGGGGTTATGGATTTCGGGCCTGCGCATCCACAATGTGCAATTGCACATCGGGGAATGACCGTTCGTGATGAATTGGGAATGCTGATCATGCGCCTTCGGTTTGTATTGCGTGCGTTGTGCGGCCTTGTCTTGGGATTGTCGGCGCTTGCGGGCCTTCCGGCCCACGCCGCCGACGTCGCCGCGGGCAAGGAAAAAGCCGCGCTGTGTATCGGCTGCCACGGCGAGGGCGGCATTTCGCAAATGGAGAATATTCCCTCGCTCGCAGGCCAGCCCGATCAGTTCATTCAGTGGCAGCTGGTGTTCTTTCGTGCCGGCACCCGCAAGAACGAGCAGATGCAGCCGATCGTCGAGCAGATCAACAATGACGACATTCGCAATCTCGGTGCCTATTTTGCCGCGCTCACTCCGCCCAAGGCCACAAAACCCGACGACAATCCCGATTTATCCACGAAGGGCGCACAGGCTGCCGCGGGACGGCGCTGCGCTTCGTGCCACACCGACAGCTACGCCGGAACGAAAGCGGTCGCCCGTATCGCGGGCCAACGCGAGGAATACCTGCTCAAGGCGCTGCACGACTACAAGTCAGGCGTGCGATCCGGCGGCGGCATGGCGGCGATGGCTGATGTCGCCTATCCCCTGAGCGAAGAAGAAATCGTGGCACTGGCGCATTATCTCGCGCATTTGTGACCTCATCCTGAGACGCGCGCGATGTGACGCCTCACTACGAGGACTTTATCCCCGCTGGTTCTCATACGCCTTCAGATGCGTGTAGGCGGTGCGCAGCTTCGGCACCGGAACCTTCGCGGCATCGCCGCGCGCGATCAAGTCGCCGATCACATGGTCGGCTTCGACGGCGGCGCCGGCCTTGATGTCGCGGAACATGGATGCCGTCAACTGCGATCCATCAGTGGTCAGCATCCCGCGCGCGCGTTCAAAGAACGGACCGCGGGGATCATGGCCCTCGGCCGTCGCGACCGCGCTGCTTTCATCGAGCATGCCGAGAATAAAGTCCTTGCCGCCCGGTGCCGCCAGGATATTCCCGACCGAACTGCGCATCAGACAGGTACAGGCCGCGAGCGTGGCGAGGAACACCCACTTCTCCCACATCTCCTGAACGATATTCTCGCTGGCCACCGAGCCGAAATTGCCGCCCGCCATCGCCTCGGCGATGGCGCGGACCCGATCCGACAGTTGGCCCTCGCGCTCCCCGAAATTGAGCGACTGCAGCGCGTTGAGCTGAACGACCTCGCGCTTGTCGTTGAGCGTGGCGGCGATCGCGCAAAGGCCGCCGAGCACCCGCTCGCGTCCGAATTTGCGGTCCAGCACGTCCAGATGCAGCATGCCGTTGAGCAGCGGCACAATCGCCGTCTGCGGTCCGACCGCAGGCGCAAACGACTTGATCGCATCGTCGAGATCGAACGCCTTGCAGCTCAACAAGACCACGTCGAATTTTTCGTTAAGTTGATCCGCCTGCAGCGCCGGCGGATTTTTCAGCGTGACGTCGCCATTCGGACTTTTGATGACCAGGCCTGCGTCAGCCAACTCAGCCGCGCGCCGCGGGCGGACAAGAAATGTCACGTCGCGGCCGGCCTGCAGCATCCTGCCGCCGAAATACCCACCGATGGCGCCGGCGCCGACCACGAGAATGCGCATTGCTGAGTTCCTTTTTGTTCTTGTTGTCTGCCTCATCCCTGCGCGAGCGCAATTGCGCTCGTCGCTGGAGGAGCGGCGTCGGAGTTTATCATCGGGCCGCGCTTCGCGCGGACCCGTTGGCCGCGTCTCGAAGGATGAGAAACGCATAGTGGCCTCATGGTTCGAGACGGCGCAAGCGCCTCCTCACCATGAGGACCGACATAGAGCACTACCACTTTTCCCCGAACGGGCGGATTTCCAGCTCAAAGGTCCAGGCGCTGCGCGGCTGCTGGTAAAGCTGCCAATACGAGGCTGCGACCGACGCCGGCGGCATCAGCAAATCCGGATTGTTGAGCGCTTCCTTGCCCCAGAGCTGCTCGCGGCGTTCGCGCACCCAGGCGGTATCGACGCCGGAATCGATGATCAGATGGGCGACGTGGATGTTCTTCGGTCCGAGTTCGCGCGCCATCGCTTGCGCCACCGCGCGCAATCCGAATTTGGCGCTGGCGAAGGCCGCAAAGCCGCTGCCGCCGCGCAAGGAGGCGGTGGCGCCGGTAAAGAAGATGTTGCCCTTGCCCCGCGGCAGCATCAGCCGCGCCGATTCGCGGCCGGCGACAAAGCCGGCCCAGCAGGCCATTTCCCACACCTTGCGGAACACGCGGTCGGTGGTCTCCAGGATCGGAAAGTTGACGTTGGCGCCGACGTTGAAAATGCAGACTTCCAGCGGCGCATGCTTGTCGGCCTCATTGAGGAACGCCGCCACCTCGTCCTCCTTGCGCGCGTCGAGCGCGCGCGCGACAATCGATCCGTCCGCGGCTTCGATCTCCCTGACCAGCGGCTCGAGCTTGGCGCCGTCGCGGCGTCCGGCGAATACGATGAATCCTTCGGCGGCGAATTTCTTCGCGATCTCGGCGCCGATATAATCGCCGGCGCCGATCACCGCCACGGTTGCATTTCGCTTTTCCATTCTGTGGTTCTCCTTCGGCTTAACAGCAATTATGCCGTCATTGCGAGCCAACGGGTCGCGCGAATGCGCGCCCGATGACAGGCTCCGCGAAGCAATCCAGCGCTTTCTTGAGAGCAGGCTGGATTGCTTCGTCGCTACGCTCCTAGGAAGAAAGTCGCTCAAAAACGGTGTCATACTACCAACATCGAGCCTCAAACTTTCATCCAAGGCGGGTCGGTGCCTTATCCACCGGTCCCAACTCGCAATGACGTGTCAGCCTCCCGAAACCAGTTCCTCGACCTCGCGCAGCTGCTCCTTGCCGAAAAACATTTCCTTGCCGACAAAGAAGGTCGGCGAGCCGAAGGCGCCGCGCTCGACCGCGGCTTGCGTGTTCTCGATCAGCTTCGCCTTGACGTCGGGGTCCTGGGCGCGCGCGAACAGCTTCGCCGCATCGAGGCCGGAGGCCGTGAACGCCTTGATCGCCACTTCGGGGTCGTCCATTTTCTTCGGCGCCACCCACATGTGATGAAACGCGGCGTCGACATATTTCTCGAACGCGCCCTCGAGCTGCGCGGCGACCGCGGCGCGCATCAGGTTGAGAGTGTTGACTGGAAAGAACGGATTCATTGTGTAGGGCTTGACGTGAAAGCGCTTCACGAAGCGCTCGGTCTCCAGCGCGTGGAACTCCGGCTTGTTCTTGATGCCGGCAAGCGATTCGGCGGGGGACCTGTTGCCCGTGGCCTTGAAGATGCCGCCGAGCAGGATCGGGACATATTCGAATTTCACGCCCGTGCGTTGTTCGATCGCCGGAATCGCCTCATGACTGAGGAAAGCATTGGGGCTACCGACATCGAACATGAATTGCGGCGACGTCCTGGTCAAGGCGGCCTCCCGTTTTCTTGTCAGCGCATTCTGGCGTAGCCCCGCCAGCGCGTCCATAGTCATGATGACGACCATAATACTCTGGGACCGCGAGGAAAGTCAGATCAGGCGGCGCACGGCGCGCTTGCGCCAGACCAGCATGTAATAGCTCATCTGCAGAATGAACATGGCGCCGAAGGTGATCGGATAGGCGGCCCAAATGCCTTCGATGCCGATGGCGCGGCTGAGAACGATCGCGGACGGCACCTCGATCGCGGCAATTGCAAAGATCGAGATTAGCAGAGGCATCAACACTGTTCCACTGGCGCGCATCGCGCCGGAGAAGACCGTCGCCATACCGAACAGCACCGAACTCCACAACACGATGTGGAGCAGTCCCTGCGCGAGCTCGAGTACCGCCGCGTCGATAATGAAGAAACTCATGATGGCGCGGGAGAACAGATAGGCGAGCGCCACCAATCCACCGGTTAATACGAGATTCATCAGCAATCCGGTGCGGACGATGGAGCCGAGCCGGTCAGCATTGCCGCGGCCGATGGCCTGTGCGCCGAAGATCGAGACCGAAATCGCAATCGACATCGCCGGAAACTGCACGTAACTCATGACCTGATTGACCGCGCCATAGGCCGCAGTGGCGCTGGAGCCGAAGCCGTTGACGAGACCGAGCAGGACCAGCTCCGCCAGCGACATCACGACCATTCCGATCGCGGCAGGGATACCCAGACGCAGGATCTTGCGCAGCAGTACCCCGTCCAGCCGCATGGTGCGCAGAAACGCCGCGTCGAATGCGAGTGGATGATGGCGGCGGCGAAGATGTGCCGCGAGCCACAGCAGTGTGAGCAGGCAGGATGCGGCCGACGCCCAGGCGGCGCTGGCGACGCCGAGCCGGGGCAGGCCGACCCAGCCGCGGATCAGCGCCGGCGTCACCGCAAGGCCGACGACAGTCGAAATCGCCAGCGCCAGCAGTGGTGTCATGGTGTCGCCGACACCGCGCATCATCGCGGTCAGCAGGATGAAAACAAAGGTCAGCGGCATGGTGATCATCATGATGCGCGCATAGCCGCTGGCCTCCTCGAGAATATCGGGTGGCGTGGCCAGCGCAATCAGGAGCGGCCGGCTGAACAGGCCGCCGAACACGGCAATCGTCGCCGCGCAGAGAAGCGCGATCGTCAGAGTAGCTCCGGCGACGGCCCTCACCTTGTCGGGTTCGCCCGCACCCCAGGCCTGGCCGATCAGCACGGTAGCGCCCGAGCTCAGTCCCATCACAAAGGCGATGAAAAAGAACATCACCGGGAAAAACACCGAGACGGCCGCGAGCGCATCGACCCCGATCATCTGGCCGAGGTAAATGTTGTTAATGGTGCCGAACAATGATTGCAGAATGTTGCTCAGCATCATGGGCGCGAGGAAGACGAGAAATGTTTTCCAGAGGGGCGGGGAGGTGGACACGGATTTTCCTTGTTGATCCGGCGTGACCGATCGATGCCACCGCAACGTGGCCGTGGCGGAGCTGGGGTTCAGAGGACAGGTTGGCAGTCGATCACGCGCGGTCGATCACTTGGCGCGTTCAGGCGTTGGGCGGTTCGATGCGATCGCTGAAAGCGAGCTTGACGACGTGGTCGCGGATATCGCCGGGCCAGCCGGAAATGAGCTCCGCGAAACGTCGCCGGTCGTCCGCGAACAACGCGCGCGAGGCTTCCTCGAAGCCCGGGAGATTGCCGGCCATGACGGACATGAAATGATAGGCCGCGTCTCTTGCCGCCCGGCCGCGATCGCGGTCGCCGCTGGCGCGACGCGCCACCTCGACGAGCTTTCGCAGCGCCACCGAGGCGCCGCCGGGCTGTGCCCCGAGCCATTCCCAGTGCCGCGGCAACAGCGTCACCTCGCGGGCGACGACGCCGAGTTTGGGCCGCCCGCGCCCGCGCGGCTCCGGCGCCGATGGATCATCTTCAGGTGTTTCCGAATTCGGAGCGGGTTGGGGCAAGCGCGCAACGATATCTCGTTCGTTACCGCGCAGGTCCAGGTCGATCGACCGGCCGCTTGCATCGTCAAAGATGACGATGGGCTGCGCGGCCGCGCTCTGGGACGCCTTCAGGACGGCAAGCGCGACCTCGGCCAGTGGGCCGGAAACCAGTCTTTGGTGCCCCAAAAAGGCGGTGAACTCCCGTGGAACTGTGTGGATCATCGGTCAATACTCTGAATTTCAACTCTGAATTTCTGATTGTTCGATTTATACCCGGACAAATATCGATGTCAATATCGCCCGGGTAGAATATCCTGAGCCGGCGCGGCCCCGCTCGGTGGCGGCATGCGAATCAACGTCCAATCGCCAACCTCGCCGCCCGCTGCTACGAGGTCAGCACATCCAATCGTCGCCAAATGCCCTGGGGGAATTCGCCATGCTGACCGTCCATCATCTCAACAATTCCCGCTCCCAGCGCGTGCTGTGGCTGCTGGAGGAACTCGGCGTGGCTTACGAGATCATCCGCTATCAGCGTCAGCCGGACATGCGCGCGCCGGCGGAACTGCGCGCGGTCCATCCGCTCGGAAAGTCGCCTGTCATTACCGACAACGGCAACACCATCGCGGAGTCGGGCGCGATCGCCGAATACCTCATCGACACCTATGGCGAGGGGCGGCTGATACCGCCGCCGAAAACGCCGGAGCGGCTGCGCTACACCTATTGGCTGCACTATGCGGAAGGATCGGCGATGCCGCCGCTGTTGCTGAAGCTGTTGTTCACGTTGATGCCGAAGCGCACGCCGGCGCTGCTGCGCCCGCTGGTGCGCAAGGTCTGCAATCAGGCGCTGACCACGCTGGTCAATCCGCAGCTCAAGCAGCACATGGCGTTCTGGGAAGGCGAGCTCGGCAACAGCGAATGGTTCGCCGGCAGTGCGTTCACCGCCGCCGACATCCAGATGAGTTTTCCGCTCGAAGCTGCTGCCGCGCGCGGCGGACTCGACCAGGGTCATCCCAAGGCGATGGCATTTCTGGAAACCATTCACGCCCGCCCGGCCTATAAACGCGCGCTTGAAAAGGGCGGTCCGTATTCGGTCGGGCGCTAGAAGCGGCCGCTCGTCATTTCGTCATTGCGAGGAGCGCAGCGACGAAGCAATCCAATCTTGCTTCGCCGCGTTCTGGATTGCTCCGCTTGCGCTCGCAATGACGATCTAGAGCGGGATGAGATTAGGTTGGGGCCGTGACGACGGACCATTTTTCTTCTCGTGCCCCGGACGCAAGCCGCACGAGCGCTGCGAGCCGGGGGCCCATTCTACTTTGCATGGGGTTGTTTTCGCGATTTTGTGTCTGGGCTCCGCGGTGTACCGCCCCATAGCGCGTCGAAGACGCGCGTGAACGCGCTTACGAGCGTGTCGAAGACGCGCGTGAACGCGCTTATGAGGCGCTGCGCTGCGTCCGGGACACGAGATCGTTAGTGCTTCGCGCTCACGGCGAATCGATCCAACTCCAATGCATCATGCTCTAGGGCTGCGTTGCCGCTATCACCTCTTTCACTAGCCGTTCGAGACCGCTGATGTCTCCGGTAGGATCGACGCTGTCGCCGAGGCGAACGACGACAAGATGCTGCGACGGCAGGATCACGATGCGCTGGCCGAGAAACCCGAACGCAAAGAACGCGTCGCGTGGAATGCCCATCCGCGCGCGCCCCTTGGCGTTTTCGTGTTCACTACGATTGGTCCAGAATCCGGCGCCGTAATCGGTGTTGAGCGTAGCGGCGGCTGAAAAGTCCACCCAGTCCTCGTGAAGAAGACGTTTTCCGCCGACCATGCCGTCATTGAGATAGAGCAAGCCAAAGCGCGCCCAGTCCCTGGCGCTGGCCAGCATGTTGGCTGATCCCTGCAGCGTGCCGCTCGCATCGAACTGCAGCGTCACGTTGCGCATCCCCAATGGATTGAACAGCTCGCGCCACGCAAATGCCAGCGTCTGTTCCGGCCCGCCGACGGCGTCGCGAACGATCCGCGCCAACAGCTGGGTGGTCGCGCTGGAGTAATGCCACCGCGTTCCCGGCGGAGCGATCATCGGGGCGGTCACGGCAAAGCCGGCCATGTCGCCGTATAAGTACATCTGGTTGGAGGGATCGAAGCCGGTGTTGGTTTCATCGAGCGCCAGACCCGTGGTCATTCGCATCAAGTGCTCGACCTCGATTTCGCGGCGCGGATCGTTCGGGCCGCGCCACTCGGGTATCGGCGCCGGCAGCGATGGCGAGATGAGGCCTTGTTGGGTGAGAATGCCGAGCAGCGCGTTGACTACAGACTTGGTCATGGAGAAGCCAACAAGCTGCGTATCGACGCGGACGCCGGGGGCATAACGTTCGGCTATCACCCTGCCCTCGTGGACCACGACGACCGCTTTGGTTCGCCGAAACGGCGGCTCCGCGGGTTCTTCGAAGGCATGATCGAGCGCGGCTTTTAGCGCCGGGCCAGACGGCTGGACGATATCGGGGCCGGCAATCTCCGGCAGCAGCGGCGGGTTCTTCGGTACCCTCAGTGCTTCAACATCGCTCTTGAGCAGATAGGGTGCTTTCGATCCGCGCAGCAGCACGCAGCCGAAGCCGTCATGAAATGCGGCGCGGCTGCCGAGCAGGCCCATCACCGAAGCGTCGACGGTCTTGGCGGCGCGATCAAGTTGATATCGCATCAGCCACCGCAGCCGGCGAATGCCGGGACGGTCCATGGTCTCCGCGAATACGGCTTCAGGATCGAGCCCCGACACGAAGGTCCTTGCGCAGACACTGTCGGCGACAGCGCCGGTCGCGACGCGAATGGCGCGATCGGGACGAAAATAGGCAGCTAGCGCCACGGCTATCACCAGCACCAACGCGGTAGCGGTCCATTTTCGCCAAGCCACACGTCTCTCCCGCGCCCGGACCAGCAGCGTGGTTCTAGTACCTGGAATCACAAATCGGTATTGCAGCCCATCCCTCGAGACGGCCACTTCGCGGCCTCCTCAGGATGAGGTCTAACTTGTTGAAACACAACAACCTCATGCTGAGGAGCGAGCGACGCGAGCGTCTCGAAGCATGGGCAGCAAGCGACTCACGTATCTCTCATAGTCAGTACTAGCGCGACTTCTGGACCTCGCCAACGGCAGGAAGCGCCCTCACGGTGACGCCCGGCGGCGGCACGTCGTCGTCGGGCACGAAGAAATCCGCCATCAAGGGCACGGATCGATCGACGCGGTAGTGCTCAAAGGCGCGCACGCCGCTGGCGTAGAGCACCTTGTCGTCGATGCAAAACTGTCCGGTAAACTCCCGCGACGGCTTCGTGAAAATGGCATAGGCGGCGTCGCCCATGATCTCGGGTTTGCGGCTGGCGCGCATCATGGCGTCGCCGCCCAGGAGATTGCCGACCGCGGCGGTGGCAATGGTGGTGCGCGGCCACAGCGCGTTGACCGCGACGCCGGCGGCCTTCAGTTCGGCCGACAGGCCGAGCACGCACATGCTCATGCCGAACTTCGCCATGGTGTAGGCGGTGGAGTGCTCGAACCATTTCGCCTTCATGTCGAGCGGCGGCGACAGCATCAGGATGTGCGGATTCTTCGCTTTCTTCAGATGCGGGATGCAGTATTTCGACACCATGAAGGTGCCGCGGGTGTTGATGCCCATCATCAGGTCGAACCGTTTCATGTCGGTCATCTGCGAGTTGGTCAGGCTGATGGCGCTGGCGTTGTTGACGCAGATGTCGATGCCGCCGAATTCGGCGACGGTTTTGTCAATTGCCGCCATCACCTGGGCTTCGTCGCGGATATCGCACAGGATCGGCAAGGCCTTGCCGCCGGCGGCGCGGACCTCTTCCGCGGCGGTGTAGATGGTGCCCTTGAGCTTCGGATGCGGCTCCGCGGTTTTCGCGGCGATTGCGATGTTGGCGCCGTCGCGCGCGGCGCGCAGCGCGATCGCAAGCCCGATGCCGCGGCTGCCGCCGGATATGAACAGCGTCTTGCCTTTGAGTGACGTCACGTCTCCTCCTTGCGGCGTTTTCCGATCGCCCCTGCCGCTACTGCCCCGCCGCCTCCGCCCCACGGGTACGCGGATCAGGGGCGCCGAGCAATCCCTTCTCGGTTACCGCGATCGAATTGGCCGAGGTCAGGGAGAGCGGTTCGACCACGCGATGGCCTTTGGCCCGCAGCGCGGCAAGCGTGTCGTCGGGGAAACCGCGTTCGACCCGCACTTCATCCGGCAGCCATTGATGGTGCACGCGCGGCGCCGCCACCGCGGCCGCGATATCCATGCCATAATCGAGCACGTCGACGATGACCTGCAACACCGCCGAGATGATGCGGCTGCCGCCGGGTGAGCCGGTCACCAGAACCGGCTTGCCGTCTTTCAGGACGATGGTCGGCGACATCGAGGACAATGGGCGTTTGCCGGGGCCGGGCAGGTTGGCCTCGAATCCCACGAGACCATAGGCGTTCGACGCGCCGGGCGCGGCGGTGAAATCGTCGAGCTCGTTGTTGAGCAGCACGCCGGTGCCTTCCGCAACCAGGCCGACACCATAGCTGTAATTCAGCGTGTAGGTGTTGCTGACCGCATTGCCGCCGCTGTCGACGATCGAAAAGTGCGTGGTGTTGTCGCCTTCGCGTGGCGGCGTCGCCGAAAGCGCATCGGTCCACGGGGTCGCATGGTCGAGGTCGATGCTTGCGCGCTGCCTGGCCGCGTAGTCCTTCGCAATCAGGGTTGCAATCGGCGCTTTGACGAAGGCGGGATCGCCGAGATAGCGCGCACGGTCGGCATAGGCGCGCTTCATTGCCTCGATCATCACATGCAGCGAGGGCGCCGAGCCCTGCTTCATGTCGCGCATCGGGAAACCCTCGAGCATGTTCAGCGTCTCCAGCAGCACGATGCCCCCGGACGATGGCGCCGGCATCGCGATGATGTCATATCCGCGATAGGTGCCGCGCACCGGCGCGCGAATGACCGGTTGATAGGATTTGAGATCGTCCAGCGTCATGGACCCGCCGGCGTCGCCGATCGCCTTCACCAGTTTTTCGGCGACCGGTCCTTCGTAAAATCCGCGCGGACCCTGCTCGGCAATCACCGAAAGCGTCGCCGCGAGATCGGCCTGAACAAGCCGGTCGCCCTCGCGCAGCGAGGTGCCGTCGGCTCGGGAAAAGATCTTTGCCGATGACGGCCAGCGCGCCAGACGCCGATGCCAGTCCGGCAGCGTGTCGGCGAGGTCATCGGTGATGTCAGTGCCGTCCTTTGCCAGCGCGATCGCCGGCTTCAACAGATCCGCGAGCGTGAACTTGCCCGAGCCGTATTTATCGAGTGCGACGGCGAGACCCGCGACGGTGGCGGGCACGCCGATGCCGAGCGCGGAGTCGCGCGATTTCGCAATATCGGGCTTGCCGTCGGCGCCCAGAAAAATCTCCGGCGTGGTCGCCGCCGGTGCGGTCTCGCGGTAATCGATGGCGACGTCTTCGTGACGATCCTGCGAATGGATCACCATGAAACCGCCACCGCCGATGTTTCCCGCGCGCGGATAGGTCACGGCCATCGCGAAACCGGTGGCCACCGCCGCATCGACCGCATTGCCGCCATGCTTCAGCACATCGGCGCCGATTTGCGCGGCGATCTTCTCCTGCGCAACCACCATGCCGTGTTCGGCGGCGACGGCATGAATCGAATCGGCGGCGGGGGGCGTGTAAAAGGCGCGGCGCTGCTCCTGTGCGCCTGCCGGCAGGCTGCACGCCAAAATCAGCGCGACTATCGCAAATATCCGGTGTGGTTTGACTGCGAGAAAGGTCATCAAAAATCCGCGAGTTAGAGCCAGTCGGGGTGATCGAAAACGCAAAGGGTTTGTCGCAGCATGGATGCTATATGGCTTCCGATGCTGTAAGCAAAACGCCTCCTCGTGATTGGTCAGGGACATTTCGGGCATGGCGATGGCAGTTTCGGACGCAGGCAGTGCCGGTTTGCAGCGGATTTATCCGCGCCGCGCCGCTGTCATTAGCTGGATTTTCTTCGATTGGGCCGCGCAGCCTTACTTCACGCTGATCACCACCTTCGTGTTCGCGCCCTATTTCGCCACCCATGTCGCATCGGATCCCGCCAGCGGACAGGCGCTGTGGGGGTTTGCCACGGCGGCCGCGGGTTTGATGATCGCCCTGATGTCGCCGGTGCTGGGCGCGATCGCGGACGCCAGCGGCCGCCGCAAGCCGTGGATCGCGGCGTTCGGCGCGCTGCTGGTGATCGGCTCCTGCCTGATGTGGTTTGGAAAGCCCGGCGACGCCAGCGTGATTCCACCGCTGCTGCTCGCCTATGCGATCGCAACCATCGGCGTCGAGTTCGCGACCGTCTTCAATAATGCGATGATGCCGTCGCTGGTGCCGCCGGACAAGATCGGGCGATTGTCAGGCACCGGCTGGGCCACCGGTTATGTCGGCGGCATCCTCAGTCTCATTCTGGTGCTTGGTTTTCTCGCCGCCAATCCGGAAACCGGCCGCACGCTGTTTGGATTCGTGCCGTTATTCGGTCTTGATCCCGTTACGCATCAGGGTGACCGCATCACCGGACCGCTGACCGGCATCTGGTTCATCATCTTCGTGCTGCCGATGTTCCTGCTGACGCCCGATTATCCCGCCAAACGTCCGGTGCGCGAAGCGTTGCGCGCGGGATTGATCGACCTGAAGCAGACGCTCGGTGAGTTGCCGCAGCGGAAATCGCTTGCCGCGTTTCTGCTCGCCAATATGATCTACACCGACGGCCTGGTGACGCTGTTTGCG
>Ga0193724_1000108_pt1 | contig 19537 bp, 17 predicted proteins | sample H2a1metaG_FD_146005 | JGI IMG/M metagenome (GOLD analysis project Ga0193724, IMG submission 146005) | Soil microbial communities from a riparian zone of the East river system, Colorado, United States - H2a1 | ecosystem: Environmental > Terrestrial > Soil > Riparian zone | place: USA: East River... | reverse complement strand
CGATCCGAAAAAGATTGAGGAGTTACTTTCCGTCGCCTGCGGGGTGTGACCGCGGTGTGTCGGACCTTTCAGGTAAAGGAACCATGGCGATCCCTGCTCGGCTCCAGTCTTGTTATCGAACACCCATCCGCGGAGGCGCAGTGCGAGAGCAAAAATCGCGAGTAGTTGATGCTTCACCGGCGCGATCCGAGTCGTCTCCGCAATTCTACCGAGCGTTCCTCAGTCAACTGGCGCAGAACGCGGTCGCGAACGATGCGTGCGTTCTCGGAGTCGCTCTTGTTGCGCACCGCTTCGTCGGCTTGCCGGTCCCGTTGTTCGAGCCACGCGCGTTGTTCGGTTCGAAGCGCGTTTTGCTCCCACGGACTGAGGCGTTTTAGTAGCGCTGCGTAAATTGCGTTCAATTCGCGGTCGACTTTGGCAAGTCGCGCTGACTCTGAAAAGGGATCGTCCGGCAACGGTCCCGGAGTAAGCCTAACGACAGTGGCAGTGGGACCTTCACCGGCACGCGCGAGCTTGAGCGAAAGAATGCCTTCGCTGATAGACGCATCGTGTTCGCGATCCTTTGTAACAAATGGGAGACCAACCGTGGTCACACTGGAAAACCCGGTTTTCTTTCCAAGTTCGGGCAGGCCAGTAAGGAGATATGTTGAATCGAATGGTCCGCGCTGCCGCGATTTGGTGCTTTTGATTTGCGCTTCGATAGCTTTATCTAAAACAGATCCGATCTGCGCGGAGCGACAGTCGTCCTGACCCACGTCGAGAAGAAGCAAAGTATCGGTACCCCATTTCCACTGATAGGCAGCCAAAGCAAACCGTCTTCCGTTCTCGATCGGCCCCCAGGCAACGCTCAATGTCCGATGACTGCCTGGCCGGACATAGCCTCCGGTATCCCCTATCGCGCCTACTTTCTTTTTGTCGGCAAGATTGATAACCCAGATCGCCTTTACCTCGTATTGTTCATAGAAACGATTGGGATCCTTTTCGAGCAGCAACCAATCTACTGGCTCATTGCTATCAACTGTCCAAGCCAGGGCATTGCGACCATCCGCAGACTTTGAATCACGAGCAATGACAGCTTTCTCCGATCCTATCTCAACCCAGGGCCGGTCCGGCTGCACCGAGGGTTCGGCCGCAATAAGTCTGTCATTGCCAAATCGCGCAGCAATTAGCATGCACACGATGCCGAAGGTGTAAGCGCGTACGGTCATTGTCCCGGGATGATAGGTAGGACAAGGAGCCAACACAATGGAATTCGGCTGCGGAATGGGCTAACACGCTTCCGTCACGAGAGTTTGCTTGCAATTGAGTGCTGTTAGGCCCCACTCTCGAACCATGAAAAAGCTGGTCGAAAACCTTCCCAGGATCCAGCGACTGATTAATCGCTGGCTGCGTCGCATGGCATTTCTTTGCGCGGTTGCGGTATGTTTCAGTTCTGCTCCAGGCCAGGAAACATCTGACGTTCGTGAGATGGTTCAGAAAATTGAGGAGCTGCGCAGCGCGGGCAAGTTTCGGGAAGCAATACCAATCGCTGAGCAAGTGTTGAAGTATTGCGAGAAAAACTACGGCCCCGAACATGCGGAGACCGCGGACAGCTTAAACGATCTCGCCTTCTTGTACAACTCGATGAACGACCAGGCTAAAGCCTTGCCGCTTTACCAACGTGCGTTAAAGATCCGAGAGAAAGCACTCGGTCCAGACCATCCATATACCGCGATTAGTCTCAACAATCTCGCCGAGGCTTATCGAGAAAGTGGCGACTACGCAAAAGCGGAGCCGCTCTACAAGCGGGCAATAAAGATTTGGGAGAACAAACTTGGCTCGAAGCATCCGAACACCCTGGCAGGCACCAGCAATCTCGCGCTGCTCTACCAAGACAAAGGAGATTCGGCGAAGGCGGAACCGTTATATGTGCGAGTCTTGAAAATCCGGGAAGAGACGCTTGGGCCCGACAACCCTCAGGTCGCAAACAGCCTGAGCAACCTGGGCACACTCTATTATCACCAAGGCAACTACGCGAAGGCTGAGCCGATGGATCAGCGCGCATTAAAGATCTACGAAAAAGCGTACGGAGCGGAAAATCCTCACACCGCGAACGTCCAAAATAATCTGGGGGCGATTTACCTTGATCAGGGCGATCTGGTAAAGGCAGAATCGTTTTTTAAACAGGCATTCGAGGCGCGCGAAAAAATTTTTGGCCCTAACAATCCCGCGACTGGAGAAAGTATTAATAACCTGGCCTGGGTTTATATGGACGCAGGCGACTATGCCAAGGCTGAACCACTTTATCAGCGCTCCCTTAAAATTACAGAACAAACCGCCGGTCCCGATCACCCAAACACAGCTACTTGTCTTAACAACCTCGGAGTGCTTTACCAGATGATGGGCGACTACAAGAAAGCGGAGCCATATTATCAGCGAGCCTTGAAGATTCGCGAAAAAGCTTTAGGACCAAACAATCCCGACCTGGTTTCGAGCATCGGTGGTTTGGCAGATCTGTATCGGCTCGAAAAAGATTATGTTAGGGCCGAACCTTTGGCCGAACATGCCTTGCAACTTTCCGAAAAGAAATTCGGACCGACGCACCAGATGACGGCGACCGCGTACAATAACCTGGCCGCAATTTATGAAGGCATGGGTAAATACGACAAAGCTGAACCGATGTTTCAGAAGGGATTAAAGCTTTTTGAGGATAAACTCGGACCAAATCACTACAAGACTGGCGCAGCTCTCGACAATCTCGGTGTCCTTTATCGTGAAAAAGGCGAATACAAAAAGGCTGAATGGTACGCTCTGCGCGCAGTGGAGGTAACCGAAAAAGCCCGAGGCCCGGAACATCCCGAGACTGCCACTTGCCTTAATGATCTTGCCAAGGTCTATGACGCAATGGGTGACAAGGCAAAGGCAGATCCGCTCCGGCAGCGAGCTGCAGAAATCCGCGGGAAAACCAAAAGTAAATCTGCGTCGCCGCAGCCAACTCCTTCATCCAGTCCGACCTGAAGTTCTTCACCGATTAGGCAAGGCGCTGGCGGTACCAACAAGAAGACGAGCAGATTCAGGAATTCCGCCCAAACACCTGCGCGCCCAGCGAGCTAGTCGCTTTCCTTCGCTGTGGTCCGCGTGATCTTTTGTTCAGTGAACTTGGCTTGCGCAACGTTCCAGACCGCCTTTAGCTGCGCCGACCATCTGTGGTCGGAGAGTCCCTTCGGATCAGTCGTCGCATCGCCATCGATAATCACGCGATTGGCGCCGTCGAGCTTAAACCCCGGACCATCTTCGCCACCAAAAATGAAATCGAAATTATCGTTGTACGGTTCAGCCTTTGACTTACGGTAATTTGGCAACAATAGATCGTGCGCCTTCGCGAGAATGTTCGTCGTTCGAGCTAGCTTACCGTCGTGAAGTTCCAGCAGGAATACCTCATGCGGTCCCCATTTACCATGGAGCGTAATCAGGGCGACCGAGCTGTCGTCCGACCATTCCGCACTGATCCCGCCATGATTCTGATTTTGGAAGTACGGATATTTCGTCTGTAACTCGCCCAGGACAGTAAAAGGCTGCAGTGCGACGACGTAGTCTTTGATCCGCTCCGGATGGTTTGCGTCTTCCGCAGCTTCCTCTGCTTCCAACGTTGGGTAGATCACAGCGAATTTTTTGTCAGGCGAAATCGTGCTGGCCGCGACGAAATAATTTTTTGCGTATTGCTCGGGTAGCCCTGCCGAGGAATCCTCACCCGCTGTTTCCGGCTCTTCGTCAGCAGCAAGAACAGAAAGACCGCAGCCTATGATTATGGCCAGGGTAAAAAATAATTTCATTGGTGGTTTGTCCCTCAGTCGTTAGGTAGTCGGCGCATCTTCAGTATTTCAAGACGCGGAGCCTTCGGTTCGTCACTCAGGCGTAAACTTTCGTTTACCTTAAATACGGTTTCGCCCCTGCAGTCGCCAAAGCGGCATTGCTCCGACGCCTCCAGATCGATTGTGCCATCGTTGCTCACTTTGTTGATTTTGAGCGAAAGCTCGCCGGCGTCGCCATTCTCCGAATCGGAACGCTTTTTAACAAAGGCGTAAGTATTCTTTCCGATCGCTTTGTCCAGGTCCACTGCGCCTGCAAGCTTCTGTCCCGGACTAATCTTCCCCGCCACGCATGCGGTGGAGCTCCATTTATCGTCCCAGAGCTGCACAAACTTAAGTGAGTCCGGTGACCACCTAAGGATACATTGTTGGTGATTATAACGGCGCTTCGTCCCGAAATAATTGCAATGGGTTTCACCCAGGATCTTCCGCTGGGTGAGATCGACAACGTAATTCGGCACGTCATAATCGCGCGCGCCGTTTTCGTAGAAGTAGTTCTCATCCTCATACAGCGCATCCCAATTTGATTGCTCAGGCGGTAAGCCCATCGCGATGGCAAACCGGCCATCTGGCGAAACGCTCCCATGGATGACGCGAAACTTATCTGAATCGCCCTGAACGTTGGCGAACGGGTCGAAAAATTGCGGCGGACCGGCTTTCCTTAGAGAGGCGGCGAGTTCGTGCGGTTCCCCACTTAAAAATTCCTCGGCGTCGCTATCGCCCTTGTTCTGCTTGGAAGGATCGACGACCGTATTCGGCACATGGACGGTGTCGGTCGGTTCGCCTGGCTTGAAACGCGCGCTCTTTCTCAATTCGCGAATTAGCTGGTGGTTACCTTCCTCGGTTTCGCCGAAATATTTTCGCGATTCCTCCACTTGCGTGCCGCCGTCGGGCGATGGCGTTTCCTTGCGCGTAAGCATGAATAGGCCTCTCCAGCCAAAGTCACTATCCAAATCGTGCGGGATGTATTCCGTGAGCTCGCGTCCAGAGGCATCGTTACGTTCGACTGCGACCTTAATCAGCTCCCCGGCACCATTGTACCACTCCTGTCTAGCTGTTGTCGCGCCGCCGGACTCGTCTTTGCTGGTGTAACGAATCGAGCGTGCCAGTTGGTCTTCGACTTGACTATAACGCGCAGCTAACATTTTCACCTGCTCGTCCACTGAGAGCGCGCCTGATGCATTGCACGCGATTGCGACAATTCCAATAGCCACCGAGAGACGAATGGGAGTGTTTCCTTTCATAGGTTAACTAATGACCCTCCGTCGGGGTCTGATTCACTTACGATTTTCTTCTTCGAGTAGCTTGGTTGCCTCGTCGAGATTAGCTCTCGTCGCAAATTTCTCCAGGCCGCGATTGAGTTGATCCTTGGAAGCGGCGCCAAGCTCGATGGAAGTCTTGAAGTCAGCGATAGCGCGTTGCAGATCAGCAATTTTCGATTGTCGGTCTTGCGACGCTTTTGCTCGGTTAAGATAAAGCATGCCGCGGTTCTGATAAACGAAGGGCGCAAAATTTCCTTTCACCTTGATCGCCTTCTCATACAACGCCAGAGCTTCTTCATAGTTCTTGTTCATTTCCGCCCTGCCTGCCTTCATCGACAATTGTCGATCTTCCGTAATGACAGCAGGCTCGCGCGGGTATTGCTTGCCCGCCGCATCAGCCTTTTCGGCTTTTACGCGCGTATTCAGCTCAATGTGGATTTCAACCGGCCAATCGGGTTGAGGAGGAGCGCGTAAACGCAGATCGCCGAGCTTGGCTGCGACACAGGCCGCCACGGTCGAGTCAGGTGGCTGTAAGACTTGTGCAACATGACCGTCGCCGGCGAAAACAAAAACCAGGTCGAAGATTAGTGGCTTGGAATCTTTCGCGCAGTGGCCGACAATATCCGCCAGCCGGTTCGACACGATCGCGTTGAAGTCAAAATCGTAAAGCTTTCCCGCTTCCGTTTCCCTCAGGCGTTTTGCTTCAGCCACGGCATCTGTTAGCGATGTAAAACGGCTGGGACGGGCAGCTATTGGCAACGCGGATGCGGCTGAGGGGGATACCTGATCGGATTTCGGTTCCAGATACACCAAGGTCTTTAGCACTTTCTCCAGCGCGGAGGCGTCTTTGGAATAGCTCACTTTGTCGCGGGATGAGAGTACGATGTAAGCGACAGCCTGCGGAAGCTGGACATAGCCCACGCGTTCCCACTGCGAATAAGTCTTTGTCGCTGGATATTCGTTAATAAAGTAATCGCCGTCGTCTTGAGTTTTGCCAGACCCAATCTTCTCCTTCGGGATGCCGTGTTTTGCCTTCATTCCTTTGATCGCCCATGCTACGAATTCGTTTACATCCTCAAATTCAGTGCTGGCTATCTTCGCGTAAATGATCGTTTTCGCGTCTGCCCAGGATGAACCCTTCGGGTAAAGGACACATGGCAGCCCTTGTTTGGCTCCGGATTTGTTGTCCAAAACCCAGCCTTCCGGCGCATCGATTTTGAATGCGGCTTTCGGGCCGTAGACAATTCCGCCACGAAAAGTTTCTTGAGCTGGCATGCCAGGAACGAAAGTTAAGACTGCTAGGAACGCGAGAATACAAACCTCTGTTTTCATTGCAGTGGATGGTTTGTTTCGTTTAATCATTACTTCTTTGGAAATGGTCATCGCGCCTCCGTTTGGGTGGTGAGCAACGCTTTAATCTTCTCAATGTCGGGGTGAGTGATGCCTGCTTCTTCGAGTTCCTTGAAATCGTCCAGCACAGCCTGGCGGAAGGTCCGCTCATCGTCGCGAAGCTTGGCATTTTTGTTTTCCAAATAAATAGCCTTTGCTTTGTCGAATTGGTTATCGAAAAGATAACTATGGGCGAGCGTGACCTTGATCATCGCCACGTTATGCGGAGAAAGTTCCAACGCTTTGAGAGACGCTGCGATGGCCTCACGGGGGTTTTGACCGAAGAGGTGATACCAGGCCAGGGATAAGTAGTAATCCCAACCTTTTGAGGTCAACCCAATCGCGTTGTCAATATCCGCTGCCGAGCTGGATCGTTTCTCTTCGGCAGCAGATTGGCCACGGTTGCGGTAGGCATCAGCACCACGCTCGTGTCCTGATACCGCTTTGGATGTAAACTTTGCAAGTTTGACGTCCCAGGTCGCTTCAACATGCCCATTCCACGCATCAGGGCTCAAGCCTAGATCGTTCGGACTAGTTTGCACGCTACCATTGATGACGACGCGGCTAATGCCGTCCAGTTGGAACGTCGTACCCTCATCCTCGATGAAAAGGGCTTTGCGACCGTTAGCCGGCAACAGATCACGCGCTTTGCGCAGGATGTTCGTCATCCGAGTTGGCTTGCCATTATGAAATTCGACCAGGAAAACGTCTCGCGGACCCCACTTCCCGTCGAGCGTGATGAGCGCGACCGAGCTATCATCCGACCATTCGCCACTGATGCCGCCGTGGCTTTGGTGTTGAAAGTAGGGTTCTTCTGCTTGCAGTGCGCCGAGAATACCGAACGGCTGCAAGGTAACCACGTAATCCTTCGCACTATCAGCTGACTGGTAATAATCGTCGGTAGGGTAAATCACTGCGAATTTCTTGTTCGGCGAGATCGTGCTACGGGCGATGAGATAATTCTTTGCGTATTTAGCCGGCAGGCCAGTCGAGGAATCAGTTTCAGATTCTGCCTCCTCCTCCTCGGGTTCGGGTGGGGGCCGACCGGCTAAGAACACAGTCTCCGCAGCATCGGGAGCGAATTTTGAAATGGCTCCGCTAAAGCTTTCCACCACGAACAGGTTGCCTGAGGTATCAAAGGCAAAGCTGCGGGGTGAGGTTGTTACCTTAGCGAAATCGCTTTTAGCGCCGGTCAGCGTAAATTTGAAGATGGTGTTTCCAGTATCACCGACATAGATGTTACCTGCCTTATCAACAGCCAGCGTATAGGTTGTTATACCCGTAGCGAAGTCGCTCCCGGCTCCGCCAGGTTCGTATTTGAAGATACCGTGCTTCAGTGGAACTCCGGCAAAAAGATTGCCCGCCTGGTCACAAGCCAGGATCTTAGCTGCGATCTCCGTCGTAGCGAAAGTGCTCTTATCTCCCTTTGGAGTAAGTTTATAGATCGAGCCGGTGTCCCAATCGGAGACGAAGAGATTCCCTGACGCGTCGATTGCCAGGCTGTAAGGAAGGCCCACGCCGGTGGCAAATGTGCTTCGGGTTCCGTCTGGACTGAATTTTAGAATCGTGCCGCCGACGTGGTACTCGCCACTTGGGCTTAACACGAAAAGATTGTCCGCCGCGTCAAAGGCGAGCCCATTGCCATCGGACAAGCGAACCCCGGTGACAAAAACGCTTCTAGTCCCATCCGGTGTGAATTTGAAGATTGTTTCGGCCGTGTGATCTCCGACAAAGAGATTGCCAGAGTGGTCAAAAGTGAGGGCTGTCGGGTTGTTCAAATCAACTCCGGCCGCGCCGAAGCTGGTAGCCAGCAGCGTTGCCATGCACGCCACCGCGGGGACAATGAAAAGTCTCATAGATTTAGTCGAAGACACCAATTGCACCAATGGTCACGAGCTGGATACGGCTCGAGTCAATTATTGGATTACTCTGTGAATTCGTGAATGGGGGTGAGGCGATCAACGAGCTAGAAGGCAAAGGGCTGACGGGTAGCGGCGAGCGGGGAAGCGAAGCGAGTTTCAAATTCGCGTCCGTAAAATAATCTCATTGTTTCTTGTCTCTCTTTTCGACTTCTTTCTGCGACATCGAATGTCTCTTTACGATTTTCCAATTGCCCGCGTCGTCGAACTTGATCGAGAAAAGGAAATCAGCGCCGAACCCGTCGGACATTTCGCCTGGGTCTTCGCGTTTTGCGATGACCTTTCGCAGACCAGTGTAGAGAAGCGCGGTGTTTGCATCGATCCACCGGTCGAGTTTCTCTTCCGACCAAATGTATCGCAGATACAATCCCTTTTTCTCCAGCTTCTCTGTCGATAGACCCTTTCGTTTTAGCTGCGCCTCGATATCGCGTTGCGCGCGTTCCGATGCTTCCTCGCCAGGTGCCGGCTTCACCGGTTCCCAATGATCGTTGCGCAGTTGGTAAAACGAAGACTGATGCGCGCGCCCCTGTCCCCAGTCGAACGCAAAACGTTTCGAGTCCGGTGCCCACCGCACATTCGCGCTGTCGCCACATGAGCCGATATCGCAATCATCCAACAAATCGCCCGTGGCTTCATCCGTTCCAGCTTTCACAATCTGCGGTCCGCGGTCGTGAGTTGCCGGCTTGTATTCCCATTTTTTGTCCGGAGAAATTGAATCAGGCGACGCCGGCGAACTGGACTCGGCTTGCGCAAAGGAGCTGGCTTCGTCGTGCTGTGATTGTGACGACTCGGCCCGTGATGCACTCGCGCTTCCCTTGTCGATCATGGCTTCGAGTTCGCTGATCCGTTTCCGAGTCAGCTCCGTCATCGTTTCGTAGCGGATGGTCGGAGCCATCGAGCCTCCTTCGGCGTCCTTAGCCGAGCGCGCCGCTCCCGCATCGCGCGACGCTACCCACGCGCGCTGCGCTTCTTTGAGTTTTTGTTTATTCTCGGCAGTCGGAAGCTTTGCCAAAACCGACTGATAAGTCGTGTTTAGCTCCGCATCGGCCCGCTCGAACTCCGCACGCGCCTGTGCGTTCATTGCCGCCTGCGTCTGCGCGCGCATTTGGGCGATAGGAACAAGAAGCGAAACCAGCAGAGCTACGTGAAGTTGTTTTGGGAAACGCAAGATTGACCTCTATTGTTATTCGGTTTCAGATTCCTCAAACATTTTCATCGCGTCTTCTTCGTTCAGCTCGCGTGTTCCGGTGATGTTCCAGTTCCCACGATTGTCGCATTTCACTGTGAACAGCACACCAGTGATGAGGGAAGCGGCCTCACCGGAATCTCTCATCGCAACGCCGCCTTCCGAATAGGCGAGTGCCTCGAACGTGTCATTATCGATCCAACGCAGCACCCGCCACACGTCCTCGATTGGATTCACACTCTCCGCGCCAGCTTCCTTCAACTGCTTTTGCTTCGCGCGTGCCATCAGCTTCCTCACCGCCGCGGCTTTCTTTTCCAAATCGGGCAGCTTCTTCCATTTCGTGCCGGTAAGCTCGTACAGATCACACGAGTAATACTTACCGCCTGCTTGATAATTGAAGGCGAACCGTTGCGAGTCCGGCGCCCAGATAAGCTTTCCAGTTTTGGTTTTGAGGGAGCCATCATTCTCGGGATCGCTTAGTTTAATTACTGGCTTTTCCCTGTCTGAGCGCACGAGCACCGCGGAATCGTCATCCTCGACGCGATACTCCCATTTCTTGTCGGGGGAAATTGAAGTCGGTGACGGCGAAGGCGTTTGACCAGGTGAGGGCTCCTGCGCATTGGAAAAACTGCAACTGAGCGTGCACGCGACGATTACGACGAAGGCGAATATGCGCTTTCGATTTTGCATAAGCTAAATACGGATCCAGACCGCCAGTTGTTTCAAAGAATTCAAAAAAATGAAAGACGGTGTCATTGTTCGCCTTTCCGCGTCATTCATTAATGTTGTCGAGGCCGACAATCTCCAGCCGGTCTTCGCCAATTCGAACACGAACCGAATCGGTGCGTTTTCCCGGCCGTCTGGAGTTTCTTTAAAACGGCAATAGATCTCATACTGTCGATCGGATTCCTTGTGCGGTTCAGCGCTTCCAAAACATTGGGCGGCATTGGCCTCCCCTTTCAGGATTTCGTTATACCGGCCGCAAGAGATCCTCCCTCGCGTGGGAAAGAAGCGATCATCAAAGGCGTGGTGCGAAACGCTCTCGGCACGACCGGCCGTGCTCATTCAAGTCGAGTAATAACGTGCCGGCCTTAGCTCGAGTTATCATTGTGCGCGAACACCGACGAGCTTGACTGTCTTTCCTTTACTAGCAGGTAGGAGAGTGAAATCGACCTTAGCGCCGCCGCCTGACCAGTATTTTTCGACTACAGCATCGGCAACGGCCGAAAATTTGTTATCGCCGACTTCCTTCACATCCGAGAACGCTACATTCAAATCCTTCTTGGTGTACTGGAACCCGCGAGGAAAGGATTGCGCGACAAGATTGCGAACCGCATCGCCGAGTGGTCTGTTCAGATCCAATTCAGATGTGGCGCGGCCGTTACTGAGCATCACTGCGCAAAAGGTCACGGAATCCCAGCGCCAGGTATGATTGATCAGGACCAAGTCGCTCTGTGGCGACCACACCACTTGAAGATCATGACGATTCGGTTTTCGATCGGCTATCGTCCAGTAATCTGGTTCGGCCTCTCTCCCATGAGTCCAACCCGGCAGCCGCGGGCAATCCAGTTTGCGGATGATTGTCCCGGCACGAAGATCGATCACGTAATTTTCAACGGCGTCGCCGACAACATTGACGCTTTCAAACAATTCATCCAATTGTTTGTCTTCTTCGGAGCTAGCTTCCGTTCCAGCCGGATGTTGCTCTTGGAACCGAGATACCTTCGCCCAAATCTCCGGATGTTTCGGTAAGCCCCAGGCAATCGCATAACGGCCGTCCGGCGATTTCGTGCCCGGAAAGACAAGAAAAAGCTGGGTGGACTTCGAAGCATCTGACTGCGGCGGGACACTAGCCTGCGCGCTCACCGGCGACTGCGTCTGCGCGTGAAGAGCTGCAAAAGGCATAACAAGTGAGACAATACTGATTGTGACGACCTGCATCAGACGTTGTCCGCTTGTTCTGGCGAATGGGCGGGCAGTTGTGTCGAAACCTCTGGTGTTACTCCGCATCATTCATTGATGTTGTCGAGGCCGGCAAATTTCCAGCCGCTTTTGGTGAGTTCGAACACGAACCGAATCGGTGCATTCTCCCGGTCGTCTGGAGTTTCCTTGAACGGGCAATAGATCTCATACTGTCGATCAGATTCCTTGTGCGGTTCGGCGCTTCCAAAATATTGGGCGGCATTGGCCTCGCCTTTGAAAATTTCGTTATAACGGCGCAAGAAATCCTCCTTGTTCTTTACGGCTTTTACCCCATAGGGCATCGACAGTGGGAATTTCGTTATGCCTGCCACCATTAGTTTGTCGCCAGCACTAATGGCGGATTTAAATTCTTTCCAGAACGCGGAAAAGTCGGACGACTGCGCAAACGCGTTTGGAAATGACAACAAAATCAAAACCCCAGCTAACCAAGTCAGTGGGCTGATCACGCGCCACGGCCCGCAAACGCGAATAGACGCGAATGAATGTAACCCCGACGATCTCATTCTTCCTCTTCGAGCTCCTTTTTCGACGTTATAAGGCAAATCATTTAGGGGTTTCCTCATTGGCTGCGCTATCGTCAAACTCGTTCTCGAAAGAGAAGGTGGCCTTGGGAAAAAGACGGCGCAATTTCTTCTGGTCTTTAATTTTTAAAGAATTATTTCCCATGAATATCTTTAAGCCATTTAAATTGGATAAAGACGTCGGCAATTTTATGCCTCCATTGTCACATACTGAAAGTTCCTGAAGATTTTTAAAATTACCGACGAACGCCGGAAGTTCGTCAATGTCATTATGGTCCAGCGCTAATCTTTTTAAATTTTGAAGTGAAGCTATTTGAGAAGGAATGCTCTTGATACGATTTCTACCCAAGTCCAATTCTTCAAGATTCTGAAGCTTTCCAATCGTGCCGGGCAAGCTCTTGACCTTGGAAGGTGGGATGGGTTTATTCGTGTCATTTAAGTCTGTCGGGTCTAGTGCCCCGTAAAGTCTCAGTACCTTTAAGTTACTCAAATTACCTATTGATTCCGGCAGTGAGATGTTCATTTGACAACCATTTCCATTATCAATAATTAATTTTTCTAACTTCTCTAAGTTTCCAATTTCACTGGGAAGATCTTCTAAATTTTCCAGGCAAGAAATATCTAATTCCACCAAGTTAATTAGAGTACCCAATTGTGATGGAAGGTGTTTTATTGCAGGGTCATATTTCGTTATGGAGAGAGTTGTCACTTTTTCAGGTGCGACAAAAGCTTGCTCAAAGCTATCAAACGACTCCGCATGCATAATGGAAGTTAAAGTGATACACACGCTTGCGATGAATAGATGGTTTTTCATTTTTCGTTCACCTGATTTGCCTTATAACGGTTGCCTTCGAGTCGTCTGACAGGGTCAACATTGTTGCCAAGCTGGCAACTGTTAGGCAGATAAATACTCTTTTCATTTACTTCTCAATTCCCGGTCGTCGTTCTCGATCCTATTAATTTCTTTGCGCTCCTCCGCGTTCAATCCGTCGACTCCTTTTGGCGGCACTTCACGAGTCCTGACAATTTCCCACTTACCTACAGGATCGAACTTGAGCGTGAAGAAAAAAGATGCGCGTACGCTTTCCGTTTCGTTTTTGGTTTCGAAGTTTTTTTGCGAGTGCGCATATATCAGCGCCGTGCTTGAGTCGATCCATTTGCGAACCTGCCAGCTTGTCATGATTGGCCAGCCGCTATCCTCCGGCCGCGGCAGTTTCAGCTTTTGCTTCTGCCCTGCCATCGAACGATCGAGCGGCGCAAACGTGGCGTCGTTGGATTCCAGCGAATCGAGCTTGCGCCATGTGTTCCCGTCGAGTTGATAAAATTGCACCGTTTGATAGGCCTTGGTCGGATGAAGGTTAAATGCAAAGCGTTTTGAGTCCGGCGCCCAAACAACGTGCGCGTAACCCGGTACTCGACCTAGCGCTTCTGCGAGGCCGTCAGCGTATTCTTCTTCGGAGAGCACGAGGGATATCCCATCGCTGCCGGCTTTTGCGATAACAAAATCGCCCTGTTCACCGGCCGCGCCAGCGCGAAATTCCCACTTGCCATCCGGCGAAACAGATCTCGCCTGCGGCTTTTCGTGCTCCTGTGCGAAGGCGGATATAGCGACAAGCAAAAATACCGCCGCGCCGTAGCCTGCGGGAAGGCGGGTGAACGCAACTGAGGGGATCAGCGACATAAAAGGGAAAGCCGCGACGGGTAACGGCCAGCGAGCGCGTAAGCGAAGCGAGTTTCAAATTCGTGTCTCAAAAACGATCTCATCGTTCCGCAGATTGCTTATATCAGATCAACGAGCTCCAGCGTTTCGTTAGGCTATTTGCCATAAAGAATCGCGTAGGTTTTCGGGAAATGTAGTTTGATGTACGGCTTCGGGTTCGAAAATGGTTCGGTTTCCGAAGGACCGGCAAAATGCGTTGCGTATTCTTCCCGGACCTTGGAAGACTGCCCCGCAAGAAGCTTGGCGAAAGTGTCATCGCCCGCGACATGAAGAAGCACCCACTTGTACTCGGAATGCCCTTCACCGGCCGCTCCATCCATGAACGGGGTGAGAGAACTAAATTGCGCGAATGCTCTTACATCGCCTTCACTCGCTTTAAGCAGAGTCTTATAATAGTTTACCACCCCGTGAGACTCTGCCGAAGAAGCAGGATCGTCGGGGATCTCGATCCGTTTAGACTCCAATTTTCGCCATTTTTCCTTGCAGCCGGCGAAGTTCAGTTTTGTTAACGGCTCATCCGGCAGGACACGAATCCTATTACGAGGAATGGTGCCACTGACTCCCGACCTGAGGTACACCGCCCAGTCCTTTTTGCCATAGGATAATTCAACCGCGATGAACCGTTCGCCTGGCTTTATGGTGGAGGTTGCTTTGCCGCCGCATTCGGTGGAACCGGATATCGTGTATTCATCCTCACCCTCGATCGTAGCCATCGTTGTTTCCTGGGCCCTGCTTGTCGTCGAATAAACAAGCATCAACGTCGCAAGCGAGGTGAGAAAGAGGCAAAAGCGTCGTTTCACAGCTCCCATTACTTTCAACCGCTCCTTCATTCTTTGAGATGCGCCGCTTCATCAACAAGCGCGGTAATTACTGCCTTAAGCGTCGTCTTATCCTTGGGATAAATGATGTCGTCAATGCGCCATCCGTTTTTCAACTGAACAAGTTGGAAAATGAGTACTTGCTCTTGCTCTGCTGTCTCTTCGTTAAACAATTTGAAGCGTGCTTCGAATCGGCCAGTTTGCGGCGGCGTTGCCTCAGTGATACGAAGCTTAAAGTTGAGGTGTTCGTCGAAGTCTTGAGCTCCAATGATTGGGTCGAACTCGAGTCCACAAAGGTCCCCCTTGGGACAGTCCCGCTCCACCTGCGCATTCTTTAGGAATAACTTGGTTAGTTCGGGACTGAAATATTTCGACAACACAGCGCGATTGCGGAGGTTGAGTCCTTTGTGCTCCCATGGCCGGTGAGCCTTATAAAGCGCGCGAATCACCTCCTCTGGGTCATCGCCGGCCGTGACCGCAGATGACGCAACAACCGTGAGCAACGCAAGAACAAGTGCCCTAATCATTACCATGAATCATTACCTCCTTCTTTGATGATCATTTTAGTGTAAATTCGCCTGCCGCGCCGGAGCGAGGCGAAGGCGGGTGAATGGAGCTGAGGGGGGTCAGCGGACAGAAAGGTAAAACCGCAACAGATAGCGACGGGCCAGCGAGTTCCCAATTCATGCCTGAAAAACGATCTCATTGTTTAGAGGTGAGAATCTGCTTCTTCTCGGTCACTACTTTTCCCTCCGAGCTGATCGTCATGATGATCTCATACTTGCACTTGAGATGATGCCGAACATTGCCGGAACTATCTGTGTAGTAACACGCTTGTTCGTGGCTGAGGGTATTCGGCTTGATCCACCGGACATCTTCCAACGCTCCACCTTCGCAGCGAGCGCCGTCGCCTTCACTGATCGGCGCGCAGTAATCGGGCAATTCAACTTCGGCAAAGGATCTACCTGACAAATGATAAGCTTTCACACCGTAACCACGCGGCCCCACTCTAAACCACAGAAAAGCCTTTGAATCCGGCGCCCACTGGACATTGCTTTCCCGACCCTGGCCTGTGCCGAAATCATCTGCGGTCAGATCTTTAATCACGTTGCCGGTCGCTTTTTCGATCACTTCTGAGCGAACTACTTTTGAATCATCTCCGATTCTTTGGCTGGAAAATATCTTGTGGAGCGCATAGCGACCGTCGGGGGAGGGAAAATCGATCTCGCGCCGGAAGAAAAGTTTTGCTGTCTTTGGAAAATGGCGCTGCAAGTAATCCACCGGCTCGAAGGGATAAGTCGCGTCGCCGAGACCGGAACCGATAAGAGACCCCCTCACTCCCATCTGATATCCCGGCGGCTGATCCCGCAAGAATTCCGACAGTGCCTCGTCACCGATGAGATGTATCATAACGCCCTTAAGAGCTTCGGCCTCCTCGGCCGCGGCTCCGTCGCCGCCAGTGCTAAGGAATGTCTTCAGCGCTTCCTTGTCGCCCCGCGCAGCAGCCTGCGTCACCTCGAAGTAATTGACGCCCCGCTCACGCGCTTGTTTGTCAATTTCGTCCTCTTGCTCTGGTTTTCCGGGCAGATCGTCCTTGGTAAAATAGAGCTTGATCCGGCTGGAATGCATCCAGCCACTCACACCGGATTTCAGTTTCACAAAGCACCAGTCTTCGTCTCCCTTCTTCTGAAACTGGAACACCTCACTGGCTTTGACCTTTGTTATAACTGGCGCATCAGCCCGTTTGTCCTTGCGCAGATTCACGTACCCATCCGGATCGTCGATCACTCCGCGAAACTCCGAAACGTCGGCAAACCCCAGGAATTCGCGGGGCACACTCTCGTCCGGCTTTTCGCCAGGCGAAGGCGATAACTCTTCAGATGGACTTTCCGCGGCTAATGGCTCGTCATTGGCAGCAAGAATGGAAAAACCGCAACTGAGCGCGCACGCTACGATTGCGACGAACGTGAAAAACGATCTCATTGTTCACTCCCCTCGCTTTTCAACTTCTTTATCCGACATCCGATGAATCTTAATAATTTTCCAGTTGCCAGCATCATCGAACTTGAGGGTGAAAAGAAAGTCTCCGCCGAAATCGAGATCTTCTGCGTCGGTTTCGCCCCTATTGACTCGTTCCGCTAAGGAAGCGTGCACCACCAGTGTGCTCGCGTCGACCCATTGATCGGCTTCGACTGTCCACCAAAGGCTCCGCAGCGAAGTCTTTTTGGATAAGCCTTTCCTCTTTAATTGCGCTGCGACGACGGCATCGACCCGCTCGAAGGCCTTGTCTTCGGGTGATTCTAGCGCTACCCAGTGATCGTCACGCAACTGGTAAAGCGAGCTTTGATGTCCCGGGCTCCGCTTCAACGCAAACCGTTTTGAATCCGGCGCCCAAAGCACCCCGCCGGGACCTTGTTCCCACAAATCCAATACCACCTGCTTTGTGTCGGCCTTTAAGATTTTTGGTTCCTCTCCGCCGATGTGTTGCCATTTTTTATCCGGTGATAGCGAAGTCGAGTTCGGCTCCACCGTCGTTTCTGTCGCTGTGTTTGTTTCTGCGGACTTCTGCGGCTCAGGCGAGGGCGGCGGCGTCACTGTACCTCCTTCGCGAGGAGTTCCGTTTTCGCCGAGCCTGGTCTTTAGCTGTTTGATCCGCTGTCGAGTGAGTTCCGTAATCGTTTCGTAGCGAATTGTGGGAGCCATTGACCCGCCACGCGCCTGATCAGCTGCAAACGCTGCCTCGGCATCGCGAAAGGCGAGCCATGCGCGCTGGCTTTCCTTCAGCTTTTGTTTGCTCTCGGCATCCGGAAGTTTTGCCAAAAGCGCTTCATAAGTCTTGTTGAGTTCTGCATCGGCTTGCTCAAACTCCGCGCGCACCTGGGCGTTCATGGCCGCCTGCGTCTGCGCGTGCATTTGCGCAACCGGAATCAGCAGCGAAATAAGCAGAGCCGCGCACCCGAAGACACTAATTGCACGAATTATCACGAACTGCATAAGGCCGGAGTCAGGTTTCGAACCATTGGTGTCAATTCGTGGAATTCGTGTCTTCATTCTTCGAGGTGCACCGAGTCCATGATGTGGTCGATCTCTTTCTTTAACTCGGGACTCGTGTTTAGGTTCGAGGTGAAGGTGATTTCTAACAGTTGGTCTTTGTAAGAAGTCGTTAGGTTTCGTGTGTAAACCGGATTATGCGAATAATCCTTCTTCCCCTGCAACATGGGGACGAAGCTCCAGTCGGCCCATTTGCGGCCATCGATGGTCACGATTTCTTTCTTCAGCCATTGAAGGTGTGAATCCTTCGGCAGCCACTTGAAGCCTTTCGAGTATTCCGCCACCCGCATCTTGAGATAACCTTCCAGTTTGTCGGGCGCGAGTCCGTGCGTGCCGCGCAAGACTGTTCCCCACGCGCCATCCGGGCCTGAGAATTTTGCCAGCGTCTTTGGATCCTTCGGATCGTCAGGATCGCGTGAAAAACCTGCTGGTAAATCGATCTTAAGCTTGCCGTCCAGGAGGCTCACTGTTGTCGCTCCCGAAGGACGATTGTCTTTTGAATCGGTAGCGGATTCTTCGCTGCCCAATTCGGGATCGAGTTTCTCGGCAGTCTTAAAGTCTGCGGCGGCCCCGGTCGCATCGCCCTTTTCCTTTTTCACCATCGCGCGATTGTAATAGGCTCGCGCGTAATCTGGCTTGAGTTCGATTGCGCCTGTGTAATCAGCAATCGCGCCGTCCCGATCGTTATTCTCCGCTCTGGCGTTGCCGCGGTTGTTGTAAGCAGCCGGGTTTGTGGAGCCGAGCTCTATGGCTCGGGTGTAGTCGGCAATGGCGCCGGCCGTGTCCTTCTTCAGCCGTTTGGCCTGGGCACGGTTATAATAAGGGGCGTCATCTTTTGGATTGAGTTTCATCGCACGATCGAAATCGGCGATGGCACCGTCCAAGTCACCGTTCTTCGCTTTTTCGATCCCGCGGTTAACAAGGTCTTCACCAGGTTGCTCAGGCGTCGACGACGCTGGAGAAGGAGACGATTCGGCAGCCTCGTTATCATTGGCTTCGACATAACGCTTCTCCTTTTCGTTCCAGACCATGCGCGTTTCCTGCACGTTAACCGCCACCAGATGGCTGAAACTGATCTTTACCTGCGCTTCGTGTCCTCCGAGCCGCATCGGACCAGAAAATTCCGAGAGCAACACTGGTCCTTCCTTGTCGTTCTTGTATCTGCCGAAGCTGACGTGCGGATAGGACTTTGCTTTCGGTTTTTCTTTGGATTCCTCGAAAACGAATTCTTCCCGCTCCCCTTGATCTTCCTTCCCGATGAATTTCATCACCGTCGCCCCTTCGCTCGGATCGTTAGAAGCCGGCTCGCCATTCAATCGCGCTTGGATCAAGCTGACCCAGTTATTCAGTCGCTTGGATGTTTGCGCATCGACGGGCTTGCCGGTCTCTCCCCAATCGTTCGATTTGAGCCAGGTGTTTCCATTCTTCCGCGCGAACTCATCGTCCCCGCGCTGGATTCGTTCCGGTCCGCCATTCGGGTAACGGTCGTACTTAAATTCCGCCGTACCTGCCGAGCCCAAAGACAAGTTCGCTATCGCGACGAGATGAACCTTTGAATAAAAGTCGCGACTGTATTTCAAATTATCGGCCGCGAATTTCGCATCCGGCGACGCCGATGGTGCGCTGTGTTCTTCTGGCAAAGCGGCCGCGCTGGCCGGCGGTTCTATTACCTTGTTACTCGTGGGCTGATAGGTCGCCACGCAATGCAACGGTTTTCCTTCTCATGGCCTGGTTCCGCGACCGGGCCTTCGTAGCGCCGGACGCCATTGCGCCCGGGATCCTGGCTGATCGCAATCCAATATTCAGTCTGCTGAAGCTCGGCCTTTTTCTTATCAGATTT
>Ga0193724_1000107_pt1 | contig 19541 bp, 16 predicted proteins | sample H2a1metaG_FD_146005 | JGI IMG/M metagenome (GOLD analysis project Ga0193724, IMG submission 146005) | Soil microbial communities from a riparian zone of the East river system, Colorado, United States - H2a1 | ecosystem: Environmental > Terrestrial > Soil > Riparian zone | place: USA: East River... | reverse complement strand
GAACATCTTAACCTGAAGACTGCCGTCCGGGATTGAGCAGAAACTGAACTTGAAATGAAGACTACCTGCCTGGTGCTTTGAGCGGAGCAGCATCTAGCTGCGGGCTGGTGCTTGAATAAGTCGGTGTTCGGCTCGGCCCGCCGCCCGAAGCCGCTCCGCCCCCAGCCCCCGGCAGGTAGTCTTCAGTCGTTTTTCCGTTTGGCGGCACACTAGTAGCGGCACGAAAGATCATGACTCTTCCGGGCCACATTTTCTCCGTGCCAGACGGCGTCCGCGGCATCGATACGACGGAAACCATATCCCGCGGCGGAGCTGTGGCTCTTCACTCACACGGTTACCGATTCTGCGTTCGCTACGTGAGAAGGGACAAGCCACACGCATCAGCGTTGAGTACAGCCGAGGCCACGACCATTCTCGGTGCGGGGCTCGGCCTCATGCTCGTGCAGTACGTGGAATCCGAATCGGCGTGGACCCCGACGGCGAAAAAAGGAGCTACCAATGGCGGTGTCGCCGCGTCGGAGGCGGAGAGGATCGGCGTGCCGTGGGGCGTGACGATCTGGTGCGACCTCGAGGGCGTCGCGGTAGGAACTCCGCGCCAGCAAGTGATCGATTACTGCAACCGCTGGCACAGCGCGGTGAGCGGCGCTGGCTATGTTCCGGGACAGTACGTGGGATATCACTCGGGCCTCACTGCGACCCAGCTCTACGCGAAGTTGCGCTTCACTCACTATTGGGGCGCATACAATCTCAACTCTGACGGAGCTCCGATAGTGCGCGGATTGCAGATGAGGCAATCCCAGCGTCGCCCTCAGGATTCGGTGCCAAACCTAAAGGTCGACTTCCAGATCGATAGAATAGCGGCCGATCGTCTGGGTGGCCGTCCTACACTGCTAGCGTTGGAAGGCTGGCCGGAACTCCCTTGAGCCTTGCGCGCGTCTAGCGTGCAGTCTTCACGAGTAGTATCAACTTCCGGCGCGCCTGAGCGCTGCCTTGATCCGCGCGACGAAACGCGCGGGCTCGATCGGCTTGCGGATGTAGTCGTCGGCACCGGCATCCATTGCTTCGACTTCGGCTTCGTCGCCCTCTGAGCCCGTCAGCACTACAACCGGAACGCTCGCCGTGGATGCAGTGCTCCGGATACGGGAGAGCACTTCGATTCCGCTCAAAGTCGGCAACGCAAGATCGAGCACTACGAGCGCGCATTCCTTGCCGTCGGCGAAGTGTTCGATTGCGGCTGGACCATCGTCGACTTCCGTGACGCGATATCCATTCTTCTCGAGTAACGCTCGTGCGAGCGCGCGAATCGTTGGATCGTCGTCGACCAGTAAAATGTTGGGCTGATCGCTCGGCGCAGATGCTTCCGAGATTCCTTCGCCCAGAACGCGCTCCACTTCCTGGAGAGTCGACGTTCCTCCACGAACCTTTTCGAGCGCCACCTCTCTCATTGGACGCATGCCGGCAGCCAAGGCGGCGCGCTGGAGCTCCTGAACGGTGGCTCCTTTCACGATCGATTCCAGAATCTGAGGAGTCGGAACGAAGACTTCGTTCACTGGCGTTCTACCGCGATATCCGGTCATCCCGCAATGCTCGCATCCCGCAGCTCGAACCGTCGGCTGAACTCCATAGACGCCCGCCAGGCGTCTTTCCGTCGGCGTCAGCTCGCCACGGATTGTGTCGACGCACTTGGGGCATATCCGACGTATCAGACGCTGTGCGACGATGCCGCGAAGGGCGCCGGCAACACTCGTCCGGTCCAGTCCCAGATCTACCAGTCTCGGGATGACGCCTAGCGCGTCGTTCGTGTGAAGCGTGGCGAGAACGAGGTGTCCGGTCATTGCAGCCTGCACCGCAACCTGCGCGGTTTCCAGATCGCGAATCTCGCCGACGAAAACCACGTCGGGATCCTGCCGGAGAATCGCGCGCAGCGCGGAGGGGAAGGTGACTCCTCGCTTGGGCTCTACTTGTATCTGAGTGATCCCGCTCAGCTCGTATTCGACGGGATCTTCCACCGTCATGATGTTGACTTCTCCGGTCGCAAGCTCGCGGACCGCGGCATAGAGCGTAGTCGTCTTTCCGGATCCGGTTGGACCCGTGACGATGACAATGCCTTCGCGAAAACTCAGCATCTGACGAAAGCGTTTCAGCTCAAGGTCCAGCATGTCGAGCTCGGCGAGCAGTGGTGCGCCGCTCGGATCGAGTACACGTATCACGAGCTTCTCCGCATCCCTGGTTGGAACGGTCGAAACCCGCAGATCGTAGTGCTTGCCCTTTACCTCGATTCGGGTGCGGCCATCCTGAGGCCGGTGCCGGTCAGCGATGTCCAGCTTCGAGAGGATCTTCATTCGCGATACGACTCGCACCATCGCTTGATTCGGCAGCTGCATGTGCGTCCGCAATACTCCGTCGACGCGGAATCGCACCACCGAGCCACTGGTGCCTGGCTCCATGTGGACATCGCTAGCTCGCTCGGCGATAGCGCTCTGCAGAATCAGATTCGTCAGCTTGACGACCGGCGCCGAGTCGAATTCGGCGGCGTTGACGGCTTCCGGAGTTTTTTCTTCAAGCACGCGCACGTCTTCGATCGCACCGGCCGACAGCGTATCGATCAGCGACTCGAACGCGCGGTCGGGCGCATATCTGCTTTCCACAGCTGCACTCAGTGCTTTCGGAGCAGCGACTTCAAAGACTGGGGTCCGACTCGAGACGAATCCGATCGCCTGCTCGGCTTCGTAGTCGCCCGGGTTCGCGGTGGCGACAACGAGCTGGCGGTCGCTCTGCCTGAGCGGCAAGACCTTGTGCCGGCGCGCCACGCCCTCGGGCACGAGCTTCAAAGCGTGGCTCTCGGCACCCGAGAGCTGTGCGACCGCAACCCGGAAATGATCCGCGACGTGTCGAGCAAGCTCGTCGTCGGTGACTTTGCAGATCTGCGTCGCTTTACCCCATGCCTCTTCGGTCGGCAGGCTGGCGGGACGTGCGACGTCAACGAGCCAATGCGGACGCGAAGTATCGGGAGCCCGTTGAAGCTTCGCGACCGCTGCCCCCGTGGCGATTGTCATTTGTCGCCGAGGAACGCTTCGAGCTCGCGCAGAACCGCATGGTGCTCGCCGCGAATCTGCTCGATCAGATCGGTGACTGCTTCGGGGTGTCCCCCCCGAGCGGCGTTCTCGGCGTTGGCCAGCGCCGCGGCGAGAACAGTGGCGTGAATTGTTCCGGCGCCCGATTTGAACGCGTGCGCGGCGGTCTCGATTGTCTTGGCATCACCGCTCTGCACTGCCTGCTCGAGGGCCGCGAAGCGGACGGGTGCGTCTTCCACGAACGTAGTGAGCAGGGTGCCGAGCATCTCGCCCACACCGGCTTCGCTGAGCTCCGCACGGAAGCGCTCGACATCAACGCGCGGTGATGTCGGGACAGGGTTTCTACCTGGCGGATCTGTCGGGGATCGCGGCTTTGTTAGGATGGCGTTGCCGGAATGAGGGGCGTCGCCAGTAGCGCGGGAGGGTCAGGCGAGCACCTGGTGTCGTGCTTTGCTCGGCTGCCGATGTTGTGTTCTATATGGATACTACCTAGACCGTGCTACCCACGCAACACGCGATGACGCCGGGCATGAGCCCAGGATTGTCTACCCTTTTTGGGTGATAGACACTTCTCTCGGAAACGCCCAAGGAGCAACTCGAGAAGCCGTTCTACTCCGCGAACCTGCGGGCGATCGTTCAGCGCTATTTGCGATAGGTTACTCGCGAATTCTTATTCGGCTTCTGCGTGCTGACTCGCGGGCGGGAGCAACAGCGTGAAACGCGCCCCTTTCCCTTCCATACTTTCTACGGTGAGATCTCCATTCATCGCCCGGGCGAGATCGCGACTTATCGCCAATCCGAGTCCGACTCCAGTTTCACGGTCTGAGAGACCTTCCTTCAGCTGAAGAAACGGCTCGAAGATGGCTTCGTGCTTGTCCGGCGAGATGCCGATCCCGGTATCGCTCACCAGCAGTGAGACAAACTCGCCGGAGGAGGAGCACTGTGCGCCGACGTGACCACCCTCTGGCGTGAACTTGATCGCGTTGGAAAGAAGGTTCACGAGAATCTGCGTAACGCGCTCCGGGTCCGCGCGGGCGACAACGCTCATGTCTCCAACTACTCCATCGAAGACGAGGCCCTTTTGCTCGAACAACGGCTCCACGAGCTCAATGGCGTGTTGCACCGCCTCGCAGGCCTTGACGTCAGCAAGGGCGTAGAGGACGCGGCCACTTCCGACGCGCACGAACGTGAGAATCTCGGTTATCAGCAGTGAGAGGTGCTGCTGGTTGGTCTTGACGCGCGCGAAGTCGAGGTGCTGCCCTTCGGTCACGGGGCCGCGCAGCCCCATGTCGAGGAGGTCGATGTAGCCGCCGATCGCGTTGAGAGGCGTGCGCAGCTCGTGGCTCATCGCACCCAGGAACGTCGTCTTTGCCCGGTTTGCGCTCTCCGCGCTATGCTGCAGCACAAGCGCCATGTCGTAAACCTGGGCACTGTCGAGCGCCAGTGCTCCCCGAGTGGCAACATCTTCCGCGAGCTGAATGTCCTCAGCGCTGAACGTGCCTCCGCGCTGAGCGTTGATGAAGGTAATCGCGCCGAGCAGCCTGTTGCGGGCGACCAGCGGAACGGTCAGCAGGGATCCAATCCCAAGCTGGCGAAGGATCAGAAGGTTGCGCGGACTGTGCGCGCTGGCAGCGAGCGTCTCATCGATGTCGTTCGTAATGGCAATCGTTCGCGGCTCCCGCAGCATCGCTGGGGCGCCGAATGGATCGTCGAGTTCCGGTGTCCAGCTCGACGCCAGCTCTTCGGCGAGCTTTTGCTTCTCGGGATCGGGATGGTAGATGGCAAGACGATTGATCGCGCTGTTCTCCTCGAGAATATCCACGAGGCACCACGCGCCGAGAGTGGGAAGGGCCAGCTTGGTTAGGGCGACGAGCGTAGTCGACTGATCAACCGACTCGGCGAGCAGGCGGCCGGCCTCTGCAAGGAATGCCGCTCGGCGACGCGCGGCCTCGGCGTCGTCGGCTAACCCGCGCTCGCGCAGCGCGCCGAGCAGCATCTGCTCCGCGACCTGCCTCTGAAGGTCGATCGCGGCATCCCGGGAGTTCGACTCACGAATCTCGATGCCGAGCGCTTCCGTGTGTCCGTCTTTCGCGATGACGGGCCATACACTGCACATGATGTCGCTCGCGTTCTCGCTCGCTGGGTCCAGGGCCGCGTCGAGCAGCTCGGCTCCATCGTGAAATGCGCGGTCGAGAATTCCGCCTAGCGCTCGACCCTCCGTGCCTGTGAACGCGGCTGCGATCGGCGCGCCGAGCGCGTCACCATTGGCTATCCCTGCCAGCCGACAGAAGGCGGAATTCGCGTAGACGAGCTTGTGGTCATTGCCCCGTGTGATCGCGAACGGCAGCGGAGCCTGTTCCATGCAACGACGCAACGCTTTCTGGATGGAAAGCTCGGTCGCTCGCGGTGCACCGGGCCGTTTACGAGACGTCATGCGCTCTATTTGCTTCGTTTTGGTCGACTCGAGGCTGCACGCAGGGTCGGCACACCGGTGATGATTCCATCGAATTCCTTGAGCGGTCCGCCGACGACGACTCCGTTGGCGGTGATCTCGTAGAGCCTGAATTCGTGGCTGTGATCGCTTCCACGCATCTTGATCACGGCCATCACGCGACGCAGCTCTCCTTCGATTTCGACGTACCGCTGGACAATGATCTCATCGGTAATGAACGACACCTTCTCCGACGTGAAGCGGACTTCCGAGAATCCCTCGGCGACTTCTGCGGTCATGAACACCGTAACGCCCGTTGCGGTCAATGTTCCAACCAGACGGTACAGTGATTCCCGGAAGTCCTCGCGGAAGGTCGGAGCCAGCGCGACCTCGAAACCAGACAAGGAGTCGATTACGATGCGCGTGGCGCCCAGCCGTTTGACGGCCTCAAGAATGGCCGCCAGCGCTTCATCGACGGAGAGATCCAGTGGTCGAAGATAGATCAGCTCGAGCTTTTTCTCGCGAATCATTTTGCCAACCTCGGAATCCCTGGCGTCGGCGCGGGCGAGGTAGTCTTCGGGATATTCCTCGAATACGGCGATGACTGCGGTTTCTCCTTGCCGCAGACCCTCAGAGATGAATTGCGTTGCTACCGTCGACTTGCCACTTCCGGCTGGGCCGGTGAGCATCACCGCGTCCCCGGCGACGATGCCGCCGCCAATCATCTCGTCCATCCCCGGGACGCCGGTAGAAAGACGTCTGCGCTCCTGTTCGTGCCGAAGTCGCGTGTGCTCCGGGATCCGCGGGAAAACCTGCAGCCCGTCGTCCGTGATCCTGAAAGTGTGAAGGCCGGGCATCGGGGCGCGGCCGCGGGTCTTGATCACCTGAAGCTTGCGAACGACGGAATTCCTGTCGGTCGCCTGCGAGAGCCAGAATATCCCGTCGGCGACAGTGAATACGGGATTGCGCTGTTCCTCGACGCCATATTCACCCAGCAGAAACGACGTCGTCTCCCAGCTCGTGAGGTGAAGGGCGAGACGTTGGACGAACTGGTCGAGCTCGATAGGCGTCACGGCGCTGCCGCGCTGGCCACCGATCGTCCGAAATGAATCAACGACGACTATTCCCGGCTTGGCGCGCTCGGTCTCGCTGACGATCTTACCGAGTACTTCTCCCAGATCTCGCTCAACCACCTCCGCGCTCAGGTTGATGAACTGAATCGCGGACCCTGCCAGGTCGAGATCGAAGTAACTGAATTGCCGCTGGTACCGGAGCATTTTCAGCGTCGGCTCACCGAGCACCGTGAAATAGAGCGCGGGTCGCTCGACGGTCGCGTTCGCGAACATTATCTGGTGCGCGAGAATTGTCTTGCCCGAGCCCGGTCCGCCGGCGATCAGATTGAACGAGAATTCCGGCAAGCCGCCTCCCACCACCGTGTCGAACCCCGGCACGCCGCTTGGAAGACTCCGGATGGGATTCCTCTCGGCTTCTTTCACGCTTCCTCCCGTGTGTCACCTGAGCGTCGCTCGGAATCGCCAAAGGTTCGGTCGATAAGTTTGCCTGCCATGTCGTCTCCAATGAGTCGGCCAAGAACCTCGACCAGACGTACCAGCATGGACTCCAGAGCCTCGGCCGTCTCCGGGTCTCCGCGCGCCATGATGCTGTCCGCGACGCCTTCGATGTATGGCTCGGACCGGGCGCGGAGCTGAATCTTTTCCAGTACAGGGTACTGCGGACGGCTTTCTGCGAGCGCTCGCGTGAAAAGAGCGTGACACCCGTCAGGACCGACCCACCGCGACAGCTCGCGATAAAGGCTGTCGCTCGCGGCGGCGGCTGCGCGCGCGGATGTATCGCCGAGCTGTTGCCTATGCGGACGACTGCTTATCAAACGGCGCACTATCTCCTGCGCCGTTGGCACGTCCCCCGATGGCGTGTCGTTACTTCGGTCGGGTGAACTCATACGAGCCTACGCAAGGAGTGCGACGGGTCGGCTGGCCAATCGCGGGTGGGCACGAATATAACCGTAAGAGCGATCCGGTCTCAGTCATATGAGAACAAAACTACCCCGAGGCGCGGCGGAGATTCAATGTCGAAATCGTATCACTTAGGGGTGCGGGCTGCTTTCGGGGAAATCGGCATGTAGCAGCGGGAATCAGCGCGGCGGGCTCTCCCGTAAGGATAAATACTGACTCCAGAGCGGAGCAAAATATCTGCCAGTTGCATGTCGGGGTTTCTCGACGGCCTCGGTCAGCACGGGCCCACTTTCCGGCCGGGCGTTCCCTCTCCTCTCAATTGCTCGCGTGTCATGTCGCACAGGAGAATGTCGAAGTCCACCTTCGACAAATGGCTGCACGCGGCCTTAAGTCTCCGCGAGAGATCTGCCTTGATGACGATCTCTCTGCTCTCAACATTCTTCCGATCCGGCACGCGCGGACTCGCATCTGCGATCGTGCGAGGTCGACTCAATTTTCGTGGGATCGCCATTGTGCCTCTCTTGGCCGCAAGGCTTCGCCGGAGCGCCGAGGCAGATAAGGTGGGAACCGATTGTGCTAGGCGGCCTCGCCAAATGGTTGCGCGACCACAAGTGAGGTAGATAGCAAGGTTGCATCCACACTCGATGCCTTGGATCACTAGTCAGCCAATACCACACCCCTGATCGGGTAGAAACCACTTAGATTTAAAGCAGGTTCTAAAGAGATCGTGCGGGACGTTCCCACCAGCCCGCACTGAGCTGCCCAAGAATTGGAGGGCAGCGCTCCGGCGCTTCTGGCGACGCCTTTCCTCCGCCAGGCCGCTCGATGAATGACTTACCTATTCCCGCGCTGGGGCCGCCGGCCCCTTTTGTCGCCCCCGACGAACACGAGCTGTTGGCTTTCATAGACAGGCTTCGACTCTCGGTACGCGCGAAGGTAGCGGCAGAGCAGGATCGCGGACTCTCCCTTTCCGAGATCGTCGTCCAGGTTCGTGAAATGGTGCGACAGGCGGAAATAGATCCGCACGAGCCAAATCGCTTTCCCTCCCGCGCGTTTCGCGCGATCGCGAGGCAAGCCGTCGCGTGGTGCATCGAATCGTATCGGCCGCTTGTCTTTGCGGCCCGCGCCCGCCCGCCAGAACATCCCGTCCGCCGCGATCCACCGTCAATGCAACCAGTGCTCGTTCCCGGGGGCACCGCCGCGACTCGCATTCCAGCGACGTCCCCCAACTACAGAGGTATCCCATGAATAACTACAAAGGCATTTCCGCTGACGAAAAGCACAAGATCGTGGCCGCCCTCAAATCCCGCGGCGCTGGCAGCTGCCCCCGCTGTCGCGACAGCCAGTGGACCGTCAGCGAGTACTCACGCATTGAGGTTCAGGCGACGATGGATCGCGGTACCGTCGAGAGAACGACCATCCCTGCCATCATGATCGTCTGCGAGCACTGCGGGTTCATCTCCCAGCACGCGCTTCAGCCACTCGGCGTTTGGCCGCACCATGAGACGGAGATCGAGCACAAATCGCCCCAACACTCCAGCGCGTCGAGAGCCTGAACTCGGCGAGCGATACTATGAAAATCAAAGACGAACCAACCTCTGACCGCCGCACACCGAGATCGAACGGTGCGGGGGTGAACGCCTCACCCACTGACGTTCTGCTGACGGCAGGCGCTCTTCAGAGCGCGATTTTCAACAGCGCCAATTTTTCGAGCATCGCTACCGACGCTAACGGGGTCATTCAGATCTTCAACGTCGGTGCCGAACGGATGCTTGGATACACGGCCGCCGAAGTCACGAACAAGATCACACCGGCAGACATATCGGACCCGCAGGAAGTGATCGCCCGCGCAAAGGCACTCAGCGTGGAGCTCAAGACTCCGATTACTCCGGGCTTTGAGGCGCTCGTGTTCAAGGCGTCTCGCGGAATCGAAGACATCTATGAGCTGACCTACATTCGGAAAGACGGGAGCCGCTTCCCGGCCGTGGTCTCGGTCACTGCGCTGCGCGACGCGCAGGACGCCATCATCGGCTACCTGCTCATCGGCACCGACAACACCGCGCGCAAGCGCGCTGAAGAGGCCCTGCTCAAAGCTGGCGCTCTCCAGAGCGCGATCTTCAGCAGCGCCAACTTCTCGAGCATCGCAACCGACGCCAAAGGCGTCATTCAGATCTTCAACGTTGGCGCCGAACGGATGCTGGGCTACACCGCCGCCGACGTAATGAACAAGATCACACCGGCCGACATCTCCGATCCCCAGGAAGTGATTGCCCGCGCCAAAGCGCTCAGCGTGGAGCTCGGAACCCCGATCTCGCCGGGCTTCGACGCACTGGTCTTCAAGGCCTCGCGCGGAATCGAAGACATCTATGAGCTTACATACATTAGAAAAGATGGCAGTCGCTTCCCGGCAGTCGTGTCCGTCACGGCACTGCGAGATGCGGACAACGCGATCATCGGTTATTTGCTGATCGGCACCGACAACACCGCTCGCAAGCAGGCTGAAGAAGCATTGCTCAAGGCCGGCGCGCTACAGAGCGCGATCTTCAGCAGCGCCAACTTCTCGAGCATCGCCACCGACGCCAAGGGTGTCATCCAGATCTTCAACGTCGGCGCCGAGCGGATGCTGGGCTATACCGCTGCCGAGGTGATGAACAAGATCACGCCGGCCGACATCTCGGACCCCCAGGAAGTGATCGTCCGCGCCAAGGCACTCAGCGCGGAGCTCGGAACCCCGATCAGCCCGGGGTTCGAAGCCCTGGTATTCAAGGCTTCGCGTGGGATCGAAGACATCTACGAGCTGACCTACATTCGAAAAGACGGGAGCCGGTTTCCCGCGGTCGTCTCTGTCACGGCGCTTCGCGACGCGGAGAACGCGATCATCGGCTATTTGTTGATCGGTACCGATAACACAGCCCGCAAGCAGGCTGAAGAAGCATTGCTCAAAGCGGGCGCGTTGCAGAGCGCGATCTTCAGCAGCGCCAACTTCTCGAGTATTGCAACAGACGCCAAGGGCGTCATCCAGATCTTCAACGTCGGCGCCGAGCGGATGCTTGGCTACACGGCCGCCGACGTAATGAACAAGATCACACCCGCTGACATATCCGATCCGCAAGAAGTGATTGCGCGGGCGCGCGCGTTGAGTGCCGAGCTTGGAACGCCGATCACTCCTGGTTTCGAAGCCTTGGTGTTCAAGGCCTCGCGCGGGATCGAAGACATCTATGAGCTCACTTACATCCGCAAAGACGGAAGCCGGTTTCCGGCGGTGGTCTCGGTCACGGCGCTTCGCGATGCGCAGGACGCGATCATCGGTTACCTGCTGATCGGTACGGACAACACGGCGCGCAAGCAGATCGAAGAAGAGCGGATGAAGCTCGATCAGCGCCTCCGCGATCAACACTTCTACAACCGGTCGCTGCTCGAATCGAATATCGACGCGCTGATGACCACTGATCCGCGTGGAATCATCACGGACGCCAACAAGCAGATGGAAGGCCTGACCGGTTGCACGCGAGACGAGCTGATCGGCGCTCCATTCAAGAACTACTTCACCGATCCGAGCCGCGCCGAAGGGGCGATCAATCAGGTGCTCAGCGAAGGGAAAGTCACCAACTACGAGCTCACAGCCCGCGCCAGAGACGGTTCGCTGACGGTCGTGTCGTACAACGCGAGCACATTCCATGACCGCGACAGGGTTCTTCAGGGCGTGTTCGCCGCGGCGCGCGACGTAACGGAGCTCAAGCTGTTCGAACAACGGCTGCAGCAGAAGAATGTCGAGCTGGAAGAGGCGAGCAGGATGAAATCGGAATTTCTTGCCAACATGTCGCACGAGCTGAGAACACCGCTGAACGCAATCATCGGATTCTCGGAGGTTCTCGTCGACGGTCTCGTGGGCGAGATGACTGATCAGCAGCGCGGTTTCCTCAGCGACATCTTCAGCAGCGGGAAGCATCTGCTGTCGCTGATCAATGACATCCTCGACCTGTCCAAGATCGAAGCCGGGAAAATGACGCTCGATCTCGAGCCAGTGCAGGTGTCTCAACTGTTCGCCAACAGTCTGTCCATCATCCGGGAGAAGGCGGCCGCCCGCAACATTCACCTGACTATGGATGCTCCCGAGGAACTCGGCGCAGTCCGCAGCGACGCACGCAAGGTGAAGCAGATCGTTTACAACCTGCTCTCGAACGCGGTGAAGTTCACGAGCGAACGCGGGGACGTAGCCTTGAAAGCAACGCGCGTTCCGCGGGCAGAGGTCGGCGAGCTGTCCGATGCGAGCATGGGTCGGAGCTTCCCTCTGGCCAACAACGAGTTCACTGATTTCCTGAAGATCAGTGTCACCGATACAGGGATGGGCATTCCGCCGGACGGTTTGGATCTGCTGTTCAAGCCGTTCAGTCAGATCGATAGCGGCTTGGCGCGCAAGTTCGAAGGCACGGGGCTGGGTCTGGCTATGGTCAAGCTTTTGGCAGACCTCCACGGTGGCTCGGTCGCGGTTGAAAGCGAGGTGGGCAAGGGATCGCGGTTCACCGTCTGGATCCCGTTCCGAGCTGCCGAGGGAATGGTGCTTACACCCACCAAGCCCGTTCCAGCGATAACAGTAAATCATGTCCCGGGATCGCTGACTGCACTGGTGGTCGAGGACGACTTCAAATCAGCCGATCTGATTCGTGTGCAGCTCGAGGCGGAAGGCTTCGTCGTTCTGCACGCCGCGACAGCCGAGACGGCGCTCATCCTCGCGGCGCGTCAGTCGCTCGCGCTGATAACGCTCGACATCATGCTGCCGAACATGGACGGCTGGGAATTCCTCGGTCGGATCAAACAAACTCCTGGGCTCAAGCACATTCCGGTGGTGATCATTTCCATCGTCGCGGATGCGGAAAAGGGTTACGCGCTTGGCGCCGCTGGGGTCATGCAGAAGCCGATATCCCGACAAGAGCTTTACGATGCGCTCGTCGGACTGAATCTGTTTCCTCTTGCGGAGGGGCGGAGTCTCAAGATTCTCGTCGTCGATGATGATCCGAAAGCCGTCGAGCTGATCGCAGTTCGAGTTCTTGGTCTGGCGAGCAGCGTGCTCCGTGCTTACGGCGGACAAGAGGCGATCGACTCAGCGCGGCGGGAGCTGCCGGATCTGATCGTGCTCGACTTGATGATGCCCGAAGTGAGCGGGTTCGACGTGGTGGCCGCTCTTCACGAGAATCCGGAAACCGCTTCGATCCCGATCCTCGTTGTCACGGCCAAGCACATAACGGCCGAGGATCGCGAACGTCTCAACGGTTACGTGATGACGATCATGGAGAAAGCGAACTTCGACCGGGATCGTTTTGTCGGAGAAGTCCGCCGGGCGATGGCAGGTCGCCACGCGGCGGTTTGATTGCCATGGCAACCGTCCTGGTAGTAGAAGACAACCCGGCCAACATGACGTTGGCGACATTCCTGCTCAAGTCGGCGGGGTATGCGGTGCTGAGCGCCACTGATGCGGAAGCGGGCCTCTCCCTGGCTCGAACCGAACAACCCGATCTGGTGCTGATGGACATCCAGCTTCCGGGAATGGACGGTTTGGAAGCATGCGCGATTCTGAAAAAAAGCGAGGCAACGCGCGACATTCCCGTGATCGCCCTCACCGCTCTGGCGATGAAGGGCGACGAAGAGCGCATTCGCGCCGCCGGATGCGATGGCTATATCGCCAAACCGCTGGCGTATCGCGAATTCCTTGCGACGATCGCGGCTCGCCTCCAGAAAACCGCGGTTTAGCATGACACTGACGACGACTATTGCGGCTGACGTGCGCGATCCGGCCGACAAGCCTGCGTGCGTTCTGATCGTGGACGATGAGCGCCACAATCGAGAGCTGCTGGAAATCATGCTCAAGCCGGAGGGCTTTCTGCTTCTGAGCGCGGCCAGCGGCGAGGAAGCCCTAGCCCTGATCGCGCGACAACCGCCCGACCTGATCCTTCTTGATGTCATGATGCCCGGCATGAGCGGATTCGACGTGGCGGGGAAGATCAAGAGCGATCCCGCCACCAAGAACATTCCGGTCATCATGCTCACTGCGCTGGATGATCGGAACGCGCGCATGCTCGGACTGAACGCGGGGGCTGAGGATTTCCTCACGAAACCCGTTGACAGGCCGGAGCTATCAGTTCGGGTGCGGAACCTATTACGGATCAAGGCTTACGGCGACAAGCTGCGTCACGCACTCGACGCGCTCGAGACCGTGAACGCGCAGCTCGATCGTAACACCAGGGAAATCGCATCGACGCAGGCGATTGCGGACGCGGCGACGGCACGCCTGACCCGACTACAGAAAATCACGGCCGCGCTGAGCAATACCAGAACGCAGGACGAAGTCGCGCACTCGGTTCTCCGCGAGGCAATCCTCGCGCTCGAGTGTGACGCGGGCGCAGTCGTGGTGGCGGCAGAACCCGGTGAGCCACTGATGCTGCTGCACGAATCAGGAACGCTCGATTCATTGATGCGGTCGTTCAGGCATCACCAGCCGCCCAAGTCGGTTGGGCCATACGCTGAAACGATCGAGACATGCAAACCGATCTATCTGGAATCCTTCGAGGAGACGGTCGCGCGGTTTCCCGCGTTTGAAAGTGTGAATAAGACCAAATCGCACGGCGCGTGGATCTTTCTTCCCCTCGGCATCGCTGGCCAGGCGGTTGGCGCCCTGGCTTTCGGATTCGCGGGCCCGCGCAAGTTCTCCGTTCTTGACCGCCATTTTGCCGACACCGTATCCCGCTATTGCGCGCAAGCTCTCGACCGCGTCAGGCTTCGAATTGCCGCCGCCTCCGCCATCGCCGAGGCGAGCGAGGCCCGCTTGATGGCAGAACACGCGAACAATGCCAAGACCGTCTTTCTGCGCGCGATGAGTCACGAGCTTCGGACGCCATTGAATGCCATCTCGGGGTACACAGAAATCCTGGAGCTGGGAATCCGGGGCGCAGTGAATCCGGAACAGATCAAGGATCTTGGCCGCATCAAGCGAGCGGCGTCGTACCTGCTCCGCCTGATAAATGATGTTCTGACGATCGCAAGATTCGAGGGCGCGCGCCCCCTCGACGTGATCTCGATCCCTGTCAACGTCATGTTGTCCGAGGTGGAGGGACTTTGCGCACTGCAAGCGAAGGCGAAGCGTGTGACACTCAACGTCGTTCAATGTGACAGCGAAGTTCTTGTGGCCGCCGACGCCGAGCGATTCCAGCAGATCCTGCTCAATCTCATCACTAATGCGACCAAATTCACGCTCGCGGGAGGCAGCATCGACGTGATATGCGATGTGCACGCCAACGCCGTTCGTATCCGCGTGATGGACACGGGGCTCGGCGTGCGCCCGGTCGACATCGAGCGCGTGTTCGAGCCGTTCGTCCAGATTGACAGGCATCTGACGTCCGCCACGCAGCAAGGTGTGGGGCTCGGCCTCTCCATCAGCCGAGAGCTCGCACGCGCGATGCGAGGCGACCTCACTCTGGAAAGCGCCGAGGGGGTCGGGTCGACCTTCACTCTCACCCTTCCGCTCGCGTCGGAGAAGTCGGCTGACTCTCCAGCGGGCACCCCGACGGACTCCACAAGGGCCGATTCACCCTACGCCCGGGCGCTCGCTCCCTAGTACTTTCCGCTGGGATGGCGGGTGGCTTGCACAATGAACGGGTCCGGCGCAGACTGCACCGAAATGCGGGACCGCCTCGCCAGATGTCCGCGCCGATAGCCGTGTGACCGGAGAAGAGCGATCGATGCCACTTTCAGCAGCACAGCGTAAACATTTTGAAAAGCGCCTATTGGACGAACGCGCCCGCGCGCTTCGCGTGTTGAACCGCTCGGTCGCCGAGCAATCGGATGGGGATGAGCAGGATCGGTCGAGTGACCTTACTTCGATGCCACTCCACATGGCGGATCTGGGCACCGACACCATGCAGCAGGAGCTGGATGCATCGAATGCGACGCGGGTGTCTCGCGAGCTGGCGGAGATCGACGCCGCGCTGGAGCGGCTTTACCAGACTCCCAACAAATTTGGTGTTTGTGAGGACACTGGCAAGCCAATCCCGTTGGCTCGACTCGAAGTGATCCCATGGGCCCGCACATGCGAGGACGCAGAGAAATGACGGAGCGGCCTGCAGGAGAGACGCCGATGAGCGATCCCGCCGAAACAACGCAGGCCAATCCGCATCCGATCAGTCAGCACCGCACCCCGTGGGAGATAGCGCTCGACGAAGCTGGTCCAATCGGGCAACCGGATCGGGATGTGAGCTCGCAAAAAACACCGGGCGCGGAGCGGACCCGACATGCAAAGGGTCCGCGCCGCGCCGATACTCCAGGAAAAAAGGCCGATACTCCAGGAAAAAAGCGCAGACGCCGATAGGCCGATCGGCATAACGAGCTACATCGCCGGCTTTTTCGCAGTCGGCGGCAGCATCCCGTTCAACCGCAGGTAGTTCGAGTACTGGCTGTAATGGTCTGCCCAGTCGCCCGTCGTGACCGTCATCACCGCTGCGCGCGACATCTTGCGACCACCGAAAAATGGTAGCGCTTCGCCGAGGTTTGTGTCGTTGAGCGGTGCGAGTGCCTGATCGCAAAAAGCGAAAGTCTCCTTGAGCCGGGCAATCAGCGCGGGCTTACCGTCAGCGACTGAGACCTTGGCGCGTTCCGGCGCCTTCACTCCCCCAATGGTGCCACAGAGATAGTCGTTCCCCTGACTGAGGTGAACGACGATGTCGCCGACGCTCATCTGGGCAGGCGTGGGCTTATAAGAGTATTTGTCGGCTGGAAACTCTTCGGCGGCCGCGATCAGGTTCTTGGCCATCTCGCTCGCGTTGTTACGAAAAGCGTCGGCAACCGGGTTGGACGCCTGCGCACTGATAGCTCTCGGGAGCAGCGCGATCGCGGCGGCGAGCGCTGCGGCATATATGCGGGCCTGCATTGTGTGGCTCCAGTAAGTGGGGAGATCAATTCTGCCGACCGTGGCGAGTCCTGTCCAGAACTACTCCGGTAACAGCACGGCCTACAAAACCCGAGCGGATGTCGACACCGCCGGACTATCGATTCCAACCGAATCCACGGCCCGCGACGTTCCCGCGAGCCGCTCTACAGTCTGGTGCGTGATCCACCAGTGCGTCGCGTCGGCCTCGCCCCAAGCGTTCACGGGAACCCGGCTCAGGGCATCAGCAAGATCCCGGGCGCTTTGCGGACGATGCCTCGCGTCCTTCGCCAGGCACTTGAGTATCAGGTCCTCCAACTCAGGCGATACGGGCTGACTGGTTCGCTGAGATGGGGGAACTGGAGGAGTCTGCAAGTGCTTGGCAATCATCTGAAACGCCTTCTCGGCCTCAAAGACGAGTTGCCCGGTGAGCAGGTAGTATGCGACACAACCGAGCGCATAGATGTCTGCACGGCCGTCAACGATTTCGCCGAGCGCCATCTCGGGCGCCATGTACGCGGGTGTGCCCAGTGCCATCTGACCGGGGATCGTTGCCATTGAAGTTTCGGGGGTCACGCTCGAAACCTCCTTGACCAGGCCGAAGTCGAGCACCTTCACAAAGTCGTAACGCAGCCCGACCAGTCCCAAATGAATGTTGGCCGGCTTGATATCCCTGTGTACCAGCCCCCGGCTGTGCGCTTCTTCGAGAGAATCGCAAACCTGTCGCAGGATGTAGATCACGCGGCCGGCGGGCAGCGGCCCGGTCTCGCGAACGAGACTCTCCAGGTCCATGCCGTCGAGAAATTCCATCACCAGATACAGCGTACCATCTTCGGTCACGCCGAAGTCGTACAGCTCCACAGTGTGTTGCGAGCGCAGATTCGCGGCTGCCTCGGCTTCGCGCCGGAACCGGGTCACCGCAAGCTTTGCCGCCTCGTCGTCGACGGCGCCGAGCATTTCGGTCCGTATCAGCTTTATCGCGGCGGGGCGGGCGAGCATGCGGTGGGTCGCTTTGTAGACTTCGCCCATTCCGCCGCGGCCCAGCAACTCCCCGAGCTGGTAGCTCCCCATCTCCCGCGCCTTGGTGACCTGCTGACCGAGCTTCGTCACGACGCCGGCGATCACGACAGCGGCTCCGACGAGGATATAATCCGGATAGTGCATCACCAGCACCCTGCTCGCCGGACCGAAATCCCACAGACCTCTGGCTCTCGCGATCAGCATTGCGATTGGATTCATTGATGCCGCAATGAACCCTGCAATCAGCATCTTCCTCGGTGGAGTGGGGACGATCGCGGCGAACATCAGCATTATCGCGCCCACCCATGAGATCTCGGGTAGCACCATCGCACTGCCCGGCAGTCCGGTGAGGTGAAAAATGAGCGCCAGTGCGAACGCCATTGCGACCAAATAAACCAGGCCCAGATCGAGGACGAACCGTGGATCTCTCTCGGCCCCTCGCGTATACGCGAATAGCGCCAGGGAAAGGAGCACGCTGAGGAATGCGATTCCGTCGCCGATGTCGAGCGTCAGCCATCGCGAGCTATTCGGATAAAGCTCGTGGGCCGCGAGATGCCCCAGGGAAACCCCCACGACCCAGAGCGCCGCGAACAGCAGCGACATGACTCCGAGTCGAAGCGATGCCGCCCTAAGCAGGTCGTCGGGGAGATCGCGTTGAGGGCGGCGCGACCGTTTTAAAGCAGTCGGCGTGGATACAGGCGGCGGGCCAATGAGGTGAGGTTCAGCGGTCACGGTTGCGGCGCGCCGGCGGTGAGCGCCAGGGTGAGTCGCTCTGCCTGGGTCGGGTTATCGGTGAGGAACACCGCCGCGAGATTTGCGGAGCGCACAAAGGTCGGAGAGAAAAATGGCCACGGATTCTTTACTCCGCGCGGCGCCGCCGAAAGCGTGTCGATTTTCGCTACGTCGGCGGCGAGAGTCGCCTCGCTGGGATAGATGAATATTTCGAGTCGCGATCGTCCGAGCGTGTAGACGGAGGGCAAGACGCTGAATCCCGCTCGACGCCGCGGGGCGCCCTCGACGCGCCTTAATACGAACCCTGATTGCGTTAGTCGGCGCTCCACACTGCAGAGGGCCCATTTTCCGGTCCGCGGACAGACCGGCGCAGCCGACGAGGCGCCGGCCTTAGCGGCTGCAGTGGTTGATGCTCCAGCTGGAGCCGGCGCGACGCTCCGAGCAGGCTCTGTAGCCGGCGTTGCGGAGGCCATTGCCGTGTCCTTGGGGTCTGCTCTTGTGCACCCTGTCGCGGCGGAACAGATCAGCAGGAGCAGGCAGGCAGATTTTGTCATCAACGTCTAAGATAGAACAAAAAAAGGGGAAGGGCATTGAGCCCTTCCCCTTTTTCTTTTCCTGCGCGGCTCAGACGTCGAGCCGGACGAGACTAGAACATGATTCCTAGCGTAACGGGCACGAACTTCACCGTGCCGCCCGTAACCGAATAGCTGTTGTAACGGGCTTCGACGAACGCATGGAAAACCGACAGCGGCAGATTGATACCAGCGCCGGCGTTCCAGCCGAGGTGGTTATCGGTGACTGCGGACCCGCCAGTCGGCGTTGCGCGCTGCATGTACAGTCCAGCGCCGCCAATCAGGTACGGCGAAATGCCGACGCTCGGCAGGCGCCACACGATGTTACCCGTCGCGCTCGCGACGGCCAGCTTGGCTGGAACACCCGCTTTCTGACCAAACTGGTTGTACGCGCCATCGACGCGCAGACCAACCGGGATGAACGGAAGGTTGATGGCCATCGCAACGGTACCGTTGTAACCGATAGCGGTGCTGGTCTTCAGGTCGCTCATGGGCTGAGTCGCGCCGCCAGCAATACCGAGCTGGAACGGCTTCAGCACGCCGAGCTGCGCAGACGAGACGCGCGGAACGGCGACGAGTGCGATCGCTGCGATCGCGAGGAACAGTGAACGCTTCAAAGCTTCTCCTTGTTCGAGAGTGCGCCGCACACGAGTCGCGTTTGCGGACTCTATAGGACGCTGATCTGGTTATGCGAGGCCTTAGCGCGCCGGTTGGACCCAAATGGGCCAAGACAGATCGGCATGGATACACCTCGCCGACAAGACGACGAGCCAATTGCTGAGCAGTAACGCCCCGGAAGCAGGCAAAATCGGTGATTTGGAAACG
>Ga0193724_1000106_pt1 | contig 19585 bp, 20 predicted proteins | sample H2a1metaG_FD_146005 | JGI IMG/M metagenome (GOLD analysis project Ga0193724, IMG submission 146005) | Soil microbial communities from a riparian zone of the East river system, Colorado, United States - H2a1 | ecosystem: Environmental > Terrestrial > Soil > Riparian zone | place: USA: East River... | reverse complement strand
ATCACGGCATCGTCGATCGCCGCCGGATAGGGATACTCCGGTGCAAGGCGATAATCGGCGGTGTAGCAGACACCGCCGATGGCCGCCGCAAGCCGGCTGGCATATTCCAGCGAGCCCTTGGCCGACCCGATCAGATAGCCGCCTCCATGGAAATGCAGCACGACATTGCCGCGCGGCGCATCCGGCACCGACACGCGCCACGCCTTGACGTCGCCGAGTTCGTCCTCGACCGCGCTTACGCCCTTAGGCAATGGAAAGTTCGTGGTCAGGAAGCGGTCATAGGCCTCGCGCAACCCGTCATGGCCTCGCGCGACATCCTCGGGCCGGAACGCATATTTCCAGAGATCGAAGGCGCGCTGGCCCTCCGGGCGCTGCAGGCGTTTGCCTTCGCGCAATCCGGTGACGTTGAGCACTTCGCCGGGCGGCCCCTCGGCTGCCTTGACCACATCATAGGACCACGCAAGGCCCCAGCTGGTCTCAGCCAGGGGATCAATCCGCGCCATGCCTTTCCAGCGGCCGTTGCGGTCGCGGACGCGCTGGGAGTCCGACTCGTGCATCAGCTTCACCGCAGCGCGGGCACCAGCCTGGACGCGCGTCGTGCGCGGCAGTCGCCGCTGCTGATATTCCAGCAACGCGCCCGGGATATCGTCCTTCCGGCGCGCCAGTACACGTGCAAATGTCCAGGCGTCCTCGATGCTCTGGCCAGCGCCAGCCGCGAGGAACGGCACCATCGGGTGCGCGGCATCGCCAAGCAGCGTGACCCGGCCGTCTGTCCAGTTGTCGATGGGATCGCGGTAGAACATGCCGGTGATGAAGACGCTTGGGCACTGCTCGAGCATCTTGCGGGCGCGTGGCTCGGCGTCGTCGAACGAGCGCAGCATTTCTGAAATGTCACCGCTGTCGTCCCAGGATTCACGCTGCACCTCTTGCGCCGGCACCGAGGCCAAAATGCTGTAGAGATTTTTCGGCCGCACCCAATAGGTAATCAGCGTGCGGCCGGGACCGAACCAGTAATTGCCGCGCTCTTCGAGATTGAGGCCTTCCAGCCGCTCCGCCGGAATCAATGAGCGCCACATCAGGATATTGGCAAAATGCTTCTCCTCCTCGCCGCGCAAATGCTTGCGCACGACCGAGTGGATGCCGTCGCAACCGACCAGCACGTCGCCGCGCACCTTCTCGCCGGTCAGCAGCGTCACCTCGACGCCGTCTTGGTCCTGGGACACGGCGACGCAGCGCGCGCCCATCCGCTTGGCTTCCGTCGGGACTGCGTCGTACAAGAGCTGGATCAAGTCGGCGCGGTGGATGTTGTACATCGGCGCGCCGTAGCGGCCGGCCGCTTCGTCGCCGAGTGGAGCCTGGTAGAGCATGCGGCCGGTGCGCAGGTCGCGATAATCATAAGACTGCGGTTTGACGCCCACCGCACGCATCCCCGCCTCGAGCCCGAGTTCGCGCAACACGATCGCCGCGTTGGCGGCGATCTGAATGCCGGCCCCAATCTCGTTCAGCACCGGAGCCTGTTCGAGAACGAGGGCGTCGATGCCTTGATGGCGCAGCGCAATCGCAGTAGTTAGTCCGCCAATGCCACCACCTGCCACGAGTACGCGCATGACCGTCTCCACCCGCTTTACAATTAAGCGATTTCGCTTAAAATAGATTGGGATCGATTTGTATGTCAAGCAGGTCACGCCCGGTCGCCCGTGCGACCACGGAAGAAACCAAGAGCCAGATCAAGGCGGCGGCGCAGATGCTGTTCGCGCGGCGAGGCGTGGACGGCGTTACCGTGCAGGAGATCGTCAATGCAGCCGGGCAGCGCAACAATGCGGCGCTGCACTATCATTTTGGCTCCAAAGAAGAATTGATCCGTCAGATGGTCGTTGATGGCGCTGCTGTACTCGACAGCCGCCGACGCGAGATGCTGGATGAGTTGAAGGCCCGGGGCGGGCCGACAAATATTCGTGACGTCATGTTGGTGCTCATGATGCCGGTGATCGAGCTTGGCGAGGACGAGCGCTGGCGCGGCTATATCCGCTTCACCTCGAACCTGCAGGCTTCCGACCCAGCGGCCTTGCGCGCTGCACTCACCAATCGCTGGAATTCGGGTTACGTCGATTGCTTCGAATACCTGAAGAAGATGCTCCCGCTGCCTGCAGCTATTGTCGAGCAACGGCTTTCCATCTTCATGATCTACGCCAATGCAATCCTGTCCGCACACGAGGCTGCGCTGGAGAAGCGCCATGCGAAGGGCAGCCGGCTTTGGGGTCAATCGTTCGCCATCGAGAACATGCTCGACACTTTGGAAGCAGCACTCACATGTTCGCCGTCAGAGCGGACGCAGGCCAAACTGCTGGAAACAAGCCAGGGGCCTGCGCGCTAGAATGCTGCAGACAGTTGCGGCGTACATTCCAAATCCCAGGTGATCCGTGCATCTGTCATTCAAATCCGGAGCGGCTGATCAGAGGTGGCAATGCAAACAGGCCGAAGGCGACCATTCCCAATGCTACGGCAACGAAATTCCATGTGACGTCGGCCTTTAGCCAGACCACCAGAAGACCTCCGAGCACCGCGATGGCGGCCCTGACCAGCCCCGCAAGGACAGACGCTCCCATTCGTCCGGTCCCTTGTCCAACGCAATAGAGAACATAGCCGAGCCCAAAAAATCCAAAGAAGGGCCCGACGCGATGCAGATATTCAGCGCCGAGCCGCAGCACGGACGGGTCCTGGCTGAATATCCCGATCCATTGCTGCGGAAAGGCAGCCGCGGCCAGTCCGATCGATTCCGTCAGGGTGCAAGCCATCAGCACACCGATCCAGGACGCCTTTACGGCGCGTTCAGTCTGACCGGCGCCGAGGTTCGCGCCTATCACAATTCCGACCGGGCCGCCGACGCCGTAGGCAAGTGGCACCAACAGAAACTCGAGCCGCGAGCCGGCGCCATAGCCGGCCAAAGCTTCAACCCCGCCCATTCCCACGTATACCGTGACGATCGCGAGCGTCAGGTTCGTGCTGGCCGAGACGACGGCCGACATTCCGCCAACGCGGAGAACGGCCAGCGCTGGCCCGAGGGACAGCTTTGGCAAACGAAATGACGGCTTAAGGACGCCGAACCGGCCCCAGAGATAGGCAGCGTAGGCGAGCGTTCCGAAAGCATAATACACAAGCATCGCCACGGCGCCGCCTGAGGGACCAAGCCCTTGATAACCAAAGGCGCCAAAGATCAGTGCGGGCGAAAGCGGGATAAGGATCAAAACTCCACCGCAAACCACGATCACCGGAACTTGTGGATTGCCCGTTCCGCGAACCACCGCCATCAAGAGATTGAACAACCAGATCAGCGTAGCGCCGGCAAAAATGGTGGAGGAATAGGAGACGGCGATTTCCAGCGCATTTCCGGAGATGCCCATCTGGGCGTAGAGGGTTGGACCCAGCACATGCATGGCGGCCGTCGTCGCGATCCCCAGCGGAACACCCAGGGCCAGGGCGTACCAGGCGGTTTCGCTTGCGGCGTCGATCCGGCCAGCCCCAAGGGCGCGTGCGACCGTCGTGACAATGCCGCCGCCGATGGCGCCTTGGGCTACGGCAACCACCAGCGAAACCAGCGGAAACACCGGCGCGACACCGGCAAGGCCATCCACGCCCGTTCGCGATACGAAATAGACCTCGACCAATCCGATAAGGATCTGGACGGTCATGACGGTGGCATTGGGAATGGCAAGCCGCAGGATCATCGGCGCAATTGGCTGCTCCAGCAGCATCCGGGTACGAGTGTCTATTTCAGCGGATCGAGCGGGAGGCTGCCGGTTCGCTTCGCTCTGCCGACAGCTCTCGATGGCGGGCGCGGCAATTTTTTTGGCAAGTTCCGCACTGGTGCGCGGCTCCTGGCCGCACTTTTCGGCTCGCGAAAATACGGCGCCTTGACATGACAACACGGCGGAAGACTGCATGATGGGTGCTCCATCCAGGAGCCCATTCAATTACGCCCGAGAACGCGACGGATCGAACGATAAGATTTGACAGGGGTTGTTAGCGCTCCTAACAATCGACGAATGGCGCTCTTCCCGTCGCTGGAGACCTTGCGGGTATTCGAGGTGGCCTGCCGCCACGGCAGCTACTCCGAGGCGGCGCGCGAATTGCACGTGACGCATAGCGCCGTCAGCCAGCGCATAAGACAGCTGGAAGAAGAACTGGGCCTCACGCTCTTCGAGCGGCAGGGCAATCGAATGGTGCCCACCTCGAGCGGGCTTAGACTGCAGGCAGGCGTCAAAAGCGCGTTTTCGGAAATGAACGCGGCACTCGCCACCATTCAGACACGACGGAAGGACGCCGAAATCACAGTAAGCCTGCTGCCGGTCATGGCGGCCCGCTGGCTGGTTCCGCGCCTATCCCGTTTCACTGCCCGGTTTCCGCACATCAACCTCCACATCAAGACCGGTCAGTCGCTGGCTAATTTCAAGTCAGACGGCGTCGACATTGCAATTCGGTTCGGGGCGGGCGACTGGAAAGGGTTGCGGGCAATCAAGCTTCTCGATGAAGAGTTTTTTCCGGTATGCAGTCCCGGCCTCAACGGTGGCCGTCTGCCAAAAGATCCAGCCTCAATGCTATCGCAGCCGCTGCTGATCGACCGCAACTTGTCGTGGCACGCCTGGTTCAAGTCTGCCGGTTTGAAGCTCGATCGAGATATCGCAGGCACCTCGTTTACCGATACGAACGCGCTGATGGAGGCCGCCGTGATGGGACAGGGCATTGCGCTCGGGCGCCTGTCGGTCGCACGATCGGACATTCTGGCGGGAAAGCTGGTTCGCCTGTCCGAACACAGCCTGCGCGTTGCTTACTGCCACTATGCAGTTTACCCGAACGCTTCCGAGTCCAACCCGGCCCTGGTGACTTTCCGGGATTGGCTGATCGAAGAGGCCCGTCGCGCCTAGGAAGGCGATAAATTCCCGGCTTGATCATTGATCAATGACGTCAGACCTTCACTTCCAAATGTTCCCAATAGGATTTCCTGACCTCGCGCCGAAGTATCTTACCGAAGGAAGACATCGGCATCTGGTCGCGAAAGTCGATCTTCTTCGGAACCTTGAAGCTGGACAGGAATGTCTTGCAGTGCGCGATGAGTTCGGCTTCTTCAACGGAACTGCCAAGCTTCAATTTGACGGCCGCCACGACGATTTCGCCCCACTTCGGATCGGGAGCGCCGACCACGGCGGCCATTTCGACGGCGGGATGCCTGTAAAGAATCTCCTCGATGTCGTTGGGAAATATGTTCTCGCCGCCGCTGATGATCATGTCCTTCTTGCGATCGACGATGTAGAGGTAGCCTTCCTCGTCTAGTCGGCCCATGTCCCCCAGCGTGAAGAAGCCGCCTCGTCTTGCGTCGGCCGTCGCTTCGGGATTGTTGAAATATTCCCGGATAATCGTTGCGCCGCCGATGTGAATTTCCCCGACCTCCCCTTGCGGGACCACGTTTCCCTGTTCATCGCGCAGTTCGACGAACATTCCGATCACCGGCCGGCCGACAGATCGAACCTTGCGCCGCTGGTCCTCGGGAGAGAGATTCGTCACCAGGCCGACTTCAGTGGCGCCATAGAATTCGTTGAGGCCAGCCTTCGGAAATCTCCGGAGGACCGCGTCCTTTGTGTTTGTCAGCAGGGGCGATCCGCCGCTCAACAGTAGCCGCAGGGATCCCAGGTCGAAGCGATCTATTTCTTCGCTGCTGACCATGGAGGCCCACATGGTCGGCACCATGAAAGTCCAGGTCGCCTGAGTTTGATCGATCATCTCGAAAACGTTGGCCGGCGAACTGTCGCTCGTCACGATGACGGTGCCACCCCGGAAAATCTGCAACAGGGCGAATAACGCCGGCGCTTCGTGGAACAGGGGCGCGGCAACCAGCTCCCGATCGTCCTCTGTTATGCCGTAGATCGTTGCGATCCTGCGCAGGCAGTCGGCAAATTCTCTGTGTGGATTGACGCACCCCTTCGGAAAGCCGGTCGTGCCCGATGTATAGCCCTGGAAGTAGCAAGCGGAGAGATCGGCCGGCGTGGAGGGTGGCGCCTCTCGTCCCGCGGCGATCATGGTTTCATACGAATGTGTCGCGTGATCCGCCGACCCATCGGTAACCACATAGCGACCAGCGACAGAGGACAGCCTCGTTCGCAACGACCGCACGGTATCGACGAAGCAATCGTCGAACAACAACGCCCGCGCGCCGGAATGGTTGACGACATATTCGACCTCACTCGAGGTGAACCGGAAGTTCAGAGGGACGACCGCTGCCCCCATCAGGGCTGCGGCCTGGTAGACTTCCAGGTAGCGGCTGCTGTTCTGCATGAGCAGCGCGATACGATCGCCGGGTGCCAGGCCCAGTTCGGCCAGGGCGCTGCCTAGACGGCAGACGCGAGACCATAGCTGCGCGTAGGTCTGCGTGCCTGAGGAAGAGATGATCGCAATCTTGTTCGGCGTATAGGTGGCGTACCAATGCAAGGCATCGCCAATTCGGCTCGGCATGAACGCCCTCTCAGTTCAATCCGGAAGGTTGTATCCGACCTCGGCGAGCCCGATCACGTCGCCAGTGGAGTCCCTCGCCTCGATGGCAACCTGAACCCAGTTCTTTCCGGGGCCATAGTGGTGCTTTCGTTTGACCTTGCCCGTGGCAGTCACCGCTTCTCCGACCTTGACCGGCTTGGTGAATTTCGCGTCGACGAACCGAATGGATCCGCCGTCCTTTCCGACTACTCCCCACGCGCGGGTTACGACCGACGCGAGTGTCGACATCGTCATCATTCCATGACCCACCGTCTCGGGGATGCCGAACACCTTGGCACGAGCTGCCCATTCTTCATTGGTATGAACGGGATTCATGTCGAGCGAGGCCAGTGCATAGTGGTCAATGGCTGGCTGAGTGTAGGATTGTACGACCGGCGGCAACGAGTGACCGGTTTGTATCTCCCCGAATGAGATAGACATCTATCGAACTCCTCTGTCAGGCATTGGCAAAGCGAGAGACATCCGCGCGTGTCGCCGGCAGGATCAGCGAACACCACCAGCGCGCCTTGAGGACACTCCTCTCGTTCCGAAAATCGAGCAGCATCTGGAGATAGGGTTTTCCGCGCTGCGTAAACTTGTCGGCCGTCGTGATGGTCGTGGAGATGATTTCGCCGTAGCGGAACGGTTCTGATATCTCGATGCGCTGCTGGGGATTGCGCGCGCCGGGTGTCCGTATCCAGGTGCCGATACCCTTCTCGCCCAGGCTGTAGAAGGCTATCGTGGTCACGAATATAGGGTGCTGGAGAAGTTCGCCCGTCGGAGAGTGCTGCCGGGCAAACGCCGGATCGATCATCAAAGGGTCGGTCTCACCGCACGCCCGGTTATAGTCCAGTATGTCTTCTTCGGTGATCACGAACGTGCGCTGGGCCAAGCCGCTCTGGCCGACGGTGGCTTCGTCCCAGGTCTCGTACGCCTCCCACCCGATCATGAAATCCCGGGAGAAATGCCTTTGCTTCTCCGTTTCGACGAATCTATCCAGTCTGCTAGGAACAGGCATGCGACGTTTCCCAATATAGTTTATTGAACGATCGTTAGATTTTTATCTAACGAACGTTAGAAAATCAAGCCCCCGTGTGGAATTGATGAAAATGACAGCCGAGACGTCGACCAAGGACAAAAAGTCGCGAAATAACAAAAGGATGTCCGGGGAAAAAACCGCTCCGAGCAAGGGCGAGCAGGCCAAGGCTCGGGTCATTTCCGCGGCCGAGGCGCTTTTCAACAAGCAGGGCTTCGACGGCGCCTCGATGCGTGACATCGCGGCCGCGGCCGAGATGCAGGCGGCCTCGGTCTACTATTATTTCGAGTCGAAGGAAGAACTCCTCTGGGCGGTTTGGGAGAAAGGCGGCCTCGAACTCCTCCATCGTGTCGTCGCTGCAATCGCCAACAAGACGGACCCTTGGCAACGTATGGAAACCGCCTGCGTCGCGCATACCACCGGCTTGCTCGACTGGCGACGGGCAAACCAGGCGCTTTTCATTATGCCGCCGTGGCATTACCCGGAGAGCATCAGGGCAAGAGTCATCGCACTGCGCGATGAGTACGAGAAAATCTTCATTGGTCTGATCGACGATCTTCCCCTGCGCAAGGGAGTCGATCGCCGCTATTTGCGTCTGACCGTCATCGGAGCGCTTTCCTGGTCGCTCTTCTGGTTCAAGAAGGAGCGCGACACTCCCGCCGCGATCGCGAAGCAGATCCTCCTCATGCTGCGCGCAGGCGTCGAAGACTAGGACGCGAGTTCGATGCGTCCGGCACTCGTTCGTTGGCTTAACGAATTTTCGATATTGCCGTCGTGATGGCCGCAGCCAGTTCGCGCGGAGCCTCCAACGGGGACAGATGGCCCACTCCGGGAAGCACGATGAATTCTGTTGCGCTAATGCGAGGGGCCAGCTCCTGTCTCAGGAGTGGCTCGGTCTCGACCTTGTCGGCATCCCCGACGATGACGGTGGTGGGGACATCGATATTCCCGACGATGTCGCTGATATCGAGCGTCATGCCGGCCTGCGTCCATGCTGCCTTGGCCGCCGCAGACCCACCCAGCGTATCGTCGATCACCTGCTGCCGCAGTTCTGGAGAAAGCTGTCTCGACGTCAGGATCGAGAGAGCGAGCTCGACACCGGCGGGGCTCTGATAGCTTTCGAGCATGGCCTCGCGCTGCTCCTTGGGCGCGGCGATCGGCACGGGAGGTGCAGGCGCGACTAGCACGAGTCCCTTCAGCCCGTTCGGCCGGCGGGCTCCCAATATCTGGGCGATCTTCCCGCCCATCGACTGCCCGACGAGGATGTACTGCGACAGCCCCAACGAGGCGACGATCGTGGCGACGTCGTCAGCCTGGGTGTGCAGATCGAAGTCACCCGCTTTCTTGTCCGACCCGCCCCAGCCGCGAAGATCGGGCGCAACGCAGCGGTGGCGGTCCGCCAGTTCTCGGATGACGAGGCCCCACGTCCGTCCGGTGCCGCCCCAGTAGTGCAGAAAGACCAGCGCAGGATGCTGGTCTCCGACATCGCGCACCTGGAGGTCCAGCCCCTGGACGCGTATCATCTTTGTGTTGTCTGACACGACTGTGCTTTCTTGTTTTCGAGTTGAGCCTCGTCGACGCTGTACTGGGATCCAAGCGGCGGAGTCGCCTAAAGCGTCAGGACGAAGCCGGTCGAGCCATCCTGGCATTACCGAGCAGCTCGGCTTCAAAGTCTTTCGCATCACCGCTGACATTCACCTGCTCGAAGTAATCGTACCAACCCGACGCGGCGATCTGCCGCTCAAATTCGCGCTGAAATTCGACGTTCGGCACACGATAGACGCAAAAGAAATCGTAGGGAGCACGGCGATCGGTCTCGGGAGAGTTCATGCCATAGGCAACGACATCGACACCGGCGGATTTCAGACCTTTGACCGCTTCGACTATTTTCTTCGCGAAATCGGTTCTCTCGCTTTCCGGGCATTTGGCCCAGGCGGGACGGTAGTTATAAAGCTCGATAAAGACCTGTTGCATGACGTGACCTTGCTGGATGCTGAACGAGAATATTCTTCGCTTGCGCGAACCGATGCTCCTCCGGTTGCAAGCGGTGCGATCGCGTCAGCAGATATCAAGTAGACGCGCCGCATCATCGAAACCAGGACCAGCGACGCGTCACCGCATCGCTGGCAAGAGCTGGGCCGGTCCCTAGAGCTTTCCCATAGTCGAGCGGCGGGCTCTCACACCCTCCAGCTCCTGAACCGGCATTATCTGCTTCACGATTTCTGTCGTCTTGGCCAATGTCGCGGGGTCGGCCAGCTCCGGTCGACCGGTTCCGAAAGGGCTGTGGCGCGTACTCAAAGGCTAGCTCGGCCGCACGGCCGACGGGCTCTCCCGCTAGTTGACCGACCATGGCAAGACCGAAATCAATCCCCGCAGTCATGCCTCCGCCAGTCCCACGGTTCCGGTCGATCACGTACCTGGCGTCGGTCGGAATGGCGCCGAACAAACTGAGATGCTCCCGCGTGTACCAGTAGGAAGCCGCCTTGTATCCTTTTAACAGCCCCGCTGCGCCCAACAGGAGAGAACCGTTGCACACGCTGGTGATCCACTTGGCGCGGCTACCGACATCGGCGATGAAGTCGATCGTCCGATCGTCCTGCAATTGCTTGAACAGATGGATGCTATTGCCAGGAACGAACAGGATGTCTGGATCCTTCCAACAACTTCCAAAATCTTCCGTCGCCTGCACGCTGACACCGGCATCGGAATCAACAATACCCTTGCTGTGCCACACAATTTGCGAGGAGAATCCCGGAAGCATCATGAAAGCCTGCATCGGACCGGCCAGGTCGATGAATGTGAAGCCAGGAAAAGCAAGCGCAAGTACCTTCATAGCTACCTCGTTCGCCTGAATTTTGTGAATTCGCGTTGAAATTCGCCGCAAACTATCCGAAAATGCCCATGTCAGAAATGACATATAAGCGGCAAATTCTGCCATTCCGGATGACACTGGGTTTCGACTAGTTTTCCAGTACCGGCGAAAGGGAAGGAAGTTCATGTCCTCGAATGTTCGCCGACGTATTCGGATCGTGGTGTTTCCGGGCTTCGAATTGCTCGATCTGAGCGGCCCTCTATGCGCCTTCAATCTGGCGTCGGAGGCACATCAGGCTCCCTATCTGGTCGATGTGATCTCCGCTCATGGCGGCACAGTCGCGAGCGGCTGGGGCTTGCCCATCCACACTTCCAGGGCTTCGCGGGGCAAGCCCGTTGATACCCTCTTGGTCGTGGGAGGGCCCCCCGACAGTGCCGTCGACGGTGATGCCGACACCGTCGCTCTGATCAGGAAGTTGGCTCCGCGGGCAAGGCGCGTGGCGAGCGTGTGCACGGGAGCCTTCCTGCTGGCCACCGCCGGTCTGCTCGACGGGCGATCGGCGACGACCCATTGGAGATATGCCGCCGTGTTGCAAAGGCGCTTTCCGCGAGTGCGCGTCGATGCGGACAAGATATTCGTGAGGGATGGCAACGTCTGGACATCGGCAGGGATCACGTCAGGCATCGATTTGACGCTCGCGTTGATCGAGGACGATTTCGGAATCGAGGTATCGAAGGGCGTTGCGAGGGACATGGTGGTCTATCATCGCAGATCAGGAGGACAATCGCAGTTTTCGACGTTGCTCGAACTGGAGCCCTCATCGGATCGCGTCAGGGATGCATTGAATTTTGCGCGAGAACATCTGCACGAACCGCTTCCCGTCGACCGCATGGCCGCGGCTGCCCGGATCAGCGCACGGCAATTTGCCCGTCTTTTTCTAAAGGAGACCGGAGATACGCCCGCCCGCGTCGTCGAGCGGCTGCGCGCGGAAGCAGCGCTGCCGCGCATTCAGGAGGGAACGGAGCCGATCGACATCGTTGCCCGCAAGGTCGGCTTCGGGGACAAGGACCGCATGCGGCGCGCCTTCCTGCGCATATACGGCCAACCCCCTCGCGCGCTAAGGCGAGCGACTGTCGCTTCGAAGTCGCAAGGCGGCGTCAGTCGCGCGAGAAAAAAGCCCGCTGCCCGAAGGCAGCGGGTCATGCGGGCATCTCAGCGAGAGACGTAGCCCGCCGCGAGTGGTTTGAACCGGTAGATCAGGTACGGCGTCTTGTTCTCGGCCTTGCCGCCATGGAACATGGCCGCTGCAGAGATTTGCGAGGCGGACACATACATATATCCGTCGGGAGAAGCCGTGATGCCATCAGGCCAAACCATCTCCGGATCGCTCAAGTAAGTGCGGTACTTGCGATCGGCGCCGACGACGCCAATGGATTTGGTCTCGACCGCGGTCAGATACAGGTTGTCGGCATAGTCGATCGAGAGTCCTCCATTGTTGGGCTTGTCCGAATATCGTTCAACCTTGGCGCTCAGTTCCGTCGGGGTGAGTTTCTCGTCATTCAGATCAGCAACGCGGACGCGATAGAGCGAACGGCCGCTAAGCGGTGCGAAGTAGAGCCATTCGGATCTGACGTCCATGGTGATGCCATCGCAGCCGACCTTGATGATCGTTGGCTTGCCATCCTTCCCGGAAACCGTGAGATCGTTGCCATCCACCGTGATCGGCACGTTTTCCGGAATGGTCGACTTATCCCCGTCAAGAACACGCCGGGCGCGTCCCGTATCCATGTCGATGACGATGATCGCGGCATGGGAGCCATCGCCACCCGGGCCGATGTCCTCGTCGGCGATATAGAACTTCCGGTCCTTCTGGTCGATGACGATATCCTGCGGTTGCGATCCACCTCGCGTGATTGGTTCCGGCATGTAGTAGATGCGCTCGAGCTTGTCGGTGCGCGTATTCCATCCGACCAGCTTGGGTGTGATCTTGGTGCGGAATCCCATGTCGATGATCCAGACGATGCCATTTTCGTCCGATCGAAGGCCGAGGACATTGTCGAGGTAGTGGTCGGTCCCTTTCCGCGGCGTGTTCCAATCGGCATTCGGGAATGGCTGGAACGTCGTTGACGACGTGAGCTTCGCTACCCGAACGTCGGGACTGAAGAAGGGGTGGTGGCTGAAGATGATCTGGTTGTCCGGCGTGATCGCAATGTTGCCGACCGACTGCGGCAAGCGGGCGACAATCTCGGCCCGGACAGGCGCCTCCTGCGCGGACGCCACCGACACCAACATTCCCGCGGCCATTGCGGCAATTGGCAGAATCTTGCTTTTCACGTGGTCTCCTCCATGTGTTGTTGCATCCATCCTTCAAGTCGTCCCGATCTGCGTCGGCAGCGACCGAGGAATTTCCAGCCGGACCAGCTGTCACCGGGTGCGGCAACTTTTGCGAGGTTCGGCTTTGCAGGAGCAACGTTGCGCGCTAACTTCGGCGCTGACAATTACGCACAGAGATGTCCGGTAGTATCATGGAGTGAACTATGAAGAGGCTTGATACAAAGAGTTATGATTGCGCGGCCGGCTGTCCCGTCGAAGCGACGCTCGATTTGATCGACGGCAAGTGGAAAGCCGTTATCCTCTATCATCTCCTCGGAGACACCATCCGCTTCAATGAGCTCGGGCGGCGGCTATCGCGGATTACACAGCGCATGCTGACGCGGCAGCTTCGCGAGCTCGAAGCCGCCGGCCTCATTCATCGCGAGGTCTATGCGGAGGTGCCGCCACGCGTCGAGTACTCGCTGACGGCGCTCGGACGCTCGCTTGAGCCCGTCATCCGTTCGCTGTGGACCTGGGGAAACGGGTATCTGGAAGTTCGCAGAACCGCGCCTCGCGCTCTTAACGGCGTCTCGGCTTCGGCGCAACGCCTAAACTAGGCGATGCTGCCCGTGCGCTGCCCACCTCGTCATGTCGGCAAACCGCACCTCAAGTCTGCGTTTCGATGAACATGCTGTTTCCGTTGGCGCTCTGGGCGGCAGGAACCTCTTCCTGCATCACGTCCCAGTGCTCTGCGATTTTGCCGTTGGCGACCCGAAAGATGTCGACCGCAATCATGGATTTGGCTCCCCACCCGGTATAGCGGCCGTGAATACTGACGTAATCGCCGTCTGCCATCACAAGGCCCGGCTCGTATTTGAAGTCGCGCGATAAGTTCCCAAGCAGAGCCTTGATCGCCGCAGGGCCGTTCGGGATCTGCGGATTGTGCTGGCGATAGTCTGCACTGAAGAGGCGATCGACGGCGCTCGGATCGCGGTCGATAAAGACACCCTTGATCCCCGCGAGGACCAGCGCCTTGTTGGCTTCGGTTAAGTTTGACGTCGTCATGCCATAGTGCTCCGCTCGGGGCGGCGGGTTGCCGGCCCTCGTCCAGAAAAGGTACAGCTTTGCGTATAGGTACAGAACTGTACTTTTATAGGTACCGAACTGTTCTATTGTCAAGTGATTGGCGGAGACAGCGCAAGCAATGAGCACGAAGAAAAGACGGCGAGGCGCGCCGCGAAGGGATGAACCTTCCGCGCATGCCCGTCTGGTCGAAACAGCGACCGAGCTTTTCTATCAGGAAGGAATCCGTGCCATCGGCATCGACACGGTGGTCGCGCGCTCAGGGGTATCCAAATCGTCGCTCTATCGGACTTTCGCCTCGAAGGACGACCTAATCGCGGCCTTCGCAGGGGAGGAAAACCGGAGGTTTTGGCAGTGGTGGGACGAAATTGTCGAACGCCACCGCGGCGCACCGTCGCAGCAGATCACCTCGCTGCTCGAAGGCATCGGCGGTCAGATCGCAAGCCCGCAGTTTCGAGGCTGCCCATTCATCAATCTTGCCACTGAGTTTCCGGATCGTAAGCACCCAGGCACCGCCATTGCTTGCGCCAACAAGCGAGAAATGCGCGAGCGATTGCGTGCGCTTGCGCACGCTCTTGGCGCGCGCGATCCCGTTCGACTGGCAAATCAACTCGCTCTGTTGATTGACGGCGCTTATGGTCTCGCCGTAACGCTCGGACCCGACGGCTTGAAACACGATCTTGTCGATACGGCGAAAGTGCTAATCGATGCCCAAATTCGGTAGCCGAGCCAGCATTGCGCAGCCAAAGAGAAAGCTTGGGCACTTCGCAGACTGAATATAAGGTGCGTGCGAACGGCCTTGATGGAGTTGGCGTGGCCGACCTCATAGGGAAGATCTCCACTGCCGATGCTTTGAAGTCACTATTTCTTTCGCCTTGGTGCCCTTCATCTTCACGGCTGCCTCGATAACCTTCTTGACGAAATCGGTCCACTCGTTTTCAGAGCATTTGCCCCAGGCCATAGCTCGATGAAAATCTGCTGCATGATGTCACCTCGTAGCGTTGAACGAGATCATTCTTCGGTGGCGGGCATGAATGCTACTCGGCGAAAGGTGACTTATGTAGAAAGTCAACCGAAGAAGCCCGCATATATCCTGGGACGTACTTCAAGCCGAAGTCTGCGATGAAATTGTCCATCGTCGTATTCGGGTGATTCTTGGCGATGCCGCAAAGGCACGTCGTCAGTTCGTTCTTCATGCTAAGACGGGGAAAAGTCGACAAGATAGCCTTCTTGTTGTCGTCGCTCAGCTCGTTGTAACCGAGTCCGCCGTAGTCACAAGCGATGCCGATCTGGCAGCAGGCTACGTCGGGGCCCTTATGCTGCGCGATTGACGGGATGGTATGGAGCGCGATCGAGTCCCAGACTGTCTCTGCACGGCGCTCCCCCATATCGTGCGAGAGAGCAAACGCGCGGCCGAGGTCCGCTCCCAGAACTTCAAAGCGACGATCGGGAGCGCCACCGCGCGCAAGGCCAAGATCATGCAGGAGTACCGATACAGCAACCAGTTCGGCATCCGGAGCAAGTCCACGATGTTGGGTCAGCTTGGCTCCATAGAGCCACGAGCGCGCCACGTGGTTGAAAAGCCAAGGCTGCGATACTGTTTCTGCCTCTGCATAGGCATCCCGAACCGTCCGACTGTCGGATAGCTTCAAATCCAACTCTCGGCCGACCGCCAGCGCTTTGCTGAAATCAGGCTTTTCGCTTTGGCTCACATCTCGCTCCATTGGTCACAGGACAGGCTTGATTTGTCCGCCTTCGCGGAATGGTGTCTGCATGGCAGAAGCCGGAGACCAACCATGCAGCGAAACGCGTCTACGGAAGTATGAAGGCCCGATGGGCGCTCGTGCTTTGGGAGACCTCATGCATGCTGGCCCACGCGATGGGCCGCGGCCCAGGCGTCGATACGCGCACGTCGTTCGGCGAAGGCCGCCGCCGTGCGCGCGTTAACCGCTTGCAGCACTTCTGCCGGTGCTGTGTCCGGGCGCCCGGAGTCGAAGGGCGGTTGAGGCGCATATTCCAAGCCGAGTTGAACCATCTCGGCCACGCGTGATCCACGCAACTCCGCGATAAGTGCCAACACGAAATCGATGCCGGCCGTGACGCCCCCGCCGGACAAGATATTGCCATCCCTCACGATGCGGCTCTCGTCGACGATGGCGCCGAAGATCGGAAGAAATTCGCGCCATGCCCAGTGGCAGGCCGCACGGCGCCCGGTAACAAGTCCGGCAGCGCCCAAAATGAGCGATCCGGTGCAGACCGAAGTCAGGTAACGCGCGGTAGCCCCAAGCCGGGCAATCTCTTTGATGAATCGATCATTCTCGATGGCATTGATGCAGCCGCCGCCGCCAGGCACCAAGAGCACGTCACACGATTTGATGACCGTCAGGTCTTCTAGGTTTGAGAAGGTAAGACGGTCCGCCGTGACCGCTTCGCCACCCAAAGAAGCCACTCGAACGTTCAGATCGGGCGTGCGCGAGAGAAACTGGTGCGGACCGGTGAAGTCGAGTTGGGTGACGCCGTCGTAGACGGGTATCACCACGCTGATTGGCTCGGTCATCGCTGTATCCTCCTGGTGGACAAGCTCTACAGCCCGGGCTATATGACCGGAAGGTCAAACTTCCCTATGATCCGGCCATGCGCACGATCGGCTTTTACGTTTCCCCTGGGTTTCAGATGCTTGACCTCGCAGGTCCAGCCGGCGCGTTCGAAGCGGCAAATGGCGAGTTGGGAAGTCCGGCCTATCGGATCCAAATCCTCGCGGCCGATGCGGGTGCCGTAACGAACAGCCTTGGCACGGCTACTGCCGCTGCGTCTCTCGATGATGCCGTGCTCGATACGCTGGTCGTTATCGGCGGACGGATCGATCCACTCCTATCCGCCTGCGCGCAAAGCCGCATCGTGGATGCTTCGAACCGATGCCGGCGCGTGGCCAGCGTCTGCACGGGTGCATTCACGCTCGCGGCGGCTGGGCTGTTGGACGGGCGTCGAGCGACGACGCACTGGCGATTTGCAGCTCGCCTTCAGCAAGACTATCCATCCATCCGGGTCGAGGCGGATCGCATCTACTGTCGGGACGGCAACGTATGGACTTCGGCGGGCATCACGGCCGGAATTGACCTCGCGCTGGCCTTGATCGAGGAGGACCAGGGTTTCGCTATCGCTAAGGGCGTCGCACAGCACCTCGTCGTCTACCATCGTCGCCATGGCGGCCAATCGCAATTCGCTGCCTCCGTCGATCTGGCACCGAAGAACAATCGTATTTCCACCGCCCTTGGCTATGCCCGCGATCACATCGCCGAAGCACTGACACTCGAGCATCTGGCGGAGGCCGCCGGCGTGAGCCGGCGCCAGTTCAGCCGGGCATTCCGAGCGCAGACCGGCACCACACCCGCGCGTGTGGTGGAACGGCTCCGCGCAGACATGGCCCGAGGTCGCATAGAGACGACCGCCGAACCTGTCGAACGCATCGCGGAGGCGGTCGGCTTCGGTGACGCGGAAAATATGAGGCGGGCATTCATTCGCATCTACGGACAGCCGCCTCAATCGATCAGACGCGCCATTCGAGGCTAGGACTGCGTACCTTCCGCTATCGTGCGACGGACTCTCCGACAGGCTTTCCAGAGCGGTCTGGATGATCGCCTGCCGCTCGATGTAGATTATCTGTATCATCTTGTCGCTTCGCCAATTGACGTTTGTGCTCCTCACGTTGGGAGGCAAAGAATGCAGGCAAGCTCGCGCACGGCCGACATATCGTCGGTACCAGTGCGCTCTACTAGGCCGTCTAGGACGGGCGTCAGAGTTTTCACACAGCCTGGGTCAATAGCCGACATCCCCAACGTGTGGACATTCCCATTTCCGCCCATTGAGCGAACAGCTTAAGCACGTCCTTCGTGGTTTTATGAAGAGGGCCAGAACCCGTTCGGGTCGGATTTGCCGGTTGAAATCCGCGACGGCTCGGCATTCAGCCGTGATACGCAAACAACTCGATGGGGTCGTTGAAGCCGCGAACCGGATATTCGCCGACGCGTTCGAGAGCGAAATCGCTTTCGACGAAGTCGGCGAACGCGCGGGACAGCAGCACGGTTCTCCGCAATTGTTTGGTGAAGGCTTCGAGACGCGAAGCCATGTTGACCGCCGGACCGATGACGGTGAAGTCAAGCCGGGTGCTCGACCCGATATTGCCGTACATGACGTCTCCGACGTGGACGCCGATACCGTAATTCAGCGGCGCACGACCGGTTTCGCCGTTCCTTTCGTTCAGGGCAACCATGGCCTGGCGGGCTTCCGCCACGGCATGCAGCAGATTTGCACAAGCCTGTGGCTGGCTGAGCGGAAAAATGGCGAGCAGCCCGTCGCCGATGAATTTCAGTATTTCCCCGCCATGTCGTGCAATCGGCTCCGACATCGCGTCGAAATAGCCGTTCAGAAGCTCAATGACATCATCGCGCGGCCAGTTGTCGGAGATCTTGGTGAAATCACGCAAATCGCAGATCATGATGGCGGCGCGTACCGTCGTCCCGCTTCCGCGCCGGGTGGCGCCGGCCAGAATGAGCTCGCCGGCATGCGACCCGACATAGGTTTCAAGCAGCGTTCGCGCCAACCGGTTCTTCATGCGGATTTCGCTGACCAGCGCCAGGGCCGGCAACAATTTCAACAGGCCGGCGATATGCGCGTCGTCGAAACCTCCGGGCCGGTCGGTTGCAAAGGTCACGAGATGCCGCTTGCCGAGCGTATGGTACAGCGGCCACGCCACATAGTCGGTCAGGCCTTTCGCCCGCATCTCGTCATAGACGGCGTGCTTGCGGCCCAGCGAGGGATCGCGTTCGAGATTCTCGCGCACCTCGGTGGCACCGTCATGGATTTCGCTGGCGGGACTATCGATGTATTCGGATCGCTCCCTGACATCGTAGTCGACTCTCGCAATCTCGGCCTCGCGCATCCCGTCGGACCACATGAATCTGGCGCCAAGCCACTGCGGATGGTGGATCAGGATATGAAGCGTCGCCCGCTTGACCGGAATGCCCGCTTGCTGGAGGCGGACACACAGTTCGGCGAAGATATTGTCAATGAAGCGCTCATCGCGCGTGCCGTTTGTCAGCCAATGCACAACGTCGCTGTCGGAATGCGCGGCGACGGGTTCGATTTTTGGCGGCGCGTTCATATCTTGCTCCTGAGCAGTGACCTGGATCGACGGTACAGGATATGTCGTGTCCCCACTCGACGGCGTCAATGGAGTCCGCCGCAATCTGCTTGCGCGCATCATGACGCTGGTCGGCGCGATCATGGCGCCGCGCTGGACCTATATCGAACCCTCGATTGCGTTCAAAATCGCGGGTCGTCGCGATCTGGATCGTTGCAACGAGCAGCCGATCGCCACATCATCGCGCCACAGCGAAGCAATAGTGCCCATCTTCATCGACCGTGGCACGCCAGCTCGGAATGCGCTATCGCCGGCAAATGCCGCCGATCGGTCCTGCGCAAGTCCTCGTGATCTGGCGGCCCAGCACGGATCAGTAGATGCCGTCCGAATGAATTTGCCAACACCGGTGCGATCGGCTCAGGAGGAAAACCCATGAAGACTCAGCGACTGCTTGTCGTTCTCACCGTGATCAATCTCGGGCTGCTGGTGTTTCTGTTGGCGCAGACCCGGGTTTACATCGGCTTGCAGGGCGTCCGGGTCTGGACGAATGTCGATGGGTCAGTGCTTCGTGGCCGCGCCCTCGAGATCGTTGACGACCAGGGCAGAACGCGAGCAGCGATCAATCTGCACCCGGCCGATCAAACCCGTTCGTATCCCGAAACGGCGATATTGATCGCTG
>Ga0193724_1000105_pt1 | contig 19611 bp, 29 predicted proteins | sample H2a1metaG_FD_146005 | JGI IMG/M metagenome (GOLD analysis project Ga0193724, IMG submission 146005) | Soil microbial communities from a riparian zone of the East river system, Colorado, United States - H2a1 | ecosystem: Environmental > Terrestrial > Soil > Riparian zone | place: USA: East River... | reverse complement strand
AGGTAAAAATTAATATCCCTTTGATATTGGTGCGGCCGACCCTCAGGTGAAAATATAAATCCTTTTGACATAGGTGCGGCCGACCCTTTAGGTAAAATGAGCATCCCTTTTATATTGGTGCGGCCGACCCTCAAGTGAAGATATAATATCCCTTTCATATTGGTGCGGCCGACCCTCAGGTGAAGATACAATATCCCTTTGATATAGGTGCGGCCGCTCCCTCATCTGAAACTGAATATCCGTTTGATATAGGTGCGGCCGCTCCCTCAGGTGAAAATTAATATCCCTTTGATATTGGTGCGGCCGACCCTCAGGTGAAAATATAAATCCTTTTGACATAGGTGCGGCCGACCCTTTAGGTAAAAATGAGCATCCCTTTCATATTGGTGCGGCCGACCCTCAGGTGAAAATATAAATCCTTTTGACATAGGTGCGGCCGACCCTTTAGGTAAAATGAGCATCCCTTTTATATTGGTGCGGCCGACCCTCAAGTGAAGATATAATATCCCTTTCATATAGGTGCGGCCGCTCCCTCAGGTGAAAATTAATATCCCTTTGATATAGGTGCGGCCGCTCCCTCATCTGAAACTGAATATCCGTTTGATATAGGTGCGGCCGATCCCTTAGGTTTCAATGAGCGTCCCTTTCATATTGGCGCGGCCGACCCTCAGGTGAAAATATAAATCCTTTTGACATAGGTGCGGCCGACCCTTTAGGTAAAAATGAGCATCCCTTAAATATTGGTGCGGCCGCTCCTTTAGTTGAAATTATTACCCCTTCGATATGGGCGTGACTGCTCTCTTAGGTAAAATTGAGTATTGCTTAGGTATAGTTGTAGCTGCTCCTTTAGTTGAAATTATTATCCCTTTGACATAGGTACTGCCTGCCCCCTAGGAAAAAATGAGCACCCCCTTCACATTGTCGTAGCTGACCCTCAGGTGAAAATGAATATCCCTTTTTCTAGTTGGGGTATAAATGAATGCACACACCCAATTGAATAGGGTTTGTTTATCAAATTGTCAAAATAATTCCAATTAGAGATACAAATTAAATCTTCCAGAAGCCTTTCTATGGAATTCATTCCAAAGTTTCTCCTGCTTGGTTGCATAGGATTTGTGACCAGGAGGCAAGTTGCTGCCTTCCCTCTTAGATCTTTCCCTCCATAATTCAGCCTGTTTTTTAAACCAGAGGATTGTCCACCCCATTTCGTGTTTCACCAAAACTTCCTCTTCAAGCCATCTATCAACCCGAGCTTTGGCCCTGAGCCAATTAACTCGGTAAACTAAAGAAATTTTAAACAGTGAAAGAAAGGAGCAAATTTCACTCACATTCCTGCATCCATTCCCCAGTCAAAGAATCTTTACTTGGTCCAATTTTCCAAAACCAAGCCAAACGGTCACTTCCTTGTCCAAACCTTTTAGCCATAGTGATGTCCTTGACTACCACCAGATCCTTCTCCTCCAGCTTCTGGTAGACCAAGAGATCCTCTGGAGCCCCAATGGATTGAAGAGCTAGCCAAGCCCTCTGATAACTGTGCGCATGAAAGAGAATTTGGCTCTGAGCGTTTCGAACACTGGCCCAAGCTCTGGTGCTTTGCTTTGTCGAGGTACTCTGATTGACATCGGTGAGAAGCAACAGAGATTTGTTGGCCAATCCAATTCGAAGCCCCTCCAAGGCATCATTAGCCTGACCTTTCCTAAGCTCTCTCTCCACCGATATGAGCGATTCCAGAGCTGGTCTGAGCCTTACCGAAGTGATGTTTGAGGGGAGTGGAAGGATGACTGATTCTGGAAGAACTGAAGGAGCCTCAGCTTCGTCTTCCTCTTCAATGAAACCATCTTCCTCCAGAGACCCATCCACCGGATCCTCAGGCTCCACAAACTCTTCAGAAGGAGTATTGATTGATTCATCTTCGAAAGGCCTGAGATCCACCTCATCAAGGTTCGGAAGAAAAGAACTTCCCACTGAAAAAAAATCTCTAATTTGCTTCCCTAGACTCGCTCGAAATCTTTTGACTTTTAGCTGTTGCTTCACAGTCGGCTTTTGGGGCAATGATTTAATTTGAAATAGAAGCCTTGATCTGGGGGATCTCAGAAAAACCAAGGATGAAGCATTAATTTAAAGACCCACTTATCATTTTCGGCTTTAATCCCATCAGCAATCCAATCCACAATATCTCCCCCAATATCCAATTTCTCCCTTTCGTCGCATAGCTGTAAAGTAATTTCTGCCAGGGTGGGTGCCTTTTTTCGATTAACGTCAAAGATCTTCAATGATTCGCCTCTTTCCTCCATTGCCAACACTTCATCAGATCTCCAAGAGTCAACCGGGAGGTTTCGCTTAAGGCACGATTTTGTCAACTCATTGAATGCAGGCTGCGTCGAATTTAAACCGATTTGACTTCGTTTGAGCTTAGTGAGGAGAGTTGGAACTGAAATATGACAAGGTAAACAATCAATCTTGGGCTTGAGGTATAAAAACTTGCCAATGCCAACTGTTTTCTTCCAGTTCCAATCCCTCATGTAATCATCAAGAGTTTCTTGCCTATGCGACTTACTCATTGATCTAGCTGAGCCAGAGACTTTGTTCATCCCTGACCACAAAGTCTCCATCGTTTCGCCATCAATATGCCCCGCCCCTTTCATAAAATTCAAAGTCCATTTCGAGAAACAGCTATCAACGTGGTCGGCAAGGTGGAACTTTCCGATTGCACCCAAAATCTTCTTCCCCGGATCTATGCCGAGGTACTGAGGGATATCTTTGAGTCGATCCTCAAAATGCACTCCATATTGGCAATAAACATCATAAATGAGCAGAAGTTCGTCTAGTTCATGGCTGTTAAAATTCGCAGCATTGCAAACCGAATAATCTACGTTGATTTGACTACCATCACCAGCAAAAAATGAATTTTTTTAAATAAAAGGTTATAAAAGTTGCTCACCGCTCTGAAACTTGCAAATCACAGACAGAAGTGGGGATGAAACAACCGTGCCTTGCACAACAGCAGGCGACTACGCCAGTGACGTCCAGGTTGCGTCGATTGTTCGAGTTTGTTGCAAGGGTCGCTCGATGCTTACGACAGGATGGCCTCTAGTTGAAAAGATCCTTTCAGAAATAAAATACAACACATCAAAAAATTCGCTCACCAGGCTAGGTTCCTTCGCAACACTTAAGTATTCCATATAACGCCCATCCTCCGCCATAAATCCTTGACCGTTGGTGAGCGAGATGTCCAAATCTGGCCTTCGCATCTTGATGTGATCGGCATGGAAATTGCCATCTACTGTGATGGTTCGACGAGTCACCCAATTTGGGAGATTTTTCCAGTCAGGAGGTAGATTGATTCCAGGTTGTGGACAGGAGGGACAGAAAATGGTGAGGTTTCCAGGGGCCGAAGATTCCTTGTAAATTCCTCCGAAACGTTTTAAATTTTGCAACTTTCTCATCTGGCGGCTGACCCTAATTAATTCCATGTATCGATTCTGAATTGGAAGATAAATAAATGGTGGCAAATTGTACATAAAGGGGCAAACTCACCGGCAATATATCCGGGAAAGCATTGTTGGCCACCCTCCTTAATTTCTGGAAAAAGCTCTGTGCTGAAGTTTTGCATTCCATGGCATCTATCCAGTAATAATCCAACACATCCAGAGTGAAAGCGGTTTCGGGTCGGTCGAAAGTAGATGAAAATAGCCTATGGTTAAAAAGCTGCTCATGCTGTGGAATTGCGCCCTCGCAACGGCAGAACCTGACGCAATGCTCGAATAGGCCATTTACGTGGATTAAAGTCATCGTTCGATCTCCAAACAAGTTATCATCTTCCGGGCATCTAAGGCCAGATCCGGAATGGCCGAGGGTAAAAACATAGCCCAAGTCGCACAATGAAACGTTTTCGAAGGATCCTTCTTTCCACTCTTGAGGGCGATGGAATGGATGAAGAATGTGAAGTTTAATAAGGCAGGCCTGGCACCACCAGTGTGGCCCATAACAATCCCGACATCGAAATCGAGGTTTTGCATCCTCGCACAAAGAGCAAGTTGTGTTGGTTGAGGGAAGCTCTAGATTGAGAAGATGGTTCAAATACGAGCTCTCGTGGTCTAAGAATTGCCCCAAGTAGTCGTTTTGGCCCTGAAATTTTTTAGAGAGAGCTTTCAAGCAAGGTTGAGAAAGCAATACCAGCGTGCATCGTTTCCCAGACATGTCAAGCTCCTCCAGATCACCTGAAATTGCCACAGGGTTAAAGGGCTCCAACTTTGGGCGTTTAATAGGGGAGGAGGAACCATTATGTCGACTTGTTGATGCTGTTTTTTTCTTTGGCGTTTTGACCTCCTCCGTTTTTAAGACATCAGTTCCACGACGGCTGATGGAGTGGACGAGCTTCAACTCGCGAACGGTGTCTTTTGGCTTGACTTTTTTGGCTTTGGAGGAGCTGGACATTGCCACAGAGGGTAACAACGTGGCAAATGGAATAAAAAAAAGGAGCCCACTCACAGCTCGTGACAAATCCCCATATGGACAACCCTCCGTGACAAATTGATCTCCAAAAGCCTGCAGAAAAAGGAACCGAGAACATAATTGCTGGGGCAAATCGATCTACAAAAGACAGCAGCCAAAGGAGCGGAGAAGAAAATTTTTAAATTATTTAATGAAATTTAAGACAAAATATAGCTGGATAAATCTAAGAATAATCATTCTCGGTATTCGACAACGGCATCCCCCTGCTTGATGTATTTGAAAAGGAGGGCCCTCATCTCACACCGGACAAACGACATATCACCATTTTCCAACCCCCAAGCTACCATCGAATCGGCGGAGGAAGAAAATGAGCTCTAGGGTTGGAAATTAGCGTTAATCTGCGGAAATCGTAGATAATATGACCTTGATAATGGCCATTGTTTCTTCCGGATTCGAAAAAAACTTCTTGGCAAAATAAATTAAGAAACACCCACAATCGTTGCCATTGGGTTGGTGGGGTACCTATTTAATTTGATAAATTAATGCGTGTTAAAAAAAAATAACACAGGGCTGACCTGAGCGACATTGAACGAGATCCGACCCTTCTCAAAGGCAGCGTCTTCAAAATGTTTCAGAAGTATTTTTTGAAGCTTAGACGCCACGACATTCCCTGCAGTATTGTTTGGAAGGGAATCGAGAATATGAATTTGGCTAACGTGTGGATTTAGGCTCAAAAATGTGGACTTTAAACCATTTCCTTACGTATTGCCCTCCATTAACCCACCAGGATTCTCGACGATCCCAAGTTTCCAATGATCGCTGAAAATGATTTCAATGTGGGAATTTTAAAATACTAAAATAACTTACCCCCCAAACATAGGCATCACAACATAATCGTACTCCAACAGATTCATTTTGCCTCTGAACTTCTCATTATATCGATTGGGGTCGTCCGACAATTTCGTCCAAAAGATTGTGTCTAATAGCTTTATTTTTAGGTCCCCCCAAATATTTTTCTTTACGAGATTTTGATAGCAGTCTCTGAAAACACATGAAAAGGTTTTTAAAGATTGATGCGGAAAAAGACGATGGACAAACAGTAGACTGAAGGTAATGTGCGAATCAGTGAGCCACTCCCCGTTGCTTTTCAATCGTTCCAAATCAGCCAACGAGAAACATTGAAATAGCGGGGGGAGTATGTCAATGCCTTTAACAACAGGCGCTATGCTAATTCCAATATTAGAAATGCAAACGATCGATGATTTTTGCATTACTAACGTAGGTGGGCTTCTCCTTTCCCAGAGTGAAACAGCCTCAGATTGTCTTCAAAAAATGCTTATTAGTTTGTCAACATTGATGAGTGGGTTGGAAAAATACTGACTCCAGACCGTTCCATTGCACCGGGGAGAGCATGGAGGTAAGATTGTTGATGAAAGCGCCGTAATTCAAGTCAGAACCTTTCATTCTCATTGTAACAAATATTCGCTGCAGGCACCCTTTAGGCGCGGTGGCGTACGGCGTCATCCAGCTCGGAAGGGATGCCAGGGTTATGGCGAAGTCGACCGTCGGCTCCACATCAGACCCCTGAGTCCATTTAGTGAACTAAAAGAAAAATATTGGTGGCAAATATCTATGTTGGCAAAATGAAACTCACAGTCAATTCCACAAGTGATTTCTGAACATCTAGCTCCAAATCATGGTCACCGCCAAGTGATATAAGAATAAAATAGCTAGAAATTTAGAAGATGAGTGGATACAACGTTAGGGGGAGTGTAGATGGTTCCATTCACCGTTGAGAATAACTTGGGATTAGGTGGTGAATCAATCAAATTTTATGGAATATGCGATTCCACTCACCGACCTGGCCGTTGAGAGACGCCACACTCCTTCAAAGCTCCCCCAATACCTTCATCTATCAATTCGCCGTTGACGCGCATCTTGCTGATAGCAACCTTTCGAAGTGCGGTCATTTTGAAGATGGGGTTTGGGAATGGGAAATTCAACAAAAAGTCACATGTCAGTGGCAAATGAGTTAAGTTCACACGTGATAAGTCACATTTAAAAAGTCACATGCAAAAAGTCACACATCAAAGGCAATAAGCCAAAGCCAAAATGGGGAGTGAGACTGCGCACCATACTTACCGCGCCAACCTCGGTTAAAACAAGCAAATTGCGAACAAAAGTAAATTAATAAAAATAGTTAAATAAATGAAAATTTCGGGTATCGTTGCTTTTAATACAAATTTCTATAATAATTTAAGCAATTAATCCGAAAGGTAAATATCTTGATTTACCCAGCCAGCAGGCGGTGAACCCAAACGCCCCCTTACAGACTCCCTCATAAAATGGGCATAGCATACCCGGTCCCCAATTCCCCAAGACCTAACCTCATGTTCCAAGATGGTTCCACAAAGGCCAACCACCGTCCCACTAGAATAATTGAGTTCCAACCCCAGATCGTCAATTAAAAGTTTGGGTTCCCCATCACTTCCGGAATAATTCATTAACAAGTCGTACCATTCGGGTCTTCCCTTAGAATCTCGATGGGGGGGCGTAATTCGGTTCGATATGATGGCTATCCCAGTATATACGGATTGCCATTCGTTAGCAACCCCTTTGGTTGGCCCCAACCGACGAAGTTCTTGCAGAATTTGAAGTCCAGATTTGAATAGCTGGGGGTGTATTAAAGATAGCGTGAGGTTAAGGTACCTTTCGAAGCCGTTTGAGATTTTGAGCCAATCAGACTGTCCCAAATGAAGTTGCGTTCGGATGTTGACTGACGGTAGCAAGGGATACGCATCAGACTAGTTTAACGTCAAAATCACTTGGTTTCATTGAATAATACATAAACCCACCTCATGACCCTGCCCAAACCACCCAGCTGAAAAATTAATTGCGCCGGGTTCGCAGATTTGAGTGGTATCATTTTCCACAAAATTATTCCTGGTAATTCGCCAGTTTGGGGCATCTTTCAATTGGGTCTCTGCTTTTACAGACTGCTTAAGCAACTGTGCAATGCTAACAGTTGCACAATGGACGTCATGCTAATTTGAATAGTTAAAATAGTCTTCAATGAAGCCAGAAAAATTGACACCTGATGTTGCCCCGATAGCAAACCGGGAAGATACCATAAAACGATCCGGCCTTTCGAGTCCACGACTGTCAGGGGATGGGAAAAGGCCCCCATCTTTGGGTTGGGAAATTTCACCCGCTTCTTATCCTTTTTCATCTTGACTTGTTCCTTATAATAGTCATCAATATCCCAAGGGATTTTGACTAGTATGTGAGCCAAATTTTCACACGATATATGCGTCCACTTACTTGGGTTGAGAAACGCTGCGCAGACCAGCTTTAATAGCCGCCTAATATCCTGCCCAAAGCTCCGCCCATTGGATTGTTCCGGATCTCCCATTGAAATTAAAGAAGGACCAAATGGATTGCCATTTGATTCTGGAGCTTGTCGTTCGAACTGCTCTAATGCATTCCTTGGGGTGAGTTGGCATAGAAATGGGAAAATAGACAACTTGGAATATTTGCCTTTCCAGGCAGGTTGATATTTTCCCTTTTAGCTTGCCCCAGATTTCAAGATGAAGGTTGGGGTTTGTTGTTGGATCCAGATCTAGGGTGGTTTTTTTTCTGGATGGAGGAAACTTCCTTAGGAGAATGGGCTTTTTGAGACGCATCTGGCGCTGTGAGATGAGGTGAATTGGAAAGGGCGCGTTGGAATCCCACGGTGAAGAGTCCCACGTTGAAAAATAAACAAAAACAAAAGCGGGGCTTTCCCAAGTCCGGAAAATAATTATATTAAAAAATTAAAAATTAAAAATTAGCCATGGAAATGGTAGAATCACCACCCCCAAAGGCGCCTGACTCTGCAGGACAATATGAGGAAGATGAGAATGCCGTTGTTGATGCTTCGGTTTTGGAATTCGCATTCGCCAACGCAGAGATCGCTCAACGAATTATATTTTTTCCTAAAGTAGAGTCGAGCAGCTCAAGCCCCATCCTCAGCCGGAAGAAAAAAGGAACAAGGTCAGTATTAAGTTAAAATGCGTAGTTGTCTATCTTACCTTTATATTTCTCAGCTTCTTCAACCATGGGATCAATCTCCTTGTCATTAGTGATGGTGATGCGGTTGGATTTTCCGGTGGTCTTGTCCGATGCAGAGACGTTCACCCTGAGCATCAATGTCGAAGGTAACTTCAACTTGAGGAACACCGCGGGGAGCAGGGGGGATGCCAGACAGCTCAAACTTGCCGAACAGCGAGACCCTCCAAATGGACCAAATCTGCCATAGAACCAGTCCATCTCATTGACTTATGATAACCCGATGGACATCATATTCTTAGTTTTGTCGTCCGCGGTTTGAGTAGGATGCAATGATGCGGGGGATGATTGGCGAGGGACTGCAGAGCTATTGCTTTGGAAATCAGATATATCGCTTAAGTTCCTGAGGCGGCGTCGCAAAGGTATTTTTCCCCGAAGTAGAGTCGCTGGAAATGGTGACAGGGGATCCTCCAGATGGACCAGCGCCTCTTGCGCGATTAATGGCCGTCTTGAAAGCTTCGTCCAAATCTGTCATGGAACCACTCCGTCTCATGGAGTTAACAGGGTTGGGAGCGATCACACGTGGATCGCCTTGATAGACATATTCTTGGTTTTGGATGACCAAGAAGACAGTTGAGCGGGATCCATGGCTGGACTGGCTACTGTTGCCGTCAATGGAAAGGATAGCGCGAATGGAGCCGGTGGGAATGAGTATGAGAAGGGGAAGAGCAAATGTGAATTGCAATTGCCTTTGACAATGGGATTTGCAAACGATCGGCGTAGTGGACTGTGGGCAATGGGGGTGACAGGTCTCAAAACCAAGGTGAGAAGGCCAAGAGCTTGAGCATAAATTTCCCTAGGTATTGAAAGCGGCTTGGGGGTTGGCTTTTAGCTTTTAAACCAAGGTGGGAAGGCCAAGGGCTCGAGCATAAATTTCCCTCCAAAGAACCAAACCGACAATTGTAAATAAAGCAATGGGGGGAAAAGGAAACCACCTTCTTTTAGCTTTCCATCTTCCGAGGATACTGTTGGGAGGTTTTGGCCTTGTTTTTCTTGGTGGGCTTGGGGGTGGGTTGCGCGGAATCTTTCAAGTCTACTCAGATCGGTTACGTAATCAAAAAAGAGAAACAAACTTTCTACATGTGGATTTTCAACTTCGAAATAATACAAGTTTTTCTTATCAAATTTAAATGGCAAACTGCGATATAAAAGATTTGAAAGGAGGTGCTCTGGTAAGTTGGAGATGGGGCCCGTCATCTCCAATCCACCAGAGCATCGGTAGAAGTATATAGTAAAAAAAAAAAACATGCATTGGAAAAAAAAAAAAAACGGAATTCCGGAGTCTTAAGGGCTCAATATAAGTTGCCATATAACCTAAGAAATGACATTGGCCTCTTACCGTGATTAATCAAGTTCTTGTACGAAATTTATCCACCAAAGCTTTGACGAATTGTGTAAATTTCGAGATAAGTGGACCTAGATTCTGGATGTAAGTAAATTTCGAGATAAGTGGAACTAGATACTGGATGCAAGTTACCTTTAATGCCAAGGAACAATATGGACATTGTTACCGAACCCAAGCGCATTTAACAGCGTCTAAAGAAACCTTTAATTCATGCCCAAGGCAGTCTTTGATGCTCACCGTAAAATTTCTAGTTGAGGGACAAACCGCGTAATGGGGGGCCGACATCACCAAGTGCACGCGCATTCGTTGTTACGCACAATGTGGCGCGGGGCAACACTGCCAAGTTGTACGCGCATTCGCCGTTATGCACAATGCAACCTAAAGAAACATTCAATTCATGCCCAAGGCAGTCGTTGACGCTCACCGTAAACTTTCCTATTGAGGGACAAACGTCGTATTGAGGGGCGAGGGAGCCAACATCACCAAGTGCACACGCATTCGCAGTTACGCACAATGCGGCACAGGGCGAAATAACCAACATCACAAAGCGTGCGCGTATAAATAACCAACACCACCAAGTGCACACGCATTCGCAGTTACGCACAATGCGGCACAGGGCAGTGGCGGAAAACTCAGCCAGAGGACTGATAAACCCAAAAAAAAGGCTCCATTAGGGCAGATCCACTGGACGCAGATGGTGCCTAAATGGGCCGGAGGGAACCACATGGAATGAACTTTCATCTTCCTCTCTCTACAAAGTTTGAACAGCACGCGTCCGTGTGTTCCTCTGTAGCCCGGGTAAGGTGTCAAATTGTTCGTCATGGTGGTTAAAGGGAAAAGGAAAATTTCCTTGTTGGGAATTCATGATCAATCCGCGGAATGCTGAATCAGCAATTAAATTTAAATTGCAATATGCAAATATATATATAAGTCACATGTCAGCGACGATTGATGGTCTTTGACATGTGAGCCTGTGAATAATCGTCTTCGACATGTGACCTGACGATTGTTTTGTTTGTTGATTTGATTCAATATTTTCATCATCTCCATCTCCCATCCGACGATGGACACCCTCGTACAGACCAATACCGTCATCCATTTGAATGGCGAAATCCTCACTGGTAAACTATGGAGAAAGTCTCACTCTTTCTTCAACGACCTGCCTTTTTACTCTAACATTCCGAGGATGGAAGGGTTGGTTGGACCATTGGCGAATGATGGCTCTGCCAGTGAAGAGGTTGAAAACAGACATTTCTTAGTATTGCTGCGGGTGAGATCTTTATATCTTTTTATTTTCAGCGATCTAACTATTTCGTTCAGAAATTTGGGCAAGGTCTGGATGACATTCACCCATTTTCGGATACCCCGGCAGTTGATATCGTCATACGCGACGCAGAAAAGATTCTTTCTCCAGATTGGAATTTAGTTGGGCCAAAGAATGCATCGCGAATCTGGGGTTTTATGTCGAAGTTCGTGATGCTTGATAGGTTTGCGAAAACTCTGGGTTTGGCAGAGCGATATCCGGGATTTTTTGTGCCGAAAAAGTTGGCCTCAAGGGATTATTTTGGAGGAGCTTCAAAGGTCAGTATGTTCTTATTAATTTGCTTCACTATCTTATTCATTTCTTAGCTCCTTGACGAACTCAACCCCCCAACGAAGATCGTGCGCAAATTTCTAAGGACATGGGGAGAACGGGAGATATCCCGATCGCAATATTCGACAACAGCTCATCCTCAACCACCCACACCCAGCGAGAGACAGGACCCTGCCGATGTGGCCTTAGCGCTTTCAAGGCGATTGATTGCGGTAGTTAAAGTACGAAACATTCTTAATATCGAGTCAGGGTTGGAAATGTTGGCGCTTGCAATGGCGATATCATCTGAGGTGTGTGGAATTTATATATTTATATTTATTTGATCTTTATCTTCCCTTAGAATTCTGGAGTATTTCCAGAATCATCTTTCGATGTTAAAAATGTTTTATGGAGGTTCGCATTGGTTTTAGATTTTATCGGAAATTTATTGGTTAATAATTGTATTTCATTTAAGAATCTGGTCAAATCGAATGAATCCTCAACAGTTGGATGAAATATCGAATGAGATGCAAATGTTGCACAAGTCTATGAAGAATATATTCGAAATGGTTTTCGCCACCTCGCCCCTTCTGGCGCTATCGACAATAGGATGGGGTTCAAGGAGCATTCAGGGGACTTATCTCCTTAGAGTGAGTGATGTTTTTGCGGTTTTTGCGGTTTTTGTGCATTTTTTGATGATTTAAAAGCTTTTCGTCGCTCTTGGTAACGAGCGTCCTCAAATTCTCATCCGCCTTGAAGATCAAGTGCTCCAGGCCATCATGAGCATTTCAGAAGGAAAGCCCCGTGGAGACGTCATGGATGCTCTATATTCGCAGCTGGGGATGGTGGAGAAAGATCTGGTCGATGATGATGAAGCCCTAAAGTGGTTTGATTTAACTACCCCTGCCTTACCGTCAACGCCGCTATCCATACCTCAACTCACTCCCTTGCCGGTGGTGACGGCAATACCCATTATTTTGAAGGAAGGGTTCCAAGGTTAGTCTTGCGTAACACCGAAGGGAGATTTGCTAACGGATTGTTGATGCAGGAGGTCTTGCCTCACCACCCGAGTCGCGCTACAATTCCCCAAACATCCCCGTTGCTGCATCGTCGTCGTCTACGATGGCCTTTGAGCAGTTAACTCCTCCAAAATTTGTCAACCCAAGACATGTTCACGACCCGACTGACTCCAATAGGGAGTCAGTTGAACCGGTTCGTTTTGTGGAGAAGGGAGTTAGGGAGTTGGGCAATATTGAACCCACCCTGGACTCGTCAGCCAACACAAGGAGGTCGTCCGTCTGCTCATCATTGACCGATATTTCGGAGGAACCTACGACTGCCGATGAACCCACGACCGCCGTCGAGTGTCCTGTCCAGTTTGATCAGCCAACGGAGTTCTCATCGGATTCGCCGATAGATGGTGGTGATGACCCCATGGACGGTGTTGATGCGGGAGCGCAGTTAGATTCGCAGGAAGATGGACAAGACGATCCCATGGTTGGTTTGGTTGGTTTGGAATTGAAGGCCGTTTCGTCGGATCTGCAGAAAGGTGGGGAAGATGTCCCAATGCATGGCAGGGAGTTGGAGGAGCGGGTATCAAAAGAGCGGCCGTCGAAGCGCGTCACCAAGGAATCGAACCAGACGTCCGTGGATTCGGAATTAGCAAACAAGCTTGCTGCATTTGATCTCCGTAGGAGTTCCCGAAATTCAGCAAAAGAAAAGCCAAGCCAAAAGGTCACCATCCCCCCCAAATTATCGAATGTCAAGAGAAAGTCAGTGATTAAAAAGGATGGGATTCTTTCCCTTGTGAGAGTTTGGAATATCCTTTTCCTGCATACGCTGACTGCAATTTTTCAGGATGACTTTGAGGATGGAAGGCGAAAGCTGTCAGATGTTGAACTGGCCACGGTAAGAACTCGCCTTTTTAGATGCGTAAACGCTTCTCAACATCTCAAAATAGTTTCACCCAACCCTTTATGCCAACATTGCCGGGTGGGGATCAACTGCGGAGGCTGGCCCAAAATTATATCGACATGTGCCCGTCCAGATTGTGCGACCTGGAAATCTTGCATCGGTAAGCTAAGCTAAAATGTGTTTTTTTATCACTAATAATAGTCTCAATATTAAAAAGACAGGAGATGATACCAACACATTGAGGAAAGTGGAGGCGCTTATCCAAGCCGATTTCCGAAATGGTTTACCGCCCCACCTTCAACCAAATGCCAAAAGTGTTGAATACGCGTCTGGCTCCGGCCAGTCTAAGATATTTGTGTCTTCGCAATCGGAATTCTCCAGCCTGGATGCCACAGTCATTCAAAACATCCTTCGTCACCGGATTATTCTTGTTCATGGATGTGGATTTGACTACAATTATGGTTGGGATCTTCAAAGTTTCGGTAGGATTTACGATGTGGATAAGAACATATCGGTGCAGGGTGAGATTTTATTCTTATTCGCAAACCTAATTTGCTCATAATTTATCTAGTTTCGTCGCTCGTCCATCCCCACAACCCCGACCTTAGGCATCACCTGGGGACCTTGCGTGAATTGCACAAGATGACCATGCCTCGATCGAATGGAGAGTTCCCTCCACTCAACGCCATCTCTCTACCGGCGGACCAGAGGAATCTCCATATCCCCTGCCAATTCGGAAGTTTCGCGTCACATGAGGTTGCCCAATCCCGCCTTCCATCTGAATACAAAGCGAAATTTGAGGTTCCAGACCTAAGGTCAAAGCTGGAATGGTCTTTGATTGGTGCAAGAGGAGCGATCAGCCCATTCCACGTAGACTCGGATGGCTTGGGGACTGTCGTAGTCGTGCTCGAGGGGAGTAAGTATTGGATATTGGCCACTCGATTTGGGGAACACGAGAGCATCTGCACCATCGACTCCCTTGGGTCCAATTGGAACCCGTATTACATCAACGATGGGGATAAAATCGATCGTTTCCGTTTCGAGGCAGTGCACCTGCAAAAGGGCGACATGCTGTAAGTAATGTCTTGAATCTCAGAAAATTGAACTTATGATTTTTCAAGCATCATGCCCCCAGGTGTTCCCCATTGTGTGATAGGGACCTCGAACGCCATGTGTGTCGGCAGACACTTTTACAGCGCGTCGACAATTCGCTCGTCCATCCTCGGGATCGTGCATACTTTCGTTCTCGGTGGAGCAGTGACGAACGAGGATCACTTGGAGACTCGAACGCTTCTCTATCAGCTGCTGGTTTTCTGGTCGATGCGAATCGATTTAACTGACGTTGATGGTAAATTCAATCTTCACAAATCCCCTTTTAGTTTTGATTTATACATGTCTTAGGTGCTCATATCCCGGCCTTGTCATCTGAGGATGAGTTTTTCGACATTTTATACCTCGGCATATTCACCATCCTCTCCCCTGCGTTCGATCGCCGTTTTTATTCAAAACCTCCCCCCTCCCTAGTCCAAGAGTTTGTCTATGCAATTCGCCACTTCCATTCGCTCTTGCGCGTTTTTTCGCAACGATATTGCATTTTTCTTGGAGGAGACGTGGTGGCCGTTTCATACGTTGTGGACCGGATGCTCGCTGAGTTTGCAGCGGCTTCTGTGGTTTTCGCAAGAGCGGCCGAATTCAGTTTTGACGAAGAAGGCAAGGTCACATTCGCCAAGTTTCTTGCAAGCATCGAAGGCATTCTCGAGGATTCTAGCCCGGGTGTTCTTCCATTCTTTCAACATCGCGCCGAAGCCCACCATAAAGACTTCCTCTGGTCTGGCCCCGATGTCCAAATCCTCCCTCGCTCAAAGGCCGTCCTTTCGACTATTCAAGTTGCTGCGGCGGGTGAACTGCTGGACCTCCCAGTTTGCCCCATTTATGTGGTTGACCTTGACGAAGATTCTTCCGCCTTCCCATCTCCGGTTGGGAAACGTCTTCATCCACCTGGTAGCTTGGATATTTCGGACAAACAGCCCAAAAAGCGGAGGTTTTAGCTGGCGGGGTTTTTTTTTGGCAATATTACTTTTACGCGCATTTCTTTATAAATTATTTTGTATTTGTTAGATATTTTGAAACAATGGGGACTGTATTTTTAGCACATTCTGATGTCAAGTTTTTCCAAAGGGCGCTTTGATTGGAAAATAATAAACGACAATAAAACAACGCGATCATGTGACTTATTTTTTCACTCCCCCCAACGTGCCAAGCAATCCCATTTCCTTCTTCAAAATGAATTTCAGCAAAGCATATGGTTCCATTCTTTTGCCTTTTGTTGATGAGTACAAGACGGCCAAGAACGAAAAAGGAAGGAATGGGGTGGTTAAAAATGCGGTTGATGCAGTGACGGAGGGCAGAAATCTTCTAGAAGATGAGGGCGTTGACCTTCCAAAAGATTTGAAAACGGTTCATTTTTTCTCCATATTGCAATACCCGCTGCTAAATGTTATATTAGGCCATCACTCGCTATATTAAATCCGAGATAAAGAAGGAAACTCCTGTGGAGGGTGGTGATCTGAAACCCGCGAAACTGAAGAAAGTTTATACCATCCGGGATGTTATCAAATCGATTTATCAATCCCGCGTCGATGATGAAATTCCATACAAATCCACTGACAAGGAATACATTGGAAGCTATCAGCGTGCGGTTACCGCCGTGCTTAAAAACATGAGCAAAAAGGACCTTGTAGAAGCTGAGAAAATTCTCAACTTGTGGAACGCGGAGGGGCCACCTCCGGATGTTCAATTAAAGTAAGTTATTGGAAGTTTATAACCCTACTAAACCAAACATCTGATGGCTCGCTTAGGAGGGCAAAGAAAAAACTCCCAGGAGAAATGAAGAAGAAAGTAGAAGAGTGGAAGTTTTCGAGCGGGGCAATAGTAATGTGCCTTGTTGCATATTCAGATGGGCAAGACGTTCACTCATTTCAGTAAGTAAACTTAAACGCAGTTTTCTTACGTGCTTCTCACTAGATTTCTAGCGTTGAGACTTCGCCTATGGTGGGGAATTCGTTTACAAGTTCTTTCCCTAACTGGGGTGAAGGAACGTACGAAAATTTCAAGGAGTGGGCAGTGCAACAATTTGGAAAGGAGCCAGCATCAGACGACGAGGCTGAGGTTCCTGTGAATATGCAGAAAGCGAAGGACATTGTTTTCGAGAGGAACAGGAAGGGGGATTATATATTGCCCTCCATGAGCAATTACAGAACAACCCGCCAAAAGCAGAGGGTTATCAGAGGTTTTGTAGGGGCAGTTTATCGTATGTGATTTAATTAATCTACAGGAGTTTTTTCTGATCAAATTAACAGGGGACTTTACTGGGAATTCTAGATCGGCATTCCCTTACCTTCTGGCAGCAAAGCCGAATCAAACAATCTTTTTACCAGATTGCGTCCCAAAAGGTTTTGCATTGAGTGATCCAGATCACTTAAATGCATCAAGGATCGAAACTCTGTACCTCCACTGGTTAACCCGACAAGGCAAAGGACTTTCACCGCTTCTTATCCTCAATCCTGGCCCTCTCCACACGGCGTCTGGGAAGAAAGCTCGGAAGTCTCAAAAAGGAAAAGGAAAACAAAAAAAGGATTATGTCGAAATTAGCTCTGAAATTGAGACTGACTCAGAAGAGGTGGGGGAACAAGATGGCGGGGAAAAGGGTGGGACACCGGAGGAAGACTTGCAGCAGGTCGCCCATGAGCTGGAGCTGGAGAAGGATGAGGACGAGGAGGACGAGGAGGAAGAGGAGGGGAAGGAGGAGGGGGAAGAGGGGGAGGGGGGTTGCGAAAGCGACGGTGGGGAGGAAATTCCCCAAGTTGTGAAGTACGGGCCACCGACTCGGAGAGGGAAGCCTCCCACCCAGTTCCTTTCCGATATCGCAGGACCTTCAAGACTTCCCCCTGCCAATCACTCGCAGAAGGGAAAGAAAGCCAAAGCCGCAAAGGCAGTAGATGCTGGTGGGAAGAAGGGGGGGAAAACGGAAAAAAGCAAGGTCGCAGTTGAGAGTCACGAGTTTGATGATGTCGGGGCCAAGGTAAGTAAATCAATCAATGCTGGGAGGTGTTGTTACTGACCCATCCTAGACTGAAAAAGTTACCAAACGTAAACGCGTAGATTCGCAGGAGGTCACTGCGGAGAGCTCCCGAAAACACAAACGTGCGAAGCCCTCGTCCCCATCGTAAGTTTTTATTTATTTCGCTTTGTGCATCTAAAAATGTCTTTTGTCAAGCGTTGGCGAAAAATTGCCCCGGACAGTTAACAAGCGGAAAGACGGGCCAGACAAAGCTGCTGAGAGCTCCCGAAATAAAAAACAAAAAAAAGCTTCCCCGCCGTAAGTTGTGATTATTTATTCTTTATTAGACTAAAATATCTTCATCCAGTGTCTCTGGAAATCGGACTTCACAGGTTTCGCCTTCCAAACCTCAAGTCGGACGGGAGGCAGGAAGGATAAAGGATTTCCCTGCGGGGAATGGCGCAACAAGTGCTTCGAGAATAGCCTTCTTGCGAAGTCTTTGCAACCTGCCAAAATTTTCAAATATGGTCAATCTGGTTCTGCCAATTGTAAGAACTTTCTTTGATAGACATTAAAATGATAGTGATTTTATTATATTTTTTCAGGCAAAGCCTTCAGAAATCCCAGGCAACTACCCAGCTTGGGCATCTTGGAAGAGCCGAGAGACATATTTACCTCCAGAATTCCACACCGTGAAATCGTTCAACCAAGGCATATCAATATTGAAAAAGGATCTTGGGGATCTTTCTGTTTTGGGTGGAACAATTGACTCTCCTTTGCTTTTCTTAGGTCTGATGTATCGAGAAATAACACGCGCTATGGAAGTCGAACCTGATGCTCCAACCAAGGCCCCTGATCATTTGGTTAACTCACCATTTGGTATTAAAGAGGTGAAAAAGATTGAGGGCCTGTTGAAAGGCATTCGTATTCCATAAAATTAATTATGCAACTCTAGCACTAGCTTCAATTTGATCTCTTTAATATAGCTGCTTCTGTTATGTTGCATTTGTTTAAGGGAAGCTATTTCATTTTCACATGCAGCAGTAGTCACAACTATGGTAAAGGGTATTTTGTTTTCTGATACAGTAGCAGCCACGCCTATCATTGAAGGTATTATATTTGCCCATGCAGTAGCAGCCTCACTTAGAATTGAGGGTAGCTGCTACGCCTATCGTTGAGGGTGTTTTATTTGCACATAGAGTAGCGGCCGTACTTAAAATTGAGGGTATTTTAGATTAGCGGCTGCACCTATCATTGAAGGTATTTTATTTTCCATACAGTAGCGGCCGCACCTTTAATTGAAGGTATTTTATTTTTCCATACAGTGGCGGCCGCACTTAAAATTGAGGGTATTTTAGAGTAGCGGCCGCACCTATCATTGAAGGTATTTTATTTTCCATACAATAGCGGCCGCACCTATCATTGAAGGTATTTTATTTTCCATACACTAGCGGCCGCACCTGTCATTGAAGGTATTTTATTTTCCATACAATAGCGGCCGCACCTATAATTAAGGGTATTTTATTTTCCCATACAGTAGCGGCCGCACCTTTAATTGAAGGTATTTTTTTTTTCCATACAGTGGCGGCCGCACTTAAAATTGAGGGTATTTTAGAGTAGCGGCCGCACCTATCATTGAAGGTATTTTATTGTCCGTACAATAGCGGCCGCACCTATAATTGAGGGTATTTTATTTTCCCATGCAGTAGCGGCCGCACCTTTAAGTGAAGGTATTTTATTTTTCCATACAGTGGCGGCCGCGCTTAAAGTTGAGGGTATTTTATTATCACATAGAGTAGCGGCCGCACCTATCATTGAAGGTATTTTATTTTCCATACAATAGCGGCCGCACCTATAATAAAGGAATTTTAATTTCATATAATACAGCGGCCGCACCTATGTCAAAGGGTTGCTCATTCTCACCCAAGAGAGCGGCCGCACCTAGGTCAAAGGGTTAATCAATCATACCTAGCGATGCGGCCGCACCTAATGCAAAGGGGTTCTCAGTTTCACCAAGAGGGCGGCCGCATCTCTATTAGTGTATGTTTTCTTATGAGCGGCCGACAGCGGTTTTATCACTCGTAAAGGGGCAATGGCAGGGCGGTTTTTCTTTAATTAATGTAATCTTTGACTATATGGGCTGGGTTGCATCCGTGA
>Ga0193724_1000104_pt1 | contig 19713 bp, 15 predicted proteins | sample H2a1metaG_FD_146005 | JGI IMG/M metagenome (GOLD analysis project Ga0193724, IMG submission 146005) | Soil microbial communities from a riparian zone of the East river system, Colorado, United States - H2a1 | ecosystem: Environmental > Terrestrial > Soil > Riparian zone | place: USA: East River... | reverse complement strand
CCTGACGCCGCCGCCTGCGGCATCGGGCGATCTGGAGCTTTGCGCAGCCGTCGCGGCAATCCTGGACGACGAACAGAAAGCCGCGCGCGCGGAGGCGCATTCGCCGTGGCGCACCTCCGGCTGGATGCCGGTGGGCCGGCGGCAGCGGGTGTTTACGTTCCGGCACGCGCACGAGGCCGAGCAGGAGATATGCCTGCAATATGGCAACGGTCCCGCGACGCTGTCGATCGGCGAGCGTGAATTTGCTTTCGCATCATCGTCCCGAGACGACGGCGGGTTCGATCTGGCGCTCGACGGCATGAAATCCCGCGTCGTCGCCGTTATCGAAGGCCATGAACTATATCTGCGAACGCGTAACGGCCGCTTCGATCTGCATTGGGTCGATCCCTTCGGCGGCGACGACGAAGAGCACGTCGGCGGGGACAAAATCGTGGCGCCGCTGCCGGGCACCGTGGTGGCGTTGCTGGCTGAAGTGGGCGCGACGCTGGAGAAGGGCGCGGCTATTCTCACGCTTGAAGTGATGAAGATGGAGCAGACCCTGCGTGCGCCCTTCGCAGGCGTGCTGAAAGTGATAAAATGCAAGGTCGGCGATATCGTGCAGGAAGGTGTCGAACTCGCCGAAATCGAGCCGACCGCTTCGTGAGCAGCCTCGCGAGACCAACATGAGCGATTTGGTACGCATCGTCGAAGTTGGCCCGCGCGACGGCCTGCAAAACGAGAAGACGCCTGTCAGCGTCGCGGCCCGCATCGCCTTTATCGAGGCGCTGATCGGTGCCGGGCTGCACACCGTCGAAGTCGGAGCGTTCGTGTCGCCGAAGGCGATCCCGCAGATGGTGAATTCGGATCAGGTCTTGCGTGGCGTCAGTCACCATCCAGACAGCGAATTCCACGTGCTGGTGCCGAACGAAAAGGGTTACGACGCCGCGCGCGCGGCCGGCGCCGGGGTGATCGCGATATTTGCCTCGGCCTCGGAAGGCTTTTCGCGGGCCAATATCAATTGCTCGGTCGCCGAATCCATCGACCGCTTCAAGCCTGTTGTCATCAAGGCCAAGGCGGACGGCATCAAGGTGCGCGGCTATATCTCCTGCGTGCTCGGTTGCCCCTATGACGGCGAGGTGAAGCCGCAGGCCGTGGTGGACGTCGCAAAGCTGTTGTGGGATCTCGGCTGCTACGAAGTCTCGCTTGGCGACACCATCGGCGTCGGCACGCCGCTCAAGGCGCGGCATCTGCTACGCGCCGTCGCCGGCGTGGTGCCGATGGCCCATCTCGGGATGCATTTCCACGACACCTACGGCCAGGCGCTGGCCAATCTCTATGCGGGGATGGAGGAGGGCGCGCGCGTGATCGATTCCGCGGCCGGCGGTCTCGGCGGCTGCCCCTATGCGCCGGGTGCGACCGGCAACGTCGCGACCGAGGACGTGGTCTATATGCTGGAGGGCATGGGCGTCGCGACCGGCGTCGATATACCAAGACTGGTGGCGGCCACCAATGAGATCAGCCGCCTGATCGGCCGACCGCCGGTGAGCCGCGTCGCGGCGGCGATCAATGCGAGCAAGCGATCCGTGAAGTAGCTCCTCATGGTGAGGAGGCGCTCTTGCGCCGTCTCGAACCATGAGGCCGATAATGCCTCATCCTTCGAGACGCGCGAAGAGCGCGCTCCTCAGGACGAGGCTTCCTCACCGTCCGCCGTCAGGTCCCATCACCAGATCGGGCAGGAAGGTCGAAATCTGAGGCACGAAGCACAGCACCACCACAGCCAGCATCATCAGCAGCACGAACGGCAGCGTGCCCCAGATCACTTCGCTCAAGGGGATGTCGGGTGCAACGTTGCGAATGACAAAAATATTCAAGCCCACCGGCGGGTGAATCAGCCCCATCTCCATTACGATGGTCATGACGACGCCGAACCAGATGATATCGAAATTGGCCGCGCGCAGCGGCGGCAGGATGATCGGCGCGGTCATCAGGATGATCGATACCGGCGGCAGGAAGAAGCCGAGCACGACCACCATGAGCAGGATCGCCGCCAGCAATTCCCAGCGCGGCAGATGCATCGCGACGATCGATTCAGCGGCCGATTGCGAGATGTGCAGATAGCTCATCACGTAGGTATAGAGCAGCGACATGCCGATGATCATCATCAGCATGGTGGAATCGCGGATCGTCGATTTCATGATCGGCGCCAGATCGGAAGGCCGCCACACGCTGTAGATGGCCGCGATCAGCACCAGCGCGAGCAGCCCGCCGAGCCCGGCGGTTTCCGAAGGCGTCGCGTAGCCGCCGTAGAGCGCAATCATCACCCCGGTCAGCAACAGCACGAACGGGAGCACCCGCGGCAGCACGTTGAAGCGCTCTGCCATGGTGAAATCGTCGCGCGCGAGAATGGCCGAGGTCACGCCGGTCTTGGCGTAGATGGCGCTCGCCGCGGCAAATTCCTTGCGAAAGTGGATCACCGCGTAAACGCCGAACAAGGAGACCAGCAGCAGGCCGGGTCCGATGCCGGCGAGGAACAGCCGCCCCAGCGACTTTTCCGCCGCAACCGCGAACAGGATCATTGTGATTGAAGGCGGCAGCAGGATGCCGAGCGTGCCGCCGGCGGCGATAATGCCGGCCGCGAATCCGCCGGAATAACCGCGCTTGCGCATTTCCGGTATGCCGGCGGAGCCGATGGCCGAGCAGGTGGCGGGCGACGATCCGGCCATCGCTGCGAACAACGCGCAGGCGAACACGTTGGCGACGCCGAGCCCGCCGGGTACGCGATGCAGCCAGGCGTGCAGTGCCGAATACAAATCCTGACCAGCGCGGGATTTGCCGATAGCTGCGCCCTTGAGGATGAAAAGCGGGATCGACAACAGCGTGATCGATGCCATTTCCTCGTAGACGTTCTGCGTCACGGTATCGAGCGACGCCGCGGGCATGTAGATGCCCATGAACACCACCGCGACCGCGCCCAGCGCGAACGCGATCGGCATTCCCGAAAACATCGCAAACAGGGTCGCGACGCCGTAACTGATTCCAATTCCTACGACGGTCATCGGGGTGCCGGCCTGCTGAAGAGGGGAATCGCGATCTGGAGCAGGATCTGCACGCAAAGCAGTGTCATGCCCGACGCCATCAAGACATAGGGGATCGCCAGCGGGGGCGACCACATCGAGTTGGAAACTTGGCCGTCGACCCAGGCTTCATGCGCGAGCGTCCACGATTTCCAGGCAAAGAATGCACAGAACAGGAAGCTCGCGACATCAACCAGCCACAGCCTGATACGGTTGACCATCGGCGACAGCAGTCCGACAAACGCCTCGATGCCGATATGGCCACGTTGTCCCTGCACATAGGCCGCCGTCATGAAGGTGGCGCCGACAAGCAGAAACACCGCCGCCTCGTCCTGCCAGTAATTCGGACTGTGGAACAGGGCGCGGGTCAGGACGCTGTGGCTGAGGACAACGCAGGCCGCCACCAGCGCGACGGCCGCGAAGACGACGATGACGTTGTTGCAAAAACCGAGAGCGCGTTCGAGCGCCGCCACGAGCGCATTGCCCGCGGCGGCGTTCGTACGGTCATTTTGATCCTTGACTGGACCATGCATCATGCGGATACGTCGGACGCGAGCTTCAACAGGCTGGCCGCGGTCGCGGTTTTCGCGCCGTAGTCCTTCCAAGCGGTATCCCGCGCGATGTCGCGCCATTTGCCGACGGTAGCGACGTCAAGCGGGCTGACCTTCGCGCCGGCCTTTTCATAGACTTTGGCGACTTCGATATCGTCGTCCTGCGCACCCTTCTTTCCGAAGGCCTCCAACTCGGAGCCGACGGCCACAATGATATCCTGCTGCTTTTTCGGCAACCCGTCGAAAATGGATTTCGACATCAAAAGCGGCTCCAGCATGAACCAGTAGGACGCACCGGCGCCCGAGGTCAGGGCCTTCGCGACTTCCTCGAGCCGGAATGAAATCAGGCTGGTGGAGGAGGTGAGGCCGGCATCGCAGGCTCCGGTCTGCATCGCCGCATAGAGTTCGTTGGACGGCAACGACAGCACCGCAGCACCTGCTGTCTGCAGCACCATATCCATCTCGCGTGAGCCGCCGCGAATCTTGAGGCCCTTGGCGTCTTCCGGGGCGACGACCGGGCGCGAACGACTGGCGACGCCGCCGGCCTGCCAGATCCAGGTCAGAATAATGATGCCCTTGTCGGCAAGGAAATCGGTCAGTGCCTTGCCGACCGGCTCCTTCTTCCAGCGCAGGCCCTGGTCATAGGTGGAGACCAGTCCGGGCATCAGGCCGATATTGGTTTCCGGCAATTCGCCGCCCGCATAGGGAAGGGGATACAGGCTGATGTCGAGCGCGCCTTTACGCATCGCCGAGAATTGCGCATTGGTCTTGATCAGCGACGAGTTCGGATAGATCTCGGCGGCGATCTCGCCGCCACTTCGTTTGGCCACCTCGGCAGCGAACACCCGCGTCAACCGGTCGCGGAAGTCACCCTTGTCGACAGTGCCGCCGGGAAACTGGTGCGATATTTTCAAGGTCGTTGCGGCATGGGCTGTTCCGGTTCCGAAACGTAGGATAGCGGGTGCGGCGAGCGCGGATGCGAGGACATAGCGGCGTGTCAGCATGGATATCTCCCGGGTTGTATTGTGCATGAAATGCTCGAGCCGACGTTGAGGGGATATTAGCCCGTCTCCGCCCGAATTTTCTCTAGTCGGATAGTCGAGACCGAATTCGGCGGAGCGCCGATCTTGGTGCGGCGCACACTTGCGGGAAGATTCGGCAGAAACAAGACCGACCACCGATTTAGACGGCGAATTATACCGGAGGTAGAGGGCGCTTCCAAAGCTTTTTCTGAGAGATTTTTCAAGCCGGGAAATTTTTCGAGCGATGGGTAACAAACTCTATCGCGGGATCGTTTTGAAGGTAGCGGCATCAGCCGCCTTCAAAACCGGTTTTCAAAAGGAATGACCATCAAATGACCATCAGCACCCGCATCGCGCTCGGAATTTCGGCAGCCGCTCTTTCGCTCAGCCTGGCGCTGGCCCCTGCCGCCTTCGCCCAGGACAAGATGGGCAAGGACGACGGCATGAAGAAAGATTCCATGTCCAAGGACACGATGAAGAAGGACACCATGTCCAAGGACAGCATGAAAAAGGACGACGGAATGAAGAAGGACGGCATGATGAAGAAAGACGACGGAATGAAGAAGTAAGCTCCGTTACGTCGTTTTCCGGCAGGTTCGCCTCAGGGGGCGGGCCTGCCTGGCCCGCGAGCAATGCTTCCCGAAATCGTCGGCTATTTCCGCTTCTTGCGGGCAGCATATCGCGCGTCGCGGGCGGCCTTGCGCTCGGCTTCAAGTGCCAGTTCTCGGGCTGCGGCCTCTTCCTTTTCGCGCGCGAGTTGTGCTGCGGCTTCCGCCGCGGCCGCGGCCTCGCGGGCCTTCTTCTCGGTCTTGGCGGCCTCGCGGGCTAACCTCGCCTTGGCCCGGTCGGCGGCCTGTGCCTCGCGCTCAGCCTGCCGCTGCCTGACGGCGGGATCGTCGAGACCAGGCTTGGCGCGAAACTTGTTCAGGATGCTCTGCCTGGCTTCCTGCGCCGCCTTCTGCCGGTCTGCGAAGCTGGGTTCCTTGAATCCACTCATTGAACGGGCCTTGTCGCTTTCATGGTTTGGTGTGGGACGTTTGGTGTGGGACGAATGGTCGCATCGGCGCCGTACAAAGGCGCCTCCTTGATCTGGAGCGGTGTACAGCCGCCCGGGCCGGGAAGCCAACAATTATTCGGTTAACGACCCCCATCCGAAACAAGAAAAATGCGATTTATCCCCCCAATTCAGCTCCATCCATCTTGCGATCTCGTCGATCTGCTGCCGCTGCTTCGCGACGCCGGGGAAGGCGATGCGCCCGCATTATCGCCACGCTGAACGATTCTTCGGTCATGGCTTACATCGCACAGAGCGGCGGGAGCGATATGGGAGCCGCAGCGGGCCGCTGGCGCTCGACGACAGCGAAATTGTCTATATTGGCATTCTGCCGACGCCGCTGCACGACGTTGGCAGCCGGAAGCGCGAGCTGCTCATGCTGCGTTTGAACGTGACGGAGGTCGCGGCGCGATGAGACTGTGGATGATGTCACTGCGGCGCTGCGTCTCCTGTGCCGCCAGCTTGTCTCTGGCACGCTCGTCGATCAGCAATTTGATGAGCGCCAACCGCTTCGGTTCGTCGACCGCTTCGGCGAGCAATTTTCGATAGCGAGGGTAATCGAATCCCGAATCCTGTTGATTCATAGCCCCGTCCCGCACTTGCATTCCCCAAACGGACTGTTTCGGAACGCCTGCGGCCGCGCAATACGATTCAGCTTTGCCCCGCGCGCTATCCACCGATCAATGGTTGACGACGGGACAAGGGAGCTGCCGGCGAAGCCGGCGCACACGGCGGTGTGTCATCGCGGGGGAGAGGCGATCCTATCGATCGACGCCGTCCGGCACGCGCGGGCTACGCCAATATGGGCGCTTGCCTGGCGCGGCCCTACCGCACCATCGAAACTCCGCCCGGCCGCGATCCCGGTCGGGACAAAGGCTGGGAGGAAAGACGGCGCTCGCTGAGCAGCGCCACGGGGATATTGACGTTGGATTTGGCGGCTACAGTCCACCAATTCCCGCCAGCGGCAGAACCCGCTGAAGGATAGAAGCGAGACAGATCAGCACCACGAGCAGCTTGAGAAGATTTGCAAGTCGTCCATCGCGGACAAACTTGTCGATGGCCCAGAAGCAAATCGCGCCGACGACGCAAATAATCAGAATACCGATCAGAAGTGAAATCATAGCCATCCCCTTGTTGCCCGGGCCTGGGCCCCGCCAAGCTAACGTAACGATCTCGAAGTGTAAAATAATGAGCGGGCCTCGGAACGGTCATCAGCTTTGACAGTTCACTGGATGTCGCGCCCGTCGCGACACCCAAGCCCCGACGGCCTCAGTTTGCCCCCCGCGCTGGGGCCGTCACTTTGCTGTGCCTATCTCATTTGCCCGTTCGGCTGCTGGGCATGTGCAATCCTGATGTGTTTCAAACAAAGGCGGACGACCGATATTGTTCCATTCCGAAAATGGCTGATGCGCGACACCGGATGCATAAGGATTCAAGCCGTCATTTCACGCACGTTTGAATTGGTCATTCGAAACCGCCGCCAAATCCAGATTCGCAAGACATGATTTTGAACCGGATGGAAGTATTCCGCGCCGTGGCTGCGAACTGAATCTGGCCTTTCGTAAACCCAAAGCCTTGCGTATCGTCCGGGCGATGGAAGGTGCACAAGGGCAGGCGGTGCCCAAGGTCCCGAAGTGCTCAATTTTCTCAAGCAAGCCGGATTGGACGGCCGTGATGCGTTTTGGAGCGAGCGGGTGGTCGGCACCGCCCGGCAGCTCGTGGTCGACATGCGCAACGATGATCCGCGTCAATTCACGGTCGAACTGCGGCGCACTTTCAATACGCGGTCTCTGCCGGCCGGTGCCGCTCTGCGGCTGCGCATGCCGTTGCCGCTGACATCAGACCATCTCGGCGACATCGAGGTCCATCCGCATGCCGCTGCCGCCGCGGCGCATGTTGCCGTGGGCCGCGGGGCCGAAGCATGGATCGACGGTCAGGGTTGGATGCCGTTCGATTTTTCCTGTTGGGAATTGTCGCGCGGCGGTGAAGATCCGGCATGGCGCGATTACTTCTTCGGGCGCATCGACTGCCGCTTGACTAACCAGTGTCTGCCGCTCGATTTCACCGGTGCGGTCGGAGTGAAGATTCCGGCGGCGTGGCACATCCAGCAATCGGCACAACCAGTTGGCGTGGCCGTCGGCCTGTTCGACGTCGAGGGAAAACTTGTGTGTTGCGATTTCGTTGCGGTCGTCGGTTAGAAAGATCTTTGCAAATTTCCAGAGCGCGAAGACCTGGCCGTTGCGGCCGAACACAGCTCAACGATTGAGTATTCTCTCGGTCAGCGTGGCGATGTGGTCGCCAAGTGCCTCACGCACGGGTTGAAGGCCGCCGTTAATCACAACAATCAAAGTTTTCTTCGCGAGGGTTTGTGTTTTCTTCGCGAGGGTTTGTCGGCGGAAGTCGTCGCCACTTCGCTTGGCCACGTCGGTGGTCCCGGCAGCGGCAAGGTGACCATTAGGCAATCAATCGAAGTTCCGCTATTGCCTGTGCAGCACTGACGTTCCGTTAGCGCTAGCGGGGCGGCCATGCTGGGACGGGTGATGAGCAACTGGTATTAAACCGCTGTTTTTACTAAAAAACAGTAGTATAGCACCGTTACTGATGGAGGACGTTGGGGACCACCGGGCAGAACCCCCGACTGAGGGGGGCTGGTTCCTCGTCGGGTGTTCCGCGCGCTCGACACCGCCAAGCGCAGACAAAGCTCAAGCCACTCGGTCCAGAATTGTTCCCGGAACCTTTGTTGGGTGGACGGCCTAATCCCGAATGACAACCTCGCAAGTCACCTGCGCGTGCGGCGCGCTTTACGAGCGGACCGAGTTCCATTCGGCCCCGCGCGAGGCGGACAGTTTTGTCTGTCCGTCCTGCGGGCACACCCTGGAGACATTCAGCGGCGTTGAGGCTCCTCGGTACCGGCTGATATCCGCTCCATTGCGGAAGCCGGAGCAACCTTCTGATTAGTTGCTTTTTTTCGCTCTGCGCGCGGCCATCGCCATCAGAGGTGAGGCCCAAGAAACGGCCCACGCGCGCGCGTGGGCCGAACTGAGGCCGTCTTAAGGAAGGTCACCTGTACCGGCGCTGCGAAGCGCCGTGGATGGCGCTACTCGCCGGGCGGGGTGTAAGCACCGGCAACCCGGGCGGCCTTTTCCGCGATACCTTTGAATTCGCTCGGCGTCCAAGCGCGAACGGTTTCGATTTTGGACAGCGCGCCAGTTGCTGCAACAGCCATGCCTATGGCGACTGCATCCGATCCATCGGCGAGCTCGGAAACGAGCACAACGTCGTTTGAGCCCGTTGTATTGTATAGCGCGACGAGTTTACCGCCGGCTTTTTCGATCAATGCCTTAACCGCTGCAGATCGATCCGACGGTTTATTGACGAGTCCCTTCACGCCGGAATGGGAATACGATGCATACGTGATGAACAAGGGCATACTTCTCCTCCCTGTTTTGAGCGTGCATTCTGGACGCGGAATTTTTCCACGGCCTGATCGCAAGTATAGCACTTTGCGGGTGATAAAGCGGCTTCGCCGACAATCTTCCCAAAGCGGAAACTGCCTTTGCGGGACGGCTGGCGACTGAGGACGTTCTAAAACTTTGCTGAGCGTCACCGGATCAGCAAGGAGGGTTTCTAGCCCGCCGGTTCACGCCCGGCGGGCTTTTCATTTTACAATGAGCGATAAGGCCGATTTTTTGATCGCGCGGGTGCGTCGCGGGCGGCGGCCTCCGCTATTCTAACCCGCTCTCGCAGGTCCTGTAGCTCGCGATATTCTATCGCAAGCGAGCAAGCCAGCTTGGTCGGTGCAGTTTGGTTCGTTCGAAGATTAGTGCTGCCGTAAGATGAATATCTAATCATGAGACCGATACCCTGTTTCAAGCAAGACCGTCGCCCGGAAAGTGTTTTGACCGACGGCTTTGCGTCCGTGGGTCAGGGAAATATCCGGTGCGAGACGCTATCTTTTCCGTCGGTGCTCGCAACGAGAGTCGGGTGTTAAGCTTGATGTCCGCGCTGCCGGTTAATGCTGGCACTCCGGCGTCCCCAATGCGTATGCTTTCGCGGTGCAGCAAACACCCGCTCGACGTGCCGATTGATAGCCCTCATCACGCCGACGCGCGCGTGCATGAGCAAGTCGCGGCCTTCGGCGGTGCCGATCAGGCAACCGATCGCTGTCTGCCATTCCTCGATATCCTGCTCAGCCTTCGGCAGGCTTGTGATGTAGTCGCCGGCATCGCGCAGACTCACCAGCTCGCACCCGGCAGCAGGATAGGATCATCGAAAGGGTGGGCCCAGGCGGCAGCGGGCTTCGATCGTGCGATCAGCTATCTGCCTTCAGGGATGTGCTGAACGTTCAATTCGCGTTCTCTTCCGTCGTACGGCTGGGCAGATTGTAGCGCTTTCCTGAGCTGCTCACGGAGTTGGTTCAATTCGGAAATTTGAATAGATAGGTTGGTCTTATTACCGATGAAAATTGAAACGTTCTCTTGAAAAGAGCGCATTTTACACACTCACTGACTGACTGATGTTGGCCGGCTCAAGTCGACCTAGGCACGAGTCGGCGTGAGCACCTTAACGGGCAGATGTTACATTTTAAACCCATTAAATGTAACATTTTGAACACATTTGAAATAATAGTTCCATCCATGGAACACGCTAAGCAGTTTCTCAAATATTCGGACGCATTCTACTTATGATAGCGCATCCCAAAATTGGAAATTGTCATGAAGCAAAGCGAACTCGATTCAATGTCTCTCGACGAGCTGTTTATGCTCCACGAACAACTCACTGCAACACTTGAGGCAAGGATCACCGCCGAGAGGAAAGCGCTCAAAGATCGGCTGAAGGAGGCCACATCAAGAAAGTAAATCGCCCGCGGACCCGAACGATCGGCTCGTCGAAGGGGCGGGCCCAGGACATCTAAATCCTTCGAACAAACCCGGGCGTGTCGCTCTGGTTCGCAGGATAGTATCGCTCCGGGCGTTTACCGCACCGATCGCATTTCATCTTGGCGCCGAGCTGGTCGAGCGTCATGGCGCTGAGCATCGGGATCCGCTCGCGGAGCATCTTGACCGTTCCCTTGCAGCACTCGCAACCGATCCAGGGATAACCTTCGGCCTCGAGATGGGAGATAGTTCGGTTGTCCGCCATCCGCACATCAAAGCGCGGTCTAACTGGGAACGCACTAGTTTCAGGCCCCGGAGTATCCCGGGGTGCTGCGCCAAGGGACTGCTGCACAGGTGAACCCGGATAGCAGGGGCCGCCAACTGAGGCTTGCCCTTATTTTAAGTTCGCGCTCTTCTCCGGCGGGTCCGCGGCCGCGATCTCCGGGCAGATTGTTCAGCTTTCCTGAGTCGCTCACGGAGTTGCTTCAATTCGTGCAATTGAATGACGAGATTGGCTGCATTATCGGCTAAAATTGCAATGCTCTGTTGACGAGAGCGCATTTTACACACCCCACTCACTGACGCCGCTCACACTCCATGGCAGGGGGCACCAGTCGCCCCAAACATGGGTCATCGTGGTCAACCTAAGGTTCAAATATACCCTCTGGAAACCCAGCATTAATGCTGGCGCCTTTCGCCGATCGCAAAAGAGCGGCAGACCGCGCCTTACGTTTGGGTGCATCCGGATGAGGAGAGGTGAAACCCGCTGACGGTCGGCATAATTTGTCGCTGATGAGGCTTCAGTCGATTGCAATCTTGATTTTCGCAGCTGGATCTATGGGAAGATGTGGATGTTGCGTATTTCCTTGGGAGGCGATCTGAGAAAACAATGATCGGAATAAGGACCATGCAGATGTTTTTGCCAAATCCGAAAACGTGCGCTTTATCCAATTCAACTTTGTTAGGCCTGATAGCGATTGCATAAGAGGCCCTCACTTCGAAGTATGCAGGCTCGTCGCTGGTCGAGTCGGCAGTCTCCGACTTCTTGATGTTCTCGCCCGCGGAAAATTCGCAAAGAGCAACTCGCAAATTTTCCCGTGTATTGTCAGGAGCTATTTTTACGGTGCCGCCAAAAAAGCGTTAGCGGGATTGACCAACTTCTTGCTCGCTCTGGCAAACCTAATTGTAGAACGAGCGTGCGCGTGTAAAGACTACGGGGACGCCCGTCTCCTGACGGAATTCGAACGTTTGCGCGCTCCAACGCCCCTCAAAACTGCTTTCAAATATTTTCGAAACAGCTTCGGCGCGGAAGAGGCGCTTGTAAGAGTTTTGACGTTCGACTTTCTCCTTCAGCGCGCTCTCGACCCAAGCATTCATCGTCTCCCCGTTTTCGGAGGCCTGCATCGCGATTGCCCGATGAAGCTCCGGAGATACACGAACGTTGAAAGAACCCTTGAAGGGCTTCGAAGGGGGTTTGTTGAGTTCAGCGCAGGTGCGAATATAATCATCCACCAATTCTTCAAAGGCGGCTTGGGCTTGCGACGCGCTTTCGCATTCCGTTGTGATGAGGTCGTCGATGTGAAGAATCTGAATTATCAAAGTGCCATCGGCGAATGTGACGGCCCCTTGATAATCTTTATACCGCAACTGCGTCATAGTAAGAAACGGCCCCAGCGTAGGGGGGGACGCTGAGGCCAAGTAGGAAGGGTTGTGTGTCCGGCCTATGGTCTATTTCCATAATTCCCGGCCCCGCAAACCGTTCCCGCTTTGAGCCGGTGTGTTCAAAATTGGACAGCGTGCTCAATTTGAGAACAAAAAACGAAACGCCGATGTATCATCCGTGTCTCACGGACTCAGCGGTACTAGACGTGACAGTCTGATATCAAAGGGTTTTCTCCAATACGGTATGAGACACCGATCTAAGACGAACAGACCCCGCATCTCATTGAAATCATTGGCGATCCCAGCAGGATTCGAACCTGCAACCCACGGAGTAGAAATCCGTTACTCTATCCAGTTGAGCTATGGGACCGTAACTTCAGGAAACCTGGCCTTCATAGCATTGCCAATATGAAAAATCCGCTTTCCGGCCAAGCCCCGTCCGAACCCTTTTTGGCGATCCGACGACAAAGCTTAAGCGGTGGACCGTTGCCTTCGGCCAGCCCGTCACGCAATGCTCCGCCGCCGTGGCTGCCGGCGCAGCAAGCTCTTCGGCCAAGCTCGTTGGCAATGTCGCATACAACTTTTTCGTTACCCCGTTTTCGCTCCAACGCCACGAGTCCGTCACCTTTTCGCGCATTTCTGTTTGAAACGCGGGCGCTTGTCCGCAGGGAGCTCCATCATGATTGGTTTGGTCCGCGCCGCAACGCTTTGCGCAACGCTGGCGCTTGGCCTCGTCACGGCGCAGGCGGCGGATAAGGCCTTCAAGCGCGACGATCTGGCCGATTCGGCGATCAAGCTGGAAGCGCAGATCAAGAGCGAAGCCGGATCGGTTGCCAGGTCGGGGGCTAGCTTGCGAACCGACGCCGATGCCGCCTTCAAACGCAGCGATTTCCGCAACGGCCTGCAAGTCCTGGGGCAGATCGCCGCCACGGCGCCCGACGACAGCGCCAACTGGCTGCGGCTGGCCCGCACTATTTTCCAGATCCGGCCCTCCAACAGCAGCGAGCAAACCTTTCTGCTCGAACGCGCCTCGACCGCCGCCTACATCGCCTATCAGCGCGCCGGCAATCCCGCGGAGGAGGCCGACGCACTTGCCGTACTCGGCCGCGCAATGTCCGAGCGCAAGCTGTGGCGTCCGGCGCTCGATGCGTTTCGGCTCTCGCTCGACCTGCGCGAAGTCGCCGACGTGCGCGGGCAATATGAAAAGATGCGCGACCAGTATGGCTTCCGGCTGCTGGACTATACCGTCGATTCCGACGCCGCGTCGCCGCGCGCCTGTTTCCAGTTCTCCGAGGATCTTGCCAAGCGCACCGACTTCGCGCCGTTCCTGGCGCTGGCGGGCAACGACAAGCCGGCGCTGTCGTCGGAAGGCAAGCAGCTGTGCGTCGATGGCCTCAAGCACGGCGAGCGCTACAACATCAATCTGCGCGCCGGGCTGCCGTCCACCGTCAAGGAAAGCCTGCCGAAATCAGCTGAATTCAATATCTATGTGCGCGACCGCAAGCCGTTCGTGCGCTTCACCGGGCGAGCCTATGTGCTGCCGCGCACCGGCCAGCGCGGCATTCCGCTGGTCAGCGTCAATACCCCGGCGGTGTCGATCAACGTGTTTCGGATCGGCGACCGCAATCTCGTCAATACGGTGATCGACAGCGATTTTCAGCGAGCCCTGAGCAAGTATGAGCTTTCCAGCCTTGGCGGCGAGCGCGGCGTGAAGGTCTGGTCGGGCGAACTGGCGACGGCGACCACGCTCAACCAGGACGTCACCACAGCGTTTCCGGTCGATCAGGCCCTCGGCGATCTGCAGCCGGGCGTCTACGTCATGACCGCCGCGGCCAAGGGCCCCGGCAGCGACGACGACGGCTCGCTGGCGACGCAGTGGTTCATCGTTTCAGATTTGGGCCTGACAGCCTTCTCCGGCAATGATGGCATCCACGTCTTCGTCAATTCGCTGGCATCTACCGATGCGGTAGCGAAAGCCGAAGTGCGGCTGGTGGCGCGCAACAACGAGATTCTGGCCACCCGCAAGACCGACGATTCCGGTCACGTGCTGTTCGAGGCAGGCCTGGCGCGCGGCGAGGGCGGTCTGTCGCCGGCAATGTTGACGGTGACCGGCGATAAAGCCGACTACGCTTTCCTCAGCCTGAAAGCCGACGCGTTCGACCTCTCCGACCGCGGCGTTTCCGGCCGGGCCGTTCCCGCGGGCGCGGATGCGTTCGTCTATGCCGAACGCGGCGTCTACCGCTCCAACGAGACCGTGTACCTCACCGCACTTCTGCGCGACGGCCAGGGCAATGCGGTGACCGGCGGGCCGCTGACGCTGGTGATCGAGCGCCCCGATGGCGTCGAATTCCGTCGCGCCGTGCTGCCGGATCAGGGCGCGGGCGGGCGAAGCATGGCGGTCGCGCTCAACTCCGCGGTTCCGACCGGGACATGGCGCGCGCGGGCGTTCACCGATCCCAAGGCCTCATCGGTGGGAGAAACCACCTTCATGGTCGAGGACTACGTCCCCGAACGTATCGAGTTCGACGTATCCACCAAGGACAAACAGATCAAAGCTGATGCTCCGGTAGAACTTAAGGTCGATGGCCATTTCCTGTACGGCGCGCCGGCCTCGGGCCTGCAACTGGAAGGCGAGATGCTGGTGGCGCCGGCTTCGGCACGGCCGGGTTTCGCCGGCTATCAGTTCGGTGTTGCCGACGAGGAGACCGCCAGCAACGAACGCACGCCGATCGAAAACCTGCCCGAGGCCGACGCCAATGGTGTCGCGACATTCCCGGTCAGTCTGGCAAAACCGCCGTCATCGACGCGTCCGCAGGAAGCCCAGATCTTCATTCGCATGGCGGAAGCCGGCGGCCGCGCGGTCGAGCGCAAACTGGTGCTGCCGGTTCAGCCTGCCGCGGCGATGATCGGCGTCAAGCCGCTGTTCGGCGACAAGAGCGTCGCGGAAGGCGACAAGGCCGCTTTCGACGTCGTGTTCGTAGCACCCGACGGCAAGCAGTTGGCGCGCGATGGCCTGCGCTATGAGTTGCTGAAGGTCGAATCCCGCTATCAATGGTATCGCCAGAGTTCGTCCTGGGAATATGAGCCGGTCAAGACGACCACGCGGGTTGCCGATGGCGACCTGGCCGCAGCCGCCGACAAGCCATCACGGGTGACGTTGTCGCCGCAGCCCGGCCGCTATCGTCTCGACGTCAAATCGACCGACACCGACGGGCCGCTGACATCGGTGCAGTTCGATGTCGGATGGTATTCCGACGGCAGCGCCGATACGCCCGATCTGTTGGAAACGTCGATCGACAAACCGGAATATCAATCCGGCGACACCATGGTGGTGTCGGTCAACGCCCGCTCGGCCGGCAAGCTCACCATCAATGTGCTGGGCGACCGGCTGCTGACGACCCAGACCACTGACGTCAAGGAAGGTACGGCGCAGGTCAAGATTCCCGTCGGCAAGGATTGGGGCACCGGCGCCTATGTGGTGGCGACGTTGCGCCGTCCGCTCGATGCCGCGGCGTTGCGGATGCCGGGTCGCGCCATCGGCCTGAAATGGTTCGGCATCGACAAGAAGACCCGCACCCTCGCTGTCAATCTCTCGCCGCCGGCGCTGGTGCGCCCTGGCACCACGATGAAGTTGCCGGTCAAGCTTGGCGGATTAAGTCCCGGCGAGGACGCAAAAATCGTCGTCGCCGCGGTCGATGTCGGCATTCTCAACCTCACCAACTACAAGCCGCCGGCGCCGGACGATTACTATCTCGGCCAGCGCCGCATGACGTCGGAAATCCGCGACCTCTATGGGCAATTGATCGACGGCATGCAGGGCACCCGCGGCCAGCTCAAGACCGGCGGCGATTCCGCGGGCGCCGAGTTGCAGGGAAGTCCTCCGACGCAGAAGCCGCTGGCGCTGTATTCCGGGATTGTCACGGTCGCAGCCGACGGCTCGGCTGAAATCGGTTTCGAAATTCCGGAGTTCGCCGGCACCGCGCGGGTGATGGCGGTGGCGTGGACCGCGACCAAGCTTGGCCGTGCCACGACCGATGTCACGGTCCGCGATCCGGTGGTGCTGACCGCGACGCTGCCGCGCTTCCTGCTCAATGGCGATAAGGGCACCATGAGTTTTGACCTCGACAACGTCGAAGGCGCCCCCGGCGATTACACCGTCAATGTCAGGACATCCGGCCCCATAAAGGTGACGGGCAATCCCGACACGACTGTAAAACTCGCAGCCAAGCAGCGAACCTCGATGTCGCTGGCGCTTGATGCCGGCGGTGCCGGAACCGCGCAGCTCGATGTCGATATCAAGGGGCCGAACGGACTGACGCTGGCGCGGCATTATGCGCTCGACGTCAAGGCGGCAACGCAGATCCTCGCGCGCCGCTCGATCCGCACGCTGGCCAAGGGTGAGAGCCTGACCCTGACATCCGACATGTTTTCGGATCTGGTGCAGGGCACCGGCGGCGTCTCGCTGTCGGTCAGTCTGTCCACAGCGCTCGATGCCGCGACCATCCTGAAGGCGCTGGATCGTTACCCGCATGGATGTTCGGAGCAGATCACCAGCCGGGCGATGCCGCTGCTTTACGTCAATGATCTGGCGGCGGGTGCGCATCTCGCCATGGACACGGAAGTGGATCAGCGCATCAAGGATGCCATCGATCGTCTGCTGGCGCGGCAAGGCTCCAACGGTTCGTTCGGGCTGTGGTCGGCCGGCGGCGATGACGCCTGGCTCGACGCCTACGTCACGGACTTCCTGACCCGCGCCCGCGAAAAGGGATTTGCGGTGCCGGATGTGTTGTTCAAGAGCGCGCTCGATCGCATCCGCAACTCGGTCGTGAACGCCAATGAGCCCGAGAAGGACGGCGGGCGTGACCTTGCTTACGGCCTCTACGTGCTCGCCCGTAACGGCACCGCGCCAATTGGCGATCTGCGCTACCTTGCCGATACCAAGCTGAACAATCTGGCCACCCCGATTGCAAAATCGCAACTTGCGGCGGCGCTGGCGCTGGTCGGCGACAAGGGCAGGGCGGAGCGGGTCTATGCCGCCGCGCTTGAAAGCCTCGCGCCAAAACCTGTACTGGAGTTCGGCCGGACCGACTACGGCAGCGCTTTGCGCGATGCCGCCGCATTGGTTTCGCTTGCGAGCGAAGGCAACGCACCGCGGGCGACGCTGACGCAGGCCGTCGCGCGCGTCGAAGTGGCGCGCGGATTGACGCCTTACACCTCGACCCAGGAAAATGCCTGGCTGGTGCTGGCGTCGCGGGCGCTGGCAAAGGAAACGCTGACCCTCGATGTCGATGGCGCGCCGGTCAAAACCGCGCTGTATCGCAGCTACAAGGCAGCCGTACTGGAAGGCAAGCCGATCAAGATTACCAACACCGGCGATGCGGCGGTGCAGGCGGTGGTTTCGGTGAGCGGCGCGCCGGTGACGCCGGAGCCCGCGGCGTCGAACGGCTTCAAGATCGAGCGCAGTTATTTCTCGCTCGACGGCAAGCCGGCCGATGTGTCCAAGGCCAGGCAGAACGATCGCTTTGCCGTGGTGTTGAAGATCACCGAGGCCAAACCGGAATACGGTCACATCATGGTGTCGGATTATCTCCCCGCCGGTCTTGAGATCGATAACCCGCATCTGGTCTCGTCCGGCGACACCGGCACGCTGGACTGGATCGAGGACGGCGAAGAGCCGGAAAATACCGAGTTTCGCGACGATCGCTTCACCGCCGCCATCGACCGCGCCGCCGACGACAAGGCGGCGTTCACGGTGGCCTATGTGGTGCGGGCGGTATCGCCGGGCAAATACGTGCTGCCGCAGGCCTATGTCGAGGACATGTATAATCCGTCACGCTATGGCCGCACCGGCACGGGCTCAGTCGAGGTGCGTCCGGCGAAATGAGCGCATCGGGCCGAAAAGACTCTCCGTCATGCCCGGGCTTGTCCCGGGCATCCACGTCTGTTCCGGTTAACGAGGAAGACGTGGATGGCCGGGACAAGCGGCGCACTGTTCGCATCGTCGCCTTTTCGTTCGCCATCATCGCCTCTATCACCATTGCGATAGGCGCGTGGGTCGTCGCGCTCGGTCCATTGCCGCTCGCGCAGTCCCGGCAAGTCTCCACCACGATCGTCGACCGCAACGGCAAGCTGCTGCGCGCCTACGCCATGGCCGACGGCCGCTGGCGGCTGCCGGTTGATGCCAGAACCGGCGTCGATCCCGGTTATCTCAAGCTGTTGCTGGCATATGAAGACCGGCGTTTCTATTCCCACGCCGGCGTCGATCCTTTGGCATTGGGCCGCGCTGCGTTTCAACTCGTCACCCGCGGTCATATCGTGTCGGGCGGCTCCACCATCACGATGCAACTCGCGCGGCTGATGGAGCCGCGGCGGGAGCGCTCGGTTTACGCCAAGCTGCGCCAGATGGTTCGCGCGCTGCAAATCGAGCGGCAACTCGACAAGAACCAGATTCTCGATCTGTATCTGGCGCTGGCGCCGTTCGGCGGCAACCTCGAGGGCGTTCGTGCCGCTTCGATTGCCTATTTCGGCAAGGAGCCGAAGCGGTTGTCGCTGGCGGAATCGGCGCTGCTGGTAGCGCTGCCGCAATCGCCGGAAAATCGCCGCCTCGATCGCCACCCCAATGTCGCACATGTCGCGCGGGAGCGCGTTCTCGATCGCATGGTTGAGGATGGACAGGTGGCGGCCGAGGATGCGGCACAGGCGAAATCAGCAACGGTGTCACGGCTGCGCAAGCCGATGCCCATTCTGGCGCCGCATTCGGCCGATCAGGCGATGGCCACCGTGAAAGATGCTGACGTCATCACGCTGACACTGGATTCCAGCCTGCAGAAAGTTCTTGAGGCGCTGGCGCGCGACCGCGCGGCCGCGCTGAGTCCGAATATTTCCATTGCCATCATCGCGGTGGATAATGAAAGCGGCGACGTGCTGGCGCGGATCGGCTCGCCCGATTATTTCGATGACCGGCGCGCAGGGCAGGTCGATATGACCCGCGCGGTACGCTCACCGGGTTCGACGCTGAAGCCATTTATCTACGGCCTCGCATTCGAGGACGGCTTCGTTCATCCGGAAAGCCTGATCGACGACCGGCCAATCCGCTTCGGCTCTTACGCGCCGGAAAATTTCGACATGACGTTTCAGGGAACCGTGCCTGTACGCAAGGCGCTGCAACTATCCCTGAACGTACCGGCGATCGCCTTGCTGGACCGGGTCGGCGCCAGCCGCCTGTCGTCGCGAATAAAGCAGGCGGGCGCCAGTCTGGTGCTGCCGAAAGACGAAGCGCCGGGCCTTGCGATGGGTCTCGGCGGCGTCGGCGTCACGCTGCAGGATCTGGCGCAACTCTATTCAGGATTGGCGCGGCTCGGCAGCACGCGCCCGCTGCGCGAGATCATGAAAGCAGAGGACGATGCGCGCGATCCATTGCGGCTGATGGATCAGGTCGCGGCCTGGCAGGTCGGCAACGTGCTGATCGGTACACCGCCACCGGAAAACGGCGTG
>Ga0193724_1000101_pt1 | contig 20176 bp, 27 predicted proteins | sample H2a1metaG_FD_146005 | JGI IMG/M metagenome (GOLD analysis project Ga0193724, IMG submission 146005) | Soil microbial communities from a riparian zone of the East river system, Colorado, United States - H2a1 | ecosystem: Environmental > Terrestrial > Soil > Riparian zone | place: USA: East River... | reverse complement strand
GCATTCGACAAAATCAACACACAGGTCCAAGCATGGATCGATCAGGCCCAATTCGCTGCTTGAAACTTGACACATATAGTCCATGTGTCCTGACTCAAGCTGGGCTAGAGCGGGATGACGATTCGAAGAAAAGTCATCCCGCTCTAGCCAGCGCCTAACGCCGGTCCATTGCCAGTGAAACGCCTGTGATGTTGGTTCCCTGCGGACGGATAGACACCGTCTGTCGGTTTCCGCGCGTGGTCAGTGACAGGCCGGCCGAGAAGCTTTGACCGCTCGCCGCAGCTTCGATGCGACCGCTGGCGGCGCGTCCCGAAATGGTTCCGGAAACATTGCGGCTTGCCTCGCTCCAGTCGCCGTAAATCTCACCGCCGCGATATTGAACGTTGCTGGCCAGGTCGAAATTATAGCTTGCGCTGGCACATCTCAAACTCAGGTGAAGTTCGTCACCGGCCCCACCCACGTTGTAGGAGGCCCTGCAGCGCAGCCGTTCCTGCGTGCCATCCGACAGGTCCACAACGCCGCCGCCCGACCAAGAACCTGCCATGGCGGTGAAGGGCGAGGCAACGGCGGCCTGCGTACTGCCGCCGGGGATGCACAGCGATGCCAGCAGGAGCAACCCAGCCCGGGCGACATTGGATCCAGACATTTTTGCGGTCTCCATTTTCAGGTTCGTGGTCCAGCGCGGGAGCGCCGAACAGGTGCGCTTTGGAGCATCTGGTTAGCGCTGTTCCGCTGGGCTAGGCTTTGTCCTTTCACAAAAACGAGAACACGGAGGAAATCATGAAGTCTGCAATCTGGATGCCGTCGCTGATGATGGCCGCGGCCGGCGGCTGGTTGGCGGCCACGATGTTCGCAGCACCTGCGACCAGCAAGGAACCGCGCTTTGCGCAACTGACCATGGACCAGCTCGACGAGAAGCAGAAGCCGCTCGGCGAACAGATCATGAAGGTCTCGAGCGTTGGCCTCGGCGGGCCGTACAATCCGATGATACGCAGCCCGGTGCTCGGCCAGCGGCTGTTCGATCTGTTCTATTATCTGCGCTGGGAAACCTCGGTGCCGACCAGGCTCAACGAATTCGCGATCCTGATCATCGGACGGCAATGGCGCTCGCAGGTCGAGTGGTATGCGCATGCGCCGCTGGCGGCGAAGGCGGGGCTGTCGCCCGAGATCATCGCCGAGCTGAAAGCCGGCAAGCGGCCGTCCAGCATGGCGGAGGATGAGGCGCTGGTGTACGATTTCGTCACCGAGCTCACCACCATGCAGAAGGTTTCCGACGAAACCTACGCGCGCGCGAAGAAGGTTTTCAACGATCAGCAGATCGTGGATTTGACGGCGGTGTCGGGTAACTACGTCATGGTGGCGATGCTGCTGGCGATGTCGGAAGAAACCGTGCCCCCCGGCAAGGAGCCGCCGTTCAAGGTCGGCGAGAAGTAGACGGGATCGCGCTATCCAGCGTTCGTCATGGCCGGACTTGTTCCGGCCATCCACGTCTTTGCGGCGGCTCAGTAAGTATCGCCCGGCAGAGCCGGGGGCTTTAGGAATTGGGCCGCTCGAAGCGGCCGCCGCCACGTAGCTGTGGCTCCCAACCTAAAATATCGAAAACAACCCCATGCAAAGTAGCAGGCAGTCGCCGGCACGGATGCGCTTTGGGCAATACTTGACACGTCGGGCAAATCAGGGGCACTCCTTCATCATTACACAATCCGTCAAACGCACACCTGGCCGCGCAATGGCGGCGACCGCCGTAAATGTCAAACTAATACTGCCTCCCCGGCAGAGCCGGGGGGCTCCCGGTTATACAAGAATTTTGATTCAGGTCGCCGCCGCATCCTTGCCGATGCGGCCGAGATGGGTGAAGCCGAATCCGGTCACGTATTTCATGCCATAGCCGAGCGCGCGATCGATGCCGATATGCGCCAGCCAGATCATCGCGATCGAGAGCACCAGCGGCGCTTCAATGGCGAATCCGGTGATCATCAGGGTCATCGGCGCCATGTAGCTGTGGGCTGCGTTATAGATGATGGCGCCGGCCCTGGGGCCCGCGAGATAGCCGGCGAAGCTCAGGTCGGGCACCAGGAACAGGATGGCGTAGATCCACCACGACCCGCCCCAGACCGCGTAAAGCAGGGTCATGCCGGTGAACAGCGTCAACCCCTCCAGCCGGAGCATGGTGCGCAACCCGCCCGTCACGGCGCCTGCCGCATCTCCGCTCACGATAGCAGCCATCAGTGTCGCCTCCGTTGAGGCCCCGGATATATGTGCGTCGGGCAGCGGTGCCAGATACCGGGAGGGGCGTTTCCCGCCGGCAAAATGCCGTGTTAGAACCCAACCAAATTGGCGGGAAAGCACCACATGAAAGATATCCTGGATACGCTTGAGGAACGGCGCGCCGGCGCCAGGCTCGGCGGCGGCGAAAAGCGCATCGAAGCGCAACACGCCCGCGGCAAGCTGACCGCGCGGGAGCGCATCGAGCTTCTGCTCGACAAGGGCTCGTTCGAGGAATTCGACATGTTCGTCGAGCACCGTTCGGTCGAATTCGGCATGGAAAAGACCAAGGTGCCGGGCGACGGCGTCATCACCGGCTGGGGCACCGTCAACGGCCGCAAGACATTCGTGTTCGCCAAGGATTTCACGGTGTTCGGCGGATCGCTTTCCGAGACCCATGCGCAAAAGATCGTCAAGATCCAGGACATGGCGATGAAGGCGAGGGCGCCGATCATCGGGCTCTACGACGCCGGCGGCGCGCGCATCCAGGAAGGCGTCGCCGCACTGGCGGGCTATTCCTACGTGTTCCGCCGCAATGTCATCGCATCCGGCGTGATCCCGCAGATTTCGGTCATCATGGGACCGTGCGCCGGCGGCGACGTCTATTCGCCCGCCATGACCGACTTCATCTTCATGGTGAAGAATACCAGCTATATGTTCGTCACCGGTCCCGACGTCGTGAAGACCGTCACCAACGAGGTCGTCACCGCGGAAGAACTCGGCGGCGCCTCCGTGCACGCCACCCGTTCCTCGATCGCCGACGGTGCCTTCGAGAACGACGTCGAGACGCTGTTGCAGATGCGCCGGCTGATCGATTTTCTGCCCGCCAACAACACCGACGGCGTGCCGGTATGGCCGAGCTTCGATGATATCGAGCGGGTCGACATGTCCCTGGACACGCTGATCCCCGACAATCCGAACAAGCCCTACGACATGAAGGAGCTGATCCTCAAAGTGGTGGACGAGGGCGACTTCTTCGAAATCTCCGAGACTTTTGCCAAGAACATCGTCACCGGGTTCGGCCGCATTGCGGGCCGCACCGTCGGCTTTGTCGCCAACCAGCCGATGGTGCTGGCGGGTGTGCTCGACAGTGACGCCTCACGCAAGGCCGCGCGCTTCGTCCGCTTCTGCGACGCCTTCAATATTCCGATCGTGACCTTCGTCGACGTGCCGGGCTTTTTGCCAGGCACCGCGCAGGAATATGGCGGACTCATCAAGCACGGCGCCAAACTGCTGTTTTCCTATTCGCAATGCACGGTGCCGCTGGTTACCGTGATCACGCGCAAGGCCTATGGCGGCGCCTTCGACGTGATGGCCTCGAAGGAAATTGGCGCCGACATGAACTACGCCTGGCCGACCGCGCAGATCGCGGTGATGGGCGCCAAGGGCGCGGTGGAGATCATCTTCCGCTCTGACATCGGCGACACCGAGGCGATCGCCGCGCGCACCAAGGAATACGAAGACCGCTTCCAGTCGCCGTTCGCCGCCGCCGAGCGCGGCTATATCGACGACGTCATCATGCCGCACTCGACGAGGCGACGGATCGCGCGGGCGCTGGCGATGCTGAAGGACAAGCATGTCGAGTTGCCGATGAAGAAGCACGACAATTTGCCGTTGTGAGGGTATTTCGATGAACGGCGAATCGGTCGGTTGGTTAAGGGTCAAGTTTGCTCTCTGGCTCATCGCAATTTCCGGCGGCGCGTGCGGGCTTGTGTTGTCGGTTCCCGAGTGGGATCGAATCGAATTGGTAAAAACACTTGCGTGGCCCATTGCAGTGATCGTCGGGATATTGCTGTTTGCATTCCAACCCCGGCTAAATCGGGTTTTCGGTCTGACCAAGATAATCAGGAAAATCAAAGCTGGCGGCGTCGAGATGGAAATCAGCACTGACGCGGTTGATGGCGTACGGAAGCAGCTTCAAGAATCGGTTCATGAACTAGTTGATAAGGCGCGTGACGAATACGAGCGCATGGCGTCAGTAATGCATATCTATCCCAGCCTTGAGAGCGTCATTACTGCAGCCATACCGAGAGAGCCGGACTCGCAAATTTGAACAGGACGCTAAGTGGAATTTCTGCCTGACGGCGGGCACGATAAGCCCGCGAATCAGGAGAGACTATGAACAGACGACCGCGCCGGAACCACACACCGGCCTTCAAGGCGAAGGTGGCGCTTGCCGCCGTCAAAGGCGACCGGACGATAGCTCAACTGGCCGAGCACTTTGATGTTCACCCCAATCAGATTACGGCGTGGAAGGCCCAGCTGGAGGGTGGCGCTTCCGGAGTTTTTGGACCTGGGGGCACGGCGCCTGCCACGCCGGTGGTCGATGTGAAGTCGCTGCACGCCAAGATCGGGGAGTTGACGCTGGAGAACGATTCCTAAGAAACGGCAGCACCAGCTTTCGGCTCCAAGGGCTGCAGAACAAAGCCGAATGTCTTGGCACGTCGGTGCAAATTGTTGATCACCCGTGTACGGTAGCGTGTCTCGTAGGACGAGGCCCCGGGATCGACGTAATCCATTCCGTGGCGCACAGCGTTGTAGAACAGGACTGCGATCTTGCGGGCCGTTGCGGTGACTGCCTTGGCCTTGCCGATCCGGGACGAGAGTCTTCTGTAAAAGGCGCCGAGCGCAGTGTCGGTGCGTCCGACGGTTACGGCAGCAAGGCGCAGAAGACCTGCGGCCCGACCGCCGGATCGGCGCGTTCGTGACGAAAGCATTTTGCCGCCGGAGACCTTATTGCTCGGCGCCAACCCCAGCCAGGAGGTAAAATGCTTTGCACTTGGCCATGAGGTAAGGTCGTCGCCGCATTCTGCGATCAGCTTCAGCGAGAGGTAAGGACCGAGGCCGTCGATCGTGGTGACGTCCTTTCCGAGCAGCCCAAACAACGCCGCGCGGACGTCGAAAGCCAGAGCGTTCGCCTGATCGGTTCTGTTCCGACGCCGTGAGACCGGCGGTGCTGATCCATGATCATGACCCCTATGGATGATGAGTTCTTTCAACACGCTTTCGATCCGTACGTCGCAGGCAGATGCCTTCTCGTGGTAAGCGTCGTACAGGGAGAGTGCCTGCTCGAGCGCAAAAAGATGCTCGGTGCGGTAGCTCCCGGTGAGGGCCTTCGCGATCGTCTCAGCACTGGAGTGGCAACTGTAATGGCGTAAGCCCGCCAGCGCCTCGGGGTCGCGCTCGCCGGCAAGGATCGCGCGAATGATGCGCAGGCCGGTCGCACCGGTGATATCGGCGACGACGTGGTGGAGCTGAAGATTCATCTCGGTCAGCGCCTTCTGCATATGCTGGATGTGCGAGGCCGCGTACTCCAGCAGACGCTCGCGCTGACGCACGTAGGCTCGCAGTTCGGCAATCTGCCCTTTGGGCCGAAAGCTGGCTCGCAGCAATCCGAACGAATGGAGCCGCTGCAGCCACTGCGCGTCGCTGACATCGGTCTTGCGCCCCGGCACGTGCTTGGCATCGCGCGCGTTGACAAGAAAAACAGCGAACCCCCGTGCATCGAGAAGCTCGAAAATTGGGATCCAGTAGACGCTGGTTGATTCCATGACGACGGTCTCGACGCCGCATTCCGTAAACCAGTCGACCAGCCGATGCAGATCGGCCGTGAAGGTACCGAAGCTGCGTACTGGCTCAGGTGCGCGATCTGCCCTGACGGCAGCCATGTGCATGGTCGCGCCAATGTCGATGGCAGCTGCGTTCGGGTGCACCATGGGCATCGTGCGGTCGACCCTGGACTTCGATCTGTTGCGGTTCATCTCCAATCCTCCTGCTGACATGCGGAAGGGCTGGGCTGCGCAATTTATTCAGATTCCTAAACGGGATCGCCGGGACGGCGTCACCACTCTCAAGTACGCAACAGCCCATGGACCAGGTTTTTTAACGGGATCACATGCCACCAAAATCATATCGGCCGCTCCCTTCCGGCCGCAGTGTAGCGACAAATGCGTTTCTATCCCACAGGGAGCGAGCAGCGCTGAGATCAGTTTTTTAGAAGGCGCGCTCACCAAGGCGGGATTGCTGAGCGCAAAGCGATGATCGACCGTGAACATGATCTGTCGATCACCAAGCAGGCCGGAGTTTTGAAGATCAGCCGCGGCAGCGTTTATTATCTGCCGCGTCCGGTCTCCTCAGCCGACCTCGAGATCATGCGGCGTCTCGATCGGCTGCATCTGGAGTTCCCCTTCGCCGGTTCGCGTATGTTGCGAGGTCTGCTGGCTTTGCAGGGGTGCAAGATCGGCCGCCGGCATGTGAAAACGCTGATGCGGCGGATGGGGATAGAGGCGCTCTATCGCCGTCCGCGCACCACCAAGCCCGAGCCCGGTCACAAGATCTATCCGTATCTGTTGCGCGGCATCGAGATCAGGCGGCCGAACCAGGTCTGGGCCATGGACATCACGTACATTCCAATGGCGCACGGCTTTGTTTATCTCGCCGTGGTGCTGGACTGGGCGACGCGTCGTGTTCTGTCGTGGCGGCTGTCGATCACGATGGAGGCGGCCTTCTGCGTCGAGACGTTGGAGGATGCTCTTGCTCGTCATGGCAAGCCGGAGATCTTCAACACCGATCAGGGCTCGCAGTTCACGGGCACGGCGTTCACCGGTCTGCTTGCCAGCCACGGCATCGCCATCAGCATGGATGGCAAAGGGGCTTGGCGGGACAACGTGTTCGTTGAGCGGCTGTGGCGTAGCGTCAAATACGAGGAGGTCTATCTGCGAGCTTATGAAAGCGTCAGCGAGGCCCGCAGCTCGATCGGCCGATATCTCGACTTCTACAATCGCCGTCGCCCACATTCGAGCCTTGACGACCGCACCCCGGATCAAGCCTACTTCGATCTTCCTCCGATCCGCGCGGCGGCCTAACCCCGGCAGAGGCTCCACTTATCGACGCGGAATTTTTGTTCAGACAACCGGGACCAGCTCAGCAGCCATACCGAGGGTATTAGGAGCCAAGAATTTGGGTAATCCTTTGGACTTACGTGGCACCATTCATGTTCAAGATATTGTTTTTCCAGAATATCTTTATCAGATGGTCAATTACTATCCGAAGTCAGGTGGAGCTGGTCGCCGATTCTCTCAACGATATGGAATTATTGGACGTAGCTGGCGATTGGGCCTGTCAATAGGTGAGGGAAATGCGTTCGAAGGTAATAAAAACGAAGAAGAGGTTCTTATCAAAGAGTGGGGGATGACACGTGAAGAGGTCCGAAATCCGAGCAGAAGTCGGCCAGCATATTTATCGGTTTTGTTGCGAGGAATAGATGATAGTGCGTCATTGCTCGGTGTGATGTTTTTAGATTCGACGGCCGTGAAGGCTTTTGGCGATGACAATATCGCAACAGAAATCGCGCGCGAGTTGGAAGTTTGCGCCAAGGTTAATGCATTGAGAAAAGTGTTGGAGCGAGCAATGACCCCACTCCGGTTAGCTGCACCGAACATAGACATAAGCGTAATGTCCCGGGTGAATTAATGGCAACCGGTGGGTATTCGGCCATCGCGAACGAATATTATGATCCCTACATCCTACATGCGCAAATTTCGGCGAGTTAAGCCGTCACTACATGGAGCCAAGAATCCTCAAGCACTTGCTCAAGACCTGGGCAATCCTCGAAGTCGGTGCAGGAAAATCTGTGGTTGCCGAGGCTGTAAAAGCCTCCCACTCTAACGTTAAGCTAACGCTCCTCGATTCATCGAAAGAGATGCTAGCGATTTCCAAAGGGTGGGCCGAGTTCGCCGAGTTTGTTGTGGCCGATGCTCGATCGACCGGCTTACCCAAGGCTAGCTTTGATCTGATCGTTTCTTCGCTTGGTGATCCATATAATACCAACGAGTTCTGGCAAGAGGCCAATCGGTTGCTACGACCGCGAGGCGTCTGCTTGTTTACGACTCCGGCCCCGGAATGGGCGCTCGCGTTCCGTGACAAAAATCACTCGAGCGAAGCGGAGTTTGTTTTATCTGATGGTCGGACCGTTTTTGTTCCTTCTTTTGTTCCTACCTACGAAGAGCAAGTCAGTCTGATTGAGCGTTCCGGTATGAATATAGACAGCGTCGAAGAGTTTTGCGTTTCGGATTTGACGGGAGGCATCTCTCCAAAACTTAGGGCAAACTTACGGGTGGAAAATCCAGTCGTGCTCCGCGGCTTTGAGGTTCACAAGGTCGATTAAGTTCTCATTTTTGCGAAGCACGTAGGGCGGATTGGCGCAGCCCAACCCACCGCCGTCTCCGCCGATCATAACTTTCGCGGTGAGTTACGGTTTCGCCGCCGATGAGGAAGCGCGATAATCTGCCGTTGCGAGGAGAGTTCTTATCTGGAGGCTCGGCTATGCGATATTTGCTGCAGCGAATAGTTCACAATGATTTGCGATCGCAACAACCGTCTAAGGGAAGGCGAGGGTCGCTTATTGACAAAGGATACGTGGAAGAAACCGGATTTGCGCACGAAGATTGGAATTTTGCCGATGGCGTGACGAACGGCTTTATTTATGGATATTCGTATTTTAGGCCGAAAGATATCCACGACCGATTTTCGATCGCGTTTGCAACTTATGATAAAGGGGGTCAATGGAGCTTAGCTGGCTATTATGAGGATGCGTCGTTTGTGGAGAGCGGGGCGCCCTTTTCAGCCGGCCTTCTCAGAAAGCGAGCAGAGCAACTCAAGTCGCTGCAGTCATCCGGTGATCTAGGAGGTGACTATGAAAACGAAAGCGTGAGCCAGATCTCGGCCCGGCTTCATGATGAAGCACAATCCTATCGATGGAAGGTGCACCCCTCGGATGTTCATTACCTTTCTGGTGCTGTACCCATCCGGTCTTCATTACTACCCAAAAATGTCTCACGGTATTTTAGTAGACCCACCGATCTCTCCGGCGTTACATTCTCGGCACTAAAGAAGTTAGCTCGTGGTCTGCAAGACAGAGTCACGCAAGATAATTATAAAGACGGTGGTGAGGTAGAGTTTCCTGAAGGTAAGAGACTTCAGCAACTACACATCAAGCGAGAACGGAACGCAAAGTTAATTAGGCTCGCCAAGGCTCGTTTTAAGGAAAAACATGGCCACCTGTTTTGCGAAGTTTGTAGGTTTGATTTTGATCTGACGTATGGGCAGCCTGGGGTGGATTTTATTGAGGCACATCACACTATCGCTGTAAGTTTGCTTTCCCGTGACGCGAAGACAAAGGTCTCGGACTTGGCGATGGTATGTTCAAATTGTCATCGAATGCTCCACCGTACTCGGCCATGGAGGAGCATTCCTCAGCTTCAATCGTTGATAGCGCGCAGGGCGAATTAGCCAATGCTCCGCTCGAAGAAGCGATTGATATCGGCTACCTTAAGGGCTGTTGGCACCGTTGGCCAAAAGACCCGAGTGACGATGTCGAGATGCCGATGAAGAACGACAATTTGCCGTTGTGAGGTCATTGCATGTCGGGAATCGAGGCTGCTGATAAGGTTGAAATCCAGATCCTGGTCGACAACGCGACCGATATGCTCTCGTCGAACCCGCCCTTCGTCGAAAGCGAAGCGGCAAATCTCACCCGGCGCGGCTTCAAGCTCAACGCCTACAAATGTCTGTGCTGCGCGGTGCACGGGTTGTCATGCCTCGTGACCGTGCATCGCGGCGACCTGCGCCGCACCGTGCTGTTCGACACCGGACCTGAGGATTACGCCTTCGAGCGCAATGTGACGCGGCTCGGCGTCGATCTCGGCGCGGTCGAAAGCATCGTGCTCTCGCACGGCCATGCGGATCACGCCGGCGCCATGTTGCTCGCGCTCGGGATGATCCGCGGACGCAACGGCGGCCGCGACGTGCCGTTCTACGCGCATCCCGGCATGTTCATGACGCGCGGCGTTCGTCAGCCGAACGGCAACGTGCGGCAGATGGAAGACGTGCCGAGTCTCGCCGACCTGACGGATTTCGGCGCGGGAATGGTGGTGACGACGGAGCCGCAAAGCTTCCTCGACGGGCTTTTCTACGTCAGCGGCGAAATCCCGCGCGTCACGGCGTTCGAGCGCGGCCTTCTCGGGCAGATGCGGCGCACCGCCGGCGGGTGGGAGCCGGACGAGTTGCTCATCGATGAACGCTGGCTCGCCGTGAACGTGGCGGGGAAGGGACTTGTGCTGTTCTCGGCCTGCTCGCATGCCGGCATCGTCAATGTGTGCCGGCATGCGCGGGCGACGTTCCCGGACATTCCAATTCATGCCGTGATGGGCGGGCTGCATCTTTCCGGCCCGAACGAGGCCGTGATCCCGGACACGGTCGAGGGTTTAAAGGAGTTCGGCCTCAAAACCATCGCAGCCGGTCACTGCACGGGCTGGCGCGCCATGGCAGCGCTCGCGAACGCGTTTCCGGATGCACTCGCGCCCACCGCCGTCGGCAAGCGCTTTACGTTCTGAATGTGCAGGGCGGATTCGCCAACGGGTCGCGCGAATGTTGCGCGACAAGCATGTCGAGGTACCGAGCAGGCGATCTGACGACGATCACGAGGACATGTGTTTCGTTATGGCCGGCCGGCAAATCGTGGATGGTCAGGTCAAGTTCGACCATGATGCGGAGAGGCAAAGCGGCCAGATTCTCGTGTACCCATGACAGGAATCGGAGTGGAATCCTCCGCCCGAGTCACTTATATTGTCTCCATGACCGACGCTCTGAAAAAACTCCTAGAAGCCGCCAAGACCGCCCAGCCGACGCCGGAGCACCGGGAACAGCAGCGGCGAAGTTTCGTCTATGGCAATACGCATTTCGAGAACGACCTGATCACGCGGGAAATGGTTGACCGGGAAGCCGAGAAGCTGGCCAAGGACGAGAAGTGACGGGTGAGGAACGCGAACGGCGGGATAGCCGTGCGCTTGAACCTGAATTGATCACCGATCCCCAAGCCAAGGCTGCGGCCGAGGCGAGAAATGGCTTCCGACAATACGATGCTGCGATTGGCGCAATCCAAAGCGCGCTCGAACGCGGCTCGTTCAAACACCGGCCGTCCCTCATTCTAGGCCTTCAGAGGGAAGCTTTGGCGGGAATCAGTTCATATGCTGGCAACTACCGCCCGGGCGGAGTTGCTATTGAGGGTAGCAGGCACGAGCCCGTGGGTGCGCATCTTGTCCCCGAATTGATTGAGGACATGTGTGACTACGTCAATGATCATTGGGATGCGAGCACGCCGCTTCATCTCGCGGCTTATTTGATGTGGCGACTAAATTGGATCCATCCATTTGCCGACGGTAACGGGCGAACCTCGCGAATCGTATCTTACGTCGCGCTTTCCATTCGTGCCGGGGCAATATTGCCGGGCACGCCGACCATCCCCGATCAGATTGTCGATAATCGCAATCCATACTTCGAAGCACTCGATGCGGCCGATGCTGCTTATCGTGACGGAAAGATCGATGTGTCGAAGATGGAAGCCCTCTTGGCTGCTTTGCTTGCGAAACAACTGGCAGGCTTTTATCAGGCAGCGGGCGGGAAATTGCCTGAATAGGCTACTACTGAACTTTCCTTGCCAGCCCTATTTCATCCCCGCGTAGTCCGCAGGGCGGATTGGCCAACTGGTCGCGCAAATGCGCGCCCGATGATAACTCCGCGTCATCTGCCGCTAGATCCGCCGATCATGACTTTCGCGGCGGGTACGGGGTCGCCAAATCCGCCCTACGTTCTCTGCAGCTTTGCACTTGCTCGCCGCTGCAAAATCTTCTCGCGCCCCCTAAAACGCGCGGCAGCGTCCATAGCGCCAGACGGAGCCGTAGGGGCAGACGCGGGCGCGCGGCACCACCACGATCGGACGCACGACCCGGGGAGCAACCACGACGACGCCACCATTGGGACGGCATCCGCCGTAGGGACCGCGATGGTAGCCGAGGCCGCATCCGCCCGCGGCGTTCGCCGCGCCAAAGCCTGCGAACGTGACGGCAAGCAGAACGGCCGCAAAAAGGGTCTTCATGTTTCCTCCATTGTGTTGGGCCGCACGGCGGCGCCGAACCATGATGCAATCTTGTGATTCGACAAAGTTGAATATCTGCAAACGTCGAACGCGGCTGAACCTAGTGAAGGCCACCTGAACGCGAAATGAATGCAGGTCGTGCACCGCGCAGTGCGCAAAGCGGGTTAACCAAGGGTCCCGTATTCCGCTTCGCTGCATGCGGACTACGGAATGATTGCCAGCCGGTCCCTCACTTCATTCCCGTGCAGCTCGCATAGAACGTCGTGGTCGCGGGCCAGTCGGAAAACATGCCGCGCACGCCGACCTGCTTTGCAAGCACGTCGAGCACCGTCAGCGTGTCGCCGTCGCGGTCGATCGCGGCCTTGACCGAGCTATGATAGAAGCCGCCGCCCTTGTCGAGCGGCCCGTCGCGCTCGAGCGACCATCCGATCAAGTCGAGGCCCGCGGCTTTCGCCGCTTTGGCGTATTCAGACGGAACAATCTTGCGCTCGGCGTCGAGCGCCAGCATCAGGTAGATCGGCGGCGCCAGGATCTTCACCCCTGACGCCTTCAGTTCCGCCATCGAGGGCTTCCAGGTCTCGGGCTTGGCGGCCTCAAGACCCTGCTTCTCGTAGCGGTCCTCGAGGTAAATCGCCTGTGCCGCGAAGGCCGGTTCGGTCTTCACCCAATAAAGGATGTCGGCGAGACTAAAACTCTGGGCAAATACGTCGCCGGGCGGAATGCCCGCGGCCTTGTACGCCTCCAGCATCTGCGTTGCATATTTTTCCTGGGTGTAGTCGCCGTCGAACGGCATCGCGACCTCCGGCGCCTTGAGCTCCGGCGTAAACTTGGCGCCGAGACTCTTGATCAGCGCAATGCTTTCGTCATGCGTCATCAGCGTGCCGGAATTGGCGTAGAGGTCGGTGCGCCAGCGCGGCGTGCCATTCTGGTATTCGGCTGATGTCATCGCATTCGGATTGGAGCCGTCCATCTTCGCCGACAGCGTCTTGAATTCGGCAAGCGTGATGTCGCTGGTGCAGCATTTCGCGGAAGCCTTCTTTCCGGTGACGGGGTCGGCCGGGGTGAACGGCTGCGAGCATTTCGCCGCCAGCGCGGGCACCGACAGAATATTGGTGGTGGTGTGCAGGTCGCATTGCGAATGCCGGCACACCAGCTGCCTGTCCTTGGTGAAGGTCACGTCACACTCGATCACGCCGGCGCCCATGCGGGCCGCCGCGAGATAGGATTCCCTGCTGTGCTCGGGAAATTGCAGTGCCGCGCCGCGGTGGCCGAAGGAAAAGTCGGTCTTGTGGAACGGCCCCGTGCATTGGCTCAGTTCCGTCTTCAGCGGCCCGTCCTTCATCTTGTCGACGAGGTAGAACGGACGGGGCCCGATCTGGGCCTCGCGTGGCAGCGCAATGCTCTGCGCTCCGGCGGATACGATCGGGGCCAATATCCAGAGTGCGGACACCAGAACTAAACGACGGCTGATCGGCATGGACGGAATCCTTGAATTGCTGCGATGCATAAGCTGATATCATCATAGCAGTGTGACGTTTGCGTGTGGGGTTGCACCCGCTCCCCCGCCGACTACAATCCCTGGGAAAAAGGGGCTGCCGCACCATGTCCACGCTGCTTGCTTTCCTCCACCACCTCTGCGCTTTCACGCTGGTGTCGGCGGTCGCGATCGAGTTCACGCTGATGCGGCAGGAGTTGACGCTGGAATCGGCGCGCAGGCTTCAGGCAACGGATATGGTGCTCGGCATCGCCGCCGGCACACTGTTCATTGTCGGGCTGTTGCGGGTGATCTATTTCGAGAAGGGGCCGAACTATTATTTCCACAATCACGCCTTCCTGGCAAAATTCTCGATCTTCATCGCGATCGGCCTGTTGTCGATCATCCCGACGGTCGAGTTCCTGTCGTGGCGCGAGGTGCTCAGCACCGGGCGGGTGCCCGCGATCAGCGCGAAGAAGAAGAGATTGATCACCGCCGTCATTCACGGCGAGCTGTTCAGCATCGCCATCATCCTGCTTTGCGCGGCGATCATGGCGCGCGGTGGCTGGGTTTAGCATTCGCCTTGGGCTAGTATTTCGCCATACGCTTTTAAAAAATATTCGATGCGGAGGAAGCCAATGCCAGCAGCCTATTTCGTCGTTCGCGCCACCGTCTCCGATCCCGCCAAGCGCGCGGCCTTCGACCGGTGGTACAGCAAGGAGCATCTGCGCGACGCGGCGAAGTCGTTCGGCGTCGAAAAGGCCTGGCGTTTCTGGAGCATCAGCGATCCCTCGCTGCATCAGGCCACCTACCAGTTCGCCGATCAGGCCGCGCTTGACCGGGCGATGAATGGCGATGACCTGAAGCGGCTGGTGGCAGACTTCAACCGCGATTGGCCCGACATCACCCGCACCCGCGAGCTTCTGGTACTGGCCGAGGAATTCAGCGCGGCGGGCTGATCGTAGCCGCGGTCTGCGCCAGTCACCTGGCGTCGTCCCGGCGAACGCCGGGACCCATACGCCGAGGACCCTCGGATAAAAGGTGGAGCCGACGTCTTGCGTAATAGTGACGTCGGTGGTTATGGGTCCCGGCGTTCGCCGGGACGACGCTTTATTTGTCGCTTTTGCAATTTAGCGAAGCAGTGCTTTTTGCTATGCAGCCTTGCCTTGTTTCTTGAAGAACTCCGCGGCCCGCCGTTTCAGTTCCAGGACTTGAACATCTTCGATGTGGGTTGCGAGGAACCACTGGTTCCCCGCGGAATCCTTCACACCGCCGCAGCGATCGCCGTAGAATTGATCTGCCGGCTCCATCACTGATGTCGCGCCCGCCTTGATCGCGAGCTGATAGGCCGCATCGACATTGGGCAGATAGAGATAAAGCGAGGCTGGCATTGCATGAGCGGGCTCCGTGGCCTGCGCAATCATCACCATTGAATCGCCGATCCTGAGCGTGGCGTGCATCAGGCTGCCGTCAGGCCGCTTCATCGGCTCGTGATCGAATTCCGCGCCAAACGCCTGCTGCATGAAGGCAATGACCTTATCGGCGTGCTGGGCCGTGATGTAGGGAGTGACCGTATGAAATCCTTTCGGAACGGGTTTCGCCTTGTTCATGAGCGATCTCCTCTGGATGTGGAACGATCGGGATTCAACGCACAGTGCCGCGTTTGGTTGGGGCCCGGTGCGAGGCGATTTTGTGAAGAATGTGCTGCTATCGTGCAGCGCGTCGCACGGCATCATTGCGGGCTGTCGCGGGGATAAACACGCGGTTCAGCGATCATTCATCTCGACGCAACGAAACTCTCTTCGTCATTCACGATGCGCAAGGGAGGAGATGTGATGGAACGCCGCCACTTTCTGAAACTCGCCTTGGGATATGTCGCCGGCGCTGCCGCGCTTGCTGCGAGCGCGAAGGCCGCGCCGCTGCCGCCGATATCGGCGGAACACGGCCTCGCGCCACCGCACGGCGAAGGTGCGGAACCCGCGGTCACCACGCAAGACGATGTCGATCGCCTCAAGCCCGAAGAGGTGCGTTGGGGCCACGGGCGCGGGCATCACCGCGGCTGGCACCGTGGCCACCACTGGGGTTGGCGCAGGCGTCACTGGGGCTGGCGTCGCCGCCGGCACTATGGCTGGCGCCGGCGTCATTGGGGTTGGCATCGCCGCCGCTGGCACCGTCGCCGCCGCTATTGGCGTCGCCGCTATTGGTAAGGCGGTTCCGCGTTTGCGCTGCAGGCGCACGGTGACCTACCTGGCCAGAAACGCCAGCATCAGTTCGTTGAACTTCGAAGGTGCTTCGAGAAACACCAGATGCCCGGCATTCGGGATGACCTCGGCGCGGGCATCGGGCATTTTAGCCGCCAGCGCCTTGGCGAGCTCGGCGTTTTGGCCCATCTTCGGCCGCAGCGCCGCCGGCGCATTCGGCTTGCCCGGCGCGTTGTGATCGTCGGCGCCCATGATCAACAGCGTCGGTTGCGTGATGAGCGGAATTTCGTGCACCACCGGCTCGCGATAGATCATCTGCGCCGAACTGACAAAGGCGCGCAGCCAGCGCGGATATTCCGAGCCGCCCTTGATGTTGAAGCGCGCGTCGATGAACGGCGTGACCTGATCCGGCGGCAGCTTCAGCGAATAGTTGGTCTCGAGCTGCTTGCGGTAAGCTTCGGCGGTGAGCTTGTCCTCATTCTCCAGAATCATCTCGGTTGAAGTCGGCGGCACATAGAGCCGGTAATCCTCCAGCCCGATCGGCGCCACCAGCAACAGATGCCCGACCCGGTCCGGGTAGGCACGTGCGATCCGCACACCGAGCATACCGCCCAGCGAATGCGCGACGATATCGGCCTTCGCGACCTGCAGATGATCGAGCAGCGCGACGGTGTTGCGGGCCAGCGTGTCGAAATGCAGGTCTCCCTGCGGCTTGGAGGATTTGCCAAAGCCGATCTGGTCCGGCACCACCACGCGGTAGCCGGAATCATTCAGCGTCCTGATCACCGGCGCCCAGTAGCTCGAGGGGAAATTGCGGCCATGGAGCAGCACCACAATGCGGCCGTTCGGCTGCGCCGGTGCGACATCCATATAGGCCATCCGCACCTGCTCGCCTTCATTGTTGAGCGGCAGCATGCTGACAGGGTAGGGATAGGCAAAACCTTCAAGCCCGATGCCGTAGGGTTCGCGGGTGGCGGGCTCGGCGGCATGGGCTGTTATGTATGGCGAGATGAGGAGCGCCGCGGCAGAGATCAGGTGAATGAAAATTCGTTGCATCGGTTAAAAGTCCAAAGTTTGTGTTCGTCATGCCCGGCCTTGTGCCGGGCATCCACGTCCTTATTCCATAGCAGCAAGTAAGGCGTGGATGGCCGGGTCAAGCCCGGCCATGACGTGAAGTTGAAGTTCCGGTAATGCAATGTCTCCGCCCGGCTATTCGCTCTTCCCGAATAGCTCGGCGAACCGCTTCTCGCCATTGCGGGTAAAATTGACCACGCGGCTGCCGGGGGCGGAATCGCGTGCGGCCCATTTCAGCTCGGTGAACCGGGTCATGACGGCAGCACCCAGCGTGCCCGCAAGATGATGGCGCCGTTCGCTCCAGTCCAGGCAGGCCTTGCATACCGGCCGGCGCGGATGGGCGAGGGTTTCAGCCGATATCTGCAGGCTGCTCTCCATGAATCGCTTGCCCTCGGCGGTGAGTTCGATCGCCTGCTTGCTGTGGCGCACCAGCCGCTGCCTTTTCATGCTGTCGAGCATCTGCACGCCAAGATCGCCCGCCAGATGATCATAGCAGATCCGCGCGCGGCGCAGCGCCGGGTCCTTCGGGCCCGTGCGCACGCGCATGTGACCGGCGCGTGCCGCAAGCCCCGCAAGCCCCTCGAGCACGCCGGCGACATCGGGACCGGTGAGGCGATAGTAACGGTGGCGGCCCTGCTTCTCCGGTTCGATCAGGCCGCCGGCTTCCAGCTTTGAAAGATGCGAGCTCGCGGTCTGCGGGGTGACGCCAGCCTGGTGCGCCAGCTCGCTCGCGGTCAGCGCGCGGCCGGTCATCAGCGCCGTCAGCATGTTGGATCGCGCGGGATCGCCGACCAGAGCTGCGACCATGGCGATATCGGGGCCTGCTTTCATAGTTCGATGATAGCCGAAGCATTCAAGTCGTCAAGCGGCTAGATTGCGGCTGTTCCAAACACCGGAGGTTCCCGTGGCCATCACCGTCTTCATCCGCTACCAGCTCGATCCGTTCAAGCGCGCGATGTTCGAGCAATACGCGAAAGCCTGGCTGACCATCATTCCGAAATGCGGCGGCGATCTCATCGGCTACTGGATGCCGCATGAAGGCACCAACAACATTGCGTTCGCGCTGATTTCCTTCGAAAGTCTTGCAGCCTACGAAAGTTATCGCGCACGGCTTCGCGCCGACGGCGAGGGCATGGCGAATTTCGGTTTCGCCGAGGAAAACAAATTCATCCTTGCGGAGGAGCGAACCTTTCTGCGACAGGTGACGTGATAGATCATCAAAAAACGCGGAGGAGATGCAAATGATCGCTGTGATCTTCGAAGTCTGGCCCAAGCCGGAGCACAGAGGCGAATATCTCGATCTCGCGGCAGAACTGCGGCCGATCCTGGAAACCATCGACGGCTTTATCTCGATCGAACGGTTCGAGAGCCTGACCGAGAAAGGCAAGATTTTGTCGCTGTCGTTCTTCCGTGACGAGGAGGCCGTCGCGGCATGGCGGAATATTCCCCAGCATCGCAAGACCCAGGCCAAGGGGCGCGCCAGGATTTTCGATAATTACCGGCTGCGTATTGCCGGCGTCATCCGGGACTATGGCATGAAAGACCGCGCGCAGGCGCCGCAGGACAGCCGGGCCACGCACGACGCGCACTAGAGCGGGATGACTTTCTTCGAATCGTCATCCCGCTCTATCCTTTTTTCTGAGCACGATCTTTTCGGAAAACCGGCACCCACTTTTCCGGATCATGCTCTAGCGCCGTGTCTGTACGGTGATATTGTTACGCACGTCATCAAAACAAAAAGCAGGGAGCGATCATGCCGGTCACAACTCAAGACAAACGCGCAACATTCCGGAAGATGCATGAGTCCGGTTGTTTCGCGATTCCCAACCCGTGGGACGTCGGCAGCGCGCTGGCGCTGCAGCATTTGGGATTCAAGGCGCTTGCGTCCACCAGTGCGGGCTTTGCATGGTCGATTGGAAAGGCCGACAATCGGGTCACCGTCGACGATGTCTGCACGCATCTCACCGCGCTGTGCGCGGCGGTCGATCTGCCGGTCAACGCCGATTTCGAAGGCGGCTTTGCCCATGAGGCGGAGAAAGTTGCGATCAATGTTGCGCGCGGGGTGAGGACCGGCGTGGCGGGCTTGTCGATCGAGGATTCCACCGGCGATGCCGCCAAGCCGCTTTATGACCGGGCACACGCGATCGAGCGGATCCGGGCTGCGCGCAAGGCGATCGATGCCGACAGCAGTGGCGTCTTGCTCACCGGCCGTTGCGAGGCGTTCCTGGTCGGACAGGCCGATCTCGATCTGGTGATCGACCGTTTGACCGCCTATTCGGAGGCGGGAGCGGACTGCCTCTACGCGCCGGGTATCAAAACCAAGGATCAGATATCGGCGCTCGTGAAGGCCGTGCATCCCAAGCCGGTCAATCTTCTGCTCGTCTCGCCCGGTCTCTCGGTCGCGGAAGCCGCCGAACTCGGTGTCCGGCGTATCAGCGTCGGCGGCTCGCTGGTGCGCGTAGCGTGGGCCGGCTTCATGAAGGCCGCGCGCGAGATCGCAGATAAGGGAACGTTCGCCGAACTGGCCAACGGCTACTCCGGTGCCGAATTAAACAAGATGTTCAAGTAACGGCCACAAACCAAAACGCAGCGGGCCATCGATGCCCGCTGCGTTGGTGGTCTCACTTGTTGCTCGGCCGTCAACCTGGTCCGTTACTTGGCGGGCGCGTTGTCGGCGGGCGGATTGGCGGCCGGAGCCGGCGGCGTCTGCGGGCGCGACGGGGCAGCACCGGTGGTGGTTCCCTGCCCGGTATTGGCGCGAGGGGTCACGTCACGCATCCCCGGAGGTGCCACGGGAGGCGACGTCTGCGGAGCGTTCTGAGCGTTCTGGGCGGTCGAAGACGTGCCGGCCTGATTGATCGACGAATTGTTCATGCCGTAAAAAACCGCACCCAGCACCAGCGCGATGGCGATGGCGAACATCGCCACCTTTGCACCGCTGGCGGGGCCCTCGGCTAGTTCCAGATCGGGCTGCAACTCGCCGTCAAGGCGCGCCTGGCGCTTGATTTCGTCGTCCGTGAGATTGGATCGATAAGGATCGTCTGCGGAGCGAGTGGGATCGTTCGGATTGCGTAGGTTGGCCATGAATGGGTTCCTCCGTTGGCCCATAACAACCGTTGGCCGGAGCAGGGGTTCCTGATTCGGGGCGTTCTTTCTGGGCGAAGTTGAGGGAACCCGGATGACGTTCACATCTGCCGTGCTTTTGCCACTTGCGCCAGCATCACCAGG
>Ga0193724_1000100_pt1 | contig 20200 bp, 18 predicted proteins | sample H2a1metaG_FD_146005 | JGI IMG/M metagenome (GOLD analysis project Ga0193724, IMG submission 146005) | Soil microbial communities from a riparian zone of the East river system, Colorado, United States - H2a1 | ecosystem: Environmental > Terrestrial > Soil > Riparian zone | place: USA: East River... | reverse complement strand
ATCGGCGAAATCGACGACGTGATGACCCTGATCGACGACGCGCTCGGGATGTCGGCCAGCTATGACGACACCCTTTCCGGCGCCACCAAAGAGCTTTCGGTCGCCAAGAACCCCGACCAGGTCAAAGCGATCGTTCAATCGCTGACGAAATCCACCCGCGAAATGCGCGAGACCAACAGAGCGCTCCGGGACCGGCTGCGGCTGTCAAAGTCGGAGATCAGCGATCTCCAGCAGAGTCTCGAGGCCATCAGAGCCGAGAGCCTGACCGATCCGCTCACCGGTCTTGGCAACCGCAAATATTTCGACCGCTCGATCGATGTGGCCGTCGAGAACGCGCTCGCGAACGGCGAACCGCTTTCACTGCTGATGTTCGACATCGACCACTTCAAATCGTTCAACGACTCCTATGGCCACCTCACCGGCGATCAGGTGCTGCGGCTGGTCGGCATGTCGCTGAAACAGACCATCAAGGGCCAGGACATCACCGCCCGCTACGGCGGCGAGGAATTCGCGGTTGTGCTGCCCAACACCGCGCTCCGCCAGGCGTTGACGGTCGCCGATCACATCCGGCGCGCTGTGATGGCGAAGGAATTGAAGAAGAAATCCACCGGCGAAATTCTCGGGCGCGTTACCATCTCGGTCGGCGTTTCCATGCTGAAGCCGGGCGACGACACCGATTCGCTGATCGAGCGCGCCGATGCCTGCCTCTACGCCGCCAAGCGCAACGGCCGCAATCGCGTCATCTGCGAGGCCGATCCGGAATACGCCGCCGAGACCCAAAGCCAGGTCGCATGACGTCAGTCGCCTGACGTCACACTGCACTGAGTCTGCCCCAGCCTCATGGTGAGGAGCGCATCTTGCGCGTCTCGAACCGTGGCGTTTTCGGGTGGTGCGCGTTGCCATCCTTCGAGACGCGCGCAAATGCGCGCTCCTCAGGATGAGGTTTTCTTTTTCTTTGGCGTCTTTTTCTTTGAGGTCTTTTTCTTAGCGGCTGCAGGCTTCTTCCTGGTTGCAGCCTTTGCAGCCTTTGCGGCCTTGCGTGCCTTCGGACGCTTGCCCAGGGCTGCGCGCTGCGCCGCCGCCAAGGCCGCCCTCGCCCAACCCGTCAGCTCTTCCGGATCGTCATACAGCCGCTCCGGCAGTTGCCAGTACGAGCCCACCGTGACGGTCTTGGCCCTGGTTTGATACTGAAACGGCTTTGATCCCTCGGCCTCGAACCGCGGAATGGTCTGGTCGTCGGCGCGCAGGTAAAGACCGCCGCGCAGCGCAAGCGCGAAGTTGGTACCGTCTGCGGAAATGCCGAAACCTGAAAACATCCGGCGGATGGTCACGGGGCCGAAGTCGGCAAACAAGTCGATCAGGAAATCGCGGTCCATGGGAGTCCGCTCACGTCTCTACGAGTCGTCCCGGCGAACGCCGGGACCCATACGCCGTGTCGTCTCGTTTTCGCAGTATGGTGGATGCTTTCTCCAAGCAGCGATGCCAGGGATTATGGGTCCCGGCGTTCGCCGGGACGACCCGTGCTTCAGCCGTCCACCTTCGCGGCCGTAAGCTGCACCGATTCGCCGCAACCGCAGGCGCCGGTCTGGTTCGGATTGTTGAAGATGAACTGCGCCGACATCTTATCGGCCTTGTAGTCCATCTCGGTACCCAGCAGAAACAGCACGGCCTTGGGGTCGACCAGGATCTTCACGCCCTTATCCTCGACCACCTCGTCGGTTGGGCGGACCTCGTGGGCGTATTCGACCGTATAGGATTGCCCGGCGCAGCCGCCGTTCTTGATCCCGACCCGCAAGCCCACGATCTCGGAATCGGCGCGGCGCGTCAGCTCGGTAATCCGTTGCGCGGCGGCTTCCGTCAGCTTCATCACCTGCGGGCGAGGCCGCGGCTTCGGCTTGGATGCAGGTGTTGTGGAGGCGGGTGTCATGTCACTCATGTGGTCAATCCAAAGGGCAAATCAATGCCGGTCATTTCCTGTAAACTCACGCGTCACCACATATTGAGGACGAGGCGCGCCTCGTCGGTCATCCGGTCCGGCGTCCAGGCCGGATCCCAGACCAGATTGACATTGACCATGCCGACGCCGGGGACACTGGCGACCGCGTTCTCGACCATCTGCGGCAACTCTCCGGCGGCCGGGCAGTTCGGCGTCGTCAGCGTCATCTCGACGTCCACGGTGCGGTCGTCCTTGATGTCGACCTTGTAGATCAGGCCAAGCTCGTAGATATCGGCCGGAATTTCCGGATCGAACACGGTCTTCAGCGCGGCCACGATTTCGCCGCCGAGCCGCTCGGTCTCCTCCGGCGGCAACGCCGAATTGGTCTGCATGTTGCTGGTTTTGACTTCGGCAGTGTCGGTCATGAAAACAATTCCCGCGCCTTGATCAGCGCCTGTGCCAGATGGTCGACTTCTTCACGTGTATTATACATCCCGAACGAGGCGCGGCACGTCGCCGTGACATTGAACCGCTCTAAAAGCGGCATCACGCAATGGGTGCCGGCGCGCACCGCGATCCCCTGCCGGTCGATCACGGTCGCGACATCGTGGGGATGCGCGCCCTTCATCTCGAACGAGATCACCGGCCCCTTGCCACTTGCAGTGCCGATCAGGCGCAGCGAATTGATTTCGCGCAGGCGGTCCTGGGCATAGGTCAAAAGATCATGCTCGTGCGCGGCGATGCGTTCCTTGCCGATCGAATTGACGTAGTCGATCGCAGCCCCGAGGCCAATCGATTCCACGATCGCCGGCGTCCCCGCCTCGAACTTGTGCGGCGGATCGCCATAGGTGACCCAATCCTTGGCGACCTCGCGGATCATCTCGCCGCCGCCATTGTAGGGCCGCATCGCGACCAGGTGCTCGTGCTTGGCATAGAGCACGCCGATGCCGGTCGGACCGTACAACTTGTGGCCGGTGAAGACGTAGAAATCGCAGTCGATATCCTGCACGTCGATGGCGAGGTGAACGGCGGCCTGGCTGCCATCGATCAGCACCGGAATGCCGCGGGCATGGGCAAGCTTCACCACATCCTTGACCGGCACGATGGTGCCGAGCGCGTTCGACATCTGCGTGATCGCGACCAGCTTGGTGCGGTCGGTCAGCAGTTTTTCGAATTCGTCGATCAGGAAGTTGCCTTCGTCGTCGACATCGGCCCATTTGATGACGGCGCCGTGACGCTCCCTAAGGAAGTGCCAGGGCACGATGTTGGAATGGTGCTCCATGATCGAGAGCACGATCTCGTCGCCAGCCTTAATGTTCGGCTCGCCCCATGACGACGCCACCAGATTGATGGCTTCGGTGGCGTTGCGGGTGAACACGATCTCTTCGTTGCGCCCGGCGTTGAGAAATTTCGCGACCTTGGCACGGCCGCCTTCATAGGCCTCGGTCGCCGCATTGGCGAGATAATGCAGCCCGCGATGCACGTTGGCGTATTCGGACTTGTAAGCCTCAGTCATGCGGTCGAGCACCGCATTGGGCTTCTGCGCGGAAGCGGCGTTGTCGAGGTAGACCAGCGGCTTGCCGTAGATTTTCAGCGCCAGCGCCGGAAAGTCTTCCCGCACCCGGGTTACATCATATGAACCGTTCAGAACTGCCGGATGCATGGTCATCCCCGTGCCGCCAGCCAGCGCTGCGCCGCGGAAATCGCAAGTTCACGCAACGTGTCACTGGCAATCGATTCGATCGCCTCACCGACGAATGCCTGGATCAACAACGCCTGCGCCTCCTTCTCGGACAAACCGCGCGCGCGCAGATAGAACAACAGGCTCTCGTCGAGCGCGCCGGTGGTGGCGCCGTGGCCGCAGGTGACATCGTCGGCGAAAATTTCCAGTTCCGGCTTGTTATCGGCCTCGGCCTCGTCGGACAACAGCAGCGCCCGCGTCATCATCTTGGCGTCGGTCTTCTGCGCCTTGGGGCGAACGACGATGCGGCCCTGAAACACCGAATGCCCGCGGTCGTCGACCACGGCACGGAAGATTTCACGGCTGGCGCAGTTCGGCACCGCATGATCGAGAAACAGCGTGGTGTCGGCGTGCTGGCGGCCATTGAGCAGGTTGACGCCGTTGGTCTCGACGCGGGAGCCCTCGCCGGCAAACGCAATCACCGCCTGATAGCGGCTGGCGCTGGAGCCGCTGGTCATGCCGAAGGTGTTGAAGTGGGCGTGCGCGCCCAGCGTGACGACGGACGACGAAATGTTGAAAGCCTCGCGGCTGTCCTCGATCAACCGTACATGATCGAGCCGCGCGCCATCGCCGATCGAAACGACCAGCGAGTCGTGAACCTGATAGGCCTTCGCACCATTGGCACTGATGTAGCTCTCCACCAGCGTCGCGCCCGCGGCCTTGCCGACCCTGAGCAATGAGCGCGTGAACATCGCCGACGGCGCAGCGCCACTGGCAATGTGGACGACGTGCAGAGGCTCAGTCAGCACGGCGCCATCGGCCACCTCGATCACGAGGCCATCGGTCATCATCGCGCTGTTGAGCGCCACCATGGAATCGGAATTGTCAGGCGCGAGCAATTGCGCATGGAGTGACGTATCGCCGGCTTCCAGCACTTCGCGCAGCGTGCGGATGCCAAGGCCTTGTTCCAGATCAGCCGTTTCGGACAGTTTCGGCGCGAACACACCGTCCACCAGCACCAGCCTGCGCACGCCCTTGATGGCGTGAAGCTTCAAGGCCGTGCCGGCGCGCTTCAGCGCCGCCGCGTCCGGTGGCGCCGCCAGCGGCAGCACCTCGCGCATCAGCACGCGCAGATCGGTGTATTTCCAGTCCTCGATGCGCCGGTGCGGCAGGCCAACGCGCTCGTAAGCCTCGAATGCCTGCCGCCTGATGTCGGCGACCTTGCCCACGCCCGGCAGCCGGTCGCCAGCGATGGCGAAGATATCGCTCAGCGCCCGTCCGGTTTCTGTTTTGGCCAGTACTACGTTCATCACAAAATCCGTATTCCGCGTCAGGCCGCGTCTTCGAACTGCGTATAGCCGGAAGCCTCGAGCTCCAGCGCCAGTTCCTTGCCGCCGCTTTTCACCACGCGACCCTTCGACATCACGTGCACAAAGTCGGGCACGATGTAGTTCAACAGCCGCTGATAATGCGTGATCACCACCATCGCCCTGTCGGGCGAGCGCAGCGCATTGACGCCGTCGGCGGCGACCCGCAGCGCGTCGATATCGAGGCCGGAATCCATCTCGTCGAGGATGCACAGGCTCGGCTCGAACAGCGCCATCTGCAGGATCTCGTTGCGCTTCTTCTCGCCGCCGGAGAACCCGACATTGACGCCACGGCGCAGCATGTCCTGCGGAATGTTCAGGGATGCAGCGACCGCGCGCACCTTCTTGAGAAAGTCGGGGGTGGAGAATTCGCTCTCGCCGCGCGCCTTGCGCTGGGCGTTCAACGCCGTGCGCAGAAACGTCATGGTCGCAACACCCGGGATTTCCACCGGATACTGGAACGCGAGGAACACGCCCTTGGCGGCACGTTCGTCGGGCGCCATCTCCAAGAGGTCCTCGCCCTCGAACAGGATCTCGCCGCCGGTGACTTCGTAACCCGGCTTGCCGGCGATGACATGTGACAGCGTCGATTTGCCGGAGCCGTTCGGCCCCATGATGGCGTGCACCTCGCCCTTGTTCACGGTCAGCGAAAGCCCGTGGAGAATCTCACGCTCCTCGACACGAACCAGCAGATTTTTGACTTCGAGCAATGGCATTCACTCTATCCTTAACTTAATCCGCCAATTCGAGGCGTTTCTCGATGCGATCAAGGCGGAGCTTGATAGCGGAGATGTCGGTGTGATCGTGCTCCTGAATGGTCACGACCCCTGCAAGGTGCTGCCGTATCGCCGTCATCTCGACGCTCAGGGTCTGCATCCAATCCGCCATCTTTCCAAGATCGGTCCGAATACCGCGAAGATATTCGAGCACTAAATTGTCCGGCTCAACCATCAGCCCACACTCCCCTCGAGGCTAATCGAGATCAGCTTCTGCGCTTCCACCGCAAACTCCATCGGCAGTTGCTGCAGCACGTCCTTGACAAAACCATTGACCACAAGGCCGACGGCCTCTTCCTGCGACAGCCCGCGCTGCACGCAATAGAACAGCACGTCCTCCGATATCTTCGACGTGGTCGCCTCGTGCTCGAACAGCGCCGACGAATTCTTCGCCTCGATATAGGGCACGGTGTGCGCGCCGCACCGGTCGCCGATCAGCAGCGAATCGCACGCCGTAAAGTTGCGCGCGCCGGTCGCCTTGCGATGCGCGGTGACGAGGCCGCGATAGGTGTTTTGCGACACGCCGGCGGCGATGCCCTTGGAGATGATCCTGCTGGTGGTGTTCTTGCCGAGATGAATCATCTTGGTGCCGGAATCGACCTGCTGGTGACCGTTCGAAATCGCGATCGAATAGAACTCGCCGCGCGAATTGTCGCCGCGCAGGATGCAGCTCGGATATTTCCAGGTGATCGCAGATCCCGTTTCGACCTGGGTCCAGGAAATCTTCGAATTGTTGCCGCGGCAATCGCCGCGCTTGGTGACGAAATTGTAGATGCCGCCCTTGCCTTCGGAGTTGCCGGGATACCAATTCTGCACCGTCGAATATTTGATCTCGGCGTCATCGAGCGTGACCAGTTCGACCACGGCGGCGTGCAACTGGTTTTCATCGCGCTGCGGTGCGGTGCAGCCTTCGAGGTAGCTGACATAAGCGCCCTTGTCGGCGATGATCAGGGTGCGCTCGAATTGCCCGGTGTTGCGTTCGTTGATGCGGAAGTAGGTCGACAGTTCCATCGGGCAGCGCACGCCCGGCGGCACATAGACGAACGAGCCGTCCGAAAACACCGCCGAGTTCAGCGTGGCAAAATAATTGTCCGAGGTCGGCACCACAGTGCCGAGATATTTCTTCACCAGCTCCGGGTGCTCGCGGATCGCTTCCGAGATCGGCATGAAGATCACGCCGGACTGCTTCAGCTCCTTCTGGAACGTGGTCGCCACTGAAACGGAATCAAACACGGCATCGACCGCGATGCGGCGTTCGCCCAAGCCTTTTTCGCCATCTTGGCGCACCACGCCTTCCAGCACTTCGACTTCGCGGAGCGGAATGCCGAGCTTCTCGTAGGTCTTGAGAATCTCCGGATCGACCTCGTCGAGCGAGCCGATCGTCTTCTTCGGCTTCGGCGCCGAGTAGTAATAGAGATCCTGGTAGTCGATCTTGGGATAGTGGACGCGCGCCCATTTCGGCTCGGTCATGGTCAGCCACCGGCGATAGGCTTCCAGCCGCCACTCCAGCATCCAGGCCGGTTCGTTCTTTTTTGCGGAGATGAAGCGGACGGTATCTTCCGATAGGCCCTTCGGGGCCTTGTCAGACTCGATAAGCGTCTCAAATCCATATCGATATTGATCGACGTCGATCCGGCGAACCCGATCAACGGTCTCTTGTACGGCAGCCATTCTTATCCTCCGCTCGCGGTTTCAAGGACCGCGGTGGATCATTCCAAAGCTTTACGATGTTTCTTGGCGGAAATCACCTGCTTAGAACCGTTCAAGCAGTGTTTCGTCGCTACCCTTAAGTAAGGTACCTGCGAGCTTTCGCCAAGCCTCAAGACAGCGATCAATGTCCGCTGACGACGTGGACCAGCCCAGACTGAGCCGCACGGCTCCCTGGGCGATTTCCGGGCCGAATCCCATGGCTTCCAGCACATGCGAGGGTTGAACCTTCCCCGAAGAACAGGCCGAACCCGACGAAACCGCAATACCTTCGAGGTCGAAACCGATGACGGCGGTCTCCGCCCTCATCCCGGGAACCGTAAAAAGCGTGGTATTCGGCAGACGCGGCACGTCGCCGGAGAACACAATTGCCCCTGGCGTCTGCCGCAGGCCGTTTTCAAGCCGATTCCGCAGGTTTTCGAGGCGAATCGCGTCATTCTGGAGGGAATCCATGGCGGCCGTCACCGCTGCTCCGAACCCCGCAATACCCGCAACATTCTCCGTTCCGGCCCGGCGCCCCAGTTCCTGACCGCCGCCGCGCAGCAGCGGCTCAAGTCCCCGCACCCCCTCGGCCAGAACCACGGCGCCCACGCCTTTCGGTCCGCCAATTTTATGCCCGGAAACCGTGATCAGATCTGCATTCAAGCCATTGATACCAAACGAAATCTTTCCAAGTGCCTGGATCGCGTCGACATGCAGCAGGCCGCCCGCGGCATGGACGATCTCGCTAGCTTCCGCCACCGGCTGCACCGCACCGGTCTCGTTGTTGGCCAGCATCACCGACACCAGCGCGGGAGGCCCGCTTTGGAGCAGCGCGCGCAGGCGGTCCAGATCCAAAAGGCCGGAACCGGTTACGCCGCTCGTGCCGATCGCTTGGGTCGGAAACCGCCCACCTGCCAGCACCGAGACGTGCTCGATGGCCGAAACCAACAGCCGTTCGACCGGAAGCCCGGAATCGCGCCGCAGCCCAGGCGTCAGCGCCAGCGCATTCGCCTCGGTTCCACCTGAGGTAAAGACCACGTTTCGAGGCAGGGCACCCGCCGCGCGGGCGACGCCTGCCCTCGCTTCCTCGACCAGCCTGCGGGCGTGGCGGCCTTCGGCATGGACCGAGGACGGGTTGCCGTCTAGCTCCCACGCCGCAGCCATCGCCTCCCTGGCTTCACGGCGAAGCGGGGCGGTTGCATTCCAGTCGAGATAGATCCGATCGGGCATAGGCCGTCTTAGCACTTTTCCTCGCGCGGCAAATCACTGCGCAGGCTGGGCGGTTCGCCCCGCCGGCAACCCCGGCTCAAAGGCGGCCACGCGCAATCCGAACAGCGGCCTCAGAAAGGCTATTCGCCGGATCATCTCATAGGTCAGCACGCAGGCCGCCAATGTGCCCGATATCACGATGCCGGCTTCCAGCCAGGCCGGAAGATCGCGGCCGTGCAGTTCGTGCGCGATCATGATGATCGCGGTCTGATGGACGATGTAAAAGGGAAATATCGCATCGGTCAGATATCGGCGCACGGCTGAGTCCGCCGTCAGCCAACGCCTGGCAAAGCCGAGGACGACGACGATGCAAAGCCATTGATAGAAGCCGTACGCGATCCCGCCATAGAGCTTCAGCCATAGCGATGGCGGGGTTGCCGACTCTCTGGTCCATCGCAAGGCGAGAAACGACAGAAAGAACACAGCTGCGAGCGCCAGCGCCAGCCAGCGCTGGCGCTCGATCGCGGCCCAGAAATCGTCCGCGCGAGCGAGCAGAAAGCCGAGCAGGAACACCGTTGCGAACAGCATGTGATTGTACCAGTCGCCGAACAGCGCATGTGTGGAAGGAAAACTCGGCAACACGGCCAGACGGTAGGCCGCAAACACGGCCGATGGCACGATAAGGAGCAGCGCGCCCGACAGAGCCGGTACGAGCCACCGTTCGATCCAGCCGACAAGTCCGGGGGCTGCCACCAGAACGGCGCCAAGCGCCATGGTGTAAACCCACAAATAGGCCACGAACCACAGATGGTTCCAGGTCGGCAGCAGGATACAGGGACCGGGACGGCAGAACTGCGGACCGAAGGCAAAATAGTGCCGCGTATAGAAATCAAGGAATCCGGCGGGATAGCCCAGACTTTCAAGAATCTGGTCATAGGCCTGCGGCGGCACGATCACGAGCATTCCGAAGATCAGTGGGATCAACAGCCGCGCGGATCTTGAACGAAGAAGCGGCCCTATCCTGTATTTCTGCAACATGAATCGGGTCGCTGCGCCCGAGACCAGAAAAAGCAGCGCCAGCCGCCAGGGATTGAGGACCAGCATCAGCGGCTCCAGCGCGGTGATGCGATGGCCGCTTTTGATGTGGAACCCCCAGGACACGTACAGCATGCCGACGTGGTAGAAAATCAGCAGCCCGAAGGCGCCGATCCGGACCCAATCGAGGTCGACGCGCCGCTCCGAGCTGTGAGGAGCGAAATGCGGTGAATGTGATATGGTTTGTCGGTTCATGGCTCGATCTTTCGAATGCGCTGGCAACTTCATGAGTGACGTCAAGAATGCGCAAGCCAGACCCGGCGTCGAGCCGGTTTGGGACCAGAACCAGGCCGCCTGGGATGAGGCGAGAGCGCGTGGGACGAGCGGCGGGCTTCGCGGGATATCCGGTGCCGACTGGCTACTCTACGGAGCGGTCGCAGCCGTCGCGCTCGGCATCGGGGTCGTCAACGCGCTCTCCAAGGCGCAAGACGTCGCCTGGCATGGCGGCAGCTATGACGCCGGCACGCCGCTGCTCTGGGAAATGACGAGCATCGCCGTAATCATTGTGCTCGCGCCCATGCTGTTCGTCGCGGTGCGGCGGATGCGCCACGCCACGGGTTGGCCGCGGCGCATCGGATTGGCGGTGGCGGTGATCGTGGTTTTCTCGGCGCTGCACATCACCGGCATGGTGGGCCTTCGCAAGCTTGCGCTGTTCCTGGTCGGCGGTTCCTACGATTTTCGCTTCTCGGTCGCGACCCTGATCTATGAATTCCGGAAGGACGTCGTCACCTGCTTTTTGATCGGCGGCGCGCTGTGGCTGATCGATAGTCGCCGCGAAGGGCAACAATCCCGGTCAGCTGTGAGCACAGGCCCGACAGACCTGTCGCCTGCGGCGCCCCACATGGTCTGGCTCCGCGACGGTTCGACCCGCATCCGGATCGAACCCCGCGACATCCTTTGGATCAGTTCCGCCGGAAATTACGTCGAATACCGCCTCGCGGACGGCACCAATCACCTCATCAGGGCAACCCTGGCCGCCGAGGAAGCGCGACTGACACCATTCAATATCGTGCGGGTGCACCGGACGCGGCTGGTCAACCTCACGCGCGTCAGCGGACTTAAGACAGGCGCGAACGGAGATTTTGAGCTGACGCTCGACACCGGTCAGGCGATTTCGGGCAGCCGCCGTTACCGCGGCGCCGTCAGCTCGATCGAAGAGCTTGCCGTTAATCCGGCACTGGTTCCGAACGATAACCGCGCAGAGCCGTGATACCGCCCGCCACCGAGCGCCCTCCGGCCCCGGACTGAGGAAATTTCCACTGGCACGGCAACGCCTTATTACGGGGTTTTAACCGGCATCCGAGACCGCCGGGGTGCACAAAATCCTTGCTTTTTGCCCCTCGCCCCATGCTAGAACGCGGCCTCCAGTTTCACCGAGCGCCGTTCGCTTACGCCCAACGGCGCCTGATCCGCCCCTTTATCTCTGCTGAGGCTTCAGCTGCGAAACAGCCAGATGAAGCCGGCATAAAGGCGGTTGGTTTTGCCAAGGGATCATCAAGGGATCATCGATGCCTGAAGTCATTTTTACCGGCCCCGCAGGCCGCCTCGAAGGCCGTTATCATCCCGCGAAGCAGAAGAACGCGCCGATCGCGATGGTGCTGCATCCGCATCCGCAGTTTCACGGCACCATGAATCACCAGATCATCTACCAGTGCTACTACGCATTCGTGCATCGCGGATTTTCGGTGCTGCGCTTCAATTTTCGCGGCGTCGGCCGCAGCCAGGGCTCGTTCGACCACGGCACGGGCGAGCTTTCCGATGCCGCCTCCGCGCTGGACTGGGCGCAGACCATCAATCCCGAGGCGCGCGCCTGCTGGGTCGCCGGCTTCTCGTTCGGCGCCTGGATCGGCATGCAGCTGTTGATGCGCCGGCCCGAGGTAGAGGGTTTTATTTCGATCGCGCCGCCGGCCAATCTCTACGACTTCTCGTTCCTGGCGCCCTGCCCGTCCTCGGGCCTGATCGTGCATGGCGAGAAGGATGCCGTGGTGCCGCCCAAGGACGTCAACACCCTGGTCGAAAAACTGAAGACCCAAAAGGGCATCGTGATCGACCAGCAGATCATCCCCGGCGCCAACCATTTCTTCGACGGCAAGCTGCAGCCGCTGATGGAGACGGTGACCGGCTATCTCGACATGCGGCTCGCCAACGTTCGCTGACAAAGCGTTTTCGAGCGAAAGCCTGCCCCGGACCTGACCCAGGATGGGCCGCGGTGCGCACAAAGAAATGCGTCACAACAAAAGTGTCGCAGGGACCGCGAGGCTACGGCTTGCCCCTGGTCGACGCTGTGTCGCCGTCGATCAAATCGGTGACGCTGTCGGCCAGCGGCTTGTTGTCGAGCACGAAGAATAACCCTCCCCGCCCGTTCTGACTTTTTCCGCAGTCCGGCGGCGACAACGCCCCCTGCTGATTGAGGTCGCCGAAGATTACGTAGTGGTGGCTGCCGGAAGTCGAGACGCCTATTTTGGCGTGATTGGACGGAGCGTTGAGTTTGATTTCCTTTTCGTCCCACGTTCCGGTCAACGCGATCGCGACCGGACCCTGCTTGGATTTCAGCAACGGTCCCATGCAATCGACCTTGGAAGACTTCGACGTGGAGAAGATCTTCGGCGTGGTCCACCATGTCGCGGCGCGCTCCGCCGGGCCATCGAGGATTGCCGACACCATTTGCCAGGGCGGTGCCGTCAGGTTCGAGGTTTTCGCGATCAGCACGACGTGGCTGGAAAGTTCGTCCTTGGTGAAAAAGTCATCCGGATTGAGACTTTCTCCGGGTTTGATCTTCAGCTTGGCCGGGCGCTTTCCGAGTTCGTTGACCAACGCCTGAACATCTGAAGGCCCTCCATTGCGGACGATCTGCAACTTGGTCGGATCGGTCACGACGCCGGCACGCTTGAGCGCGGTCAACACCTTGATCAGATCGCTCTTGTCGAGCTTGAGGGCGAAGAAATGCTGGCTCGCAAGCAGGTTGTTGTTGCTGCTGACGCAGCCGAGCGTATTGCCCGCCTTGCGCTTGATGCGGCTGGTGCCCGATCCGGGCCAGGACGGCGTCGACACCTGCATCACAAATCCTTCGCCGGCGTCGTTCCAGGCGAGCAGCCCTTTCGAATGCCCCCAAGGCGCGCCGCAACTGCTCGATTTGCAGGTAGACAGGGCTGGATCGCCGTAGAACTGATCGTTCCAGATCGCATAGTTGAAATTGCCATTGTAGACCTGATCGAAGGTGGCGCCGATCGGATCGCTGGTGGTCGCGCCGATGCATCCTTTCCCCTGGCTCAACGCGTTGTCGCGACTGCTGGCGACGGCGAATTGCTGACCGAATCGCTCCTTCGCCTGCACATTGCCGCCGAAGATGCACACCCGCTTGCCGGTGTCGGCGCCACAACCGGCAAAGGTGTTCTGCGAATTGAACTTGAATGCGAACCACCAATCGACCGGCGCGCCGTCCTTGCTCAGCAGCGGCAACGGCTTTTCGCCGGCGGACCATGCCGGTCCGGCTGCCGCAGCGATCAGACCCAGAACCGACAGCAGTAGTCCGGCGCGCCGCCGTAACGTCCGGCGCCAGGCGCCCGATCCATCCGCGCCAGCTATTACCAGCCGCATCAATGCGGATCCTCCTGACCGCCGGCCTCGTTCTGCCGGCTGGGAGATCTTGCCCCCGTCCTTGCCGACCTGCCCTGCCTGCTCGGCTTGGCGCCATCGCCGTCTTCACCGGCTCCGTCGCCAGAGTCGTGCGGCGGATGGCCACCACCTGGCGGGGGCGAAGGTGGGGGCGACGCCGGCTTTCTGCCGACCCTTTGACTCCTTTGCGGTTGCGCCTTGGGATCGCTGTCCGTTTTCGGAAAGATCGCGGCGACGACACGCTCGATGGTGTTGAACAGGAAATCGGTGCTGTAGCCCGCGACGAAGCCCAGCGCAGCCGAACTCAGGTGCAGCACGGTGCCATCGTCGGCTACGAGATAGTTGACGAACAGAATGATCGCGCCGCCGGAAATCGCTCCGAGCAAGACGCGGTTGAAGTATTCCGGTTTGCGCCGCAGATCGAAACTGCGCTGATAAATAAAATAGTGCGCGGACCGCAATAGAAAGGCGCACGATCCAAGCGCGCCGTAAGCCCATGGCACCAGCGATTCCAGGAAATTCTTCTGCCAGATGTATTTGGTGGCGTCGGTCTCCATACCGAGCACATAGATCAGGCACTCGGCAATGATGACGAAAGCGCCGATGGCAATCGTAACCAGGGCGAACCAGCGGGTAAATCGCAACGCCGGTGAATAGCCGAAGATTCTGTCGCGCAAATTGGAAATGCCGCCGGCGCCGGGCATCGTGGCTTGCGTCGCAGCCAGCGTTTCGGCCGTAACCGGGGTCATCGCCACTGCCAGCCGATAATAAGCCTGCTCAAATGCGATCCATTCGGACGCCGTCACACTGAACGAAGGCCCTTGTCCGTCCAACGGCGGATCGAACACGCCAAGTTTCGCCGCGGTGCCTTGGATCACTCCGATGTCGCCGAACGGCAGCGGCTCGCCGCTGGGTGTGTGGATGCCGGCGCTTACAGCGTAGCCGGAGAGCGTCATGGCGTCGTCGAGCTGGCTGACCACGTAGACGCTTGCGCGTGTGATTTTTCCCGATGGCGTGGCTGCGGGCTCGTTCGGCGGCGGCTGGTCGTCCGGCATGTTTCGATCCCCCCGGTTCAAAACAACACTCGCCATCTAGGCGTTTTACTATCTTATTGCTCTTATAGATAGAGTTCCCGCGAGAGTCCATGGCGACGCGCCTGGGTTCGCGGAGCTGGCGTGAACGCAGGAAATCAGGCTGCAGCGCGGGCCTGAAGTTTTGACAACCACGAATTCCGCCGGTCGAGGAAATCGCGCAGCAGCGCCGGATAGTCCGCACTGACCGCCGTGCGCACCGACGGCCGCGCGGCCAGGCTCTTGCGCCAGCGCTTGAGCTTCGGCTTTTCGGAAAGAATTCCGAAGTCGGCAATTTGGGCGAACACATCGAAATAGCGAAACGCCGGACCGAACACGGCGTCGACCAGCGAGAACTTCTCGCCGTCAAACCATGGCGAGGCCACGACCCGCGCCTCGAGCCGCGCAAAGCGCTGCTCGAGTTGCGACGTTTTGGCTGTGAACGTTGCCTCGTCAGGCGCGGCGTAAAAACCCGCGATGTCGCTGAGAACAGCCGAGCCATACTCGATCCACGCGCGATGTTCGGCGCGCACCAAAGCATCCGCCGGATGCAGCGGCTTCGGCTGCGTTTCTTCCAGGTATTCGAGAATAACGGCCGACTCGAAAATCGCGGTGTCGCCAACCCCGAGGACCGGAGTCTTGCCGAGCGGAGAAATCGCCAGGAACCAGTCGGGCTTGTTGGCAAGATCGATATCGATCCGCTCGAAGGCAACGCCCTTCTCGGTCAGTGCGATCACCGCGCGCTGCACATAGGGACACAGTTTGTGGCTGATCAGTTTTAGTCGCGCGGTCATGCCAGGATCTCACAGTCGATGCACTTGCATTGATCTAAATGCACCTGCATGAAACTGTCAAGATCGATGCAACTGCATCAACAACGCTTGATCATGGCCGGGCGATCTCGCCGCCGGTCATCGGGATCGGGACGCCGGTGGTAGCGGGATAACTGAGCGGCAGGCCCTTCAGGCCCCGCGCCGCCAGAAAGCCGAAGGCCTGCGCCTCGATGGCGTCTCCCGACCAGCCGAGCCCTTCGGCGGTCTCGACAGTGACCGGCGCCAGCCGCTCGCGCAGCATCCTCATCATGGTGAGATTGCGGGCGCCGCCGCCGGCCACGATCCAGCTCCGCGGTTCCTTCGGCAACAGCGGCGCGATCCGGGCGATGGCTTCGACCGTGAAGGCGGTCAGCGTGGCCGCGCCGTCGGCGGGCGACGTTGTGCGCAACTTCAGCGATGCGAAGTCGTTGCGGTCGAGCGATTTCGGGGGAAGCCGCGCGAAGAAGGGATGGTCCAGCGCCCAGGTGACCCATGCCACATCCACAGCGCCCTGTGCGGCGATGCGGCCTTCGCAGTCGAACCGCTGACCGGTCATGCGGAGCACGAAATCGTCGAGCAGCGCGTTGCCCGGCCCGGTATCGCAGGCGATCAGGGTATCGGCGCCGTCGATATAGGTGACATTGGCGACGCCGCCGATATTGACCACGACGATCGGCCCTTCGCGCTCCAGCGACTGGGCGAGCGCGCGGTGATAGACCGGTACGAAGGGTGCGCCCTGCCCGCCGGCGGCGACATCGGCGGCACGGAAATCGTGCATGACCGGGATATGAATGGCCTTGGCGAGCGCCACGGCATCGCCGATCTGCACGGTCATTTTTTGCTCGGGCCGATGCAGCACGGTCTGGCCGTGAAAGCCGACGATATCAACGTCCTCGCGGGAGATGCGGTTCTGAGTGGTGAAGGCCGCCACTGCCTCCGCATGCGCGATCGTGACGGCGCGCTCGGCCTCGCGCAGGATGCCCGGCCGCGCATCGCGCTGCGGCAGGTCGACCGCCTCGGTCAGGGCCTGGCGCAGCAAGACGCGCTCGGCGTCGGTATAGGGCCTGAATCCCGAAGGACCAAACGCCTGCACCCGCCTGCCATCGGTTTCGATCAAGGCAACGTCGACCCCGTCAAGCGAGGTGCCGCTCATCAGACCGATCGCCGTCAACATCCTCGCCATAGTGCCTTCTCAGGCGGCCTGCCCTTGACGCGCAGCTTGTGTCAAACAAGCACATCTTATAATGCCACTGCGCGTTCCGGCGGCGGCAGCCCCTTACCAGGGTTCCTCTATTCCAAGGAACAGCGTGAAAAAGTAAGAATGATCAGAGTCGCACACAAATGACTGCTTTTAAATCTGATTTTCTCAATGTGCTGCAGGAACGTGGTTTCATCCACCAATGTTCGGATTTCGAGGGCCTCGACGCGCTCGCTGCGAAAGGTCAGGCCACGGCCTATGTCGGCTATGATTGCACGGCGCCGTCGCTGCACATCGGCAACTATCTCACGATGATGATGTTGTATTGGCTGCAGCAGAGCGGCAACAAGCCGATCACCCTGATGGGTGGCGGCACCACCATGGTCGGCGATCCCTCCGGCAAGGATGAATCGCGGGCGCTACGCACCGTCGAGGAGATCGAAGCCAACAAGACCAGCATCCGTGGCGTGTTCGCCAAGGTGCTGCGCTATGGCTCCGGCGCGAGCGACGCGGTCATGCTGGACAATGCGGAATGGCTGACCAAACTCAACTGGATCGAGATGCTGCGCGACATCGGCCGGCATTTCTCGGTCAACCGCATGCTGACGATGGACTCGGTGCGGCTCCGTCTCGAGCGCGAGCAGGAAATGAGCTTCATCGAATTCAACTACATGGTCTGCCAGGCTTACGATTTCGTTGAACTGTCAAGGCGCGTCGGATGCCGATTGCAGATGGGCGGGTCGGACCAGTGGGGCAACATCGTCAATGGCGTCGATCTTGGCCGCCGCATGGGAACGCCGCAATTGTTCGCATTGACGACGCCGCTGCTCACGACAGCGTCGGGTGAAAAGATGGGCAAGACCGCCCGAGGCGCGGTCTGGCTCAACGCTGACCAGTTCAGCCCCTACGATTTCTGGCAATACTGGCGCAACGTCGAAGACGCCGATGTCGTCAAGTTCCTCAAGCTGTTCACGATCCTGCCGATGGGTGAGATCGCGCGGCTTGAGGCGTTGCAAGGTGCTGAGGTCAACGAAGCCAAGAAGGTGCTTGCAACGGAAGCGACCGCGCTGTTGCACGGTCGCGATGCTGCGAACGCCGCATCCGAAACCGCGCGGCAAACTTTTGAGGAAGGCGCGATCTCACAATCCCTACCTACCGCAACGGTTCCACGTTCCATACTTGAGAACGGACTAAGCGTCTTAGAGGCCTACGTGTTGCTGCATCTGGCAATTTCGAAGGGTGAAGCGCGCCGCCAAATTAGAAACGGTGGTTTGCGAGTCAACGATTTAGTCGTCGTCGACGAAAACATGACGCTGACGCCGGCGAACCTCACTCCAGAAGGCGTCATAAAACTCTCCGTCGGCAAGAAACGCCACGTCCTGCTCAGGCCTGCATAGCCGCATTCGCCCAAGACCCCTGCTCCTCGCGGCCGAAAAGCGTTCCTTGGTGGACATGGATCAAGATGCGCCGCGCGAGATTCCGGAGACCAAACCGCCGAAGCCGGCGCGGGTGGCGCTTAACGTGCTTGCGCTGTGTTTTGCGCTCTCGGTGCTCGGCCGCGGTCTCGGCGAGAGCTTTATCGTGTTTCTCAAGCCGATCGCGGAGAGCTTTGGTTGGGACCGCGCCCAGGTCGTCTCGGTCTACTCGCTGACCGCGCTCGCCGGCGGGCTGGCGGCACCGCTGGTCGGCAGGCTGTTCGACCGGTCGGGGCCCCGCACCGTCTATTCGCTCGGACTGCTGCTGCTGGGCGGCGCATTTCTGGTCGCCGCCCATGCGCGTGAGCTCTGGCAGTTCCAGTTGAGCGTCGGCCTGTGCGTGGGAATTGGCATTGCGTTCATCGGCAACGTACCGAACTCCATCCTGCTCGGCCGCTGGTTTGGCCCGCGATTGCCGACCGCGATGGCCATCGTCTATTCGGCGACCGGCGCCGGCGTGTTGGTGCTGCTGCCGGTCTCCCAGATCCTGATCGATCATTTCGGCTGGCGTGGCGCCTACCAGATTTTCGGTGCGGTCGCGCTGCTTCTGCTGCTGCCGTTGCTGCTGTTGCCGTGGCGGCTGTTCTCGACCGGTTCGCCGAACATCGTGAAAAAGGCCGATCCGGATTTCATCGACGACGGCTGGACCCTTCTCAGCGCGATGCGCCACCACGCGTTCTGGGCGCTGTTCTCGACGTTCTTCTTCACCGCGATCGGCATGTACGCCATCGCCGCGCAGGTGGTGGCCTATCTGATCGACGCGGGATTTCCGCCGTTGCAGGCAGCGACCGCGTGGGGGTTCAGCGGTGTCGTGCTGCTGTTCGGCATGCTCGGCATCAGCTGGCTCGACGGCATCATCGGCCGCAGACCGTCGGTATTGTTCAGCTACGCGCTCTCGATCGTTGGAATTCTGATGCTCTGGGCTCTGCAGTGGTATCCGAATTTCTGGATGCTGACAGGGTTCGTCGTGTGTTTTGGCAGCATGATCGGATCGCGCGGCCCGCTGCTGACGGCGACGGCCATGAAGATCTTTCGTGGCGAACGGGTCGGAACCATCTATGGCAGCATTTCGATCGGCAGCGGTTTGGGATCGGCGTTCGGCTCATGGAGCGGAGGTCTGATCCACGACTGGACCCACAGCTATAATCCGTTGATCGCCTTCGCGCTGGTCAGTGTGCTCTTGGGAATGATTCCATTCCTGGTTGTACCGGCACTGCGGCGCTAGATCGCTTTCTGCCATGGGTCCCTGGTCGCGCACCTGCTCCATCATCCTGTGCAAGCGTTTTTCACGAGGAAGGTCGAAAATGAGTCGGCTGGGCCGTCTTCCTGGCCGGCGTGCGCGCGGCTTAGAAAAAAGGATTGGTTTTTCCGTCATGGCCGGGCTTGTCCCGGCCATGACGAGTTAGACGCCGCCTGTCATGCGATCAGGCCGCACGTCTGGCAGTCGCAGGCCGTCGAGCGGTCAATTGTTGGGCGGGAGTTCGATCGGGTTGTTTGGCTTGCCGGTGCCGAATTCAAAGATCTTTCTCAAGACCCCGGGCGCCATCGCCGAAATCGGATTGACGCGAAGCACCGGCTGCCCGAGCGTGCCGACGACCTCGTAAGTCACGCCGATCAGCCCCTCATTGCTGCCGCCGCCGAGGAACAGCCCGACAATCGGAATTTGGCCGAACATGTTGTTCAGCCCGTACATCGGAACGAAGGTGCCGCTCATGCGCACCTGGTTTCCGGAATCGATATTGCCTTCGATGGTCCCGCCGATCATCGGGCCTTTCAGTACGCCTTCCCGGATCGTGAGCTGCCCGTTTTGGCGGGTGAATTCCGCGCGCGCGCGCGAGAAGGAAACGCCGCTCTGACCGGCGGCCGGCGCGCCCGCAGCCAGGCGATCAAGCGCAGCCTCGCCCTTGACGGAGAAATCCTTGACGTTGATCAGGCCCTGTTTCGCGCTGGGTTCGATGGTCGGAGGATCCATCGCCAATTGAAGCTGGCCGCCAACCACCTTGGAGTAGGTGTCGTTGAAGCGGAAGAACGCGCCGGCGTCATTGGTTTCGAGATAGATCACGTCGCGCCCCTGCGCGGGCCTGCGCAAATCTCCCGTCAGCGGCGTATCCCGTCCGAGCTTGCCGCTGAGCGCAAAGCTTCTGATCGTGCCATTGCGCCGCGATAACTTGACATCGACGCTGCGCACCGCTTCGCCATTGAAGCCTGCGACCGCACCGAGCTTCAGGTCGACATCGAGATCGATGTTCTTGGCTTTCGTCTCGCCCTCCGCCGCCT
>Ga0193724_1000099_pt1 | contig 20274 bp, 15 predicted proteins | sample H2a1metaG_FD_146005 | JGI IMG/M metagenome (GOLD analysis project Ga0193724, IMG submission 146005) | Soil microbial communities from a riparian zone of the East river system, Colorado, United States - H2a1 | ecosystem: Environmental > Terrestrial > Soil > Riparian zone | place: USA: East River... | reverse complement strand
GGAAGCATCGGCGGTGCCGGCGGCATTCATGCTCGACGGCACGACGGGCTACGTTCGGATCACCAGCTTTCTCAACGACCGTGTCGCCGACGATCTCCACGATGCTCTGGGTCGATTGGAAGGGCAGGGAATGAAACGGCTCGTGCTCGACTTGCGCGACAATCCTGGCGGACGCGTCGATCAGGCGGCGAAAATCGCGGGGGAGTTTCTGCCAAAGGGCGCGATCGTCTACACGTCCACCGGCGAAAAGAAGGAGATGATCGACACGAGCAGGGTCTCTCGCTCGTTCTGGCGGAGTGAGCGGCGCTACCCGATGGTACTGATGGCAAACGCCGGCACGGCGAGCGCGGCCGAGCTCCTTGCCGGCGCGCTACAGGATCATGACCGGGCGCTCATCATTGGAAAGCCAACGTTCGGGAAGGCGCTGATAATGCGCGGATTCCCCCTGTCTGATGGTTCCATCATCGAGCTTGTGGTCGGTCACCTCAGGACGCCGTGCGGCCGAGTGGTACAACGCCAGTACAGGTCGATTACGACGCGTGAGTATTATCGGCTCGCCCGCGCCGATCGCGATACGGCCGGTCGTCCAAACTGTCGCACCGACGGCGGTCGAGTCGTGTACGGAGGTGGCGGGATCTATCCCGATCTCGTAGTCGACGATCCCGAAGTTCCGCTCTGGCTGGCGAGACTCGGCGAGGACAACGTCGTGCTGAAGTGGATCGGTGGGTACGTCACCGCGAATCCTTCGACGTTTGCATCGGCGGATGCGGTCGGGCGATTGCAATCGCTCGATGCCAATGGGGTTGGAGAGTTTCGGAAGTTCGCTGCCGCTCAGGGGATAACCATTCCACAGACCCCCGAAGCCGACTCGACGCTTCAGCGGGTTCTGCTCGCCGCCGCGGCGCGATCAAAATTCGGCGATGCGGGGTTCTATCGAGTCAGCGCTGCTCTCGATCCAGAGGTTCAAACGGCGAGGAAGGCTTTCGACGATTCGCGGTTCGCGACACTGGTCAAGGGTCTGCCTTGAAAGCGCATTGTCAGGCGGAGCTGGCCCGTCCATTCGGACGGGCTTTTTTTTCGTGCCTTAGCGTGGGGTTGGCGTTCTCGCCCGATCGCCGTGGCGCCGCTCGGTCACTTCCCGCGCCATTCTCCGCCGCTCGGCGGTCGTCGCGATCACGGCGAGCGCCAGCTCGATCAGGCCGTACGCAAATGCCACCAGCGAGAGGAGCGACAACACTGCGAGAACTCGCGTCAGGCCTGCCGATAGCGTGCCTTTTATCACTGCGATGGTCGAGGCGAGCACGATCATTCCGGAAATCACCGCGATGACGGTGGCCTTGCCGATCGACATTCCGCGATCGACGGCGGGAAGTACTTCATGCGGCTGCTCTACGGTAGCCGAAGGGTCAGTCATCTCAAGTATTCCGTGATTTGCAGTTCAGAAGTGCGACAACGATCCGATCATCATGCTTCGTGCCGGTTGGACTTTCAAGGACAACGTCAGTTTTTCCGGCTCTGCAATTGCGAGTCTGGAACGGCGCGCGACGAGTGTACTGGAGCTATAATCGTGCTCATGAAGAGGATTTTCGTTCGCCAGCTCGGATTGTTTGCATCGACGGCGGTCTACCTCGGCTGCGGTGCCGATAGCGCCACCAAACCGACCGGAGGGTTCGCCGGTCAGGTCGATATACGCTACCTATCGGACATTACCCCGGCATTACAAGCAGCAGTGACGACCGCTACGGCCAAATGGACCCGGGCGCTGTCGAAAAATCTGGGTGATTTTCCCATCAATTTGCCGGCGAACTCATGCTTTGTCGGCCAGCCGCCGATCAATGAAACCCATCACAACCTTCTGCTTTTCGTTTCAGTTGCGGACATCGACGGTCCAGGTGCCGCCCTCGCGCTCACCTCGGTATGCAGGCTGAGTAATCGCGACACACTGCCCATACTGAGCAACATGGTTTTTGACCGTGCGGATCTGGATTCGATGGCCGCACGCGGCGAGTTGCAAGGCGTTGCCATGCATGAGATGGGGCACGCGTTGGGGTTTCATCCAGGCTCGTATGTCACGAAGGGTCTTTCAGGTGGTGGAGTGAGCGATCCTTTCTTCTCCGGAACCACGGCGCGGTCAGAATTCGCGAAGCACGGGGCGTGGTATACGGGAGTCACGGTTCCGCTCGAGGATACGCGGGGCGTGGGGCCATTGGATCCCCATTGGAGGTCGAGCGTCTTCGGAGACGAGCTCATGATCTCCTTTGTGGGGCGCGGGTTAAAGTCGCCCCTCAGCTCGATAACGCTGGGATTCTTCCAGGACATTGGCTACAACGTCGATTTCTCCGTCGCCGATCCGTACGAGGTCGTACCCTTTTTTGGTGGCACCAGGATCCTTCCGGAGGGCAGCCTTGCAAACGACGTTCGAGTAATTGCGCCGCTCACGTTTGTGAGCCCGGTGCCCGCGAACTAGCTTTCCGCTTGCGACGTTTGAGCGTCAAACGCATCTTGCCATGGTGGGATAAGTGCCTTCCAATCCACGAGTTGGAGGGGTTCGCAGATTGGCGGGCGTCCAACGGCGGGAGGGATGTTGAAGTACCCTGAAGTCCGGAACTACGTTGGCGGGTCATTCATCGGCAGCGACCGCTCTTTCCTCGAGGTGCACAACCCGAGCGATGGGAGTGTCATTTCGCGCGTCCCGCTTTCGAGCCAGGACGATGTCGACGCGGCGGTCGCCAGCGCTCACAAGGCGTTCCCCGCGTGGGCCGCCACTCCGATCAAGGAGCGCGTCCAGGTCTTCTACCGTTACAAGGCGCTGCTCGAGAAGAACATCGATGGACTCGCTGCCCTTATAACGGAAGAAAACGGAAAGGTGACATCGGAAGCGCGCGCCGAGGTTCTAAAATCGGCCGAGCTGTGCGAGTTCGCGTGTTCGCTGCCGCAAATCGCGCCGGGCGAAGTGCTTGAAGTCAGTCGCGGCGTCGAATGTCGAGTCGAGCGCTATCCACTCGGAGTGGTGGCGGCGATCACGCCCTTCAACTTTCCCAACATGGTGCCGAATTGGTCGCTCCCCAACGCGATCGCACTTGGCAACTGTCTGATTCTCAAGCCTTCCGAGCTGGTGCCGCTGAGCGCGGGAAGAATCGCGGAGCTGCTGACGGAAGCGGGGCTGCCAGAAGGCGTGTTGCAGATCGTCAACGGCGGAAAGGAAGCCGTGGAAGCGATCTGCGATCATCCAGGAATCTCCGCGATCAGCTTCGTGGGTTCGACCAAGATTGCGAAAGTTGTTTACCGTCGGTCGACGGCCACGCTCAAACGCTGTCTTGCACTTGGCGGAGCGAAGAATCACCTCATCGTAATGCCGGACGCGGCGAAGGAAATGACGTCGAGCAATGTCGTCGCGTCGATGTCGGGATGCGCCGGACAGCGATGCATGGCGGCGTCGGTGATGGTCGCGGTTTCGAAGACGGACGACATCATCGCGCGGATGGTCGAACACGCCAAGAACATCGTCCCTGGCAAGGACATCGGGCCGGTAATCTCCGCCGCGGCAAAGGAGCGCATCGAGAAGTACATCGCGGAAGCGGAAGCAGCTGGCGCCAAGGTTCTCGTAGATGGGCGGCGCGCCGTGGTGAAGGGGAACGAAAACGGATTCTTCATCGGACCCACGATCATCGATCACGTCACGCCCGAAATGCGAATTGCCCAGGACGAAGTCTTCGGCCCTGTGCTGGTCATCATCCGGGCGAAGGACATCGATGAAGCGCTGAGAATCGAGAATGCTTCGCCGTACGGAAATGCGGCGTCGGTATTTACGGAGAGCGGTGGCACTGCCCGATATGTGATGGAGCATGCGAGTGCCGGGATGGTTGGCGTCAACGTCGGAGTACCGGTGCCGCGCGAACCGTTCTCGTTCGGCGGCTGGAACGACTCGAAGTTCGGCGTGGGTGACATCACCGGACGCGGCTCGATCGAATTCTGGTCGCAGGCCAAGAAGATGACGACGAAGTGGAACAAGGAAGCCGGCACGAACTGGATGTCGTAACAATTCGGAGGCTGTATGAGTGTGGATCGTTCCGTAACGTTTACCGGGATCAAGTTCGAGAATCCCTTTCTTCTCTCGTCGGCACCGCCGACCGAGTCGGAGTCCAACATCACCCGCGCTTTCGAGGCGGGATGGGGCGGTGTCGTCACCAAGACCATAGGACTTCACCCGGTCGTCAACGTGTATGGCGCAAAGGCGAAGTTCATGCGCACCACGCCCGACGACGCCAATGTGTCGATGAAGAAGCGGCCCGGTGCCGCGCTTCACTCCTCCTGGAACTGGGAATTGATCTCAGACAAAACCCTCGAGTGGTGGGCGCCGCGAATCCGCCGGATCAAGGAAGCATTCCCGAACAAGGTGCTGATCGCCTCCATCATGGCTGGGTCTGGCAACGACAAGGAGCTGAGGCACTGGCAGGAATTGGCGGAAGTGGCACAGGGAGAAGGCGCGGATGGACTCGAGCTCAACTTCTCATGTCCGCATATGGATCGTCGCGACATGGGCTCTAACATTGGCAAGGATCAGGGACTTTGCTCGGTCGTGACTGAAGCTGTGAAGGAAGTCGCAAAGGTTCCGGTATGGTGCAAGCTCACGCCCGCCACCGCGGACATCGTCGTCGAGGCGGCGGCGTGTTTCCGCGGAGGTGCGGACGCGATCGTTTCGTCGAATACGTTCCCGTCGATCCCTCTGATAGATCCCGAGACGCTCGAGTTCGAGATCAACGTCGACGGACTCGTCTCGAGCGGCGGACTCGGTGGCCCCGCGATTCTTCCGCTCGCGCTGGCGAAGATGGCGCAGCTGACAAAGGCGTTCCCCGATCGGAGCTTCTCCGGAATCGGGGGCATCTCCGATTTCAATCAGGCGGCCTCTTACTTTCTCCTCGGCTGCGGGACGGTTCAGGTGTGCACGGCAGCGATGCTCGATCAGGCGGTTGGCCCAAATGTCATCAAGCGTCTGCTCACGGGACTGGACAAGTTCATCGAGGAGCACGCGAAGGACGGCTGGAAGAGCGTCGAGGACTTTCGCGGGATCCGTCGCGACAGAATCGTGCTGCAGTCGGAGATTCGTCGACCCGATTCATCGGAATACCATTCGGGCTACGAGACGGTGGAAGGCTACGCCGCGCCACAGCCAGAAGTCGCGGTCAGGGCGTAGGCCATGACCATCGCTTCGACTTCGCCACCGCGCCGCGAAAAAGAGACCAGCAGCAAAGGAGCGTCAGGCACGCGCGCGCGCCTCAACATGCCGGCCTCAGATCACGTTCCCAAGAAATACACTGGCCCGTCACGCGCGGAACTCCTCGCGATGCGGAAGCAGTACACGAACCCGGCGATTTTTACGCTCTATGGCGAGCCGCTGCTGATCGTCGAGGGTCACATGCAGTGGCTATTCGACGAAACCGGCAAACGCTACCTCGACATGTTCGCCGGCATTGTGACCGTCTCGTGCGGACACTGCCATCCAAAGATCGTCGCGGCGATCGAGAAGCAGGTCGAGACGCTTCAGCACGCGACCACGATCTATCTGCATCCAAACTTTCCGTTGCTGGCGAAGAAGCTCGCGTCGAAGATGCCGAAGGGTCTCGATGTCACCTATTTCGTGAACGACGGCAGCGAGGCCAATGATCTCGCTGTCACGATGGCGCGCCTCTTCACAGGGAACACCGACGTCATCGCGCTCCGAAACGGTTATCACGGCGGATCGCCCAGCTCGATGGGCCTGACTTCCCACAGCACGTGGAAGTTCCCGATTCCTGGCGCGGTCGGAATCCACCATGCTGTTTCTCCCGATCCCTACCGCAGCCAATTCTCAGGTACTCCTGAGGAGATCGCGTCGAAGAGCGCTGAAGACATACTCGGGATCATTCGCTACTCGACACCGGGCCAGATCGCGGCATTCATCGCCGAGCCGATACAGGGCGTCGGTGGAGCAACGCACGGAGCGCGGAATTATCTCAGTGAGGCGTACAAGATCACGCGCGACCACGGCGGCCTCTGCATCGCCGACGAGGTTCAGACGGGGTTCGGACGCACCGGGGATCACTACTGGGGATTTGAGAACTTCGACGTGGTTCCTGATTTCGTCACAATGGCGAAGGGAATCGGCAACGGTGTCCCGCTGGGCGCTGTAACCACGCGGATGGATATCGCGGAGGCGCTAACCCAGCGAATTCACTTCAATACGTTCGGCGGAAATCCGGTCTGTATGGCTGCTGGGCTCGCGGTGCTCGACGTGATTGATGAGGACGGGCTCCAGGAGAATTCGCGCGTGCTTGGCAAAAAGCTCAAGGACGGATTCCAAGATCTCGCAAAACATCATCAGCTGATCGGCGATGTTCGTGGCATCGGACTCATGCTCGGCGTCGAGCTCGTGCGCGACAGGAAAACCAAGGAGCCCGCCAAAAAGGAAGCGTTGGCGGTGCTCGAGGCCGCGCGAGAGATGGGCGTGCTCGTGGGGAAGGGTGGGCTCGATGGCAACGTACTTCGTATCAAGCCGCCGATGTGCATCACGGCTGACGATGCGGACTTCACGCTCGACGTGATCGACCGAGCGCTTAGATCGGTTCAGGGCTGATGGCAACGAAGAAGCCGGTAAAGCAAAAGACAACTGCCAGGCTGCCAGCTGCCAGCCGAAAGCGGCGAGCCGCCGGCTTAGTGAGGTCCTCTGCCAGTTCGGCTCGCCCCGCGTCCCGCCTCCCGCGTCCCGCCTCCCGCCTCGCTCAATTCGACACGATCGTCAAGGGCGGCAACGTCGTCACGCCCGGCGGCACCTTTAGGGGTGACATCGGAATTACGGGCGAGAAGATTACTGCGCTCGGTGTGAATCTCGAGGGCGATGGATCGACGAAAGTGATCGACGCGAAAGGTCATCACGTGATTCCCGGCGTACTCGACGTTCACGTTCACCTCGAGCTGCCGTTCATGGGAGCGGTCTCGGCTGATGATTACCGGACGGGCACCAGAGCCGGCGCACGCGGCGGCGTCACGACGCTCATCGACTTCGCAATTCCCTACGCCGGGGAATCGCTTTCTCAGGCAGCCGACAACTGGATGAAGAAGGCCAAGGGCAAGGCGCTCATCGATTACACCTTCCACATCTGCATCACTCGCTGGAACGAGCACAAGGACCAGATCAAGGGAATGGTGGATCGCGGCTTCACCACCTTCAAGGAATTCATGATCTATGAGTCCGAAGGCTGGCAGTCGGACGACAGGGCGATGTTCGGCACACTCGAGAAGATGAAGGAGTACGGGACGATGCTGCTCGTGCACGCCGAGTCGGCGCGTGTGCTCGACGAGCTGATCGCGCGGCACCATACGCCGGAGCTGATGAAGACGTACGGCGCGCGTCTGCACCGGATGACGCGACCCAATTTTATCGAGGCCGAGGCGATTCAACGCGCCGTGCAATGGTCCGAGGCGACCGGCGGTCAACTCTACATCGTTCACATGTCGACGGGCGAGGGCGCCGATATTATTCGAGCGGCGCAGGCGCGCGGCGTGCCGGTGCTAGCGGAGACGTGTGTGCAGTATCTCGTACTTGACGATTCCGTGTTCGACAGAGAGGACGGGCATCTGTACGCGTGTTGCCCGCAACTGAAAAAGCCGAAGGACGTCGAGCGCTTGTGGAAGGGATTGAAGAGCGGAGAAGTATCGGTCGTATCCACCGATACCTGCACCTTCGATCGCGCGCAGAAAGCGATGTGGAACGGCGACTGGACCAAGATCCCAATGGGGATGCCCGGGCTCGAGACGCTGATGCCCCTCACTTACACGGCTGGCGTCCTCGCGGGCAGAATCACGCTCGAGGAGATGTGCACCAAGCTCTCCACGAACCCCGCGAAAATCATGGGTCTGTACCCCAAAAAGGGCGCGATCCAGGTCGGCGCCGACGCGGACATCGCGATCATCCATCCGAAGAAAATGCACAAGGTCGACCCCGAGACGATGGAGACGAATGCCGACTGGTCGCCATATGAAGGATGGGAGGTGGCCGGGTTCGCGCGTACGACGTTGTCGCGCGGCGATGTGATCGTCGACGATTACAAAGTCGTCGGAAAGGAAGGACGCGGTCAGTGGCTCCCGCGTAAGACCGCGGGTCTCGCATCGTGACGACCGCGGCCGCGGGCGCGACGTTCGCGGCCGAGGGGGTTTCAGTTCCGGAAGACATCCAGAGCAGTCCACTCTGGAACAAGGATCTCGCACCGACCCCGTTGTCTCGGCGGACGTGGTCCACCTACAACATTGCGGCGTTGTGGATCGGGATGAGCGTGGTGATTACCACGTACACGCTCGCCTCCGGTCTGATGCAGGAAGGGATGACGTGGTGGCAGGCGTTGATGACGATACTCCTCGGCAACGTCATCGTACTCATCCCCATGGTTTTGAACGCCCACGCCGGGACGAAGTACGGGATCTCGTTCCCGGTGATGTGCAGAGCGAGCTTCGGGGTTCGGGGCGCAAATATTCCCGCGATGCTGCGCGCGGTAGTTGCCTGTGGGTGGTTTGGAATCCAGACCTGGATCGGCGCGCTCGCGCTCAACACGCTATTCGCCGCGGCATGGCCGAGCTGGAGCACGGTCACGGGCGGAGTCGCTCTGGCCTTCGCGTTGTTCTGGCTGCTCCAGGTGGCGATCATCGCGCGCGGGATCGAGGGAATCAAGATGCTGGGGAGCTACGCCGCGCCCTTTCTGCTGTCGGGCGGAATTCTATTGTTGCTGTGGGGAATTCGTCACGGCGGCGGATTAGGTCACATTCTGACTGAATCGCAGCGGCTGCAGGGCAAAACCTCAAACGTCTCGTTCTGGAAGCTCTTTCCGCCGGCCCTCACGGCGAACGTGGGATACTGGGCGACTCTCAGTCTTAACATTCCGGATTTCACGCGCTATGCGCGGAGTCAGCGATCGCAGGTCACGGGACAGGCGCTCGGCCTTCCGACTACGATGACGACGTTCGCGTTCATCGGTGTCGCGGTGACAAGTGCGACGATCGTGATATTCGGTAAGGCTGTCTGGGATCCAGTGGTCCTCGTGACGATGATCGGCGGGCCGGTACTCATAATCTTCGCGGCGCTGATCGTGCTCGCGGCCCAGCTGCACACGAACATGGCCGCCAATGTCGTCTCGCCCGCGAACGACTTCTCGCATCTGAGTCCAAGGCGGATCAGTTTCGTTACCGGCGGAATCATCACGGCGATCATCGGAATACTGATGATGCCGTGGAAGCTCTACGCGGGGGCGGGGGCGTACATCTTCACCTGGCTGATCGGATACTCGAGCCTCATGGGAGCGCTCGGCGGAATTCTCATCTGCGACTACTGGCTGCTAAGGAAGCAGCGCCTTGACGTCGGTGATTTATTCCGGATGAACGGGCGATACCGTTACAGCAATGGAGTGAACCCGCGCGCGGTAATCGCGCTCGTTCTTTCAATCCTTCCGGTTGCCCCAGGTTTTGTCCGTGCCGCTGCCACGCCAGGTGGCAGAGTTGCGAATCCCGGCTTTTTCGATCAACTCTATTCGTACGCCTGGTTCGTAACCTTCGGGCTAAGCTTTCTGATCTATTGGCTGCTTATGCGGCACCAGATAGCGGCCGGCAAATCGATTTCTCAAACCAACCCAGGGAGATAGCTGGATGGCGCGTGTCGTGAAGTGTGGTCTCATTCAGGCGTCGCATGCGGGCGCGACCGACGCGCCGCTGGAGAAAATCCGCGAAGCCAACATCGAGAAGCATATGAAATTTCTCGATCAGGCCGGGAAGCAGGGCGTGCAGATAATCTGCATGCAGGAGATCTTCACCGGTCCGTACTTCTGCGCCGAGCAGAATACGAAGTGGTACGACGCGACCGAGAGAATTCCCGACGGGCCGACGACGCGGCTGATGCAGGAAGTCGCGAAGAAGCATTCGATGGTGATCATCTCCCCGATTTACGAGGAGGATGAGACCGGTGTCTACTACAATACAGCCGCCGTAATCGACGCCGACGGAACGTATCTCGGAAAATACAGGAAGAGCCACATCCCCCACACCGCGCCGGGATTCTGGGAGAAATTCTATTTCAAGCCCGGTAATCTCGGATACCCGGTGTTCAAGACCAAGTACGCGGACATTGGGGTCTATATCTGCTACGACCGGCATTTTCCTGAAGGCGCGCGCGAGCTCGGTTTGAATGGCGCGGAGATCGTATTCAATCCATCGGCGACCGTGGCTGGGCTCTCGGAGTATTTGTGGAAGCTGGAGCAGCCGGCGCACGCGGTGGCGAACGCGTTCTTCGTTGGCGCGATAAATCGCGTCGGGTTCGAGAAGCCCTGGAACATCGGCGAGTTCTACGGCCAGAGCTACTTCTGCGATCCGCGCGGACAGATTGTGGCGCAGGCCTCGCGCGACAAGGACGAGCTGATCACGGCTGATCTCGATCTCGACAAGATTCGTGAAGTTCGGAACGTCTGGCAGTTTTACAGGGACAGGCGGCCCGAAACCTACAGTGGGCTCTGTAAGTTATAGAACTGCAACTGAAGACTACCTGCCGGGGGCTGTCAGCGGAGCAGTTGATGGCTGCGGGCCAGCCCTGAAGCGAGCGCGGCCGGCGTGACGAGCGCAAACTTCGTGGTAGCTGACATCCAGTCTGTCGAGCTCGCCCTCCCAGTCCAACCCTTCGGCGGTGCGCCGAGCGCCACGAGCGAGATCGTCGCGTAGTTTGCGATTCATGCAGAGGCGCACGATCGCGTGCGCCATGCCGGTGACGTCGCCCGCGCGGTAGGCGAGCCCGTTCTCTTCGTGGCGCAGGTGGTCGGCGACTCCGCCCGCAGCAGTAGCAATCACAGGAAGTCCGCTCGCCATCGCCTCGAGTACGACCAGGCCCAGCGTCTCCGTCAGTGAAGTGAACACGAAGGCATCGCAGCTCGCGTAGACCTGTGGCAGGTCGCGGCTCCGATCCAGAATGCCGAGGAAGCTGACGTCGGGCGGGGCGGTACGGCGGAGCTCTGGTTCCTCGGGTCCGCCGCCGGCTATGACGAGATGCAAACTTCCGGCAGGGAGAAGTCCGCTGGCAATTCGGAACGCATCGAGAATTCTGTGCACTCCTTTTTCCGCAGCGAGTCGTCCCACGTGGAGCAGAACGAATTTGCGTTCCCACCCATGGAGCCGTCGGATGTTGGGATCGAATCGTGAGGGCGCAAAGATTTTGGTATCGACCGTGCGCCCCCATACTTCGACGTCCCGAATCCCAAAGTCGAGCAGGTCCGAGCGCGCCATCTGCGACGGAGTGTATGTCCTAAGTGCGCGTCCGTGGAAGCGGGCGATGTAACCCGTGACCGCGTTCCTCAGCCACGGTGCGCCGTACGCTTCGGTGTAGCGACTGAAATCCGTGTGGTAGGACGAGACGAGCGGAAGTCCGGCGCGGCGGGCCGCGACCTCGCCGAGCCTTCCGATCATGAACTCGGTGGCGCAATGCACGAGATCGGGGCGAAACTCGTCGACAGTTCGGGCGATGCGCCAATACGCGGGGGCCGCGAGTCGAATGTCAGGATAGGGCGGGAACGCAACGCTCGGGATGTCAACGCGCAAATCGGGATTTCCGAAATCATCGACGAATTGCTTGACGCTCAGCGGTGGCCTGCTCGGGTAACGCGGCGCGACGACCGCGACTCTCCAACCGCGCGCCCGCAGTCCCGCGACGGCGAGCGCCGTTACGACGGAAACTCCATTTACCTGTGGCGGATACGTGTCGGTGCAATAAACGACACCGGGCGCCTGACCTTTGTTCGATGGCAGTGGCTGAAGTCCACGGAGGTGTAAACAGAAGGTATGTGTGGGTCGTAACCCTTATGTCCGTTCTCTGTCACGACTGCGTATTGATTTCTATAAACGACGATGGCGTAGGCACTTAGGCTGTTCCGACCCATCGTTACACAGTTGGGGTCGGTTCGTTGTCTTACGATGACACACGAAGGCTACGATTCAGCACGAGCGGAACAGGCAATTGGCCATCCGCGGCCTGATAATACGAGCTGCCTATGATCAGCACGACGATGCTGTTATCCAGTCTGGGTGCACGCGATCGCACGCTGTTTCTGCGATGGGCACTCGCCGATTCTTCCCGACTCGCCCGCGCGTTCTGGACGACTCTCACGAACGCCGGCGGGGCAGTCTCCACCATACTCGCGGCGACGTTGCCGTTCCTGGCGGGCGGAGCGTTCGCGGAAATCGGACGGCACGCGATTGCCGCCCTGGTCGGTTCCCATCTGATCGTTCAACTCATCAAGCGCACAGTTGGGCGACCGCGACCATCGCGCGGTGTCTTAACGAGAGCGCTGGTGGCCGAGCCGGATAGATTCTCGTTCCCCTCGGGGCACGCTGCCGCGGCGATGTCCGTGGCCTTCATCTACGCGAGCGCCTTCCCGTCGCTGGCGTTGCCGCTTGTGGCGCTGGCCGTAGGAGTTGGAATGTCGCGGGTATTCCTTGGGGTGCATTACCCGGGCGATGTTCTTATTGGCCAGGTGATCGCGGTGATAACGGGAGTTGTCGTTCTGCATTCGTGAGTTCAAACCGCGATGCCGGAATTCTTCAGGCGCCACAAGTACGGCAGTTGTAGTTAGTCGAGCAGAGTGCTCTGGCGACAGCGAGTGACAAAGCTAGATTGGCCGGATGGCCCCGCCCGATTTCGAGATCGACAAAGACATTCGCCGCGCATCGACGCTGCCAGCGCGCGTGTACTCCGATGCCGGCTACTTCGAGCTCCAGAAGGACCGCGTCTTTGCACGCAGCTGGCAGTGGGTCGGTGATGCCGCGCGGGTGAAGGCCCCGGGTCGCGTCGCGCCCCTTACGCTGCTCGAGGGTTGTCTCAACGAACCGCTGGTACTCACATCGGACGATGAGGGCGTCGTGCGATGCCTATCGAACGTATGCACGCATCGGGGAGCGATCGTCGTCGAGGGGGAAGGGCACGCGCGCTCTCTTCGCTGTCGCTACCACGGGCGCAGGTATGGGCTGGACGGAAAATTCGTGTCGATGCCCGAATTCGATACGACGATCGGCTTTCCCTCTGAGAAAGACAATCTTCCGGAGCTCCGACTCGAGAGGTTCGGCCCGCTTCTCTTCAGCGGACTCGCTCCCGAGATGCCGTTCGATGAGTGGATCGCGCCGGTGCGGGAGCGCGTCTCGTTCATGCCGCTCGACCAGTTCACGCGCGACAACGCCACGTCGCAGGATTATCTGATCAACGCGAACTGGGCGCTCTACTGCGACAACTATCTGGAAGAGTTCCACATCCCTTACGTCCACGCGGGATTGGCGGAGAAGCTCGACTACTCTGGCTATCGCACGGAGAGATACCGCTATGGGAATCTCCAGCTCGGAATCGCGAAGCCGGGGGAGCCGGCGTTCGATCTGCCAAAGGATCATCCGAACGCGAGCGAACGCGTGGGAGCGTTCTATTTCTGGTTGTTCCCCAACATCATGTTCAACTTCTATCCGTGGGGACTTTCGCTCAACGTCGTCACGCCACTCTCGGCGGGACGCACCAAGGTGGCGTTCCATGCGTACGTGTGGAATTCCGCGCTACGCGAGAGTGGAGTTGGAGCCGGATTGCACCGCGTGGAGATGGAGGACGAGGAGGTCGTCGAATCCGTGCAGCGCGGAGTGCGATCGCGACTGTATGATCGCGGTCGCTACTCGGAGCGACGCGAGGTCGGGACGCATCACTTCCATGAGCTCCTCGCGGATTTCATGTCCAGACCGCTCGCTACGAATGGGTCATCCCGACTGACATCTCGCGCGTGACCGAGGGAGCAAGCGCGCCGGAGCCGGCGACGATCCCGGCGAGGCGACCGGCGCGGAGCCTTCTCACCGTCCTCGGAGTTGTGTTCGGGGTGTCGGTGATCATCGGCAATACCGTCGGCTCGGGAATCCTTCGCACGCCTGGCGAGATCGCTCAACACCTTCCGAGCGTCCCTCTCTTCCTCGGCGTCTGGGTGATGGGTGCCCTATACGCGGCGCTCGGGTCGAATACGCTGGCCGAGCTGGGGACAATGATGCCGGAGTCGGGTGGGTTCACCGTTTTCGTGCGAAGAGCCCTGGGCCCGTACGCCGGATTCGTCGTCGGCTGGAGTGATTGGCTATCCACGTGTAGCAGTGCTGCGTTAGCGGCGATCGTGATCGGCGAGTACTCTGCTCTGCTGTTCGGATGGCGGAAGGAATTGGCTTCGACAATCGGATCCGCGGTCGTTCTTGCTTTCGCTCTGCTACAGTGGATCGGTGTCAAATCCGGGAGCCGCGCCCAGATGGTAACCGCCATTGCCAAGACCGGCGCGTTCGTTGTCCTCATCATCGCGTGCTTCGTGTGGGGTCACGGACAATCCGTACAGGCCGGCGACACCGCACGCCTGGCGGTGCCGAGTGGATTCGCTCTTCTCACGGCGCTGGTTCTGTCGATGCAGGCGGTGATCTTCACCTACGACGGGTACTACGCGATCACGTACTTCTCAGGCGAAGTCCGGGATCCGGCGCGCGAGATCCCGCGCAGCATTTTTGGCGGGGTGATCGCAGTTGGGCTGCTTTACGTGCTGGTGAATCTTGCCTTCCTGTACGTGCTCCCACTCTCGAAAATGGCCGGTGATCCGCTCGTCGCCGGCTCGGCGGCGCGTGAAGTCTTCGGAACGAAGGGCGACACAGTGCTGCGGTCGATCATGATCGTCTCGCTATTGAGCGCAGTCAACGCGTTCCAGCTGATGGCGTCGCGGATTCTTTACCGCCTCGGCGCCCTTGGATTCCTTCCGTCAGCGGAGTACGTGAATCGGGGTGGGACGCCATCTGTGATCACCAGTGCGAGCACGATCGTCGTGCTCGCACTGGTGATCACGGGAACATTCGAGCTCGTACTTGCGATCACGGCTTTCTTTTTCGTCGCACAATACGTTCTGACCTTCGGGAGCTTGCTAATCCTCCGGAAGAAGGAGCCCGACGCGCCACGACCCTACAGAGCAAAGGGTCATCCGTGGACAACGCGGGGAGTGTTTGTGCTTTCGGTAGCCTTCCTATTAGGTGCGGCTGCGGCGGACACACGAAACAGCATCTACTCGCTCATTCTTCTCGCGTTGAGCTGGCCGCTCTATCTGATTGTACGGCCGAAGCTGGTGGCGAAGTAGTCACCGACGGGGCGACGCTGGGCTGCGGCTGGGTTGTGCGGATGCACGGCGGGCGATCCCAGCTGCGTAGCGCGCGGTCGGCCGCGCTCGCACTTCTGTTCCACTCGAACCATCGACGCTCGGCCGGAAGTCGGACGCACGCAAGCCGTGCTTCGACGATCACGCGCGCATCCGCAGGTAGCTGCGCACGTCGTGAGATCAGCGTCGGCATCGCGTCCATCGATAGTCTGCCCGCATAGACTCCGTCGAACTTCCCGCTTTGGGCAGCGCGATCGACGTTCCGGTTGACGATCCACGCCTCGTAATTCCAGAAGACGAAGACCGTGAACACGCCGAGGCCGATCTCAGCGACACGCCTTCCAAAAGAAACCGAGATGGAGCCACGCCGGATCTCTATCGCAAGCGCAATCAGCACGAGCGACATGCCTACCATGTACGCCTGCGGAAATAGTCGACCCGTCGTGAACCCGTATGCCTGCTCATACAGGACTACCCGTCTGAAAGCCGAAATCAGCACCAGCTCCAGGGCGACGAGAAGCGCCAGCTCGAGTCGGACCAACATCTTCCGTTCGCTCTCGGTGGTTTCGGCGGGGCGTGTGTATTCCAGAATGAGTATGATCGCGCCGACTATTGTCGTCGCGAACGAGAGCTCACCAAAACCGCGGCGAGCATATTCGGCGAACGTAACGCCGCTGTCCATCGCCACCGGCGGCGGGTGAATGAAATAGGAGATCTGAAGGAACACAAAAAGCCAAAGCACCGCGGCAGCGCTCCACAGCATCATCCGCTGTTCGGTGATGCCGATCGTCGCCCGTTTCGAGAGCGGCGGCATGTTGGGCAGGTTGGACCCGATCTGTCTGGACGAGATCGAGTTGACGCCCACGGTGATCGAGAGCAGAAAAGCGAAAAACAGCAATCGCGGCGGGAATGACCAATCGGGGAGCCACTCTACGACCCGGTCGGTTCCCCAACGTATCACGGGATCCGCGCTGCCGAGGAGCGCGATGAGGACCAGTACGAGCGGGGCTGACAGCAGAGCTCCTTTGATGATCGACCTCGCTCTCGGCGAGGAAATCGATCGTGGAGCGTCCGCTGATTCATATGCCGTGGCGCGCCACGCGCGAAATGGCGCCAGGAACGGCACCACCGCCAGCAATTTCGCCGAAAGAGCGCTCCAGGACTCGGCGCCGATGGCGATGACCGCGAGCCCGAGCACCATCATGTCGCTGATGATGGCGAAAAAACGGATCTCATCATTGTCGCGAATGGCCACTCCAAAGCTGAGCACTGTGGCCCAGGTGAGCAGCACGATAAGGGGCAGCTCCAACTTTTTCTGACCCGTGATTCGCGAGAGAACGACGGATATCGAGGCCGCGGCGACCCAGATCGGCCAGTTGATTCCGGCCTCGGCGGAGAAGAGAAGGGCTGCTCCCAGGGCTGAGGTGAGAGCTGCGGCGGTCCAGGTTATCGTGGCGGAGTTATCGCGCATGGGTACCGGAAGTGGTTGCAGAGTACTTTACAACACAAAGTAAAACAGCGCAAGAGGCGATGCTGTCTTTTAGACGCTCGTCCCATTGACTTAGACACTTCGCCGAATACCTTTACAAGGCTATGGCGGAACGCAGTTTACCGCGCCCGCATTACACTAAAATTTAATCGCCGAAATCAGCCCGCTCGCGCGGGCACCCGTCGAAGGCTGGCGGTCGGCGCGCCTCGAGTCCCCACCTGCGAAACAGTTGCGGGTGCACCCGGCGGCAGCGGATGGATACCGGTCCCGTTCAGGGACGCCATGGTCCACCCGCGTTTTTGTTGAATTGAGACCGCCGTCTCCAGCTGTTCGGAGCGGCTTCCTATAAGAGAGAGCTTCCAAGAGATCATGGCACGCCACACCCCGCTCGACCGCTATCGTAACATCGGCATCATGGCCCACATCGATGCCGGGAAGACGACTATGACCGAGCGCGTCCTCTACTACACCGGCAAGACCCACAAAATCGGCGAGGTGCATGAAGGCACCGCGACGATGGACTGGATGGAGCAGGAGCAGGAGCGCGGCATCACGATCACATCCGCCGCGACCACAGCATTCTGGACGCGTAACGGGATCGAGTACCGCATCAACATCATCGATACGCCCGGCCACGTCGATTTCACGGTTGAGGTCGAGCGATCGCTGCGCGTTCTCGACGGTGCAGTAACGCTCCTCGATTCCGTCGCCGGAGTCGAGCCGCAGACCGAGACCGTCTGGCGCCAGGCTGATCGCTACAAGGTTCCGCGGCTGATTTTCGCCAACAAGATGGACCGCGTCGGCGCCGATTTCGACCGCTGTATGCGAATGATCAAGGATCGACTTACGCGAAACGCGTATCCGATCCAGCTTCCCGTCGGAACCGGCGAGACGTTCACCGGCCACATCGACGTCATCGAGCGACAGCAGTACATCTTCGACGACGAATCGCTGGGCAAGAAGTTCGAGATTACGGAAGTCCCCGAGCAGTATAAGGAAGCGATGGAGAAGGCCCGCCACGATGTCATCGAGGCCGCGGTCTCCCACGACGAAGCGCTGATCGAGAAGTACTTCAGCGGCACCGACCTCACCAACGACGAGATCCGACACGCAATCCGCAGCGCAACTGTGGGCGGCTTCATCGTGCCCGTGCTCTGCGGCGCCGCGTTCAAGAACAAGGGCGTGCAGGCAATGCTGGACGCCGTTGTCGACTTCCTTCCATCGCCTGAAGATGTGCCCGCCGTCGAAGGGCACCTCGCAAATGGCGAAGTAGCTGAGCGACACCCGAAGGACGACGAGCCGTTCGCGGCCCTCGCATTCAAGATTGCGACAGACCCATTCGTAGGTAAGCTGACGTTCTTCCGCGTCTATTCCGGGAAGCTTCAGGCCGGGTCGTATGTCTACAACGCCACGAAGGACAAGCGTGAGCGCATCGGCCGTCTGCTCCAGATGCACGCGAACAAACGGGAAGAGATCCAGGAAGTTCTGGCCGGAGACATTGCGGCGGCGATCGGACTCAAGGACACGCGCACCGGCGACACGATGACGATGGAAGATTCGCCGATCATCCTCGAGGCGATGAAGTTCCCGAATCCCGTCATCGACGTTGCGATCGAGCCGAAGACGAAAGCCGACCAGGACAAGCTGGCGATCGCGCTACAGAAGCTGTCCGAGGAGGATCCGACTTTCCACGTTCACTCCGATCAGGAGACGGGGCAGACGATCATCTCCGGAATGGGCGAGCTCCACCTCGAGATCATCGTGGACCGCATGCAGCGCGAGTTCAAGGTCGATGCGAACATCGGCCGGCCGCAGGTTGCGTATCGCGAGACGATCAAGAAGCGCGTCGAGAAGGTCGAAGGAAAGTTCATTCGCCAGTCGGGCGGTAAGGGTCAGTATGGTCACGTGGTGATCAACATCGAGCCGGCGAAGCAGGGCGAAGGATTCGTGTTCGAGGACAAGATCGTCGGCGGAACGATCCCGCGTGAGTTCATCAAGCCGGCGGAGCAGGGAATGCGCGAAGCCCTCGAGGGCGGAGTGCTCGCGGGTTATCCGATGGTCGATGTGAAGGCCGAGCTGGTTTACGGCTCGTACCACGACGTCGACTCCAGCGAAATGGCGTTCAAGATCGCGGGCTCCATGGCGATCAAGGAAGCAGCGAAGAGAGCCGGCGCCATCATTCTCGAACCGATCATGAAGGTCGAAGTCGTCTCCCCCGATCAGTACATGGGCGACGTGCTCGGCGATCTCTCATCGCGGCGCGGGAGAATCGGCGGCATGAATCAGCGCGGCGAAGCGCAGGTGATCGACGCGCAGGTACCGCTGTCTGAAATGTTCGGGTATTCGACGAAGCTCAGATCGATGACCCAGGGAAGAGCCGTCTATTCGATGGAGTTCGCCCACTACGAGGAAGTACCAAAGTCGAAGGCAGAAGAGATCATCAACAAAAACTCGACCCATAAGACGAGATAAGAAATGAGCAAAGAGAAATTCAATCGTACCAAGCCGCACGTGAACGTTGGCACCATTGGCCACGTCGATCACGGGAAGACGACTCTGACGGCGGCGATCACGGCGATCCAGTCCAAGAAAGGCCTGGCGTCGGCGGTAGCGTTTGACCAGATCGACAAGGCGCCGGAAGAGCGCGAGCGCGGCATCACGATCGCGACCGCGCACGTCGAGTACGAGTCGGAAAAGCGTCACTACGCGCACGTCGACTGCCCGGGCCACGCCGATTATGTGAAGAACATGATCACGGGTGCCGCCCAGATGGACGGGGCGATTCTCGTGGTATCTGCGGCTGACGGCCCGATGCCGCAGACCCGTGAGCACATCCTGCTCGCCAAGCAGGTGAACGTGCCCTACATCATCGTGTTCATGAACAAGGTGGACATGGTGGACGACCAGGAGCTACTGGACCTGGTTGAGCTGGAAGTCCGTGAGCTCCTGTCGAGCTATGACTTCCCGGGCGACGACACCCCGATCATCAAGGGCTCGGCGCTCAAGGCTCTGGAGTCGGGTGACCCGAACTCGGAGTACGGTAAGAAGATCGGCGAGCTCATGGATGCCTTGGATACCTATATCCCGCAGCCCAAGAGAGAGACCGAGAAGCCCTTCCTCATGCCCGTTGAAGACGTGTTCTCGATCACTGGCCGCGGTACGGTTGCCACGGGACGTATCGAGCGCGGCAAGATCAAGGTCGGGGAGGAAGTCGCACTCATTGGCTTCAACTCGGACAAGAAGACCGTCATCACGGGCGTCGAGATGTTCAGGAAGCTGCTGGACGACGGCCAGGCTGGTGACAACGTTGGACTCCTCCTCCGTGGTATCAACAAGGAGGACGTGGAGCGTGGAATGGTGCTGGCCAAGACTGGTAGCATCACGCCGCACACCAAGTTCAACGCCGAGGTCTACGTGCTGACCAAAGAAGAGGGCGGCCGTCACACGCCGTTCTTCAAGGGTTACCGTCCGCAGTTCTTCTTTAGAACGACGGACGTGACGGGAAGCGTTGAGCTACCGGAAGGTATGGAGATGGTGATGCCAGGCGACAACGTTCAGATGACGATCGAGCTTATTGCGCCGATCGCG
>Ga0193724_1000098_pt1 | contig 20342 bp, 17 predicted proteins | sample H2a1metaG_FD_146005 | JGI IMG/M metagenome (GOLD analysis project Ga0193724, IMG submission 146005) | Soil microbial communities from a riparian zone of the East river system, Colorado, United States - H2a1 | ecosystem: Environmental > Terrestrial > Soil > Riparian zone | place: USA: East River... | reverse complement strand
GTCTCATAGGCGTCTTCGAGGCCGTCCATGAACATGTGGTCGATGATGCGATCATGACCGGCGCGGTAGCCGCCGCGCGCCTTGGCCAGCAGATAGGGCGCGTTGCTCATGCTCTCCATGCCGCCGCAGACAACGATCCCGGCGGAGCCGGCATTGATGATGTCATGCGCCAGCATCGTGGCCTTCATGCCGGAGCCGCAGACCTTGTTGATGGTGGTGGCGCCGGTCGCATCCGGCAATTTGGCGCCGCGTGCGGCCTGCCGTGCCGGAGCCTGACCCTGTCCGGCCGGCAGCACACAGCCCATGAAGACTTCCTCGATCCGATCGGGCGATAATTTTGCCCGCTCGACGGCGGCGCCGATCACGTGGGAACCGAGCTTATGGGCGCTGAAGGACGACAGATCGCCCATAAACCTGCCAAGCGGCGTGCGGGCGGCGGAAACGATGACGACCGGGTCGGAAGCTGTGGCCATGGCGAATGCTCCAATTTGCGCCCCGCAGAGCGATGCCGTTTGCATGACACTCATCATATGATGCGTTGCGAAATTTGCAACGGTGGCCTTTCGGATAAATTGGCGTGAAGTAGACAGGCCGGTTCAGGCCGTTGCCGCGCAACAAGGTACAATCGGTCATCATCCGCCACCGGGTCGGCGCAGCGCGCCGCCCGATGACAGGCTCCGGCGGATGATCCAGTAATCGCAGGCGCCAGTGTTTACTGGATGCCCGACTTCGCGGACATGACGGCTTCTTCTATCCGCTACCGCTTGCGATCGACAAAAGCCTGCATCAGCCGCTGCGGCTCGCCGGTCAGGAACGATTGTCCGAATACGCCGATGCTGAGATCGACGGATTGCTTCAGCGGTAGTTCCTCCCATTGCCGGAGCAGGGCTTTTTGCGCGCGCAGTGCTTCCGGGCCGCATTCCAGCAGTGCCGCCGCGGTGCGCTCGACCGCGGCATCGAGGCCGCCTTCCGGCGCGACCACATCAACCAGCCCCCACGCCAGGGCCGTGGCGGCATCGATATTCTCTGCGGTCATGACCAGCCACCGGGCGCGGCCCCAGCCGACCAGCCGCGGCAGCAGCGCCGCATGGATGACGCTGGGAATGCCGACCCTGACCTCGGGCATGCCGAATCTGGCATCGTGCGCCGCGATCCGGAAGTCGCAGGCGGCGGCGAATTCGAGGCCGCCACCGAGGCACCAACCGGGCATCCGCGCGATCACAGGTTGGGGAAACGCCCGCACCGCCTCGCAGAGATCGCGCAAGCCGGTAATGAATGTTTCCGCGGAGGCCTGATCGAGCTTGGCCATTTCCTTGATATCGGCGCCGCCGATCATGCTCTTCTCGCTTTGCCCGGCGATCACCAGCACCCGAATCTGCGGCTCCGCCGCCAGCGCCTCCAACCCGTCGCGGACGCCGGTGATGGCGGCCGATCCGAGGATATTGAGCGAGCCCGCGTTGCAGATCGTCAGGCGAACGACGCCGCGCGGATCGCGGTCGACGCCGCAATAGGGATTGAGCATGTGCATGGAAGGTCTCGCCATTCGTTGGGTGCGCCGGGGCGGATCGTGCCACTTCCCGGGCAAAACGCAGCCTTGTCAAGTGCGGGCGAGATGCCCCGCCGCTGCGACGACGCGCGCATTGCGAGGCGGATTTCGGCTGAATGAAAGCTGATCAAGCTCGGCCGGCAGACCAGCTATGCCGAAGGTTTTGTCCGCGACGGCACCGGCGATCTTGCGGTATATCCGACCGCGACCTTCTCGATGGTGGGCGAGGCGGCGCGAACGAAATAAAGTGCATCTTTCGCAAGCGACAGATGCTATTATATGACTCTGAACATCTTATGGGATTACCGATGCGCTATTCGAAGGAACACAAGCTCGAGACCCACGCGCGGATCGTGAAGAAAGCCTCGGTGCGGCTTCGCGAGAAGGGCGCGCATGGCGTCGGCGTCGCCGACCTGATGAAGGAGGCCGGGCTCACCCATGGCGGGTTCTACGCCCACTTCGATTCGCGGGAAGCGCTGGTGATCGAGGCTTTTGCCGATGCGATGGATCGGTCGACGGAGCGTTGGCGCAAACTGGCCGAACAGACGCCGCCGGAAAAGCGGCTGGCGACGATCGTGGGGACTTACCTGACGCCGCTGCATCGCGACGATCCCGGTCATGGCTGCGCCATTCCGACGCTGGGCGCGGAAATCGCCCGCGAGAGCCCGAAGACCCGCAAGGCATTCGCAGCCAAGCTGGAGCAGATGATCGACATGCTTGCCGCGCAGATTCCGGAACTGCCGCGCAAGGCCGCGCGCAAACAGGCGATGGCTGTGATTGCGACCATGATGGGAACGCTGGTATTGGCCCGTGTCGCCGGCAATGGCGACTTTTCCGACGAGATCCTCGGCGCCGGTCGTGAGGCCCTGCTTGGTCGTGCGGCGCCGGCGAAATCGAGGGCGAAGAAATCCTGCCCCAAAAAAGCCGCTACCTCGGCGCGGCACTGATAGGGTTTTTGCGACAGTCGCATTCGACGTTGGTCGTAAGCTGCCGAAAACGTGGCCGAGCCGGCATTTTCGCAAATGCTCTGCGCGCGGAAACCCTTTCCAAACGCCGCAAAGACTGCAAGATGCCGCCAAAATCGGTCCCTTGGAGGAAGATATGCGCACAATCGGACATTTTATCGGTGGCCGCGAGGTCAAGGGCACTTCGGGCAGGTTCGCGGACGTATTTGAGCCGATGACCGGCGACGTCCAGGCCCAGGTGGCGCTGGCCTCGAAAGCCGAACTACGCGCCGCGGTCGAGAACGCCAAAGCGGCGCAGGTGGAGTGGGGCGCGACCAATCCGCAGCGCCGCGCCCGCGTGATGATGAAGTTCCTCGAACTGGCGCAGCGCGACTACGACAAACTCGCCGATCTGTTGGCCCGCGAGCATGGCAAGACCGTTCCCGACGCCAAGGGCGACATTCAGCGCGGCCTTGAGGTGGTCGAATTCGCCTGCGGCATTCCGCACCTGATGAAGGGCGAATACACCGAAGGCGCCGGCCCCGGCATCGACATCTATTCGATGCGCCAACCCCTGGGCGTCGTCGCCGGTATCACGCCGTTCAATTTCCCGGCGATGATCCCGATGTGGAAATTCGCGCCCGCGATCGCCTGCGGCAATGCGTTCGTCCTAAAACCCTCGGAGCGCGATCCCGGCGTGCCGATGGCGCTGGCGGCGCTGATGATCGAAGCCGGCTTGCCGCCGGGCATCCTCAACGTCGTCAACGGCGACAAGGAAGCCGTCGACGCCATCCTCGACGATCCCGATATCCGCGCCGTCGGCTTCGTCGGTTCCTCGCCGATCGCGCAATATATCTATGAGCGCGCCGCCGCCACCGGCAAGCGTGCGCAATGTTTTGGCGGCGCCAAGAACCACGCCATCGTCATGCCGGATGCCGACATGGACCAGACCGTCGATGCGCTGATCGGCGCGGGCTACGGCTCGGCCGGCGAGCGCTGCATGGCGATCTCGGTCGCGGTGCCCGTCGGCAAGACCACGGCGGATCGGCTGATGGAGAAACTGATTCCGCGGGTCGAGAGTCTGAAGATCGGCACGTCGATCGACCCCTCCGCGGATTACGGTCCGCTGGTGACCAGGGCCGCACTCGACCGCGTCAAGAACTATGTCGAGATCGGTATCCAGGAAGGCGCCAAGCTCGCGGTCGATGGCCGCGGCTTCAAGATGCAGGGTTACGAGAACGGTTTTTATATGGGCGGGTGCCTGTTCGACAATGTGACAAAAGACATGCGGATCTACAAGGAAGAGATCTTCGGCCCGGTGCTTTCGGTGGTGCGCGCTCACGACTACAACGAGGCGCTCGCGCTGCCGTCCGATCATGACTACGGCAACGGCGTTGCGATCTTTACCCGCGACGGCGACGCCGCGCGCGATTTCGCGGCCAAGGTCAATGTCGGCATGGTCGGCATCAACGTGCCGATCCCGGTGCCGATCGCGTATTACACTTTCGGCGGCTGGAAGAAGTCCGGCTTCGGCGATCTCAACCAGCATGGTCCGGATTCGATCCGCTTCTACACCAAGACCAAGACCGTGACCGCGCGCTGGCCCTCCGGCGTCAAGGAAGGCGCGGAGTTCTCGATTCCGACGATGAACTAGGGTAATGAATAGGGTGCATATTCGCGGAGAAATCCTATGGCACAGGCCGAGATACGCAGCCGCGCTGATGAACTGGAGGTTGCATTCGAGCGTCGTGCACGCGCGAATGGCCGCACCTTTGCGCAGGAAGTCGAGGAGCTTCTGAAGAGCAATGCACCATTTTCGCCCGAAGAGCGCGTTGCGGTGTCGCGGTATTTTCGATCGCAACACCCGGAAATTCAGCCGTCGCTGACTCTCGATGAGATTCGGGAAGGATTGGAGTGAGCGATTTCGTCGTCGACGCGAGCGTCGCGGTGAAATGGTTCGTTGCTGAAACGGATTTTTTGGTGGCCGACGAGCTTTCCGCAAGCAATCACCGGCTGTTCGCGCCGCGTTTGATCATGACGGAGGTCGCAAACACCCTGGCACGCAAGGCGATGGCGGGGCTGATGTCGGCGGCGGAAGCGTGCGTGTATCTTCGCTCATTGCCGCACTATTGCGGTGGTTTTCTCGCGGTCGACGAACTGATCGAGCCAGCGCTCAAAAATGCCTGCGCAATTCGGCATCCGATCTATGACCTGATCTATCTTGAAGCGGCGCGACGTCTCGACGCGCAGCTTGTCACGGCGGACCGTAGATTTATTGCGAAGATTGCCGGTACCGACTTCGCTCGTTATGTGATGCTGCTTTCCGACTGGCGGCCCGAATGAGTCAATTCGCTCTCAACGAGGACCAGATTGCGGTTCGCGACATGGCGCGGGATTTTGCCGCGGAAAAAATCGCGCCGCATGCGGTCCGGTGGGATGAGGAAAAGCATTTTCCCGTCGATGTGATGCGCGAGGCGGCCACGCTCGGCATCGGCGGCGTGTATATCCGCGACGACGTCGGCGGCTCGGCGCTGACGCGATTCGACGCGGCGCTGATCTTCGAGGCGTTGGCGCAGGGTTGCCCGACCGTGTCGGCGTTCATCTCGATCCACAACATGGCCTCGTGGATGATCGATGCCTATGGCAACGACACCCAGCGGAGGAAGTGGTTGCCAAGCCTCTGCACCATGGAACTGCTGGCAAGCTATTGCCTGACCGAGCCGGGCGCCGGATCGGATGCGGCCGCGCTGCGCACCCGCGCGGTGCGCGACGGCGACCATTATGTGCTCAACGGCCAGAAGCAGTTCATTTCCGGCGCCGGCAAGGGCGATCTCTATGTGGTGATGGTGCGGACCGGTGGCGACGGGCCCGGCGGCATCTCGACGCTGGTGATCGAGGGCGACACGCCGGGCCTCTCGTTCGGCGCCAATGAACGCAAGATGGGCTGGAACGCACAGCCGACCCGCGCGGTGATCTTCGAGAATGCGCGGGTGCCGGTCGCCAATCGCCTCGGCGATGAGGGCATCGGCTTCAAGATCGCGATGGCCGGGCTCGACGGCGGACGCATCAATATCGCGGCCTGCTCGCTCGGCGGCGCGCAATGCGCGCTCGACAAGTCGCTGGCCTATATGAAAGAGCGCAAGGCCTTCGGCAAACGCCTCGACGAATTCCAGGCGCTGCAGTTTCGTCTTGCCGACATGGCGACCGAACTGGAGGCAGCGCGGACGTTTGTTTGGCGCGCGGCGGCGGCGCTCGACCGCAAGGACGCCGACGCCACTATGCTGTGCGCAATGGCAAAACGGTTCGGCACCGATGTCGGCTTCGAGGTCGCCAATCAGGCGCTGCAACTGCATGGCGGCTACGGTTATCTCAGCGAATACGGCATCGAAAAAATCGTGCGCGATCTGCGCGTGCATCAGATTCTCGAAGGCACCAACGAAATCATGCGGCTGATCGTTTCACGCAAGCTGATCGAGGATGCGCGATGACGGCCTCGAGAGCGACCGTGACCGGCGTTAAACCCGACCTGATCGCGCGGCGCGAGGGCGCGGCCGGGGTCATCAGGCTCAATCGGCCGAAGGCGATCAATGCGGTGACGCTGGAGATGTTTCGCGAGATCGACAAGGCGCTCGTCGCGTTTGAGTCCGACCCGGCGGTCGCCCTGATCCTGCTGGAAGGTGCGGGTGACCGCGGCCTCTGCGCCGGCGGCGACATCCGTGCGCTGTATGACAGCGCGCGGGCCGGCGGTGATCTCGGCAAGATCCTGTGGCGCGAGGAGTACATTCTCAACGCGCGCATTGCGGCGTTCGGCAAGCCCTATGTGGCCTTGATGGATGGCATCGTGATGGGCGGCGGCGTCGGCCTGGCCGCGCATGCCAGCCACCGGGTCGTCACCGAAAGAACCAGGCTAGCGATGCCGGAAGTGGGAATCGGCTTCTTTCCCGATGTCGGAGGCACCTGGCTGCTATCGCGCTCGCCTGGGGAGATCGGCACCTATTTCGGTCTCACCGGGCAAACCATGAACGGCGCGGATGCGGTCTATGCCGGTTTCGCCGATGTCGTCGTTGCCTCGGACCGATTGCCGGCGCTGCGCGAGGCGCTGACGAAGGCGCCCGACAAGGCGACCGCGCAGGACGTGCGCGCGATCATCGATGGCTTTGCCTTGCCGAATGCGGTGGCGCCCACGGCGGCGCAACAGCCGTTGATCGACGCCCTGTTCGGACACGGCAGCATCGAGGAGATCGTCACCGCGCTGGCGCATCACAGCTCCGAATTCGCGCAGGCGGCGCTGGGGACAATCCTGGAGAAGTCACCGACAGGACTGAAGCTGACACTGAAACTGCTGCGGATGGCGCGGGAATCGACGTCGCTGGAACAATGTCTTGCCCGCGAGTATCGCGCCGCGCTGGAAATCTTCGTCAGTCACGATTTCCCGGAAGGTGTCCGCGCCGCGGTCATCGACAAGGACCGCAATCCGCAATGGCGGCCGGCGCGGATCGAAGACGTGACGCCGGAGATTATCGCGCGCTATTTCGTCACGCGCGGCGCCGACGAACTGACGTTCCCGAACCAACAGGCGAGAGCAGCACAATGACGGACATTGCATTCATCGGTCTCGGCAACATGGGCGGCCCGATGGCCGCCAATCTCATTAAGGCCGGACGCAAGGTGGCGGGGTTTGATCTGGTGCCGGCGTCGCGCGACGCGGCCAAGGCCGACGGCGTGGCGATTGCGGCGTCGGCGCTCGAGGTGGTCAAGGGCGCGCAGGTGGTCGTCACCATGTTGCCGGCCGGCAAGCACGTGCTTTCGGTCTGGACCGAGATACTGCCCTCATTGGCAAAGGGATCGCTGATCATCGATTGCTCGACCATCGACGTTGAAAGCGCGGTGCAGGCCCATGCGCTAGCGGCGAAACAGGGCATCGCTTCGGTCGATGCGCCGGTGTCCGGCGGCACCGGCGGCGCCAAGGGCGCAACGCTGACCTTCATGGCCGGCGGCGAAGACCAGGCGTTCGCTGCGGCGAAGCCGGTGCTGGAACTGATGGGCAAGAAGATCGTGCATTGCGGCGGCGCCGGCGCGGGGCAGGCGGCGAAAATCTGCAACAACATGATTCTGGGTATTTCCATGATCGCGGTCAGCGAGGCCTTTGCGCTCGCTGAAAAGCTGGGATTGTCGCACCAGGCGCTGTTCGACGTCGCCTCGACCTCGTCGGGGCAATGCTGGTCGCTGACGACTTATTGTCCGGTGCCGGGCCCGGTGCCGACCTCACCAGCGAACAACGAATATAAACCGGGTTTCGCGTCAGCCTTGATGGTCAAGGACCTCACGCTGGCGCAGGACGCGGCAAAGGCCGCTGGTGCTGCGACGCCGCTCGGCAAGCATGCGCAGGAAATCTACCAGGCGTTCGATGCCGCCGGACATGGCGGGGTCGATTTCTCCGGCATCATCCAGCACGTCCGCGGCCTGGCGGGAAAATGACAGTCGTCATCCCTGCGCAACGGCTTCGCCCTTGTCGCTGGAGGTGCGAGCAGTTGCGAGCCTCGAAGGATGACAAGTTTGGTGTGTGCGGTCCATCCTTCGAGACGCGGCTGCGCCGCTCCTCAGGATGAGGCTTGTGGGTATCGCAGAGATGACTGCTTTCAATAGGTTCGAGACATGACAACATTCCAGGATGCGCGTTCGTTTCTGCTCAAGCACCGCACCGACTACGATGCAGCGGTGAAGGGATTCCGATGGCCGGATCCGGTGCCGTTCAACTGGGCACTGGACTGGTTCGACGCGGAGCTCGCGCGCAATCCCGAAAGCAAGGATCGTCCGGCGCTGTGGATCGTCGATGCCGCCAGCGACCGCGAAACGCGAATGTCGTTCGAGGCGTTGTCGCGCCGTTCCAATCAGGTCGCGAACTTCCTGAAAGCGCAGGGCCTCAAGCGCGGCGATCACTTGCTGCTGCTGCTCGGCAATGTGATCCCACTGTGGGAGACCATGCTGGCGGCGATGAAGCTGGGAGTGGTTGTGATCCCCGCGACCACGCTGCTGACGCCGGACGAACTGCGCGATCGGCTCGACCGCGGCCGTGCCAGGGTCGTGGTCGCGTCGGAGGATCAGGTCGCGAAATTCGCCGACCTCGGCGGTAACCATCTCATTCGCGTCGTGGTCGGCGCGTCGTCAAGGCATGCGGGGTGGCTATCTTACGAGCAGGCAGCGGAGTCTTCGGAGACGTTCGCGCCGGATGGCCCGACAAACGCCGACGATCCGATGCTGCTGTATTTCACCTCCGGCACCACCGCGAAACCCAAACTGGTGCGGCACAGCCAGCGCAGTTATCCCGTCGGCGGACTGTCGACCATGTACTGGATCGGGCTGCAGCCGGGTGATGTTCATCTGAACATTTCCTCGCCGGGTTGGGCCAAGCACGCCTGGAGCTGTTTCTTCGCGCCCTGGAATGCCGGCGCAACCGTGTTTGTCGTCAACCAGCCGCGCTTCGAGGCAAAGGGATTGCTGACGATCATCGGCAAATGCGGCGTGACCACGTTGTGCGCGCCGCCGACGGTGTGGCGGCTTTTCATCCAGGAGAAGCTTGCAGCCTTCAAGGTATCGTTGCGCGAGGTTTGCGGCGCCGGCGAGCCGCTCAATCCCGAGGTGATCGATCAGGTGAAGGCCGCGTGGGGGCTGACCATCCGCGACGGCTACGGTCAGACCGAAACCACCGCGATTGCAGGGAATTCACCGGGGCAGAAAGTAAAGGTGGGGTCGATGGGCCGTCCGCTGCCCGGTTACCGCGTGCGGATCACCGACGGCGACGGACAGGTAACGAAAGAGGGCGAGGTCAGCCTGTTGCTCGGCGGCGACCGGCCGGCTGGCCTGATGCAGGGCTACCAGGGCGACGGGGGCAAATTGAGCGGCGCAGACGGCGATCTCTACCGCAGCGGCGACGTGGTGTTTGCCGACGACGAGGGCTACCTGACCTTCGTCGGCCGCTCCGATGACGTTTTCAAATCATCGGATTACCGGATCAGCCCGTTCGAACTCGAGAGCATCTTGCTCGAACATGAAGCGGTCGCGGAGGCTGCCGTCGTTCCCAGTCCCGATCCGATTCGTCTTGCGATCCCGAAAGCCTATGTGCTGCTGGTGTCGGGGGTGGCGCGCTCGCCCGCAACCGCGCTGTCGATCTTTCAGCACCTGCACGCGCGTCTGGCGCCGTTCAAGCGGATCCGGCGGATCGAGCTCGTGACCGAATTGCCGAAGACGATTTCCGGAAAAATCCGCCGCGTCCAGTTGCGCCGGCTGGAACATGATAATGACCGCGACGACGCGCTGCGCGGCGAGGAATTCCGCGAAGAAGAGTTCCCGGAGTTGCAGAAGGTGCGGCCGGCCGGATCGACGGAGAACTGACGAATGAATGAAGTATGGAAGAAACCCCCGATTTCGCTTGAGGCTTATCAGAACATGGTCGGCCACGAGGTCGGGGTTTCGTCCTGGCACCTGGTCGATCAGAAGCGGATCGATGTGTTCGCGGATGTGATCGAAGATCATCAGTTCATCCATATCGATCCCGAGCGCGCCAAACGCGAAACTTCGTATGGCACCACGGTGGCGCATGGATTCCTGACGATGTCGCTGATGAGCATCATGTCCTACGAGGTGATGCCTGTCATCGTGGGCACCACGATGGGCGTCAATTACGGCTTCGACAAGCTGCGTTTCATCTCGCCGGTGCGCGCAGGTTCGCGTGTCCGCGGCCGCTTCACATTGATGGAAGCGAAGCTGCGCAAGCCAACGGAATTGCAGTCGCGGACCAATGTCACGGTCGAGATCGAGGGCGAGGAAAAACCCGCGCTGGTGGCCGACTGGATCGGTTTGATTTATTTTGCGTAACCACCACCCGTCATTGCCGGGCTTGACCCGGCAATCCATCACTGATCAAAAATGGTTTTTCCTTTGATGGATGCCCGGCACAGGGCCGGGCATGACGAGAGAACCCCACATCCAGGAATTTTACTCATGACAATCAGGTTTGACGGCCGCGTCGCCATCGTCACCGGCGCGGGCAATGGTCTTGGGCGCGCGCATGCGCTGGGATTGGCGAGCCGCAGTGCGAAGGTCGTCGTCAACGATTTCGGCGGCGCCCGCGACGGCACCGGCGGCTCGCTGACCCCGGCTGAAGCCGTGGTCGAGGAAATCCGCAAAGCCGGAGGCGAGGCGATCGCCGACGGCGCCGATGTCTCGAACTTCGAGCAGGTCACGGCGATGGTCGCCAAGGCCACGGAGAAATGGGGCAGCGTCGACCTGCTCTGCGCCAATGCCGGCATCCTGCGCGACAAGTCGTTCGCCAAGATGGAGGTCGCCGATTTCGCCAAGGTACTCGACGTGCATCTCACCGGCACGTTCTATTGCTGCAAGGCGGTGTGGGACGGCATGCGCGAGCGCAACTACGGCCGCATTGTCGTGACCACGTCATCGTCGGGCCTGTTCGGCAATTTCGGCCAGGCCAATTACGGCGCGGCCAAGACCGGCATGATCGGCCTGATGAATGTGCTGGCCGAGGAAGGCCGCAAGAACAACGTCCGCGTCAACACGATCTCGCCAACGGCGGCGACGCGGATGACGGAAGAGCTGCTGCCACCGCAGGCGCTGGCGCTGATGAAGCCGGAAGCGATCACCCCGGCGGTGCTTTATCTGCTCAGCGAGGATGCGCCGACGCGTACCATCATGGGCGCGGGCGCGGGATCCTTCGCGGTGATCAAGATCATGGAAACCGAAGGCATCAACTTGAGCCAATCCGACTGGACGCCCGACGCGGTTGCTGCCCATTTCGCCGAAATCAGCGACATGGGACAAGCAAAGGCGCTGGAGGGCGCGTTCCAGCAGACCCAGAAATATGTCGGACAGGCCGCGGCGAGGGCTGGGATTAAGCTGTAGATGCTTGTGATGACCTCATCCTGAGGAGCTTGCGAAGCAAGCGTCTCGAAGGATGGAGGCAACGAATGGACTCGCGGCCATCCTTCGAGACGCGCTCTGCGCGCTCCTCAGGATGAGGGTTTCCGATGCCGAGAGGGAGTTCTCCGTGCCCGCCGCTATGACCAGGCCCCCAACCCAAGTCGCCATCATCGGCGCCGGTCCTGCCGGCCTGATGGCGGCTGAGGTGCTGGCGCAAGCCGGCCAAGGCGTCACGGTTTTTGACGCGATGTCGTCCGCGGGCCGCAAGTTTCTGATGGCCGGTCGTGGCGGCCTCAATCTGACGCACAGCGAAGCGCTGCCTGGGTTTCTCGCGCGCTACGGCGTGGCGAAGGAGCATCTTGCGCCGGCGATCGGTGCATTGGCGCCGGACAATTTGCGCGAATGGAGCGAAGCGCTGGGGCAGCCGACCTTCGTCGGCTCCAGCGGCCGGGTTTTCCCACAGGCGTTCAAGGCCTCGCCACTGTTGCGCGCGTGGCTGCGGCGGCTCGACACCATGGGCGTGCAATTCGCGCTGCGGCATCGCTGGACTGGCTGGGATGAGAATGGCCGCGTGCTGTTTCAAACTCCCGATGGACAACGCACTGTGGAGGCGCGCGCAACCGTGCTGGCGCTCGGCGGTGCAAGCTGGCCGCGGCTCGGCTCCGATGGTGCGTGGGTGGAAACACTTGGCGCGAAGGGCGTGACGATATCGCCGCTCCAGCCCGCCAATTGCGGTTTTACCGTTACCTGGTCCGATATCTTTCGCGACCGTTTTGAAGGCCATCCGCTCAAGGGTATCGCGCTGTCGTTTGGTCGCCACGCCATGCGGGGGGAAGCGGTCATCACGCGCGCGGGCATCGAGGGCGGCGCGATCTATGCGCTGTCGGCTGGCTTGCGCGAGGCCATCGCGGATAAAGGGCAGGCGACCCTGCGTGTCGCATTACGGCCCGATCTCGAAATCAGCGATCTGACTGCGCGGCTATCGATGCCGCGAGGCAAACAATCGTTCTCCAATTTTCTTCGCAAGGCCGTGCATCTGCCGCCGGCTGCCATCGGCCTGTTGCAGGAAGCCGCGATCGCCTCGGGCGAACCGCTGTCGTCGCTGTCCACAGCGAGTCTCGCCGGGCTCATCAACGCCGTACCGATCGAGCTCAATGGCGTGGCGCCGATCGCACGCGCGATCTCGACCGCCGGCGGAATTTCGTTCAGCGAACTCGATGCCGATTACATGATCCGCCGCTTGCCCGGCGTGTTCGCGTCAGGCGAAATGCTGGACTGGGAGGCGCCGACCGGCGGCTATCTGCTGCAGGCCTCGTTCGCCACGGGGGCGGCGGCGGGAAGAGGGGTGTTGAAGTGGCTTTGCAGGCTTCAGTGAGGAGAGATATCGTCATGGCCGGGCTCGTCCCGGCCATGACGAACCAAACGTATCAACGGCCTTAAGCGCTAGCGCAACTTGCCTCGCGCCGCCACCGGCAGCGTGCCGATGATCTCGTCGCCGCGGACCATCACCACCTCGTCCATCATGTTGACGACGACGCAGACGTGGTTCGGCACGATCCGCACCACATCGCCGACATTGGGCCGGGTATTGCTGCGGGTGAGGTCGAGAAAGCCATGCTCTTCCGCAAAGCGCGCGATCTTCGCCTCCGGATGTTCAAGGATGAGGCCATGCCCATCGAGTCCGCCGCCGGTGTCGGAGGTGAGCGTCTTGGAGCCGGCATCGAGAATGCCGCGATCCGGGCCGGCGCGGCTCACCACGGTCGAATAGATGTTCAGTGCGCAATCGTCCCAGCTGGCGACGCCAGCGGCGACCTGCATCCGGTCATTGTAGATATAGGTGCCTGGCCGATGCTCGGTGGCGCCCTTGAGTTTTCCCACGTTTTTCAGGTTCGGCGAGCCGCCGGTGGAGACCATCGCCGCGTCGAGTCCATGCGCGCGGACGCCAGCCAGGGCTTCATCGAAAAACTTCTGTGCCTCGGCCCAGCCGGTCTCGGTCGGGTACAGCATGAAGCCGCCGAAGGTTAGTCCCTTCAAGGCTGCAATCTCGCGCGCGAGCGCGATCGCCTCCGCCGGGGTTTCCACTCCGGCGCGCTTGCGCCCGGTGTCGCACTCGACCACGACCGAGAGCGGGCGGCCGGAAGCCGCGGCGGCCTGCGGTAACCCCGCGATCACGACCGAATTGTCGGCGGCGACGGTCATGTTGGCCTTGGCCTGCAGCGCGCCAAGCCGCGCCATTTTCTCGTCGCCGATCAGGTTGTAGCTGATCAGGATGTCGTCGATGCCGGCGTCCGCCATCACTTCGGCCTCGCCGAGTTTCTGGCAGGTGATGCCCCGGGCGCCGGCCGCGACCTGAAGCTTTGCCAGCATCGGGCTCTTGTGGGTCTTGATATGCGGGCGATTGGCAAGACCGGCCGCATCGCAGGTGGCCTGGATCCGGGCGATGTTGCGCTCGACGCGGTCCATGTCGATGACTGCGGCGGGCGTGCCGTAGTCGCGGGCGATTTTCGCGGCGAGGGGTGTGGTCATTGGTTCAGGCCTGTTCTATCTCTTTGTTCAACACCGTAGGATGGGTTGAGCGAAGCGAAACCCATCAACCTTCGTCAACGTCTGCGATGGGTATCGCTTCGCTCAACCCATCCTACGGCCTCGGTTACGGCCTAGGCCTGTTCGATTTCTTCGCGCAGCACTTCAAGTTCCAGCCATTTGTCCTCTGCCTCCTGCAAATCCTTTTGCGCTTTCGTAAGTGCATCAGAGGCTTGATCGAATTTCTTGCGATCTTTCTTGTAGAGATTGGGATCGTCAAGGTGCCGCTGCTGTTTTGCGATTTCCGCCTGCAATTTGGCAATCGTCTTGGGCAGTGTTTCCAGCGCATGCTTTTCGTTGAAATTGAGCCTTCGCTTCGAGGCGCCCGAAGACGCGCCGGCCTTGATGCCCTTTGCGGTCTCGACCGCGGCGGCCTTCACCGCGTCGCGCTTCAAATCCGCGCCGCGCTGCGCCAGCATGTCGGTATAGCCGCCGGCATATTCGACCCAGCGGCCGTCGCCTTCCGGCGCGATCACCGAGGTCACTACGCGATCGAGAAAATCGCGGTCGTGGCTGATCAGGATCACGGTGCCGTCGTAATCGCCGAGCATTTCCTCGAGCACATCGAGGGTTTCGAGATCGAGGTCGTTGGTCGGCTCGTCCAGCACCAGCAGGTTGGACGGCTTCGCCAGCGCGCGCGCCAGCATCAGCCGCCCGCGTTCGCCGCCGGAGAGCACCTCCAGCGGCGTGCGCATCTGTTCCTGCGCGAACAGAAAGTCCTTCATGTAACTGACCACATGCTTCGGCTTGCCGCCGACCATCACGTTGTCGCTGCCGCCACCGGTCAGGGCGTCGGCCAGCGTCGATTTCGGATCGAGGCTTTCGCGATGCTGGTCGAGCGTCGCCATTTCGATGTTGGCGCCGAACCGGATGGTGCCGGCATCGGGTGGATTGGCGCCGGTCAGCATGTCGATCAGCGTGGTCTTGCCGGCGCCGTTCGGCCCGACGATACCGATGCGGTCGCCGCGCTGCACCCGGATCGAGAAGTCGTCGACGATGCTGCGGTCGCCATACGACCTGCCGATGTGCTTGGCCTCGATGATCAGCTTGCCGGATTTGTCCGCTTCTGCGGCGGCGAGGTTGGCATTGCCCGCGGCGCCGCGATAGTCGCGCCGTTGCTCGCGCAGCGCATAGAGATTGCCGAGCCGCTTGACGTTGCGCTTGCGGCGGCCGGAAACGCCGTAGCGCAGCCAATGCTCCTCGTTGACGATTTTGCGGTCGAGCTTGTGCTGGTCGCGTTCTTCCTCGGCCAGCACCTCGTCGCGCCAGGCCTCGAACGCGCTGAAGCCGCGGTCGATCTGCCTGATCTGGCCACGATCGAGCCACGCGGTGCTGCGCGACAGGTTTGAGAGGAAGCGGCGGTCATGGCTGATGATGACCAGCGCGCTGCGCCGGCCGGCGAGTTCGCTCTCCAGCCATTCGATGGTGGTGAGATCGAGATGGTTGGTGGGCTCGTCCAGCAGCAGGATATCGGGCGAGGGCGCCAGCACGCGCGCCAGCGCCGCGCGGCGGGCTTCACCGCCGGATACATTCGCGGGCTCCTCATCGCCGTGAAGCCCGAGTTGCTCCAGAACGTAGCGGGCCTGGTAGTGGTCGTCGCCGGGGCCGAGGCCTGCTTCGACATAGGCCAGCGTGGTGGCGAAGCCGGAGAAATCCGGCTCCTGCGGCAGATAGCGGATGGTCGCACCCGGCTGCACGAAGCGGCTGCCGCTGTCGGATTCGACCAGGCCGGCCGCGATCTTCAGCAGCGTCGATTTGCCGGAGCCGTTGCGGCCGATCAGACATACGCGTTCGTCCGATGACACCGACAGTTCGACGCCCGACAACAGCGGCGTGCCGCCGAAGGTCAGCTTGATGTCTTTCAACTGGATCAGCGGAGGCGCCATAGGGTTTAATTCAACTCTGTTTCTGTGCCGATGGCTCCGCGCGCTGGCGCTGGATGCGGCGGATGGTTTGATCGAGCGCCGACAGGAACGCCGAGCGGTCGCGCGGAGCGAACGATTTGGGTCCGCCGGTCACCTCGCCGGATGAACGCAAATCGGTCATCAGATTGCGAACCGCGAGCGTCATCCCGATCGACTGTTCGGTAAACGGCTTGCCATTCGGCGCGATCACCTCGGCGCCGGCCTTCACGCAACGGCTCGCCAGCGGGATATCGGAGGTGACAACGATATCGCCCTTTCCGGCGCGTTCCGCAATCCAGTCATCGGCGGCGTCCATCCCGGAACCGGCCGCGACACGCTCGATCATCGGATCCTGCGGCACCCGAATGAAACTGCCGGCGACGACGCTGACGGGCAGGCCATGGCGGGCGGCGACGCGGTAGATTTCGTCTTTGACCGGGCAGGCGTCGGCGTCGACATAGATGCGGGTGGTGTTCAAAAATGGCGTCATCGGTTGGGGTTTAGGCGGGGAACGCAACGGGTGCTTCCGGGAAGCAGCGGCTGCTTCCGGGATGCACGCGTGGTACTCCATCGGAAGCGGAATTGCGAGCGAAACAGCGGATGGAACGCGCTTGCCACGGCATTTTGTTCACGTACGATTATGGCCAGAAAAGCCAGCCAAATCAGGGGAAACAGGCATGACAAGCCGCATCGGGCCGTATCGCGTCTCGGCCTACAACACCTCAAAGCAATCCGAAAACAAGATCCATGACGATGCCGTTGCGAAGCGGTTCGGCTTTAGCGGCGGGCTCGTCCCCGGCGTCGATGTGATGGCCTACATGCTGCACCTGCCGGTTTCGAAATGGGGCCGCGCCTTTCTCGAGCGCGGGTTGATCGAGGCGCGGTTCGTCAAGCCGGTCTATGACGGCGAGACCGCCGACGTTACGGGTGAGGAGAGCGACGGCGGGCTTGCGATCCGGGTCGAAAGCCGTGGGCAACTCTGTGCCACCGGGAGCGCGTCATTGCCTGCGTCGGCGCCAGCCGTCTCGATTTCGGATTTCAGCGAAACCGCTGCCGTGACGGAGCGCAAGCCGGTCAATGCGACGTCATATCAACTCGCCAAGTGGCTCGGCACCATTCCGCACGCCTGGGCCGGCGATGCGGCAAAAGAATATCTGACGGACGTGCGCGAGACCGATGCGATTTACGCCAGCGAAGCACTTGGCCATCAAGCACTTGGCCATCCCGGCCTGCTGCAGCGGGTCATGAACAAGGTGCTGGTCGACAATGCCATTCTCGGGCCGTGGATCCATGTCGGCAGCCGGATGCAGCTTCTCAACGCCTTCAGCAGTGGCGACGAACTGACGGCACGCGCCAGGGTGACCGGCAACTATGAAAAGAAGGGCCACCGTTTCGTTGAGCTCGACGCGCTGGTCGTCGCCAACGGCCGCACGGCGGCGGCGCATTGCCAGCACATCGCGATCTATCAGCCGCGCGAACAGGCGGCGGCGTAGGGGACTGACGCCCGCCCATTCTCAGTCGTCATACCCCGCGAAAGCGGGGTATCCAGTACGCCGCAGTTTCACGGTTCTATCACCAACGCTTCGGAATACTGGATCGCCCGCTTTCGCGGGCGATGACGGCTCTGTGTTCGGCGGCGGCGGTGTGTTTTCCGCGACGCGCTCCTCACAACGGACGGTCCGCCCTCACGCCGCCTTTGTCTTGGCATCCTGGATCGCGCGCCAGACCCGCTCGGGGGTCAGCGGCATATCGATATGCGTGATGCCGAATTCGGAGAGCGCATCGAGTACCGCGTTGACGATGGTGGAGAGGCTGCCGGCGCAGCCGGCTTCGCCGCAGCCTTTGGTGCCCAGCGGATTGGATTTGGCGGGCACCGGATGGTCGCCGACCGCCATCATCGGAATGTCTTCGGCGCGGGGCAGTGCGTAATCCATGAACGAACCGGTAATCGGCTGGCCGCTGGAGTCGTAGCTGACACATTCCATCAGGGCCTGACCGATGCCTTGCGCGACCCCGCCATGCAATTGCCCGGCGACCAGCATCGGATTGACGATGGTGCCGAAGTCGTTGACGCCGGTATAGCGCACGATTTGCACGATCCCGGTCTCGGGATCGATCTCGACTTCCGCGACATGACAGCCATTGGGAAAGGTCGATGGCACGGGCTCGGTGGTATGGTCGACGTCGAGCGACGACGGTACACCTTCCGGCATCTTGCCTTCGCGCAGGCGGCGCGCCAGCTCGATGATGTCGATGCTGCGATCGGTGCCGGCGATGGTGAAGCGGCCATTGCCGAACTCGATGTCGGCTTCGGCGGCTTCCATCAGATGGGCGGCCGCGCGCTTGCCCTTCTCGATGACCAGTTTCGAGGCTTCGACGATCGCCATTCCGCTGGCGGTGATGGAGCGCGAGCCGCCGGTGCCATTGCCGGTATGCACGACGTCGCTGTCGCCCTGCTCGAGCTTGACGTTTTCGAAGGGCACGCCGAGCTGCGCACAGAGCACCTGCGCAAACGGTGTCGCATGACCCTGACCGTAGTCGAGCGTGCCGGTGATCAGCCGCACCGAGCCGTCAGCTTCAAACACGATCTTGCCGAGTTCGACGCCGGGAGGGGCGGTGACTTCGAGATAGGAGCCGACCGCAATGCCTCGCAGCTTGCCGCGTTTGCGGCTCTCCTTCTTGCGCTTGGAAAAACCCTCGTGATCGGAGATCTCAAGCGCCTTGTTGAATACGCCTTGGAAATCGCCGCTGTCATAGGTGACACCGGAGGACGCTGCGAACGGCATTTGCGCCGGCTTGATGAAATTGCGCTTGCGCAAAGTGAGCCGGTTGATGCCCATCTCGTCGGCGGCGCGATCGATCAGCCGCTCCATGAAGTAGTTGGCCTCGGGGCGTCCGGCGCCGCGATAGGCGCCCATCAGCGTGGTGTTGGTCAAGACGGTCTTGATGTCGACGGTCATCAGCGGCGTGCGATAGACGCTGGCCAGGTTCTTGCCGACGTTCAGGGATAGCGGGCTTGGCGCGACGCCGGTGATGTAGGCGCCGAGATTGCCGTAGCCTGAGACCTTGACCGCAAGGAATTTGCCGTCGCCGTCGAGCGCAAGCTCGCAATGTATCTGTTGCGCGCGACCATGGCTGTCGGACAGGAAGCTGGTCGAGCGCTCGTCGGTCCATTTCACCGGACGGCCCAGCGCCTTCGCCGCATGCAAGATGCAGATATATTCGGGATAGTTGATGTTCTTCATGCCGAACGAGCCGCCGACATTGGCGGTCAGCAGGTGAACCTTTTCGTTCGGCACCCTCAGCAGGTTCTTGGCGAGATTGGCGCGATTGCCGGAGACCCCCTGGGTCGGAACCTGAATCGTGTAGCGCTCGCTCGCCTTGTCGTAGGAGGCCAGCGCCGCCCGCGGCTCCATCGCCACCACGGCGACGCGGGTGTTGACGATATCGAGTTTTGTGACATGTGCCGCGCCGGCGAAAGCGGCCTCGACCTTGGCGGCGTCGCCGTAGTGATAATCCAGCGCCACGTTGTTGGGGATGTGGTCGTAGAGCTGCGGCGCGCCGGGTTTTGCTGCCTCTTCGGCGCTGGTGACGGCCGGCAGCGGGTCGATATCGAGCACCACGGCTTCGCCGGCGTCGCGTGCCTGCGTGAGGGTTCCGGCCACCACAAACGCCACGGGATCGCCGACATACCGTACCTTGTCGGTCATCAGCGCGGTGCGGTTGGTCTGCAGCAGCGGGGTGCCATCGCGGCTCTTCAGCGGCAGGCCGCAGGTGTAGGGGCCATAGTTCGCCGCAGCGAGGTCGACGCCGGTCCAGACCCCGAGCACGCCGGGCATGGCTTTGGCCGCCGAGGTGTCGATGCCACGAATGATCCCGTGGGCGTGGCTGGAGCGCACGATCCAGGCATAGGCTTGCCCGGGCAGGTTGAAATCGTCGGTGTATTTGCCCTTGCCGCGCACCAGCGTGTCGTCTTCCTTGCGGCGAACCGGTTGCCCGACACCGAATTTTTGCAGTGCGATAGCGGTTTCCAGAGACGCTGAAGAGGGGCGGTCTTGCATTGAAGGATACCTGAAATGCCGGATTTTGCGCGATTTCGGCGCTTACCACCCAGATAACGTACCTATATCCGGACGACAACGCCTGATTGGACATGGTCCCATGTAGCGCCTGTTGCGCGCCCTGCCGGCGCTGCTAAAGTTTCCGTGAACGGAAATTCCTCGTCGGCCGCATGGCCGCGGAAAGACATTTTTGATGAACGATGACACGCGGCTTCGCGACGGCCTTGGGCCGCGCGCAAGCCCGCCAGGATCGGCTGCGGCGGGCGGGGGCGCGCAAGCGGAGCTGGCATCGGGCTCCGGCGTCTATGCTGCGCTTGACCTCGGCACCAACAATTGCCGGCTGCTGATCGCCTGTCCGACCGGCGAC